>Ga0247842_10005295_pt1 | contig 15412 bp, 17 predicted proteins | sample LaCruzMarch2015__3_FD_192411 | JGI IMG/M metagenome (GOLD analysis project Ga0247842, IMG submission 192411) | Freshwater microbial communities from meromictic Lake La Cruz, Castile-La Mancha, Spain - LaCruzMarch2015_19m | ecosystem: Environmental > Aquatic > Freshwater > Lake | place: Spain...
CTCGTTCGCCACGTCGTCGAATCGCTTCATCCTCGGGTGCGTGCGCAACGCCTGCCGCACGTCGTCCGGAATCGGATGCCACTCCACGCCGGCATAGAGGTCTTCCGTGTTCTCGCGGAACACGACGAGATCGATGTCGTCGCGTAGGTTCAGCGGATTCCCGGGGTACGCCTTGCACGGGCGCAGGTTCGTGTGGAGATCGAACAGCTGCCGCAGCCCGACGATCGGACTCGAGTAGGTGTACCCCTTGCCGCGCAGCGCAGGGGAGAGTTCGGCGGCGGCTTCCTCTTTCGGCTTCGACGTGATCGCCCCGAACAGGCACACGTCGGTCGACTTGAGAAGCTGCACGGTTCGGTCGGGAAGAGGATTTCCTTCCGACTTCCAGAACTCCCAGCCGATGTCTCCGTGCCGGTACTCGGCCTTGAACTCGACAGCATCGAGGACGCGCCTCGCCGCAGCCAACACGTCGCCGCCCACACCGTCACCGGGGAGCACCGCCACTCGATAGGTACCCATGAACCCTCCTGCGATCTACCGTGGTGCCGCCCATTATACCGAGCGGCGAGCGCAGCCTATTCCCGAATCCCGAGACGACAGCCTCACGACGAGGTCACGGCGTGGGATCGGAGGCGTAGAGTTCGCGGTAGATGAGCCAGGAGTTGAGGACCTTCACCAAGTACTCGCGCGTTTCGATCGACCCGAGGGCTCCGGGGACGTCGGCGCGGCGCGTCACCTTGGCCGCCGCCGTCCAGCGATCCACGTTCCCGTTGCCGCCGTTGTACGCCGCCACGGCGCGCACGACGTCCCCGTCGTACAGCCCGGTGAGATACGAGAGATACCACGTCCCCATCCGGATGTTCGCATCCGGATCGAAGGAGAGGTCACTCGTGTAGCGAAGCTTGCACTTCGACTCGGCAATCCATTTCGCTGTGGACGGAAGAAGCTGCATCAGGCCGCCTGCGTTCGACGACGAGACCGCCGTCGGCAGGTAGTTGCTCTCCTCGCGGATCACGGCAAGGACGAGGTAGGCATCGACTCCGTAGGTTGATGACCAACGTTCGACATTCGCCCAATACGCTCGCGGATACGCGAGCTTGGCCACCGCCCGCGAGGCATCCTTGGGTAGAAGCTCACTCCCGATCTGGAACGCGCGGCGCGGGTCATTGTGCGTCGCGAACCACTCTCCCACCGCAATGCGACCGGCCGTGTCCGCGGAGGTGAGCGCGAAGTCGAGCTCGGACGCCGCCCACTCCGCGTCGCCGCGCTTGGCGAGGGCGTCGGCCACGCGGAGCGCGCCGGCGACCGACGAAGAGACCGCGCCGGACGTCGAGCCGCTCCGCTTCGCAGGGACGTAGGAGCCGAGGATCCACTCGAATGCGGGCGGGAGCTCGTCGGCCAGCTCGGCCACCCGATCGGCGTGGCCGGCGTCCCGCAAGAGTACGGTGGCGCGCAACGCGGCGTCGTCGTGCACCCGGTGCGTCCCGGGCGCCAGCGCCTCGTAGATCTTGAGTGCACCCTCCACGTTCCCCAACGACTCAAGCAGTCGCGCCGCCCGCCAGCGCGCTTCGGAGTCCGATGAGCGCTGATAGGCAGCCGCGGCGTCCTGAACCCGTCCCAGGCTCTCAAGTAGGAGACCCTCTCGGTAGGCGCCGGCCGCGCCGACGCCGCGGTAGATCTGCAAGGCACCCGCGGAGTCTCCGGCGCGTTCGACCGCGCGCCCGTACTCGATCCGCACGGCGGTTTCGCCGCTACGCTTCTCGAGGTAGCGGGCGAACTCCGACGCGGCCTCGCTCGACGTCCCGAGGCCGGCGAGCGCCCGAGCGCGGGCCAGGCGGGCCGCATCCGTCGCGGGTGGCGTGACGAGCGGCAGCGCGTCGGCGTAACGTCCAGCCCCCACCAGTAGAGTTGCCAACCGAACGGCGTCCGGCTCAAGCCTCATCATGGCGAGCACGGCCTCCGTCTTGGGTAGAAGCTTCTCCCACTCCGCCTTGGCCTCGGCCCGCAGCCCGGCCGCTTCGAGCATCGTCCCCAGTTCGGCGCGCAACGCCGTCGTAGCGCGAAGTTCGAGCGCACGACGCAGGAAGGTGGCCGCTTCTGCGAACCGGCCCGCGGCGGCGTGGGCCCGCGCCGCGAGGACGCGGGCTTCCCAGCCCACCGCGCCATCACGCGCCGCGAGGTCCTCCAAGCTGGCGATCGTCTGAGGGAGCCCGGCCTGCGCCTTGCGGAGCGACTCGTAGCCAGCGAGCGCCGATGACGCCGTGTCTGTTCCGGGCAAGAAGAGCGCGGCAAGCGCGAGCGCCGCGCCGACGAGCACGATCGGCAGCGCAATCCACTTCATCGTCTCTCGCGCCTCCGTTTTCCCAGGGTCATTCTCGTCTTCAAAAGTACCCGGCCGGAGGAGATCAAGACAGGGAACCGCGGCCCGCGGCGGGGGACGTTGTCCCTTTCCCGATCGGTCACGGGCCGGCCTCAGGCGAGACGAAGACGCTCTTCCCAGCACTGGGTATCGCCCTACCTCACGCAAGGCGCACGAGTGCCTCAGAGAGTTAGGCGAACAGGCGCGGCGCGTCGGCCGACGGAACCAGGAGGGGCCGGACGGAGGTGCGAATGCCGTGCTTGGCACACAGCGCTTCGAATTGGACGCGGAGCGCGTCGCTGTCCGGAGACGCACAAACGTAGCGGTCGCCGTATCGTGCTTCGTACCGCGCCCTCACTCCGGGAAAACTCTCATCAAGACGCGCGTAGAAGTGCGCCCGCTGTCGATCGCGCAGGGTCACGCCGAAGGACGCAACGATGGCGCGTACGCCGCACTCCTTCGCGCGTAGGACGATCGCACGGACGTTCTCGCTTGAGTCCTCGAGAAAGGGAAGGACGGGCATGAGCGCAACGCGAGCCTCGATCCCCGCGTCCGCCAGGGCGCGCAGTGCGAGAAACCGCTCCGACGACGGCGGGGCGCCGGGCTCGACGCGATGCGCCAGCTTGTCGTCGATCGTCGTGATCGTCAGCGAGACGGCGGCCGTCGAGCTGCGCGAGATCCTTTGGAGAAGCGCTATGTCGCGCAACACAAGGGTGCTCTTCGTGATAACGTGGACGCCGAATCCGTACTCGGCGATCGCCTCGAGAGCTCCTTCGGTTAGCCGGTGCCGCTCTTCGGCGGGCATGTAGGGATCGTTCATCGAGCCCGTACCGATGATGCCCCGCTTCCGTTTCCGCCGAAGCTCGTTCCGCAGAACGTCCATCGCGTTGGACTTCACGAGAACGTCCTCGTCGAATCGATCGTTGCCGTAGCACCGGCTCCGGGAATCGCAGTAGATGCAGTGATGCTGGCAGCCTCGGTACAGGTTCATCCCGAAATCGAGGCCGAACCAGGTGTCGATCCCGCTCACGCGAGAGAGGAGCGTCTTGGCGCGAATCTCGCGAATCACGCCGGCAGTGTAGCCAACGCCGGCCCTTCGCGGCGTAGACCGGGCCGCTGGCCCGCGGACGGTCTTCTTGTACAATCGCCGCGATCCTGAGGGGCACGGCCCCAGGGGACACGGCCCCGAGGGATGGGAGAAGGCATGCCAAGGCAAAGAGGTGTTCCCGCGATTTTGGTCTTCGTTGCGCTTGTCGCCACGGTGTCATCCATCGCGGCGGCCGCCAATCAGCCACCCGTGGCGCGCATTAGCGCGTCCCGCGCCGGCGGCGCGTCCGGAGTCGCTGTCGCATACGACGCCTCGGAATCCTCCGATCCGGATGGCCAGATCGTCCGCTTCCAGTGGCTATTCGGGGACGGAACGACGGGCTCCGGTTCCACCGTGATGCACACCTACGCTCAGGCCAGTTCGTTCACCGTAACGCTCCTCGTCGGCGACAACGGCGGCGCGACGAGTCTCGTGACGCAGGCGGTCGATGTCGCCAGCCTCCCCTCCCAGTCGACAAGGTCCACGCCAGCGCCCCCCAGCGCCACGCTCGCGGCGTCCGCCGCGCAGGTCCCGGTTGGCGACGGCATCGGACAGCGCGCTCCCGAGATCGCGTTGCCAAGCCTCGACGGAGGACGGGTCACCCTCTCCGCCTATCTCGGGAAGCCGGTGCTTGTCGAGTTCTGGCTCAGCACGTGTCCCGGCTGCCGCGCCTCAATGCCTCAGCTTGAGGAGTACCGAGCGACGTACGCCGGGCAGGGTCTCGTCGTGTTGCTGGTCGTTCTCGACCGGACAGGGTCCGCCGCACTCGCGTTCCTTGAGCAGTACGGCTACACGGACTTCGTCCTCGCGTGGGAGAGTGACTCCACGAGGCCGACGATGGTCTCCTACGGAGTCTCGGCCACTCCGCACGCATTCCTCGTCGATCGGACGGGCGTGATCCGCTACTCCGGCTATCCCAGCGGACTCAGTTCGGAGTTCCTCACTCGTTGGATCTAGTTTCCAGACTGGCGTCAGCTCCACGAGGCCGCGAACGCTGCCCGAGAAACGCGCCTGGCCTCCGCGTCGCCGAGGGCGACGAGGAGGCGACCCCCACCTGGTGAGAAAGCCGCGAACGCGGTAGAGTCATGCCTGCGAGTATCTCGGACCGAGAAACGAGAAGGAGGAAGCGATGAACAAGACGCTTCTGATCATTTTGGGCCTTGCTGTGGCCATCGGACTGGCATTTTGGTTGCTGCTACCGGCGCCCGCGCCGGAGACGATCGACGTGGCGGAGACGACATCGACGGCGGTCGCCGTGACGCCGACACCCGCGGAGACGGTGCCGACAACGGCGACGCCCGAAGAGACTGTGGCGCCGGTGGTGCAGCCGACGCCTCCGTCGGCGCCCGAAGAGCCCGTCCCTGCGGCGCAGCCGGCTCCCGCGCCGACGGCAGCAACGACGACCGCGGCAGCAGCGGCCGCTCCCAACATCGTGGCCGAAGTCAACGGCATCGCGATCGAGCGGGACGCCCTCACTCAGGGCGTCCAGACCATCATCTCGCAGTATGCGAACGTGTACAAGCAGATGGGACAGGACTTCGAGAGCATGCTCGCCGGCGCGTCGGGGTACTCCCTCCGCCTCGGGATCGAAGCCCAGGCTCTTGAGCGCCTCCTGTTCGGCAGCATCGCCGACGCCGAGGTCAAGCAACGCGGCCTCGTCGTGACGGACGAGGAACTCAACGTGGAGTTCACCAAGCAGTACGAGGGCTTCCTCGCGGCGCAGGGACTGACCGAGGAGACTCTGCGCTCGCTTCTCGTTTCTCAGAACATGACGCTCGAGTCGTTCAAGGAAGGCGGCCGCGCCAGCATTCGCGACCAACTCCTGATGATGAAGCTACAGGCAGCCGTCGCCGGCTCTGTCGAGCTGAGCTCCGAAGAGATCCAGGCCTATTGGGAAAAGAACCGCGCGAAGTACGACACGCCGGAGCAGGTTCGCGCATCGCACATTCTGGTGAAGACGGAAGACGAGGCGAAGGCTGTTCTGGCTGACCTGGAGGCCGGAAAGGACTTTGCGACGCTCGCGCGCGAGAAGTCGACCGACACGGCGAGCGCCAAGCAGGACGGCGACCTCGGGTGGTTCGGGCGCGGAACGATGGTTGCAGAGTTCGAGGACGCCGCATTCTCCCTCGCGATCGGACAACGAAGCGGCCTCGTGCCGACCCAGTACGGGTATCACATCATCCTCGTGACCGACAAGAAGGCGGCCGCCCAGGCGGAGCTTGCGGACGTTCGTGACCGAGTGGAGGCCGACGCGAAGCAGGAAGTCGTCACGGAGCGAGCCAACACGTGGTACACAGAGGTCATGGCCGCGGCCGTCGTCGCCGTGCGCGACCCGATGTTGAGCGCGGCGCGCCAACAGCGGATCAACATCGACCTCGGCCTCGAAGCGTTCGAGGCGCTGAGGGCGGCGGGCACCGTCGTCCAACCATACCTGCCATACATCATCGGCACGCTGTACGAGAACAGGATCCAGAACCTCACCCGGGCGAAGACCCAGCTCGAGGCGAGTGAGGCTCCTGACGCGGCAAAGATCGTAGAGCTCACGGCGCAGATCCAGGAAGCCCGCGACAAGGCCATCGCCGCCTACCAGGAGACGATCCAGCTCACGGGGAGCGACCCGGACGTCGAGGCGCGCATCCAGGCGCTCCAGTCTCCGACAGAGACTCCGGCGCTCGCGGTCCCGGAGTAGGACGAAGCGGACGACTTGACAACGGCTCTTGGCCTCCGGACCGGGAGCCGTTATCTTTTCTTCGGCCAGGAAGATGAGGAGAGGAGGATCCATGAAGACAGCGCGCGCACTTCCCGTCCTGACGATGGTGCTTGTTCTCGCCTTCTCCCTTTCCGGCTGCCAGTCCGTCAGCCTCACCGTGACGGAGGAGGATGCGGGCACGATCCAGGTCGCCCACGTCGGAGACCGGGTCACGGTGCGCCTCATCGGAAACCCGTCCACGGGCTTCAACTGGACTCGGACGGAGCCGACGGACGAGGAGTGGGCTGGCCTGGCCCTGCAGCCGGTTGAAGAGGGATCGTGGGAGTTTCCCGCGGGCACGCAGGTGCCGGGAGCGTCGGGCGTGTGTCTGTTCCGCTACGTCGCGAACGAGCCGGGCACCGTGGCCCTCTCCTTCGCCTACGGGCGTTCCTGGGAATCGGAACCCGTCGACATCTTCAACGTCGTCTTCTGGGTGCGCGAGTAGCGTGCTGAGCAAGCGGGGGGGGGAGCGAGGCCTCCACAAGAGCGCCGCAGCCTCACGGCCGCCGTGTCCTTGTGCGGGCCGCCTTCACAAAGTCTTCACAGGGTCTCCACTGAGCGTTGACAGGAGGAGCCTACGGTGTCGATGTACGAGAGGGGACGCAAGAGCAGGTGGGAGGCTCCGAAAGGAGCCTCAACACTTTCTAGGACGAGTATGAGGAAGATTGTTCTTCTGCCAATCATCGGGCTCGCGTTGCTCTTGGTCGGCGGTTGCCTGGAATCGAACGCGCCGCCGACGGCGTCGTTCACCCGGTCGCCGGCGTCGGGGACCGTCCCGCTGTCCGTCTTCTTCGACGCCACGGTCTCCGCGGATTCGGATGGAGCGATTGCGTCGTACACCTGGAACTTCGGAGACGGATCCATGGGCGATGGCGTCTCGCCGACGCACACTTTCATCCGTGTCGGCACATTCTCCGTAACCCTTACGGTGGTTGACGATCGCGGCAAGCAGACCGAGACCCTGCGGATGGTCGACGTCACGGCGTCCGACGTCCCGCCGCCGGTGGGCACCGAGATGGGTAATCGCGCCCCCGAGATCTCGCTCGCGGACGTGAGAACGGGCGAGACGCTGTCCCTCTCAAGCTTCCGCGGCCACGTTGTCCTCCTCGAATTCTGGAGAAGCACCTGCTCCGCGTGCCGCTCGTCGATGCCCGCGATGGAGGCCTTGCGAGCGAAGTTCGCCGACGACGGCGTCCTCGTCGTCCTCGTGAGCGAGGACGTCTCCGCCGAGGCGGCGCTCGACGTGCTCGTCGACCAGGGGTACGACGACTTCGTCGGGCTCTTCGACGCGGGCGAGACGGCGCGCAGTCTCTACGGAGTCGAGCTCATACCGCGCGTATTCGTCATCGATCGGCAGGGCATCGTGCGCTACGAGGACCATCCGATCCGAATTCGCGACCGCCACATCACGCCTTGGCTGTAGGTGTCGAGCGTGCGCATCGACGCTCGAGGAATTCGCTCTGCCATGGAGACTCCGGCCACGACGTCCCGCGGGCGCGGTGGATGTCGCCGAGCGCGCTGACGACGTCGGGAAGATCGCTCCCCAGATCCGTCAGCACCGCGGCGAGCACGGTGCCCGTCCGCCCTGTCCCGCCCTCGCAGTGGACGACGACGCCCTCCCCTCTCCCGAGCGCCGCGAGGATCGGCGAAATGGCCACTTCAATCTTCCTTCGCTCCTCGTCGGGGCAGAGGGGAGCCATACCGCCGTAGAGGTCCTGGAGGTCCACGGCGCATAGAAGCGACAGGGGCGATGGGTCGTAGGGTGCGACCCGGTGCGTCAGGCAGACGATGTGGTGCAGTCCGAGGTCGGCGAGCGCGTGCCACGGCGTGCCGGGTCGCGGATACGCCATCCCGGCCAACCTCGCCGGGGCCTCGAGCACAACGTAGAAGTCCTTGGGAACACAGAGCCCCCTGACCCGGGGCATCTCGTCGACAGAGAGGATTCTCGGAGCGCTCGACATAGACCTCCGCCCGCCCGCAGTTGCTCGCCGCTGCGGGACGGGCGTATAGTCGCCCACCATGAAGCTGCTTTCGACCCCGAAGCCGTTCGTCGGCATGATCCACCTCGTCCCGCTGGCCGGCAGCGTGGACTACGCGAGGCGCGGCGCGAGCTCGATTCTCGACGCGGCGCTGCGCGACCTCGCGGCCCTCGAGAAAGGCGGCGTCGATGCCGTCCTCGTCGAGAACTTCGGCGACGTGCCGTTCGCCAAGGTCGCGCCTACCGAGACCATCGCCATGATGGCCGTGATCGTTCAACGCCTCGTGGACAAGGCGCGAGTGCCGCTCGGCGTGAACGTCCTGCGCAACGACGGGCTGGCGGCACTGGCGATCGCCGCCGCCACCGGAGCTGCCTTCGTCCGCGTCAACGTGTTCGCCGGCGTGGCGTTCACCGACCAGGGAGTCATCGAAGGGCAGGCGCGCGAGCTGCACCGTCTGCGCCACGACCTCGATGCGGAGGTCGAGATCCTCGCCGACGTGCACGTGAAGCACGCCGCGCACCTGACGCGACTCGACCAGGCGGTCGTCGACGTCGATCGCAATCGACCTGACGCGCTCATCCTCAGCGGGATGGGAACCGGCTTCCACACGGACGCGGCCGACCTGGAGGCCGCCCAGCGCGTGACGCGCCTCCCCGTGTTCGTTGGAAGCGGGGTAAGCGCGGAGAGCGTCTCCGCGTACCGCCAAGCCGACGGGTTCATCGTCGGGACATCGCTCAAGGAAGGCGGCCGCGTCGACGCTCCCGTCGACGCCCGCCGCGTGAGGACGCTGGCCGACGCGATCGCGGCGTTGCGCAACGTCTCATGACTCGGCTCCTCGTCCTCGGGGACCTCAACCTCGACGTTCATGCCGTGGAGCCGACCGAGACGGCTGCCGGGCAGGAAGTGCGCGCCGCGGTGCGCGCCGTGCCGGGAGGTTCGGCAGGCACATTCGCCCGCGTCGCGGCTCGGCTCGGTGCCCACGTCGCCTTCCTCGGCTCCGTGGGAGCCGACTCCGTCGGCGATCTCCTCGAACGGGACCTCCGGGCAACCGGCATCGAGCCACACCTGCGCCGTAGCGAGACACCGTCGGGCATCGTCGTCGCGCTGCACCGCGGGCACGACCGCTCGATGATCTGCTCGCGCGGCGCGAACGACGCCCTGGACGAGAGCGCCGTCGCCCCCGCGCTGTTTGTGGACCTCGACCATCTCCATGTCTCAGGCTACGCGTTCCTCTCCGCGGGTCAGGCGGCCGCGGCGCGACGCGCCATCGCGCTGGCGTTGGCTGTCCGGGCGACGGTGTCCGCCAATCTGCCTCCTGCGAATCTCGTGCGCTCGCACGGCGTCGAACGCTTTCGTCAGGAGCTCGCCGGAGTCTCGCACCTGTTCCTGAACCGCGACGAGGGCCGATGCCTCACCGGGCTCAATGAGGATGACGGCATCGTTGACGCACTCGCTCGCCGCCACGTCGCCGGCGCGCTCACGCTCGGCGCCGAGGGTGCGCTCGCCTGGCAGGGGAGGAAACGGGATCGCCACAGGGCGAGCGAGACGCTCGACGTGGACCCGACCGGAGCCGGCGACGCCTACGCCGCGATGTTCATCGTCTCGCTCTTGGGCGGCGACGACCTCTCTTGCGCCAACCGCCGTGCCTGTGACGAGGCGCGAACTCACATCGCGCGACGAGGACTCCCATCGTAGGCGCTTGATTCGATTCGCCCTCCGCACTACCGTAGATGTCTGGACGGGCAACGTACGGAGGTGGAGTTCCCATGAACGAGCAGACCGGGGTCGTGATCGCCATCGTTATCGGCATCATCCTAGTGATCGGCATCTTGCTGCTAGTCATCCCCGAACCCGCGGAGCGGGCCGTCATCGCCACCGAGCGGCTTGACGTCGCAGTGCTCGCGTTTGGCAACAGCTCAAGCTGGCGTGGCGCGGACGGGCAAGGCCCGGGAGAAACGCTGCGCGGACGGGTCGAGTCGCGGCTGGTCGGCGAGACGGGCATCAACGTGTTCTCGCGAGCCCAACTCGACGCTCTACTCATCGAGCGAGCCCTCGGCACGAGCGGCATCATTGACCCCGCCACGGCAGTCGAGATCGGGACGCTGACCGGCGTGAGCAAGCTCGTCACCGGCGCGGTGTACGCCGTCGACACCCTGTCCGAGCCGACGACCTTGTGCGTCCGTTGGCAGGATGGAAACTGCGTTGAGAACGTGCCCGCGGTGAAGTACTCCGTCCGCGTGCTTGCCCAGGTCGAAGTCATCGACGCGCGCACAGGCAAGATCGAGCAGTCGACGGACACGACGGGATCCTCAGACACGACGCTTCGCCAAGGCGTCTCGTTCGGCAGCTTCGACTCTCTCATCGCCACGGCGGCCGACCAGATCGCCGACCAAGTCGCCTCGCGGCTCACGTCGACCTACACCCGGGAGCTTCGCTACGGCCTGTACGACAGCGTCAAGACGAAGGGTGACGGCTACGTCGGCAAGAACGAGACGACCCGTTTCTCGACGAGCGACGACGCCCAACTCATCGTGCACTTCGTCCGCGTGCGAAACGGCGACTCGTTCGACGTCCAGTGGACCGACCCGAGCGGCAACGTCCTCGATCAGACACAGGACGTCGTCTCAAGTGGCGAGTGGCAGCTCTACACGTGGAATCTGGCCGGCCGCGCGCCCGGACGTTACCACGTCACGGGATCGATTGCCGGCACCCCTGCCTTCGACGCGCCGTTCACCGTCGGACCATAGGGCCGTTGGCCGTTGGACTCACGTCCAACGGCCAGTGCCCAGTCACGGCGGGGCTGGCCTGCCTGGAAAGATGCAAAGCTGGTGAGCTGTCGGGGCGTAGCTGTTGGGTCACAGCGCAATGGCATAGGGGATCATGCGGAGTTACCGAGAAGAGCTCTGGTTCAACATCCCTCGCCGCCGAGCGTTTGTGAACGTCACCAGCCAGGTGGAGGCTGCCGTCAAGAGAAGCGGGATCTGCGAAGGCCTCTGCCTCGTGAACGCCATGCACATCACGTCGAGCGTGTTCGTAAACGATGACGAAGGCGGCCTGCACGCCGGCTTCGAACGCTGGCTCGAACAGCTCGCGCCGCACGAACCGACAGGCGTCTACGAGCACAGCCGCACCGGCGAGGACAACGCCGACGCGCACCTCAAGGGCCAGATCATGGGCCGCGAGGTTGTGCTCGCGATCACCGATGGCAATCTCGACCTCGGCCCATGGGAGTAAGGCCGCTCTGCGGAGCAGCTTGGGAGAACGGGCTGAGCTCATTCTCCTGCCCTTGCTGGTCCATTCGACGGTCGACGTAGAAAGCGCGTCCTGATCAAGATGATCGGAGACCAAGGCGAAGGGCGAGCGTGCACTCAGGACCTTGGCGCGCTCGCCTCTTCGACGGTCGACGTAGGAAGCGCGTGCTCGTCAAGATCATCGGGGAGTAGGCCAGAACAGTCCCGGGTCGCTCATCGGAGAGCCCAGCAATGAGTCTTCCCGGCCGAGATCCGCCAACCGACGAGGGCGCCGATGACCGCCGCCGTGGCGATGAGGACGCTCACGACGGGTCGGAAGCGATTGCGTGCCCTCTTCTCTTCCTCCACTCACGGCCTCCTGACTCTGGCCGGAGTACGACGCGCATCGAGCGCGCCCCCGCACTTCGCCCGCCACTGCGCCGGGTCGAGAGGCAATATACCTGGCGTCGCTGTCTCATCAGTAACTGCGCGTATCGAGAAGGGACAGCGCGTACCGCCCGAGGCGTGTCGGTTAGCGCCGCGCGGCTGCAGTTACCGCGGTGTGAGCGAAACAGCCTGCTCCTCAAGGGAGCGCGAGAAGCAGAGGACGCGGTCCGTGACGCCTTGGGCCGTCTCACATGCGAGTGCGAGGCTACCCAATTGCGCGTGAGTGGGGACGTAGAGGCGTGCGGGGCAGGCCGGGATGGCCGTCCGGTACTCGGCGTTGAACAGGAAGTAGGGCAGAATGAGGACGTCGGGCGACGTCTCGGCCCATCCCGTCCGAGCGAAGTCACTCGCGATCGTGTCGAAATTGAGGTCCCCAGGGTCCGCGAAGGTGAGCCCGCCGACCCGGAACCGGTACCCCACGTTCTCCGGGCCGGGGTAGGGGAAGGAGAAGACGTCAATCGAGAGGCCGGCGGCCTCGACCGTCTGGGGGCTGTAGAGCCCTGGGTGGACGACGATCAAGCGGGCAGGATCGAGGGTTGGAGCCTGTGCGAGGACCGCGCGGGCGACGTTGGCCGGCCCGATGAGGACGGCCTGCAGGTTCGCTGTCATGTTGCTGGCGATCAGAGACGCATCGAAGTGGTCCGAGTCGGAGTGCGTGACGAGAATCAGGTCGATGTCGAACGGCGGCTGCGCCGCCGCCATCAACGCGCGCGTTGCCTCCGGGGTCTCGAGCGATGTGAGCCCGTCGATTGCGACCTTGAAATCGCCCTGTGAGACGATGTACCCGCTGCCGGCGATGAACGTCATCTTTACCGGCTCGGCGGCCAGGGCCGCGACTCCCAACCCCAAGATGCACAGAAGCGTCACGAGAAATCGCATGACTCGTCTCCTTTCACTCTTCCAGGGAAGGATAACCGCGCCGAGACGGCACCTACAAGGATCGACATCAGCGAGCCGGGTTCCTGCGCGTGCTTCCCCGCCCAGCGCGATCGGCATGCACGCCGCCGCTGAGCAGATAGGGCGTCGAGAAGCGACTGCAACTCCTGCATGGCGTCCGGCGCGGCCATGTTCTCGGAGCCGCTACGATGCCCCAGGCTTCGCGTGGAGCTTGAGTCCAAGCGAGCGCATGACTTTCAAGACCGTTGCGAACTCCGGGTTGCCGTCAGGCGCCAGTGCTTTGTATAGGCTCTCCCGACCGAGGCCCGCCTCGCGAGCAATCTCGGTCATCCCCTTGGCCCTAGCGATGTCGCCCAGCGCCGCGGCGAACAGACGCGGGTCGTCCTCCTCGAGCGCGGCCTCGAGGTAGGCGGCCATGTCCTCTTCTGTCTCCAAATGCTCTGCCGCATCCCAGTAACGGGTCTTGGTCTCTGCCATTCCAGCCTCCTACAGCCCTCGGGCCAGTGCCCTTGCTCTCTCGATATCCCGCTGCTGAGTCTGCTTATCGCCGCCAGCAAGAAGGATGACCTGGGACGCGCCCCGTTGCAGGAAGTACACGCGGTATCCCGGCCCGAAGTGGATCCGCAGTTCCGACACACCCTCGCCCACCGGCTGGACTTCGCCGACGTTGCCGAGCGACAGGCGGCGAATCCTAGCGAGGATGCGGCCACGCGCCTGCCGGTCCTTCAGTCGCTCGAACCATCGGACATAGTCCTCGGTCTGGAGGATCTCGATCATCGAAGCACTGTATCCTAAAAGATACACAAGAGGCAAGCCCTTCTCCGGGCGGAGATCAGAAGATGCAGGCGTCGAGGAGCGAGAGGGCTTCCTGCAAGACCTCGTCGGGTGCCTTTCCGATTCGCTTCGCCTGGCGTGCGCGGAAGTCGATCGACCGGACCTGCTCGACCATGACGAAGCCCGCCACCTCACCGCCCTCAGGGATCGCGACGTGGAACGGGTAATCGCGGCGCGTGTTGGTGATCGGACAGACGATGGCGAGCTCCGTGCGTTGGTTGAACAGGTCGTGACTGATCACGAGTGCGGGGCAGCGACCGCTTTGCTCGTGACCGGAGCGCGGATCGAACGCCACGGCGATGAAATCCCCCTGCTGCGGAACATACGCGGCCATCTACCAGACCTCGCGCCCCGCCGGAGGACCCCAGCTGAGTTCCTCGACCTTGTAGTCGGCGGGTATGTCCTTGACGAGCTGGCGCAGATCGTGCCCGCCGCGCACGCGCCGCGCCGGCGTGATCACGAGGACTCCATCGCGCGCTGCCACCTCGACCGCGTCACCCACGTTGAGGTCGACGTTCGAGAGCAGTTCCTTGCTCAGCCGAAGCCCCTGGCTGTTGCCCCACTTCTGAACCTTCGTGATCATCGCGCCGCCTCCGCCGGATAGCCGAAGTATAGCCCGCATCGCAGGCCGAAGGAAGCGCAACGCCAAGACCCCTCAGGCGCGCCATCTTCTCGATCTCACAGGAGATGCTGGCCGCAGTGTATCGTGGCACGATGTGCCCCCGCGGCCTGCTCACGTCCTGCCATCGGCCCGGACGCGTGAGCCTGGCGAGTCTTCTGCTCGGCGCACGGCCTCGTTGACGATCGTACCCGGTCAGGGTATGATCATACCCACTATGGGTGTGATTAGCGGCGGCACTTCGTCAGGGAGGGCTTTGCTTGGTCAGACGCGGCTTTCTGTCCTCGGCCTCCTGTACGGCCGCCCGGACGAGGCCCGCTACCTGAACGACATCGTCCGCGCCGTGGGAGCCGGGACCGGCGCTGTGCAGAGGGAACTTGCGCGCTTGACCGCGGCCGGCCTTCTTCGCCGGGTGGTTCGGGGCAAACAGGTCTACTTCCAAGCGAATCCCGAGGCTCCGATCTTCCCCGAGATCAGAGGACTGATCGTGAAGACCGTCGGCGCCGTCGGGGTTCTTCGCTCAGGCCTGGAAATGCTTGGCGGCGGCATCCAGTTGGCGTTCATCTACGGCTCCGTTGCCCGGGGGGAAGAGACTGTGGCGAGCGATGTCGACCTCATCGTGATCGGCGCTGCGGGGCTCTTCGACGTTGTCTCAGCGCTTGCGCCCGCTCAAGTGACGCTCCGTCGCGAGGTGAACCCAGCCGTTTTCCCCCGCGCGGAAGCTCGGAGGAAGCTGCACAAAGGGGACCCCTTCCTGACGGCCGTTGTCGAGGGGCCGAAGCTGTTCGTGATCGGAGGCGAGCATGAGCTTGCAGAGCTGGTCCGCTGACGGCCTCCTCGTGCCTCATCGAGTCTCTCGTGATGAGGTCGCCGCCTTGTGGAGTCGGGGGACACATACCTCAATTCCGTCGCCCACTCGGGAGTCGGGGGACACATACCTCAATTCGGTCGCCGACTCGGAGGAGTGGTATGTACGGCGGGCAGTAGCGGGAAATAGGTATGTGTCCCCCGACTGCTGAAGAACCGCTGCGTGTCTGCCTCTGCAGGAGCGCAACCGTTGACGAGGCTGTACTGATGGATGTAGGCTAGGAACTGGCCCTGCCGGGCGGTGTACGCCTGGCTCATGGTGGTGCGGGTCGGGCTTTCATCAGTCACTCTTTTTCTCCGCGCAGACCCGGGCGAGGGTGGCCGCGATCTTCTTCTCGAAGCGGGTG
>Ga0247842_10005298_pt1 | contig 15408 bp, 16 predicted proteins | sample LaCruzMarch2015__3_FD_192411 | JGI IMG/M metagenome (GOLD analysis project Ga0247842, IMG submission 192411) | Freshwater microbial communities from meromictic Lake La Cruz, Castile-La Mancha, Spain - LaCruzMarch2015_19m | ecosystem: Environmental > Aquatic > Freshwater > Lake | place: Spain...
TGCCAACATAGGCTGCTGTAAGTTCTTTTGCCAACTGTTCTTCGGTTCCGGGCATCATGGTATGAATCATACCGCGCCACTGAAGTTCTTCAATGAAATTCATTTGTTTATATTTTTTAACCTGCCCCCCTAACCCCCTAAAGGGGGAATATGTCTGGTGCATTGAGTTTTTGTTTAATTTAAATTATCTCCTTGTGTGTCCTAAATTTTAATTTAGGACATGGGTGTTTCATCTTTTTTATTTTGTTTTTCTGTTTTTTCGGACTGCAAAGATACGAAATTCTTCGGTTTGTAACACCTAAATGTAAACGTAACTGAATAATTTTCACTACCTTTGCACCCTCAAAAAAAAGATTGTTTTACATGCAGAAAATTAGAAACATTGCAATTATTGCTCACGTTGACCACGGCAAAACTACTTTGGTAGATAAAATGTTGATGGCTGGGCACTTATTCCGCGACAATGAAACCGCCGGCGAGTTAATTATGGACAATAACGACCTCGAACGCGAGCGAGGCATTACCATTCTTGCCAAAAACGTATCCATCGATTATCAAGGATGCAAAATTAATATTATTGACACTCCGGGTCACGCCGATTTTGGTGGCGAGGTGGAACGTGTTTTGAACATGGCCGATGGCGTACTGCTATTGGTGGATGCATTCGAAGGTCCAATGCCTCAAACACGCTTCGTGCTTCAAAAAGCCCTTCAAATCGGGCTGAAACCGATTGTTGTTGTAAATAAAGTTGACAAACCAAATTGTCGCCCCGATGAGGTGCACGAAATGGTGTTCGACTTGATGTACAATTTAGATGCTACCGAAGATCAGCTTAACTTTCATACAATATACGGTTCAGCCAAAAATAACTGGATGAGCGAAGATTGGAAAAACGAAACAGATAATATTTTACCACTGCTCGATGCTATTATCGAACACATTCCGGCTCCAGTAATGCTCGAAGGCACACCTCAAATGCTAATTACCTCACTCGATTATTCGTCGTACGTAGGTCGTATTGCTGTAGGACGTGTACATCGCGGTATTTTACGCGAGGGTATGGATGTGAATTTGGTAAAACGTGATGGTAAAACTACAAAATGTCGTATTAAGGAACTACATACTTTTACTGGCTTAGGACGCACCAAAACTAACGAAGTAAAATCGGGTGATATTTGTGCGCTAGTTGGAATTGAAGGTTTCGAAATTGGCGATTCGGTTTGCGATTTGCAAAACCCTGAACCATTGAAACCGATTGCTATCGACGAACCAACCATGAGTATGGTTTTCACTATCAACAACTCTCCGTTTTTTGGCAAAGAAGGTAAATTTGTTACTTCGCGCCACATACACGACCGCTTAATGAAAGAACTGGATAAAAACTTAGCGCTTCGCGTGGAGAAAAATCTGGATTCGGACATTTGGAATGTATACGGACGTGGTGTACTTCACTTATCGGTATTAATTGAAACCATGCGCCGCGAAGGCTATGAACTTCAAGTAGGTCAACCACAGGTTATTTACAAAGAAATTGACGGCAAACGTTGCGAACCAATTGAACAATTAACCATTAATTTACCGGAAGAATGTTCTGGAAAAATTATTGAAATGGTAGCCATACGCAAAGGCGAAATGCTCAGCATGGAAGTCATGAACGACCGCATACAGTTGGAATTTCTTATACCATCGCGCGGAATTATTGGGTTGCGCAATAGCGTTTTAACTGCTTCGGCTGGTGAAGCCATTATGTCGCATCGCTTTTTCGAATATCAACCTTACAAAGGAGCTATCGAAAAACGTAACAATGGTTCTATCATTGCCATGGAAGGTGGAACAGCATTTGCTTATTCGTTGGACAAATTACAAGACCGTGGTCGATTCTTTGTTTTCCCTCAGGACGAAATTTATACCGGACAGGTAGTGGGCGAAAGTTCGAAAGAAGGCGATATGGTGGTAAACGTTACCAAACCGAAAAAGCTTACCAATATGCGAGCTTCCGGCGCCGACGATAAAACCAAATTGATTCCGCCTATTGTTTTCAGTTTAGAAGAAGCCTTGGAATATATTAAAGAAGACGAATATGTAGAATTAACACCTACAAAAATACGTTTGCGGAAAATTTTCTTAGACGAAAACGATCGTAAACGCAATTCGAAGAAATAAGTTTTGACAATTATACTATTAAAAGCCGTTATTTAATTATAACGGCTTTTTTTTACAATATATTTGCTCGATGTGATTGTACAAAAATAAATGCTTTTTTAAATTTTACAATTCCGTTGTCTCAGGAATATAAAGTGAATTTGAAAAGTTTGGTGTTTTTTCAATTATCTCCAAAGCCTTCATCGCAGCGTGTTGGTGCGATTCTTTTTTGCTTCGACCGGTGGCATCGCAAATTACTTGGTTGTTGATACTAATTTGGGTATGAAAAAGGTGGTTGTTAGCTGAACTTAGCTCTTCGCTGAGAAGTATAAAATCGATTGTGAGTTTGTTTTTCTGACACCATTCAATCAACTTCGACTTAAAATTAACTTCAGCCAAAACCAATTCATCTACATCAATAAAATTTTTCAGAAGGTGATGTTCTACAAAATTCTTGCATTTTTTGTAGCCATAATCCAAGTAAATAGCACCTAGTAATGCTTCGAGTGCATTGCCAAGCATATTGGTATTGCCTGTTTTATTTACATTTTTACCGGCTAACATTAGTTTATCGAGTCCTATTTCCAACGCTAACTTATTAAGCGACTCACGCTTTACAATTTTTGAACGTGTGTTAGTCAGGAAACCCTCGCGTTGATTTTCGAAGCGGCGGTACAAAATATCGGTAACTACCGAATTAAGCACGGCATCGCCTAAAAATTCCAATCGTTCATTGCTGAGCATTATACCATTATCAGTAGGGACCGATGCCGAACGATGCAGCATTGCCAACTGGTAATACTCAATTTTATAAGGATAAAAACCAAGTACGTTGTGAAATAATAAATAAGGCTCTCTTCGAGATTTCGAAAAGAGCCTAAATTTTATAATGACTGTTTTAATCACAGTTTAACGAACATATTTCTTCACAATAACGCTAGCATTGTGTCCGCCGAAGCCAAATGTATTCGACAAAGCGGCATTGATAACGCGTTTTTGTGCTTTGTTAAATGTAAAATTCAATTTATTGTCGATTTGTTCATCTTCGTCTCCTTCGGTAAAGTTGATAGTTGGAGGAACAATATTGTTTACAAGCGATAATATCGTTGCAATTGCTTCAACAGCACCGGCAGCACCAAGTAAGTGTCCAGTCATCGATTTTGTTGCACTAATATTCAGTTTGTAAGCATATTCTCCAAAAACCTCTACTATAGCCTTAGGTTCAGAAATGTCGCCAACAGGAGTTGAAGTGCCGTGTACGTTGATGTAATCAATATCTTCGGGTTTCATTCCTGCATCTTTCAATGCACGAGCCATTACTAACTTTGCACCAAGTCCTTCGGGATGTGTAGCCGTTAAATGGTATGCATCGGCCGACATGCCACCACCTACAACCTCGCAAAGAATATTTGCTCCGCGTGCAATAGCATGTTCCAATTCTTCAAGGATTAAACAACCTGAACCTTCGCCCATTACAAAACCATCGCGGCTTTTGCTAAACGGACGAGAAGCGCTTTCGGGGCTATCATTGCGAGTAGATAATGCTGTTAAAGCATTAAAACCGCCTACACCAGCAGGTGTAATTGAAGCTTCGGCACCACCAGTTACAATAATGTTTGCTTGTCCAAGACGAATATAATTAAATGCATCAATCAACGCATTGGTCGAAGAAGCACAAGCTGATGTTGTTGAAAAGTTTGGACCTCTAAAACCGTACATAATCGAAATTTGACCAGCAGCTATATCCGAAATCATTTTTGGAATGAAAAACGGATTAAACTTAGGACCATTTTCTAAATGTTGATAATAATATCCAACTTCTTGTTCAAATGTAGTTATGCCGCCAATTCCAGCTGCAAAAATAACACCAACTTCGTCTTTATCAATAACTTCTAAATCAAGCCCACTGTTATCAATCGCTTCTTTAGCTGCTGCAATAGCATACTGGGCGTAAAGGTCTAACTTACGTACCTCTTTACGATCAAAATACTTCGTTGCATCAAAGTCTTTCACTTCGCAGGCAAATTGTGTCTTGAACAGTGTTGTATCAAAACGAGTAATCGGCGTTGCGCCACTTACTCCCTTAACTAGATTGTCCCAAAATTCCGGAACACTGTTACCTAAAGGAGTAACCGCGCCAAGGCCGGTTACTACAACTCTTTTTAACTCCATAATAAATACTTATCGTGGAAAAAGATTATTTTTGAATAGCTTCGATGTGAGCGATAGCGTCGCCTACAGTAGCAATTTTTTCTGCTTGTTCGTCTGGAATAGAAATACCGAATTCTTTTTCGAATTCCATAATTAATTCTACAGTGTCCAATGAATCAGCACCAAGATCGTTAGTAAAGCTTGCTGTTTCTACAACATCTGCCTCTTCTACGCCTAATTTGTCTACGATAATAGCCTTTACTTTAGCTGCAACTTCTGACATAATTTTTGTTTTTTAAGTTTGTAATTAGAAATTGTTTTATAATTTTGCGGTGCAAAGTAACAAAAAATTCTTCAAACTACCTCGCTTTTGTTGAAAAAAATACAGTTTATTGCACATATTGCTTACAAATGAGCAATTTTAACACATAAAAAATGAAACGTAAAATAGCAATCTTTGCTTCGGGTTCAGGCTCAAATGCCGAAAACATAATTAGTTACTTCGAAAAAAACGACAAGTTTGAATTTCCGTTAATATTGTCTAATAAACCTGATGCTTATGTGCATCAAAGGGCAAAAATACTCCAAATTCCATCTTTTTACTTTTCAAAAGAAAGTTTTATAGATGGAAATGAAATACTCGATTTCTTAAATACGTATAAAATTGACAGTATTATATTAGCAGGATTTTTACTAAAAGTTCCCGAAGTGTTAGTTCAGGCATTTCCTAACAATATTATAAACATTCATCCTGCTTTGTTACCCAAATTTGGTGGAAAAGGCATGTATGGCGACAATGTGCATAAAGCAGTAAAAGCTTCGGGCGAAACGGAATCGGGAATTACAGTACATTATGTAAACGAACATTACGACGATGGAAATATTATCCTTCAAGCTAAATGTGCTTTAAATGATCTTGATACACCCGAAAGCATAGCCGATAAGGTTCATGGGTTGGAATATGAGTTTTTCCCAAAAGCTATTGAGCAGATTTGGGCATAAGAAACAGTTATTGAGTAAAGCGGCTTTCATGTTTTTTGAGAGAAAGATATTGAGTAAAACGGCAAAGCTGTTTTTTTTAGAAATAACTTCAGAAATTAAGCACGACTTAATAAATTAATTAGTAATTTTGCAGCCGAAATAATTAACGCTACTATAATTTAAAAGAAACTAATTGATATTCAATCAATTATTACGGTCAGGCAAAGAAACTAAATAACACAAATATTTATGGATGCACAAGCAATTGCTCTCAACAACACTATTCAGCAGGTAAATCAAAGTGTTTACCAAATGTTATCGGAACGAGGAAAAAATATTTTTTTTCCAAAACTTGGTATTTTAGCACAATCGGCTCAAGCTAAAGGGAAACAAATTAATGCCACCATTGGCGAAGCAGTGGAAGATAATGGAACATCTATGCACTTGCCTGAATTTGATGCATTACTGAACGTACCTACTGCTAATATATTTCCGTACGCACCAAGCTTTGGTAAACCGGAGTTTCGTAGTTTGTGGAAATCGTCAATCTATCGTAAAAACCCATCGTTGGGCGAAACGGTAATTAGCAATCCGGTAGCTACTAATGGATTAACACATGGTATTAGCATGGCGGGTTATCTGTTTGCTAACGAAGGTGATACGGTGTTGTTATCAAATCATTACTGGGAAAACTACAATTTGATTTTCGACAATAGTTATGGTGCAAAAGTGGATACGTTTGAGCTTTTTGCAAATGGAGGTTTTAATGTTGCCGATTTTTCTAAAAAATTGAATGAAATTCAAGGAGAGAAAATTATTACATTGCTCAATTTCCCAAACAACCCCGCAGGTTACACACCGCTTGTAGCAGAAATTGAAGCCATTGTGGCCGAAATTAAAAAGGTAGCTGACAAAGGAAAAAAAGTAATTGTACTTATCGATGATGCTTATTTCGGTTTAGTATACGAAGAAGGCGTTTTTATGGAATCAATTTTCACAAAATTAGCCAACCTTTCGGAAAACGTATTGGCAGTAAAACTCGACGGGCCAACCAAAGAAGACTATGTATGGGGATTCCGTGTAGGTTTTATCAGTTATGCTATAAAAGGTGGAACAGCTGAACTTTACGAAGCGTTAGAAAATAAAACTGCAGGTGCTGTACGTGGTAATATTTCCAATATCAGCCAATTATCGCAATCGCTTTTATATACTGTCTATTCGGCACCAACGTACGAAGCTTCGAAAAAAGCAAAATACGATATTTTGAAAAGCCGTTACGATGCATTAAAAGTTGAATTGGCAAAACCACAATATGCCGAATACTTTGAGCCACTTCCATTTAACTCAGGTTACTTTATGTGCGTGCAGCCTAAAAAAGGACTCCAAGCCGAAGATATTCGCAAGCATTTGTTGGAAAAATATAGCACAGGAGTTATTGTACTTGGCAATGTAGTGCGTTTAGCATTTTCGGCAGTACCCAAAGCGGTGCTTCCTCAATTGGTTGAAAACATTTACAACGCTTGTGTTGATTTGGATAAAAAATAGTTTTAAAATAACATTAGATAATTTTCGGCTGAATTTCAAAAAAAATGAAGTTCAGCCGTTTGTTTATAAAAAACAATTTTGTGAGGTGCATTGTTATTCTTTCAGAAAGAAGTTAGTATATTTGCAAACAAAAATTGAACTATCATGTATTTAGAAAACTACTCAGATGCTATCAGGCATCTATGCCAGCAAAATAAAGTAAAATCGTTATATGCATTTGGTTCAGTGCTAACATCCCGTTTCACAAATAAAAGTGATATTGATTTTATAGTTGATATTGATTCTGCTGAGCCTTTTGAATATGCTGATAATTATTTTAATTTAAAATTTGCTTTGCAAGATGTTTTGAAACGTAATATTGATTTATTAGAAGCAAAATCGATTCGAAATCAATACATCAAGGAAAATATTGATCAGTCAAAAAAATTAATATATGCCAAATAAAAAGCAAATTGACAAATTAACTTGGCTGACTGATATAGAGCGTTCTATCATCGAAATATATGATTTTTTACCTGAAGAACGAAATTTCTTTCATTTTCAAAAAGATTTGAAAACTAGAAAAGCTATTGAAAGAAATATTGAAATTATTGGTGAAGCAATGGATAGATTATTGAAATCATTTCCTACCATTACAATTACTGATTCAAGAAGAATTGTGGATACTCGAAATCGTATTATTCATGGCTATGACAGTGTTTCTGACGATGTTATTTGGTTAATTATTAACAAGTACTTACCAGTTTTACTGCAAGAAGTTAAATTACTGATTTCAACTCAAAACGACTTTAGTAATAAGTAATCTACTTATTTTTATCTCATTTAAAATCACTATCTTTGCAGTCCGAAAAAAAAACAAGGTAATTTGGTTTAAATGTTATTGTATCTCAACATATTGATACTCTAAACTATGAACTGCAAACTGTAAAATAAAAAATAATGGCTCTTCAATGTGGAATCGTGGGTTTACCCAATGTAGGTAAATCTACTCTTTTCAACTGCTTATCAAACGCAAAGGCACAAGCTGCCAACTTTCCTTTTTGTACTATTGAACCAAATGTGGGCGTAATTACTGTGCCCGACGAACGTTTAAACAAACTATCGGAACTTGTTCACCCACAACGTATTGTACCTACAACCGTGGAGATTGTAGATATTGCCGGTTTGGTAAAAGGTGCCAGTAAAGGCGAAGGTTTGGGAAATAAATTTTTGGCTAATATACGCGAAACAGATGCTATTTTACATGTGTTGCGTTGTTTCGACAATGAAAATATTGTACATGTTGATGGTAGCATAAATCCTGTTCGCGATAAAGAAATTATTGATATTGAACTGCAATTAAAAGATTTAGAAACGATAGAAAGCCGCATAATCAAAGTTCAAAAGCAAGCAGCAGTGGGCGATAAACAGTCTAAAATGCTTTACGATATTTATGTACAGTACCGCGAAGTGCTGCTTCAAGGTAAATCGGCACGTACAGTAAAACTAGGTGAGTTGGATAAAAAATTAGTAAAAGATTTGTACTTGCTTACCAATAAACCCGTTATGTACGTTTGTAACGTGGACGAAGCTTCGGCTGTAAGCGGCAATGCTTATGTGGAAGCATTACGTGAATCTGTTAAAGACGAAGGAGCAGAAATTTTAATTGTAGCTGCTGCTACCGAAGCCGATATTGCTGAATTGGAAACTTACGAAGAACGTCAGATGTTTTTGGAAGAAGCAGGATTACAGGAATCGGGCGTAGCTCGTTTAATTCGTGCAGCCTATCATTTGCTCGATTTACAAACTTATTTTACAGCTGGTGTTCAGGAAGTTCGCGCCTGGACTTTTGAGCGTGGATGGAAAGCGCCACAGTGTGCCGGAGTAATTCATACCGATTTCGAAAAAGGTTTTATCCGTGCCGAAGTAATTAAATACAACGATTTTGTGACGTTAGGATCCGAAGCAGCATGTAAAGAAGCCGGCAAAATGAATGTAGAAGGCAAAGAATATGTAGTTACCGACGGCGATATTATGCATTTCCGATTTAATGTGTAATCATCTGATTAGCTGACAATAACAAGTTATAAATTAAAATCCAACTCAAGTTTGAGTTGGATTTTTTTCGTTTTGTTAAACGATTATATAGGCAAATACTTTCTATGGCAAAATTATAAATTGTGTTAGATTGTTATTAAATTGCACCATATATTTTCAAAACAGAAAATATTGATGTATTTTTGTATGAAATATTTATAATTGCACTTATTATGCCTTTTATTACTACACTTTTACCACACGAATGCAAAGATAAAGCAGATATTCGTTGTCAGATTGATCAGATTGATAAAGAAATAATATCATTGTTTGCTCAACGTAGTTTGTATGTTGCCGAAATAGTAAACTACAAAACCGATGTTGAAAGTGTTGTGGCTAAAGATAGAAAAGAAGAAGTAATTCGCCTGCGAGGCGAATGGGCTGAACAAGCCGGATTGGACAAAACTACATTTCAACAAATATTCTCCTGTTTAATAAATCACAATATACAGATTGAATTGGCGCTTCTTGATAAAAAATAAAACAGGATTACTAGATTCGAATTAATGCAAAACAAAATAAACAATTGGAAATTATATAACATGTACAAACAAGAAATTAAAGTAATGGATTGCACCGTACGCGACGGTGGGTTAATGAACAAATGGCAGTTTTCGGACGATTTTGTTCGGGGAGTTTATAATGCTTGCGTCGAAGCAGGTGTTGATTATATGGAAATTGGCTATTTGAGTAGCGAAAAAGCGTTTAGCCGTAAAGAAATGGGCCCATGGAAGTTTTGCCACCAAAAGGACTTGGAACGTATAGTTGGTAAAAACGAAACCAGCCTAAAACTCTCTGCTATGGCCGACATAGGACGTATTGATTTAGATGATATACCAATGGCTTCGGACAGTTTATTGGATATGATTCGCGTTGCTTGTTATGTACATCAAGTTGATAAAGCTGTTGCATTGGCACACCATTGCCTGGATAAAGGTTACGAAGTTTGTATTAACTTAATGGCTGTTTCCACAGTTAATGAGCACGAATTGGATGAAGCATTGAAAGATATTGCCAAATCGCGCGTCAAAGTTTTTTATGCCGTGGATAGTTTTGGTAGTATGTATGTGGAATCGATCCAACATTTAGTGCGTAAATACACCAATGCACTTCCGGGCAAGGAAATTGGAATTCATGCACATAACAACATGCAAATGGCTATGTCGAACACATACACAGCTATTATGGAAGGTTGTACCATGCTGGATGCTACCCTTATGGGATTAGGACGTGGAGCCGGAAACTGCCCAATTGAAATTTTGATTGCATTCCTTAAAAACCCAAAATACCGTTTATTACCATTGCTACAAGTAATTCAGGATTATGTACATCCTATGCAAAGTCAGATTGACTGGGGTTATCACATTCCTTATCTTATTTCAGGAGCATTGAATGCGCACCCGCGCCGAAGCTTGGAGTGGATGGACTCAGATCAGAAAAACGATTTTGTGACATTTATGAAAGAAATGCACGACAACGAAGTGTTGGAATAGAACCAACTAAATTTTAAATTTATAAAGAGCTTTTTCAGAAGTAGTTATTATACAATACTACATTTGATAAAGCTCTTTTCTTATTAATTTACAGCCTTGACAATAGATGCCAAAAACGATTGTAAATTAAATGTCCCTTTTTTAGAGAAACCTGTACGCACTACTACCAATTGGAGCGAAGGAATAATGTAAATATATTGCCCATCGTGTCCGCGACACATAAATAAATCGGAGGGAACGCCCGGATATTCGTTGGATAGATTCAACCAAAACAAGGAGCCATATTCGCCCTTTGAGCCATTTGCCTCGCTACGTGCATTGCTAACCCAATTTGGTGGTAAAAGCTGATTGCCCAACCAATTCCCATTATTTAAATAGAGTAATCCAAATCGCACATAATCGCGCATAGTACAATAAATATACGATGATCCAACAAAAGTACCGGCAGCATCCGTTTCGAAAATAGCACTTCGCATACCCATGGGGTTAAACAGTTCGGTGCGCGGAAATGCATAATAATCGGCAGCCGACTTAAACTTTTGGCGTATGGCGTAATTCACAATATTGGTAGCTCCCGAATTGTAAACCCAACTGGAATCGGGCGTAGCTATAAGTGGTTTTTCAATGGCAAAAAGCCCCATATTGGTCGATTTGTGCAACATAAGCGTAACATCCGATAAGTTTCCATAGTTCTCGTTCCAGTCCTGCCCTGCATTCATGTGCATCAAATGTTGAAGCGTAATTTCCTTTCGTCCATCATTATTCCACTGATCAAAATCAAGAGGTTTGTTTATGTCGAGCATTCCTTTTTTTACCATTATACCCACCAAGGCATGTGTAAAACTTTTTGCCATGGACCAGCTTAAAAACAGATTTTGGGACGAAAATCCTTCGCGATACTGCTCGGCCACTAATTGATTTTTGTAAGCCACAGCCACTCCAAAAGTGCCTTTTGTATCAGCTGTGTCGGTAAAAGCATTGGCAATGGCGGCTTTCAATATTTTCATGTTAATGCCCGATGGTATGCTATCGGCTAATTTATCGCCTGCAGGCCATGCAATGGTATCGGGATTAACGTTTGGAAGTGGAACTTGGGTGTATGGTCTGTTTTTGATTTCGTTTTCATCGCCACGCACGAGTGTGCATCCAAAACCTTCGATATAAATGGCTTTTGAACTTGCCCACAAAAAGCGGCTTGTAACTTCTTTTTTTTCAAAATCCACCTTATTGGAAGTGAATTTGATAAACGAAAAATTCAAATCGATAGCCTCCATGCTTTGCTGTGTACGATGAGCAACAAAAACACCCGAAGCCAAATTTTTGGCAGCATAACCTGTAATAATTGGAGTGAGGAGGTGAATGTAAAAAACACCGCCACTTATAGCCACAAAAAGAACGAAAATCAAGGATTGAATAATTCTTCGTTTCATAGGATTGCGATTGATTTAAGAGTTATATATTGTCGGTCAGCATATCTATTAATTCGCTCATAACCATAGCACTTGCACCCCAAATGTCGCATTTAGAGGTTTGGTAGCATGGTGCTATCACAGTTTGGTTCGACGAAGGTACAAAAAAAGACTTTTGGGTAATAGCATCTGGCATTAAAAATTCATTAAAATCTATTTCTATCACCTCGGCCACCTCACGTTCATCAGGCAAATATACTGGTTTTTTGGCCATATATCCTACAAAAACACTTATTAAAAAATTGCTTGTAGGCACGAAAATATCCGACATACATCCTAAAAGCTCAATATCATCGCTTTTGATGCCAATTTCTTCTTCAATTTCTCGAAAAGCAGTTTCCTCAACGCTGTTATCCGATTCCTCGAAACGGCCACCCGGAAATGCCATTTGGCCGGCATGGATACCAACATAAAAGCTACGACGAATAAATACAACTTTCAACGCACTTGCTTCATGAAAAAACAATATCATAACGGCACTTTTTTTTGCAAAAAATGATGCATCTTTGGCATTTTCAAGTTCTTGTTTACGGGTTGGAGGCGCTAATTTTAAATGCGACTGGAGCCCAGGTAAAGGCTTTTGCAGTAAGGACTTGATATGTTCGGATGTTGTGTTCATAATATGTAAACCTAACAAAACTGCCATCAACATTGTTTAAATAGTAATAAAATAATTATTTATCTTATTGGAATAATGTATTATCTTTGGATTTTATTTATCAATAGTTGAAAAATATGGCAAAAATACTCAGCACAAAAGAAAAATCGGTACAAATAAATCTACATTCGAATTATTACGGGTCGGTTGCCGAAATTGGTGGCGGACAAGAAACGGCTCGTCACTTGTTTCAGGCAGGTGGAGCGTCCAACACCATTGCCAAATCTATTTCGGCTTATGATAAATCCTTCAGCGACCATTTTTACAACGATGGCACTCCTGCCCGCTATGTGGCCGAAGAACGACTTCGTAAAATGGTGGATTATGAGTACAATGAACTGATTACAATACTTGATAAAAAGAACGACCAGCAGTTTTTTGCCTTTGCCAATACGGTAGAAACGCTCAACTTTGCCAAAACTAATCAGGGGAGCGGCTGGTTGGGAATAGCCGTGGAAGGAACCAAACGCTATGAGCCAAACCTCATTTTTATCCACGTTAAACTACACGAAAACGACACCTTGCTCCAGCAATATACGTTGGGTTCGTTAGGAATTAATCTGATTCACGGCGGGCTTTTCAACTGGGAAGATCCCCGCAAAATACTGCTTTCGCTGCTCGACAACCTCAATACCGAACGCGTGGAGGTGGATTATATTTTTGTGGAAGGTCCCGATATGACTTGGTGCGACAACCGCTTGCTCAACTTACTGCTTGTACGAAACAATATGACTCCGGCCATTATGTTCGACCAAAATGGTCAAATTCAGCAGCCTGGCGATATGCTCTACAAAAAAAATGTGATGCTTATGCGCGGCTTTTTCCGCCCGATAAATAACCTCGGCTTGGAATTTATCGACGATAGCCTTTCCATTTTCAAGCGCGACGAAGATTACAAACCCGACAATACGATTGCTTTTTGCGAAATATCGCTTAAATACCTGATGCTCGACGAAAAGCTGGATGAGAAAGACTTCCTGAACCGCGTAGAAATGCTCAATGCAGTAGGTCAAAACGTGATGGTTTCCAACTTTTACCGCTATTTTAAACTGGTGGATTATTTTGCGCAATTCAAAATGATAAAGCTGCGTATTGTAGTTGGCTTGCCCACTTTCGACAAAATACTGGACGGCAGTCAGTACACCGACCTGCGCGGCGGCCTGCTCGAAGCCATGGGTACGCTCTTTCAGAATAACGTGAAAATGTATCTGTATCCGTACACCGACATGAATACAGGCGAAGTAATTTACCCTGAAGATGCACACTTCAGCAACGAAAACAAGCTGCTATGGCAGTATTTAATTGAAACAAAAAAGATACTCATTCTAAAAGGCATTTCGTCAAAACACCTCGAAGTAACTTCGGCATACATTACCGAACTGATTGAAAATGCCGACGAAAACCTCCAGAAGTATTTACCCGAACAAGTATTTACTGCCATACGCGACAATAAATTGTTTGGGTATGGAACGAAAGTAACGCATTGAGTAGGTGACTGTAAGTTGTACCATCACTTACCCAAAAAACACAACATTGATGTTTAAAAACCTAAACAAAAAGTTTATATTTGCGGGGTAAAAAGAAACCAAATCAATTTATATGGAAAACAAAGTTGAGATATTTCAAAGTATTGATAGCCAGACTGAAATAAATGTTCATTTTGATGACGAAACCGTGTGGCTTTCTCAGAGACAGATGTCTGAATTGTTTCAAACCACACCTCAAAACATCACCATTCACTTAAAAAACATTTTCGAAGAAGGTGAATTAAATGAAATTTCAACTTGTAAGGATTTCTTACAAGTTCAAGTTGAAGGTAAACGAAAGATTAGTAGATATCAAAAATTTTATAATCTCGATGCAATTATATCAATTGGTTATCGCATAAAATCGAATGTAGCTACAAGATTTCGCCAATGGGCAACGCAACGATTGAAAGATTATTTGGTACAAGGCTACGCCATAAACGAAAAACGGTTGGCGCAAAAACAGCAAGAAGTTGAACATCTCAAAACTGGCATTCGGATACTCAACCGTGCAATTGAACAACAAGCTACTGACGATGATAGCCAAATGCTACGTGTATTTGCACGAGGATTAGCATTGCTCGACGACTACGACCACCAAACACTCGAAACAAAAGGAAATACAGTTAGGGAAGCTGTTTATCCTACCTTCGACCACTATATGGAATTAATACACACTATGTATTCTGAATTTGCTTCGGATGTGTTTGCGCAACCAAAAGACGAGAGTTTTCATAGTTCTATCAATCAAATAGCACAAAGTTTCGGAGGAGTTGAACTTTATCCTACCATCGAAGAAAAAGGGGCAAATCTATTGTATTATATAACCAAAAACCATTCGTTTGTTGATGGAAATAAACGCATTGCAGCAGCCTGTTTCCTGTTATTTATGGAGAAAAACAAAGCATTATTCAGAGCTGGCGGAATACCAATTATTAGCAACGAAGCACTTGCAGCACTCACTCTTTTTATCGCAACCAGCAAAACAGAAGAAGTTGATGCGGTTAAGAATTTAATAATTAGCATACTGAATATAGAAAAAGGCGAATCAACCTGAACGCCGTAGAAAGGGTATTTTTTTTGAAATTATCCACCTCTAATTGGTTAAAGAACTGAAAATTATGTTATATTTGCGGAGCTAAAAAAACTCACTACTGCACATATCGGTAAATACGGCGGATATGTGCAATAAAACGGCTAAACTAATGCGGATGTATGTGCAATATAGCACATATTTGAGTGTTGAACGAAACCGTTCCGGTAATTGAAACTAAATGATAATTTTGAAGTGACAAAAAACTTCAAAAAATTATCATTATGAATCAAAACAAATCTTTCGAGAGTTTGCAAATCAAAGAGATGCAAAT
>Ga0247842_10005302_pt1 | contig 15399 bp, 15 predicted proteins | sample LaCruzMarch2015__3_FD_192411 | JGI IMG/M metagenome (GOLD analysis project Ga0247842, IMG submission 192411) | Freshwater microbial communities from meromictic Lake La Cruz, Castile-La Mancha, Spain - LaCruzMarch2015_19m | ecosystem: Environmental > Aquatic > Freshwater > Lake | place: Spain...
TCTGTTCTTCCGTTGCACGGCGGAACGTGATTTGTTTTATTGTATAGCTGTAGTTAGTCAATACAATAAACGAGGAAATACCCTTTTAGATCACACTACACTCTGTGATAAATTGAGCGAAAATAATAGAATAGCACACGGATAGATACTGATTTATAAAGATTTTAACTGATCTAATCTACTAAAATCCGCATGCTATTACAGAAGTCTATTAAAACGATTAATTATTTTCTAACAGGGATACCTTTTTTTGATAAAAAGTCTTTAGCTTCAGCGATAGTATGTTTTCTAAAATGAAAAACTGATGCGACAAGAACAGCATCAGCCTTGCCTTCCGTTATGGCTTCGTATAGGTGATCCAGATTACCAGCGCCACCTGATGCAATTACCGGCAAGCTTACTGCTTCTGCTATTGCCCTTGTCATGGGTATATCATAACCATTTTGAACTCCGTCAGTATCCATGCTTGTTGGCAATATTTCACCTGCGCCAAGTCCTTCGACTTTCTTTGCCCATTCGACAGCATCAATGCCTGTACCTTCTCGTCCACCGCTAACCATAACCTCAAATCCAGATGACAATGAATCAGATTTGCTTGTATCTATTGCGACAACGATGCACTTGCTTCCAAACTTTTTTGCGGATTCTTCAATCAAATTCGGATTTCTGACAGCGGCGGTGTTTATCGAAACTTTAGATACTCCAGCATCAAGAAGGTCTTCTATGTCCTGAATTGATCTTATACCACCACCAACAGCAAGCGGTACGGATATACCTTTCGCAGTTCGTCTAACAACGTCCACCATAGTCTTACGCTTCTCGACAGTCGCTGTAATATCCAGAAAAACTATTTCGTCAGCACCTTCATCAGCATATCTTGCGCCGATCTCCGCAGGGTCTCCGACATCTTTCAATTCTACGAAATGGACACCTTTTACAAGTCTACCATCTTTTACATCTAAACAAGGTATTATACGTCTGTAATCTAACATTTTTTCTCCTATTAATTTGATCATCAGATCAAAAAATCAACATTGCCCCATGAATCTTATGTTTCTGATTCAATCTATGGTAAGATTATAAATAATGAACCTTTAACTGTCAATTAGAATCTACCACCAAAATTATAATTACAATTCACAATTACAATTGATCTCATCTACGTAAAAGTGTTATAATGTAATGTAGTTTTGAGATATAGTCATAATAATTGATGCTGTTTAAGTTTTAGCATTTTAACAACACGTAATCGTCAATAACCTCCCGCATAAATGCCTAATCTTTACCCACAAGTCTATAAACCCTTATGGATAGAGGATTTATAACCCCCTTTTAGCTAAAAGGGGGAAGGGGGAATTTGATTAAATAAACCATATATCTAAATGTATCTATATAAAGGTATTTTGGTATCTCATTACAACGCCAATAATATTTATGAATGTCTCTTGATCCGAAACCTTAATCAAATCTCCCTTAATCCCTCTTTAGCTAAAGAGGGAAAAGACTTGGTTTCTACAATGTCTATAATTTGTGGGTAAAGATTAGCATAAATGCGGGGGCTTGCGTTGAAACTTAGACGCAACCATTGTTGACTAGCCTAAGTCTTAACTGACTACGTTACGGGTGAATAGCGAAAGCTTTATAGGTACTTCAGGATATTCCGCAAGTCCTGAACACTACGGTTAGTGATTAAAAGTCCTGAGAGGTAGGGACGGTGTTGCTCACATACAAACCACCCGCTAACATTGGCGATGCGGCTCTAACTGGTTTGGTAGTTCCAGATAAGTACTTGCGAGTCACTTATACAAAAACTACCACCTATTTTTAACTTTAAAAAGGATCGGCAATTCACCACCCGTATAAATGCGGGGTGTCCCCTTGCCGAAATATTATGGGAGGCTGAAAATGAGAAAACCCAAGATTCTATACATCCCTACTAATAGTCACACAGAACGAGTATTCAGAAAAGAGACTTTTGAGCGAATGCTTGACCTTTTTGACGTGAAAATAAATGGTACTAATACTAATTATACAACTGAATGGGTAGCAAAGGAAATTGCAGGATTTGATGGGCTTGTTACTGGTTGGGGAACACCAGATTTGACAGAAGAGGTTTTTGAAAACGCTGATAAACTCAAGATAATTTCCCATTCTGCTGGTTCTGTTAAAGGATTTCTAAACAGAGTAGTTGAGAAATATCTCATTCCACGTAACATCTGTGTATTTGGCGCTAATGATGCGATAGCCCTAAATGTGGCAGAGATGACGATTGGTATGATGATAATAGTACCTCGAAGAATTATGGATCATGCTCTGGTAATCCGTAATACAGACGCTTGGCATTCACCAGATGTACCGTCTAGTGGTCAGTATCTAAGTGGTAGCACCATCGGGATCATATCTGCAAGCAAAGTTGGAAAGCATGTTATAGAAAGGCTTAAACCTTTTGACGTTGAAATATTAGTCTATGACCCATATCTATCAGATTACGAGGCAGGAAGGCTTGGTATAAAGAAGGTTGAACTTGATGATCTGTTTGCACGTGCCGACATAGTCTCGATACATGCACCGTCAATACCTCAGACAAATAACATGATAGGCGAAAAGCAACTCAAAGCTCTTCGTAATGGCGCAACATTGATAAATACATCTCGTGGCAGTGTAATTGATCACAATGCACTTCTTGCCGAAGCTCAGACAGGACGAATTTTTGTTGCTCTTGATGTAACCGCACCAGAACCTTTGCCTCCAGACAGCCCATTTAGAAAGCTAACCAATGTTATAATTACCCCGCATGTTTCAGGTTCAGGAGCTTATGGTTATTATACCATTGGGTCATCAGCTTTGCAGGCGCTTGAGGATTTCTTCGCGAAAAAGCCAGTGGTAGGCGCTATAGATTTATCGAAATTTGAGATACTGGCTTAACGAGAATGTCGTTGACCTAAGAATTTTAACTCCAAAGTGGGTGTCATATTTATAGAAAAACTGTGTAAAACAATCCAAAGGGTATTGTCAAAAATAAAATAATAAAAAACACAGAGACACGGAGTTTAGAAAGGGAGGAGAGAAATTATTAGTTTTCTTCTCTTATTCTCCGTGACTCCGTGTCTCTGTGTTTTTTCTAAATTTTACAGTGCCATACTCTGAAAGGGAAGATCAAAATATGAAAATTGATATAAGAGTGATGGAAGTTACTGACGTTCCAGATATTATTCAGGGCTGGAATAGCTGTCTGCCTTATGATCAGATTAGCGAAGAACGCTTTAAGCACGTTATATTTGATGATGCTAACTATGAAAAAGATTGTTGTTTAGTAGCAATTAATGATGGCAAGATCGTTGGATTTATATGCGCAGTTGCGAGTGAAGATATGCTCGGCGCAGATGACGATGATAAACCTGAATACAATAAAACTCTGGGTTACATTAAGGGATTTTATGTCCTTGAGGAATTCAGAAGAAACTGGATAGGCTCAAAGTTACTTGATGGAGCGATAGAATATGTCAAATCCAAAGGCAAGGTTTATGTTAGACTACTAGAATATACTGGTAATTACTTTTTCCCCGGTGTTGACATAAGATATGAATCTGCAATAAGTTTCCTTGAAAGTAAAGGTTTCTATAGAGAATATATACTTAATGATGTTGATATAGACCTTATAGATTTTGAAATTGGTGATTATCAAAAAAATGCCAGACAAAAGATGAAAAAATTTGGAGTTCACGTTGAGGATTACGATCCATCAATGCTAAACGAGATGAGAGAATTTGCCAAGAAATTAGGTATAATCTCATGGTTTCCTGATGGTTGGGAAGATTGGTTTAAAGCAAAAGGAAATAAGGTTGTAGCCTTAAAAGGAGATGAGATTGTCGGTTGGGCATCGTTTAACGTTAATGGAGACATTGGTTGGTTTGGTCCTACAGGCGTTCTTGAAGATATGCGCTGCAATGGTATTGGTTCGTGTATTCTATTGGAATCTGTATTACAGATGAAAAATGCTGGCGCAAAAAGAGTCATCGCAAGCTGGGCAAATACACCTTTCTACACCGTAAATGGCTGGAAAATATGCAGGCAATATGGTGTATTTGAAAAGCAAATTTCAGAATGATATAAAAGCATAGTATGAAGATCGGAGTTTAATAATGAGAAACGAAATTAGCCTGCAAGAAATTGAGAAGGATATAGAGAAACTTGACCCAAAAGACCAGTTAAAGCTGATGGAAAAGATTGCTCACTTGCTAATAAAAAGTGATTTGATTACAAAAAAGGAACTTGACTGGAATGAGCTTTACGGACTTGGTAAGGATTTATGGAATGGAGAAGATGCTCAAGAATACGTGAATCGTTCCAGAGAGGAGAGGATATGATCCTTATATATTGGAGCAGAAGTGTTCATTACAAATGATACCAAGCTCAAGCAAATAAAAGACATAAGAGTTCTGGTTTTGAAGGACTATATTTAACGTCATAATAATCGCAATATCTACATCTAACTAACTTAATAAGGAGGATACTAATGAATATTGGAATAACTTCACTTGGTGAATTAGCGAAGCTTGGACAAGGTGTTAAATCACGAAGATGGTCTTCATACGACAAAACCGGCGGGAACGGCGATAATTGGCCCATACCTGCTGGTCAGACGGTCGTACTTGGCGAGATGGAAGGCGCTGGATGTATCAAGCACATCTGGTTTACAACGACTGATGGTAATAACAACCTTCGTAGACTTGTTCTGCGCATGTACTGGGACGGTGAAGAAACGCCATCAGTACAATGCCCTGTTGGCGACTTCTTTGGGCTTGGGCATGGGAAAGCTAATTATTTTGATTCAATGCCACTTCAGGCATCATGGCTCGGAATGAACTGCTGGTTCCCGATGCCATATTCCAAAGGCGCAAAGATCACCGTAACTAACGACTCTAAAGATGACAGCTTCCTGTATTTCTACATTGATTATCAAGAATACGATAAGCCAATGGAAAGCGTTGGTAAATTCCATGCAAATTGGAGAAGGGAAATTGTCGTCAGGAAACCTGATCGCACTAACTTAAATATAACTGGTGACGATAACTACTTGGTACTGGATGCCGAAGGTAAGGGTCACTATGTCGGATGTTGCCTGCATATTGATACAAACGAACCCGGCTGGTGGGGTGAAGGTGATGATATGTTCTTTGTGGACGGTGAGACGTGGCCACCCAATATGCACGGTACCGGCACAGAGGATTATTTCTGTGGTGCTTGGAACTATAACGTCCTGACTCAAACTTACTGCACGCCTTATTATGGTTATAGCTTTAAGGGTAATTCTGATTATACGGGTAAACACTCTCAGTATAGATTCCACGTTGAGGATCCAGTCTATTTTGAAAAGTCTTTGCGATTATCAATCGAGCATGGACATTCCAACGATAGACAGGGTGACTGGACAAGCACATCTTACTGGTATCAGATTGGTCGCAAAAACCCATTGCCCGAAGTTGGTACTTTTGATGATCGCATACCTTATGCCTTTGGTGGTCTGGAAAGATGCCCCGGTAAGGATCGTAAAGGTCTCCCTTATTAGTCGGTAATAATACGAGTTTTTCACTTATGAGATAAAAGGAATTAAACACAAAGACACTAAGTGCGCAAAGAACACTAAAATAGTAATGAGAGATGAGAGTAGAAAGTTGAACTCTCATCTCTCAACACTTGATTTCTTTATGTTCTTAGTGAATTTGAACAAATTCAATTTGTAATTGATCATATACTTTGTGTCTTTGTGTTTAATTTTTGAAAGTTGGATTTCGTTCCTCAATCCAACCTACTTTTTCTTTGTGTTTAATAACTGAAAAAGTCGTATTATTCAGTGGCTAAATTCTTGATTTAGAAAGCTTTATCCTGTATATCTTGGGAAGTGATTATTCCTAGAAATTGGAGGTTTATCATGAGTATTATGAAAAAGTGCTTCAATCTCTTGTTGATCTCATTTTTGTTAGTATCAATCTCAATCGTTTACACTGACTCAGCATATTCTCAGCTTAACATTAATAAGCTCAAGAAAAATGTTGAAAAAGTAGTACCTAAAAAAGATTCCGAGAAAAAGGACGCCGAAAAGAAAGAGGTAGAAAAAAAAGAAACAGAGAATAAAGAGGTAGAAAAAAAGGATACCGAAAAGAAAGAATCCGAAAAACCAAAAGAAATAACAAAAGATGAAGCTGATGATATCATCTTGCAGGCATATTATTCAATAAATGATATAAATGGTATACGTAGTGTGCCACCTGGATTATATTCAGATAAGTCAGAGGCTCAGTCTTTCTATGACAAATGTGTAAAGATAGACTACATAAATCTAAAAAAGAAAATCGAAGAACTCGGTGAAAAATTCCCTATATATAAAAAAGATGGTGAAAATAGGGCTTCTGAATATAAAGCGATCACCGCTGATTTTCCGAAGCACGTGGAAGAATTATTTACAGAATATCTATCCAAAGAGATCAATACAGCCATCGAAAACGCATACAGCCTGAAGGCAAAGGGTAAATCGAGTATGAAATCTGCCTTTGAATCTGCTCAATGCGCACTTTGGGTTGCTAATGGCGTAATGTCAATAATTCCTGAAAATGAAGAAGTGGTTAAATTCCAGAAAGACGCTCAAGCGACTTTTGACAGCATACAAACAGAATACGGCGTTGCTATTTACACAAGCGAATTCCATAAAAAGAACGCTGGAAAGAGCGTCTTTTCAAAGTCAATGATCGAGATAAAAAAAGAGAAGCCCGAAGCGATGCTTAACAAATTTGTTGCAGGGGATTACATATACGGAATGATGTATTTCAACGGCACTTTCTCTGACGAAACCAAAGATTACAATGAGGCGACTACAGTTATCTGGGTTGATGGCGTAAGGAAAGCTGATTTTCTATTCAAGCTTGACGGAGAAAAAAGAGGCTGGACGTATCTGAATCTTGAGATACTCCCCGATCCTGCATTTAGCACAACTAGAGGAGCAAAGGTCTATTCCAAAATGCTGTCTGAGCTTTCTCCAAGAGTCCATAAGATCAAAGTCGTACTGGAAAGCGGGGCAACGTATAAATCAATGGCAGAAGGAGAATTTGAGATTGACTGTACAAAGGGTTTGGATAAGGTAATAGAGATAGCAAAGGCTCTGGAACTAAAATCACAGCAAGGCATTACAATGCCGGCGCCTGCACAATCAAATCCTGCTCTCGAAAAAGAGATGCTTGCGGCTATCACATCCGCTGGCTGGAAAGAAACTCCAGTAAAAGCGGTTATCACAGATAATGATTGGGGGATTAACAGAAATCCTCTTGGAGTAATCTTGTTCAGAAGCATGGGAGCAAAGGTTGCAGTTAAAACACCCGAAGGAACTTATAGGCTTTTCTCTCTAACCTTTAGTCAAGATTATGATGGCAAAAATTATGGGAAAACACAACTATATGCTGTGGGTGACTCATTGGTTATCCCCTTTGAGAATATAAAATAGATATAAATATTAGCCACAGATACACACGGATTAACACAGATAAGTACAAATACAAGGATCATGATTTTTCTTCTTATCCGTGAAAATCCGTGTTTCATCAGTGGCTAAATTATTATTGTCTAAATTTTGAATCGCACCCAATATCAATTTCTCTTTGACGTGAATTACCTACGAGTAAACTCGTAGGCTTCTTGCTTCAACGAAGGGCTACTCAGCATTTGATTGGTTAAGAAACCAAGTTTGATCAACTACACTGAGGAACTCCCCTCTCCACGAGCGTAACTTCGGGCTATCCCAGCCCTAGTGTCCACTTGGTTATCGTGGACAGTAAATATTGTATCATGAAGATAGTCAATAGGAAACAATAAGCGATTAGGAAAATCGCATGAATCTTATATCCAACGAATAAATTCGTTGGTTTTACGATTCGAGGATCATAATTCAGGAAGCTACTTTGAAAACTAAATTTTGAAACATATAAAAGGAGTTTTTGTCTTGGAAAAAACCTTTGCAATGATAAAGCCTGATGCAGTTAAAAGAGGATTAGTCGGTGAGATTTTATCGAGATTTGAAAATACTGGATTGAAGATAGAAGATTTAAGAATGGTCAATGCAACTTCCGAAGTCGTATCAAAACTTTATCCCGATCGTGAAGAATGGCTTAGATCAGTCGGAACTAAGATGTCAAATACATATAAGAAATACGAAAAAGACATCGTAAAAGATATGGGAACTGATGACACTCTTGTATTAGGTAAAATGGTCAGGGGTTGGTTAGTTGATTATACTACTATGGGTCCGATAGTGATTATGATCCTGTCTGGAAACCATGCCGCAGAAGTTGTCAGAAAATTGGTTGGAGACACAAACCCTGTTTTTGCGCAGCCCGGATCGATTCGTGGCGATTTCTCGATAGATTCGGCTGATTTTGCTAACTCGGCACACAGGGCAATCTATAATATAATTCACGCTTCTGGCAACAGCGAAGAAGCTGAGGAGGAAATCGCTCTCTGGTTTGGGAGTAAATAAAAGCATGTCACAATCTCTTGATAAATGCTATATAACGCTAGGTCTGAATCAAAGCGCATCCAGAGACGACATCAAAAGCGCTTACCGAAGGCTTGCGCTAAAATACCATCCTGATAAGAATCCCGGCAACGAAGAACGGACGTCAAAGCTATTCACCAGAATAAATGAAGCCTATAGTATTCTTATAGACATTGATCATATTGGTGAAGTAATAGAGAACGTAGATGATGCAAAAGCTTACTTTAGAAGACACTTCCACGATCTTGCCCGTAGAATTGCCAGTGATGACTGTACATCTGATATGATTTATCAAGAGGAGTGCGATTATTTTTTCAACTATCAGCTTGAAGAGGTGTCTATCGTTAAACGAAGCATCATAGAAGCAAGGCGTATCATAGACCTGATCCAGAGAGCAAATTCAAAAGGCTACGATACGTCAGGCATAATGAGTGACCACAGTGAATTCTTCCAGAAATTTGGTTACAACGGGGATCCAAAATACAATGGATATGCAGAATTAATCGCTGAATATAAAAGGATAATCGAGAATGAGCCGGGCAATGCTTATGCACATTTTGCACTTGGATTCATCTACGAAAAGCGGAATATGATCGGCGATGCAGTATCCGAATATAAGATCGCTTTGAGCATAGACCCAACCCATTTCAGAGCAAGACAGGCTCTAAAACAACTGGAAACTAACCGAAAATAAGCCAGTTAGAAATAAACAATCAGAATTAGCCACGGATACACAAGGATTTTCACGGATAAATATCTTGAAGTTTTTTTATTGTATAGGAAATTATATTTTTTCGTGATTCATAAACTGTTGATACGATTCGCTTTTCGTGTTATTATGTTCGCATGTTAATGTCCTATGGATATGTAACAGACAAGACCAAGATAATCAAAAGAATCTTTCAGGATCACTGGGAGGCATTCCTTCGTGAACACAAAGACAAAATTCCCGAAGAGATGCTGTCATCAGTAATAGATGCTGTCAGTAAAATGCTAATATGTGCACAAAAGAACAGAAGCAACCAGAAGAAGTCCAGCTATACCTACCGTTGCACGCATTGTGGTAGAGAGGATATTCCCAAAGGCGTAGTGGATTTCTTCGATGCAATAGACCCTGGAGACCCAAGTGTCCCATCTCGTTTCCGATGTGAGACCTGCAATGGTGTCATGTTACCCGTTTAAATTCGCGACTGAAAGGAGCTTTGTTCTTGTAATATTTTGGTTATATTTTGACTTTTTTGAAAATATGATAGAAAACATAGTGTTTGGTGTAGATTACCTTTCCGAATTACAATTTGATATACGATTATTTGACAAAGTAAAATATAACGATCAAGAATGTTTTGTTTTTGGTAGGCGTGTAAGTGGTAGTTTTGACGTACGGTTACTTGACGGAACAACGTTAAATGCAGGTATTAGCTATAAAAAGGTAAAAGTGCTAGAGCAACGTAAAACAATTCTAATAGAAAGGAGAAAGGCAATTCCTCCAGTCCCTAGCGAGTCCCCTTGAAAAAGGGGATGGGACTGAAGCCCGTTGGTTTCCTTGCCGAAAAGGATCATGAATCTTTGGTGATAGAAAATAACAAAACTAACTTCATTGAAAATATGAAATATCTCAAGAAAGGAACATATATGACTCCCAGAAAACGAGTTGAGGCAGTTCTTTACGGCGATCAGCCCGACAAAGTGCCATTCACAATATACGAATGTATGGTTCCACAAGGCGATTTGGGACAACAACTTCGTGACGAGGGCATGTGTATCGTGGAGCGAGGACATCCGGTTGTCCATACACGCACTCCCAATGTCACATCACAGTCAAAGACATATACAGAGGAAGGAATCACTTATTCCCGTACAGATATTCATACCCCTGATGGAGACCTATACAGTGTCAGCCGTCCATTGGGAATTACTAGCTGGAATGTGGGAAAGCTATTCAAAGGACCAGAAGATTATAAGCCTCTTCTTTTCATCATAAAGGATGAAGAATATGAGCCTTGTTATGAGAGTTTCGCTAAAGCAGACGCTGAAATTGGTGAAGGTGCAATACTGCGATCTTCCGTAGGATTAACACCATTACATCAGATTATGATCTCGTGGATGGGAATTGAGACGTTCTCTATTGAATGGTCAGAACGACAGGATGAGATTCTGAAGCTATATGACGCACTGGTTGAACAGCGACGCAGACTCTATCCTTTGGTTGCTAAATCTCCTGTATCGCATCTAAACTATGGCGGAAATGAAACTGGTCATGTGATGGGAAGAGAGCGTTTTGAGAAATACGTTATCCCATGTTATAATGAAGCCGCTGAAATCATGCACAAGCATGGCAAACTAATAGGCGCGCATCTGGATGGTAACAACAAAGTATGGGCTGATCTGGTTGCAGATTCAGGATTGGACTACGTGGAGGCATTCACTCCCGCGCCGGACTGCGATATGACACTCAAAGAAGCAATGGATATATGGCACGACAAAGTTCTCTGGATCAATTTCACGTCATCAGTTCACATACGCTCTGATGAAGAAGTGAAAATAGAGACACTAAAGCTACTCAAAGAATCAGCGCCGGGAGATCGGCTTATTATCGGTATCACCGAAGACATCCCGTTTGATCGCTGGCAAGGAAGTCTGACGACAATTTCCAGAACCATCAACGAACATGGGAACGTGCCTATTAAATTATAACGCTATTATCTGGTTGATTCATTTTATAGGTGCATTTTTGGTCTTGACAATATTATCTATTCGTGTTACGATTTATATAATAGTAACACGATATAGATACAAAAATAAAAAGGAGACGATCTATGCACATACCAGATGGTTTTTTGGCATTGAATACGTGGTTACCAACGTGGATGGTCTCGGTTGGTGGGATCGGATACTGCGTTAGGAAAACATCACAGTTGTTAAAGGAAAAAGTGGTGCCGTTAATGGGCATAATGAGTGCTTTCATATTTGCGGCTCAGATGCTCAACTTTCCTGTAGCCGGTGGTACATCGGGTCACTTGCTGGGTGGAGTAATGGCAGCAATATTGTTGGGTCCTTACGCAGCGGCAATCGTCCTTAGTGTAGTTCTGACAGCGCAGTGCCTTATATTTCAAGACGGAGGCTTGACTGCTCTCGGGGCAAATATATTCAATATGTCTATTGTTGGGACTATGGGAGGCTACCTTATCTATAAAGGCATAAACAAGCTATTAAAAGGAAAAAGCGGGATGTTAGCCGCAACTGCGATATCCGCATGGTTCTCTGTGATTTTGGCATCTTCTGCTTGTGCAGTTGAGCTTGCTATATCTGGTACAATCCCTTTGAGTGTAGCATTACCCGCAATGGCGAGTATACATGCTCTGATAGGAATTGGTGAAGCTGTTATTACCTGTCTGGTTATAAGTTTTGTCTTTAGTGTAAGACCAGACCTGATATATGGAAAGGAGCAATAGCATGAAGAGAAGAGACATTATCATAGGAGTAATTATAGCACTACTCTTAGCAGGAATAATATCTATGTTTGCTTCACCATTGCCTGATGGTCTGGAAAAGGTTGCTGAGAATCATGGATTCCTCGAAAAAGGAGAGGGAGAACCAGCCATTAAATCACCCGTTCCGGACTACGAATTCCCCGGATTAAAGAATAAGAAGCTTGCTACGTCAATTGCTGGAATAGCTGGAACTTTAGTGGTATTTGGACTGGGTTATGGGATAGCTTTTATTTTGAAGCGTAGAGATCATAAAACAGAATAGTGGAGTTGATGTATGATTTTTTTTAATCAGAAAATTAACCACAGATGAACACAGATTTTCTTCTATCCATGTTCATCTGAAGAACCAACACTAAGCCGTCAGTTGCGAAGTGCAATTCGGGCAACGTGTGGCTTTTATGGGAATGTTAGAGAAGCAGAATGGACATTCTTTTGTATTAGGTGCTGCCGGTTCAGGTTGACGTTTGAGACGATTCATTTGCTTGACGACCATAAACATAACGAAAGCCACAATGATGAAGTCAATCACCACGTTGATGAAAAGACCGTAGTTGATCGTGGATGCGCCAGCCGCCTGTGCCGCCTTTAGTGATTCGTACGGCTGACCTGACAGATTGATATACAAATTGGAAAAATCAACCTTGCCAAGTAAAAGACCGATAGGTGGCATTATAACGTCGCTGACAAGTGAGGTAATAATTTTCCCAAAGGCAGTACCGATGATTATACCTATTGCCAGATCAACAACATTGCCTTTTACTGCAAACTCCTTGAATTCTTTTAGTATAGGCATAGTAACCTCCTTTTTTAACTTTTCTTCCTTGTTTTTGCGTACCCCATTTAAATTACAATTACATTATCTGATTGACTGACAAAAGTCTAAGAAAACCCTTGCAATAAGATTAGAGATGTAATACCTTTTTCAGTTAGAATAGGACTTACGTCCAGTTGAAAAAATGTAAGAAACATGAGCTTTTATCGTATGTGCTATATGGAAAATACTCGTCAGCATTAGGATATAACACCATGTCTTTTAACTAAAAACTAAAAACTATATACTAGATACTAAGCGTGATTATAGCATCTGCAATAATATAAGTCAACATCAACTGAGTTTTTTAGAATGACTAAAAAAAACAAAGATTTTTGTTGATCTAATAGTGAGAAATATGTTAGAATATTGTTGTTGAGAATCTCTGAAAAATTCAGTAGAAGTAAAAAAGGAGGGTTGCGAATGGGATTCTAGCTAATATCGAATCAACGTTAATGAATTTATACGCTCTACAAATATAAAAAAGAAAATAGGAGATAGTAAAAAATGAAAGTTAGAGTATCAAGTATAGCTGTGATATGTATCAGTCTAATTATTGGGCTGATGTTCATTGAGCAAAGCATTGCCAAAATTGATCTCCAAACAGTTGAGGGTTTATGGCTGTTTGATGACAGTAAAAATCCTTATAAAGACACTTCTGGTAAGGGTCTTGATGGAAAGCAAAATGCTAACCCAAAATTGGTAGAAGGTAAGTTTGGTAATGGAGTGGAGTTTGATGGCAAAAGCTACATTACAATACCGGATCATGTAAATCCTACTAAGGCTATAACCGTTACAGCATGGGCAAAAAGTACGACTGCCACTTGGAATCAGAACGGATGGTTAGTTGAGAAAAGGGATGCGTATATACTTCATCCCGTTGCGGGTAGTATCAATATGGCTTTTTGTACTGTAAATGGTGGTCCATGGAATTTACCGAAAACATGGGATGCCGGGCAGATAGGTCCTAAAGATATTACAATTTGGCACATGTATACCTGCACTTTTGATAGTACAACAGGCAAGTGGAATATCTATATAGATGGAGTAGTTGCAAGCTCTCTTGATATTAATAAAGCTGAACTTGCTCCAGACAAAGGTCCTGTCCATATTGGATATGATGAAGCAGAAGCACAGAGATTGGGACAAGGTACCGTTGACGAAGTTGCTATTTTCAATGTGGCATTGAGTGCTGATGATGTTAAAAGTCTTATGAACGGGTTCAAATTGGTAAGCGCTGTAGAGCCTACTGACAAATTAGTTACTACATGGTCTGGTATTAAAACCCAAAATTAAAGACTTGTACTAATTGTTTTCGTAGCCCAAGCTTTTAGCTTGGAAAATTAAAAAGCCAACCTAAAAGGTCTGGCTACTCTGTAAAGATTTTTGTTGATCTGACGGTGAGAAATCTGTTACTATTACAAAATTTACATAAACTTAAAAAAGGAGGTTTACAAATGGGGTTCTAGCTAATATCGAGCTAACGGGAATGGATATGTTTATGCGCTCTAAAAATATTAAAATTACGTCAAAACAATGAAAATAGGAGTTTATAAGAAATGAAGTTTAGAGTATCAAGTATAGTCGTGATATGTATCAGTCTAATTATTGGACTAATGTTCACCGGGCAAAGTTTTGCCAAAATTGATCCCAAAACAGTTACAGGGTTATGGCTGTTTGATGATGGTAGTGGAGTTGTTGCCAAAGATTCTTCGGGCAGTGGTCTTAATGGAAAGTTCACGGGTGCTCCTCAATGGGTAGCGGGTAAATTTGGCAAGGCTTTGCTGTTTGATGGTAAAAGCTACGTTACAATTCCAGATCATAAGAATCCGACCATAGCTATAACACTTTCAGCATGGGTAAAAAGTACAACAGCTACGTGGACTCAGAACGGATGGATACTAGAGAAAAGGGATGCGTATATTATTCATCCAGTGGGTGGTAGTGTCAATGTAGCTTTTTGTACTGTAAATGGTGCCCCATGGAATTTACCGAAAACATGGGACGCCGGGCAAATAGGTCCCAAAGTTATTACTGACTGGCATTTATATACATGCACATTTGACAGCGCAACAGGTAAGTGGAATATTTACATAGATGGAGTAGTTGCAAGCTCTCTCGATATTAATAAGGCGGCACTTGCGGCTGACACTGGTCCGGCCCATATCGGATGGGATGAAGCCGAAGCGCAGAGATTTGGACAAGCTACTATTGATGAAGTTGCTATTTTCAATGTAGCACTAGGTGCTGACGACGTTAAGAGTCTCGTAAATGGACTTGGTTCAGTATTAACTGCCGTTGAATCTGCGGATAAACTAGCGACAACATGGTCTGGCATTAAAGTCCAACGTTAATCAATGATGTTGATAGTAAATAATTGAAATAACAAAAAAAGGGATACGATTTTTCGTGTCCCTTTTTTTATTGTAAAAGAAATGGGATATGCCATGTATCTATGCACAAATTGCAACCAACATCCTGAAAAGTTCGTCTTCTTTACCTGTAAAAGCCGTTTCTGCACTTCCTGTGGCAAAATATATGTTGATAAATGGGTG
>Ga0247842_10005309_pt1 | contig 15386 bp, 12 predicted proteins | sample LaCruzMarch2015__3_FD_192411 | JGI IMG/M metagenome (GOLD analysis project Ga0247842, IMG submission 192411) | Freshwater microbial communities from meromictic Lake La Cruz, Castile-La Mancha, Spain - LaCruzMarch2015_19m | ecosystem: Environmental > Aquatic > Freshwater > Lake | place: Spain...
CCGGAAGTCCGACGGCTTCCCCGGCCCGCAAACCCTCTGGATTGGACTCCAGCGCGCTGCCGACTTCGTGCTGGCGATGGCGGCCCAGCGCGGCGTCGGGGAGGGGAGATATGGGTAATAGTCAGGCCTGGGATACCGGCGAAGAAGGCCGAGAACAGTTCTTCCAATCCCGCGAAATCGTTGGCCCGGAGCAGGTCGTAGAGCCGTGCGACGTTGACCATCGTGGCGTCGGAGCGCGCGGTCAGTTGATCGAGCAAGGCCCCGTTGAGGCTGGCACGAACCGCTTGATTAGGGTAGCGCAACCGGTATTGGATCAGGGGGCCAAGCTGGCGTACCGAGTCGATGGTGAGATACCCAGTCTGGAATAATAGTGCCTCGGTAGCGATACGATCCACGTCGAATGCGGAGAGCAGTTGCTCACTGGCCAGCAGGTGCTCCAACCGGGGGATAAAAATCTGGCGCTGGAGCAGCAGGTCGATCAGAAAGGTCGGCGTCGCGGTCTCAAACCACCAGGGCCGGAACTCGCGCTTCTGAAACAGGAGCAGCAGGTCGAATGGGTTATAGACCGCGTCGCCGGTCCAGTTATAGCCATTATACCAATTGCGAATCTGCGCGCGGTCGAGCCCTGGAAGTTCCGGAGCAAAGACCCCGTCGACGTCAGCCTCGGTATAGCCGCACAGGGCGGAGTATTGCGCATCGACCGTGATATCGTTGAGATTGTTCAGCCCGGAAAACAGGCTGACCTTGGCGAATTTCGATACTCCGGTCAGGAAAGCAAACCGGATATGGGCATCCATGTCCTTGATGACCGAATAAAGACTGCGCAACGTATCGCGGATCTCGCGCGCGGTCGCCGGGCGCGTGAGGTTGTCGAGGATCGGTTTGTCGTATTCGTCGACCAGGACCACCGCGCGCTCGCCCCCGCGGACATGGGCCTCGCGAATCAGCCCGAGAAAACGCCCCGCGATACTGCGGTGCGGGCTGCTGACCCCGAGACTCGCCTCGTTGTCGGCCAGCATCTCCCCGATCCGCAGTTCGAGCTCCTCCCGACTCTGTACCACGCCGCTGCCGAAGCTCAAGCGGATCACCGGATAGCGGCGGCCCCAGTCCCACCCGGCATGCGCGCAGAGCCCCCGAAAAAGCGGCTCGTTGCCGGCAAACAGTTCGCCCAGGGTATCCAGAAAAAGCGATTTGCCGAAGCGGCGCGGACGCGATAGGAAATAGTATTTGCCCTCCTTGATCAGACGCAGGGCAAAGCCGGTCTTGTCGACGTAGTAACAGTCGCGCTCGCGGATCTCGCGGAAGGTCTGGATGCCGATAGGTAGAATCTTGCGCGCCACGACGATGCCCCTGAGTAGTCCTCCGGGATGATTGTAGACGACAGTTGCATCTCTTGACGCCCGACGCGCCGCAGCGCCCGACTCGCGGGCACCGCGCATGCGCTCAGCCGCGGATCAGCTCCCGCCGTCCACGAAGGTCAGGACGAAATTCACCGGCACCGCGTTGCTGATGGCCGCCAGACCGGCCAGTTCGCGCAACTTCTCCACGCCGTCACTCATGCCGAACTTGGCCGCATCGATCACCAGCGGCTTGACGCTCGCCACCATCACGGTGTTGGCGGACACCTTCGCGGCCTGCACCACCAGCACCATGGGCTGGGTCTGGCCGTGCAGGGACAGCACGCCTTCGGCGGTGATTTCGGCAATCTCGCCGACGGCCATCGACTTGATCCGCTCCGGGTCGATCTTGGCGGTGAGCACGGCCTCTTTGTAGTCGGCGGTGTCGAACAGGAACTCCCGCATGCGTTCGTCGCGGATGGGGATCAGGGTCTCGACGCTGTCCAGCATCAGGACGATTTTCGCCTGACCATCGGGTGCGATGGTACCGGCGATATCCTTGAACGTGTGAATCTCGGCCACGTCCTTGCCCTTGATGGAAATGAAGGCCAGGTGCGAGCGGGCCGGGTCGAGGTTCCAGTCCGCCCAGGCCGGGGCGGCGGAAAATACATAAGCGATCGCGACGAATCCGAGCGTGGTGAGAGCGGGACGTTTCATGGTGTTCTTCCGGGGTTGTTATCCATCCCTGAAGGTGGCGCACCGTAGCCAGATCACAAGTAGCGATCACAAGTGGGGATCAGGGTCGGCGACCACCGGTAACACCGCCACCGGTGTTCGGCTGGATGACATGCGGGAAACCGAAAAGCGCAGGCGCATCTGGTACAATGTAACATTCGCGCAGCCTGAACCCCTGGCCGCACCGACTCACTTGATCGATCAACCATGACCGCTGCCCCCCTGACTCCGCCCGCCCCGGCGGCAATTGCCATCCGCGACCTGCGCTTTTGCTGGCGGGCGGACTTGCCGCCGGTGTTGGTCATCGACGCGCTGGACATTCAGCCGGGTGAGCGGGTCTTCATCGAGGGACCGAGCGGCAGCGGCAAGACCACCCTGCTAGGCCTGCTGTCCGGTGTGCTGCCCGTGGGCGACGGGACCCTGAGCGTGCTGGAGCAGCCACTGCATCGCATGAGCGCGGTGGAGCGCGACCACTTCCGCGCCGACCACGTGGGCTATGTGTTTCAGATGTTCAACCTGATTCCCTATCTCTCGATGCTGGACAATGTCACCCTGCCCTGCCGCTTCTCGCGGCGGCGGCGCGCCCGCGCCCTGGCCCGCGGCGGCAGCCTGAACGCGGAGGCCGTGCGCCTGCTCGCCCATCTGGACCTGGACGACCCCGGTCTGCGCGCCCGCCCGGTGACTGAACTCTCGGTCGGCCAACAGCAGCGGGTGGCGGCGGCGCGGGCGTTGATAGGCGCGCCGGAGGTGCTGATCGCCGACGAGCCCACCTCGGCGCTCGATGCCGACCGGCGCGCCGGCTTCGTCGAACTGCTGTTCCGGGAATGTCGCGAGGCTGGGCTGACGCTGGTCTTTGTCAGTCATGACGCAAGTCTCGAAGGGCTGTTCGACCGCACCCTGCGACTCGCTGAACTGAACCGCGCCGCGGCCTGACCGATACTGGGGCGAACACCCACGATGCCAATTCTCATACTCGCCTGGAAAAGCCTGCTGAACCGGCGCTTCACCGCGCTCTTGACGCTGCTGTCGATCGCCTTCAGCGTCACCCTGTTGATCGGGGTGGAGCGGCTGCGCGGGGAGGTGCGCGAGGGCTTCAGCAATACGGTTTCCGGCACCGATCTGATCGTCGGCGCCCGCGGCGGCCAAATCAACCTGCTGCTCTACGCGGTGTTCCGCATCGGCAACGCCACCAACAACATCTCCTGGGAGAGTTATCAGGCGGTCGCAAGTTTCCCCAAGGTCGCCTGGACCATCCCACTCTCATTGGGCGACTCGCACCGGGGCTTTCGGGTGCTCGGCACCACCGCCGCCTATTTCGAGCACTACCGCTATGCCCGCGACCGCGGGCTCACGCTGACCCAGGGTGCGCCTTTCGCGGACCTCTACGATGCCGTCTTGGGGTCCGAGGTGGCACGGACCCTGGGCTACCGGCTGGGCGACCCGATCGTCATCGCCCATGGGACCGGGGATGTGAGCTTCGCCCGTCACGCGGACAAACCCTTTCGGGTCGCCGGCATCCTGGCCCCCACCGGGACGCCGGTCGATCGCACTGTCCATGTCAGTCTCACGGCCATCGAGGCCATCCATGTCGGCTGGGAGTCGGGTGCCGCCGCCCCGGGCCGCTCCCCCGACGCGGAGCAGACGCGCGCGCTGGCGGCAACCGGTGCCCTGACGCCGAAAGCGATCACGGCGGTCCTGGTGGGACTCAAGTCGCGCATCGCCACCTTCCAGGTCCAACGCGCCGTCAATGACTATCCGGAGGAACCGCTGCTCGCGATCCTTCCTGGGGTCGCGCTGGCGGACCTCTGGAGTCTGATCGGTATCGGTGAACGGGCCCTGTTGGCGGTCTCCGCGGCGGTCGTCGTGGTCGGGCTGTTCGGTATGCTGACCGCGCTGCTGACCAGCCTGAACGAGCGGCGCCGGGAGATGGCGATCCTGCGCTCGGTCGGCGCACGCCCGGCCCATGTGCTCGCGCTGATCCTGGGGGAGGCCGTCTTCCTCACTCTGATCGGCGCCCTGCTGGGGGTCGCGTTACTCTACGGTGTACTCTTGCTGGGCGGTCCTCTGATCACCGACCGGCTGGGGCTTGTCATCGGCATCGGCCCACCGCGCCCCACGGAGGGCCTGTTGCTGGCCGCGGTGGTCACCGCCGGCGTGCTGGTCGGTCTGATTGCCGGCTATCGCGCCTACCGCCTGTCGCTGTCGGACGGGCTGCTGATTCGCGTTTGAAACCTTGGAGACTTTGGCATATGCGTCTGATAGACACCCTGGCAGCGCTGGTATTGGCAGCCGCCCTAGCCGGCTGCGACAGCCAACCGGATGATGGCCAAGCGAATGACGCGAAGGCTGAGACCCAAGCCGCGGAGACGGCCGCGGCTCCGGCCCTGACGGCAGCGACGCCCCAGGACCTGGACTGGGACACCCTGATCCCCGAGGACTGGCAGCCGGACACCCTGTTCGACAAGTATGACCTCAACAGCCTGCAGGACGATGACCCGCAGGCTAAAGAACTCATGGGCAAACTCAAACAGCTCTGGGCCGAGGCTCCGGTGGTGCCCGCACTCGACGGTAAACTCGTGCGGCTGCCCGGCTTTATCGTGCCCGTGGAGTCGGAGTCGAGCAACATTACCGAGTTTCTGCTGGTGCCCTATTATGGCGCCTGCATTCACGTCCCGCCGCCGCCGGCCAACCAGACCGTCTATGTCAAACTGGCGCCGGAACAAGCTTTTGAGGGCGAGTTGTTCGATACCGTCTGGGTCACCGGGACCCTCAAGGTCACACCCACCAGCAGTGACCTGGCCGACGCCGGCTACCGAATCGAGGCCACCGGAATCGCGCCTTATGAGAACGAGGAAGAGCCGAGCCGGTAGGGCGTTGCGCCCCGCGAGGATGCGCTCGCATTGCGTCGTTTAGGCCGTAGGGTGGACAAGCGATAGCGCAGTCCACCGATGTCCTCGCCGTTGCTGGTGGACTGCGCTGCGCTTGTCCACCCTACGACCGGAACGACCATCCCGCGTGATCGGGTCGATTCTCTTTCGGCAAGCACCTCACCCACCGGCCTGCCGCTCGTACCCCATGTGCTGAAGCACCTGGCGGACATAGTTGCGCGTCTCGGAGTAGGGCGGGATCTGATAGCCGTTGCGGATGACGGCATTTTCCCCGGCGTTGTAGCCGGCCAGGGCCAGCGTGAGGTCCTGACCGAACAGGTCGAGCAGATCGCGTAGGTAGGCCGCCCCGCCACGCAGGTTCTCGATCGGATTGAAACTGTCTTTGACCCCGTAGCGCGCCGCGGTGCCCGGCATCAATTGCATCAGACCCTGAGCGCCGGCGTGAGACACGGCCTCGTGGTTGTAGGCGGATTCGGTGCGGATCACGGCGTGGAGCAGTTCCGGGCTCAGTTTGTTGAGCCGCGCATAGGCGTTGATCAGCCGTTCGAAACGGGCGCGACGGGCCGCCAAGGTCTGACTCGCCGCGGCGGACTTGGAGGAGGACGGGGCCGGGTTCGCGGCGGCCGGCCGCGGGTTCAGACTCGCCAGCCGCTGGCGATTCTCGTTGACCAGACCGCGCGACTCGCGCTTCCACTCCAGCCGATATTTGGTGCCCTTGAGCGGCGCGTCGGTGAAATAAGTATTGCCCTTGGCGTCCACATATTTGTACACGTCCGCACGGACGCCGGTCACGGCGCACGCCGCCGCCGCGAACACCAGTGCCAACATGATGATCGGCATGTCATCCCCCCCTGTTCCCCGGATTCGAGTCACTGCGCGCGATCGACGGCAAACCCGCTCTGGTCGGCCGCCCAAAGTTCGTAGATCCGATGGCGGTTCAACGCCAGCCACTGGATCGCGATGATAAGGGTGGCCGCGGTGAGCCGCCCATGACCGAGCTCATGGATTACGCGATCCAGACCGCGTAGAACGACACCTGTGTATTCACCCTCGTGCGGATTTCCCGCCGTCGCGGGGAGGTCGGTGTCGAGCAACTCGCCGCAGTAGATGTCCACACACTCGTCGCTGAAGCCGGGGCTGGTGTGACAAACGGCAATGCGGGTCATGGCCCCGATCCGACAGCCGGTCTCTTCCAACGCCTCCCGCCGAGCCGTTTCCGCCGCACCGTGTCCCGCCGCAATCACGCCTCCCGGCGGCTCCCAGGTCAGGCCACCGGTGGTCGAGTGCCGGGTCCCGACGCGGAACTGCTCGACCAGTACGACCTGACCGGACACGGGATCGAAGGGCAGCACAACCGCCGCGCGCAGGCCATCTATACACTCTCGGTCTACGACGACCCGCGCCTCCGAACCCGGCACGGCCAGGCCGAGACGGTAGCGATTGAGCCTCAGAAACCCGTGACTGAGCGGCTCACTGCGAATGATCTCAACGTTCGTCATCATGGTCGAACCTTAGCACTGATTTCGGTGAACCGCGAGACCGCCGATCGGAAACAAATCTGAAGCTGAATCAAGTAGTCGCTAAGTCACTCATTATTTCCCGATTTTTCTCGTAGGGTTATATTGACTTCTTAGTGCGTTGCAAGAATCGACGAACGGATACCGATCCGCGTCAATTTGCTATTGCTTTTCCGATCGAGCTACCTATAATCAGCGTGCACCATCACAACGTCAAATGTACCGGGGGGAACATGAATCGACGTTATTTCCTGGGGTTATCCCTGTCCGCCGTCGCGGCGCCAGCGCTGGCAAGACGGCCGGCCGAACGCCCACGGGCACTGTCGCTACACCACATGCACACCGATGAGCGTGTCTCTTTGGTGTACCGGGTCGGCGACCACTACAAGCGCAGCGCGCTGCAGGAACTCAACTGGTTCCTGCGGGACTTCCGCACCGGCGACAAGGTTGCAATCGACCCGCAGTTGTTCGACCTGCTCTACGACGTCAAGGCGTCGCTGGGTGACACCGAGGCCCGCTACGAGATCCTGAGCGCTTACCGCTCACCGCAAACCAACGCCATGTTGCGCCGGACCGGTCATCGGGTCGCCCGCAACAGCCTGCATCTGTCCGGTCAGGCGATTGATGTTCGCTTTCCCGACTTGGCCACCAGAGAGATCCGCGACGCCGCACTGGCCCTTGGCCGCGGCGGAGTGGGTTACTACCCCGGCTCGGACTTTGTGCACATCGACACGGGTGCGGTGCGGCACTGGCGGGCTTGATCGTACCGGTCCCGGTTCATCTCCAAGCGGGCTGAACGGCCCGATGATCGGTGATCCGACCAATCGACAACAACGCGGGGCCTCGGCCCCGCGTTGTTTTTTTACGTCGGTGCAACCGGTACGGCGATGACGCACGGAAGTTCAACACAGAAACCTTATGTTTATTGCGTAATTTTATTAATTTCGTCCATTGATTTTTCGCGGAGAGATGCGCTTGACGCATCGACCGGCGCTGACGGGACGTTCAGACATCGCGACCTGATATCGCCGTCGAGCGTGATAAACGGACGGAGGGGCGGCTTTAAGACCCGCCCCTACATCAAAGATCTTCTTTGATATCAAGTACGAAGGCGGTATCCAGGCACGTTAAACCGCGCCGGATCCGGCAATCGTCGAGTCTGCCGGGCCGATCCCATCCAACAACATCGCAAAACGCACTGGACGCGGTTTAGCCCAACACCCGAAAGCTGACTGTCTGATCCGGCACGTCCACCTCCCTGACGCCCACCCGAATGCCCTGATTCAGATCGGGTTCATCACGCAGCCGCAGCCGCGTCTCCAGGGCGAGCGCGCCGATTAGGGCCACCCCCTTGCGCTCCTCCTTCCCGACGATGATCGCCTCGCCCTGCCAGTCCGGGTGATCCTTGAGAAAAACCAGCTTCCAATGCAGATTCGAGAGCCGTTCGGCACGCCGGACCGTGCCCGCGGCGGCCTCGGCCTCGCCGATCCGCTCGGTGACCTGCTCCGTGGTCAACAGCGGCTGGCCGGACAGCCAGGCACAGAGTTGCTGATGGACCAGAAGGTCCGAATAGCGCCGCAAAGGACTGGTGGCGCGCGTGTAGAGCAGCAGTCCCAGACCGGCGTGCAGATCCGGGGTTCCCAACATGCGGGTCGGCTTGAAGGTGCGTCGGCGGGCGTACATGGCGGCAAGGTCGCGCGGCTGATCGCCGGCGTCCGGCGCGGCCTGCGTGGCGTAACTGATCGGTATCTCGCGCTCCTGACAAAAGCGCGCCACCGCCTCCCCGGCCATCAGCATGGCCTCGGTGACCAGCCCCCGACTGGCCAGACGCGGGAGCGGCCGGATCCTCACCCGACCGTCGACGACCCGCACACTCACCTCCGGCAAATCGAGCGAGATCGCCCCCAGGGCCACCCGCCGGGCACGGAAACGGTCGGTCAGCGCACACATGGCGGCGAACGGCGCTTCACCGAGCCGGCCATCCACCGTGTCATAGCTCAGTCGCTGGGCGCGAATCCAGGTCCGATGGACCTCGATATCAGTCAGCGCCCCCTGTTCATCACAGCGCAGCGCAATCGACAAGGCGGGCGAGACGGGCTGCAAGCCCAACCCCAACTGCTCGGTCACGCCCTGGGGGAGCATGTTGATGACCCGCTCCGGCAGATAGAGGTTGCTGCCGCGCGCGCGCGCCTCGCGCTCGACAGCGCCGTCCGGCGCGACCAGCGCCGCGACGTCGGCCACATGGACCCAGAGCCGGTCGCCATCCAGGCTCACCGCGTCATCCGGGTCCTGGTTGCCCTCATCGTCGATGGCGTAGGCGGGCAAATCGGTCAAGTCGAGGCGCTGTTGATCCGGTAACGCGGGAACCGGCAGGTCAGGATCCGCCGTCGGTACCGCGCACCGCCCTGGATAGGGGTTATGACGATCGGACCAATGGCCTACCTGAATCAGGGCGCGATGGGCATTAACCGGGGTCTGCTCGTGGCCCAAGGCCTCCAGGACGCGACTGCGCTCGCTTTGGCCCAGCGCCAGACGCTCCACCTCAGTGAGACGGCCGGCATCCTCCGGTGCCGGCGCGGCCTGCGCCATACGTCCGAGAAAGGCCTGCCACTCACGCTCGGCGACCACCTTGGCATCACGCTGGGCGCGGTCATGCTCGACCTCGGCCCGCGGACGGGCACGGATGGCGCTCGGGGTGCCGGTGAAGCTCAGCCCCTCGGCCACCAGTTGCCAGGCGGCCCAGGCGGTGACCGGGGTGAAGGCGGAGAAGGCGAGTTCGGCCAATTCCTGGAGGGTGGTCTCGCTGCCCTCCAACAGCTCCCAGGCGGCCTCGACCTCGCCGTCCTGCGGCACGAGTTCGCCCAGACTGCGCAGCGGCCCCGGATGCAGCAGTTCCAAATCCTTGGCGCGGACGCGCTTGGACTGCCCGCCTTCGAGCGCGATTTCGATCTTTTCGCCCACACTGACGACACGGGCGGGATGCACCTTGTAGAGCACCAGACTATCGGCCGGCGGACTGGGTTGATGTGACGACAAGTGGCTGAGTGCTCCGCGGTGATACAAGTGAGTGACTGGGGCTTTGGGTATGATACCCCCGATGCCGTGATCGACAGGCGCCGATGGGCGGCGCCGCAGCAAGAGGGTAGCGAAGATGAATCCTGATTGGCGCGCTTTTCTCACCGCACGGGGCGCTCACGACGGCGCGGACGTGCACGAACCGGCGCCGCAGGCGCCCGCCGACGCGGACTGCACCCGCTATGACCTCTCGCACCTGGGACTGATCGCGGTGCGAGGCGACGATGCCGTGACCTTCCTGCAAGGTCAGTTGACCAATGATGTCCGGGCCGTCTCGGACACCCACAGTCAACTGAGCGGCCACTGCAGCCCCAAGGGCCGAATGCTCGCCTTGTTCCGGGTCATGCGCCTGGGTGACGCAATCGTGCTCCAACTGCCGCGCGAACGGGTCGCCGACACACTCAAACGGCTGCGGCTGTTCGTGATGCGCGCCAAGGTTACGCTCGAAGACGAAAGCGACGGCCCGATCCGCATCGGTGTCGCCGGCAGCGGTGCGGTCGGCGCCCTGGCGGCGCTCGGACTCGCGCTGCCGGACTTGGACAACGATCTGGCGGTGACCGGCGAGGTCACCGTGCTGCGTCTGCCGGCCCCGGTCCCGCGCTTCGAGTTGATCGGCCCCTTCGAGCGGCTGGCGCCCCTGTGGGATGCCCTGGCACCCAACTCGGTGATCGGGGACGCGGACGCCTGGGCCTTGCTCGATATCCGTGCGGGCATCCCTAACGTGTATAACGCCACCGTCGAGACCTTTGTCCCGCAGATGGTGAACATGCAACTCATTGATGGAGTCAACTTCGACAAGGGTTGCTATGTCGGTCAGGAGGTGGTCGCGCGGATGCGCTACCTGGGCACACTCAAGCGCCGCATGTACCTGGCCGAGATCGAGAGCCCGACGCCGCCGCAACCCGGCGATGAACTCCACGCGGCGGGCAGCACCTCGGAACAGGGTGCCGGCCGGGTGGTCGATGCACGTCCGATCGGCGGGGGCCGCTATGCGCTCCTGGCGGTCGCGGAGATCGCGGCGGCCGAGGCCGGGGAGGTCCGGCTCGGCTCAGCCGGACCGCTGCTGCGATGCGTACCCCCGCCTTATGGATTCCCTTAGGATTAGCCGTGGCGGGTGCCGCGCCGCCCTTGGCCGGCCCCCGACGCGGGCGTAAACTGGAGCCGATCCGTGGCGGCGGACCCCGCTTCCGGAACCCCCCGCCCGCGGGCAGTCGCGAGTCCCATCCGATGACCAGCACCCTTGTGTCGAGCCGTCTGTCGCCCCTGGCTAGGCGGGTCGAGCCTTTCCACGTGATGCGCCTCCTGGGGCGCGCGGCCGAACTGGCGGCGCAGGGGCGTTCCATCGTCCACCTGGAGGTCGGCGAGCCCGATTTTCCCACCCCCGAGCCCATCGTCGAGGCCGGCCGGCGCGCCCTGGCCGAGGGGCACACGCGCTACACGCCGGCCCACGGACTCGCGGCGCTGCGCGAGGACCTCGCCGGCTATTACGCCGGGCGCTACGGCGTGCAGGTCGACCCGGCGTGCATCCTGGTCACCCCCGGAGCCTCGGGCGCCCTGCAACTGGTCTTTCAGGCGGTCCTGGAGCCGGGCGACCGGGTGCTCCTCTGCGATCCGTCCTATCCCTGCTACCGCCAGGTGCTCCGACTGCTGAACGTGGAGCCGGTCGCGGTCCCGGTCGGGCCGCAGACCAGCTATCAGCTGACCATCGACGTGGCCGCCGAAGCGTGGGTCCCGGGGGTGCGCGCGGTCGTCGTCGCCTCGCCGTCCAATCCCACCGGGTCATCGCTCGACCCCGCCGTCATGGCCGGTCTCCATGAACTCTGCCGGGCGCGCGGCGCGGCCTTCATCGTCGATGAGATTTACCAGGGCCTGACCTACGAGGCACCCGACCGGACCGCGCTGGCGCTCGGCTCGGAGGACCTTTATGTGATCAACAGCTTCTCGAAATACTTCGGGATGACGGGCTGGCGCCTGGGCTGGTTGGTCGGACCCGCCGACGCGGTGTCGGTGATGGATCGCATGGCTCAGAACCTCTTCCTCGCGGCCAATACGCCGGCGCAGTATGCCGCGCGGGCGGCCCTGGCGCCTGCCACCCGCCCCCTCCTGGACGGGCGGGCACTGGCCTTCCGGCAGCGGCGCGAACTCGGCTTCGGCATTCCCGTGGCCCCGACCGGCGCCTTCTATCTCTATGCCCGCCTGCCGGAGCGGGTGACGCTCGACTCCATGACCCTGGCCTCCCGCCTGCTCGAAGAAGCCGGGGTCGCCCTGACCCCCGGCCACGACTTCGGGTCCCACGCGGCCGATCGCCATGTCCGTTTCGCTTATACGCGCGAAGCGGCGGACCTCGACGAGGGCGTGCGGCGCATCGGCGATGCCCTGGCGCGACTGTGATCGGGATCCAGACAGACCTTTGTGTAGGGGCGGGTTTGAAACCCGCCCTTGTATGTACGTCCGGTTATCACGTCCGAAGGCTATAACCGGAGCAGGGCCGCGCGATGTCGACCGGCTACACCGGAAGATGAACGTCCGCCGCGGGAGCGGCCTCCGGCCGCGATGCGAGGCCACGATGATTACGCCGCCGGATCGGATGACCCCGCCGGGACGTCCGCGGCAGCGTCCATCTGCCGCGGCAGCCGCAGCAGCAGGACCAACGCACAACCCGCCAGCAGGATGAGGGCGACAACGGTCAGCCCCGCGCTGAAGGAGGCCGTCGTCTGTTTCAACCAACCCATCAGGTACGGCCCCAGAAAGCCGCCAACGTTGCCCAGCGAATTGATCAGCGCGATCCCGGCAGCAGCAGCCGTGCCGCTGAGCAACGCGGTCGCGAGCGCCCAAAACGGCCCCATCACACCCCAGACGCCGATCGCGGCGACCGAAAAGGCCAGGAGCGCGAGCGGCAAAGTTTGGGTTGCCGCCGCCAGCCCGGCCCCGGCCGCCGCCAAGACCAACGAACCGGCGACATGCCAACGCCGCTCGCCGCGCCGGTCGGAGTGCCAGCCGATCACCACCATCCCCACCCCCGCCGCGAGGAACGGCAGGGCGTTGAGCAAGCCGAGAGTGAAATCGTCGGCAGCGGTCAGCGCCCGCAGCATCTGCGGCAGCCACAAGGCGATACCGTACATGCCGATGACCATGCACAGATAGACCAGACCCAGCCCCCAAACCCGGTGATCGGTCAGCGCCTCGCGCAGGGTATGGCGGGTCTGGTCGCGGGCGGCTTGCCGCTCCTGCTGCAGGGTCCGGTTCAACCAATCCCGTTCGTCCGGGGGCAGCCACCGCGCCTGGTCCGGACGGTCAGGTAGCTTGATCAGCACCACGAGTCCCAGCAGCACCGCCGGCACGCCTTCCGCCACGAACAGCCAGTGCCAACCGCGCCAACCCCACCAGCCGTCCAGTTCCAGCAGGGCGCCGGACAACGGGCTGCCGATCAGCCCGGCCAGTGCGGTGGCGGTGGCAAACAGCGCGACCGCGCGCGCCCGTTCGCTGGTTGGGAACCAACCGGTCAGATAGAGAATGATGCCGGGGAAGAATCCGGCCTCCGCCACCCCGAGCAGAAAGCGCAGCAGATAGAAGCTCGTTTCACTGCGCACCAGCGCCATGGCCATCGAGATCAGGCCCCAGGTCACCATGATCCGGGCGATCCAGAGGCGCGCGCCAACCCGTTGCAGAATCAGGTTACTGGGGACCTCGAAGAGCACATAGCCGAGAAAGAACAGGCCGGCGCCGGTACCATAGGCGGCCGCGCTCAGGCCCAAGTCCTGGTTCATCTGCAGCGCTGCAAAGCTGATGTTGATCCGATCAAGGTAGGCGACGATGTACAACAGGCCGAGAAACGGGAGCAGCCGCCAGGCGATACGCCGCAGCGTGCGGCGGGCCAGCAGGGCGTCGGTCGCGGGCCAGGCAGGGGGTGCTGAAGACACGGGTGACATGGCGGATTCCGGGTGACGAAGCTGGCGTTTCGTCACCGGAAGATAGGACGCATGCGGGGCTTGATCCGGATCAGCGGCTTTCGTACAGCGGATAGAGCCACGGCACCACCGTCACCGCGAACACCATGACCAGCAACACCAGCGGAAACCCCAACCGCGCATAATCGGCGAAGCGATAGCCGCCGGCGGTCGCGACCATCGCGTTCGGAGGCGCAATGGGCGTCATGAAGGCCGAGGACGCGGCGAGCGCCACGATGATGGCAAACGGATACGGCGAGGCCCCGAGTTCGGCGGCCAACGCCAGCGCCACCGGGATCGTCAGGACCGCATTGGCCGCGGCGACTATGAAGAGCCCCAGCACGACCGTGATCGCGAACAGGGTGGCGAGAATCAGGTGGGGGCCGGCATCGCCGAGCAACTGCACCAGTGCCCCGGCCGCCAGATCGATGCCGCCGGTGCGCTCCAGCGCGATTCCGAACGGCAACATGCCGGCGATCGTCACCAAGGTGCGCAGACTGATCGACCGATAGGCGCTGTCCAGGTCGATGCAGCCAAGGAGGCCCATCAGCAGACAGCCGATCAGCGCCGCATGCATCGCGGGAACCCATCCTGAGATCATCAGCCCCACGGTGATGGCGAGCACCAGCACGGCGTGCGGCGCGCGGCCCTGGGCCGGCAATACCTCATCAAACTCGCGCGGCAGATTGAGCGTCACGAGATCATGACCACCCGCGCGCAGCGGCCGTCGGCATCGGCGATCAGCGTCGGGCTGTCGAGCAGCAGCGTGTCGCCGGCCGCCAACTCGGTGTCGGGATCGGGGGCGATGGTGGCGGCGCGCAGCCGTCCGACGCGCTCAACGGCAATGACGGTCAGTCCTTCGGCCCCCTGCAAATCCAGGTCGCGGAGCGGCCGGCCGATCAGCGGCGAGTCCGGACGCAAGCGCACGCGCAGCTCGCGTTCGGCAAGGCCATAGTCCCGCACCCAGTCCGTCAGCCCCGGACGAACCGCGGCGCCGACGCCGTCCGCCACGGCCGGCCGCAGCCAGCGCCCCGCGATGAGCAGGTAGCCGATCCCGAGCAGCAGGATCGGCAGTCCTATCGGAGTCAGGGTAAAGAAGTCGAGTCCGGCGGCGCCGGTGCGGGTGAGCTCGTAATTCACGATGAGATTGGGCGCGGCGGCCACCAGGGTCAGCATGCCGCTCATCAACGCCGCATAGGACACCGGCATCAGCACCTGCGCCGGCGAAAGACCGGCGGCACGGGCGACACGCAGCGCGACCGGGATGAAAATCGCCACCACCCCGGTCGAATACATCACCGAACCGAGGGCGCCGACGATCAGCATGAGCGTCGCGACCAGCCGGGCGGGGCGGCGTCCGCCGCGGGCCACCAGCCAGTCACCGAGCGCCTGGGCGACCCCGGTGCGGGCCAGCGCCTCACCGATCACGAACATGGCCGCGATCAGGATGATGTTCGGATTGGCAAACCCGGCGACCGCCTCGCGGGCGCTGATCACCCCGGTGAACGGCAGCCCCGTCAGCATGATCAGAGCCACCGCGTCCGCCCGAGGCCGGCCCAGACTGAACATCAGGATGGCGCCGCCGAGCAGGGCCAACACCAGGATCAGATCGAGATGCATTAAACCTCCGGGTCGCACGTCGGGTCCGCTGTGGGGACCAACAACCTCGCTGTCGGCACTGTGGCCGGAATGATGATCAAAGCCCGCGCGGACAGTGTTGCGCAGCAGCAAACGGCGGCACTATCCTACACTAACCGCAGGGTGTTGGCGGCTGCTAAGAACCGCGTAAAAATGGCGGACTCGCAGGTGTTGGGGAGTGTGGATCGGGGCGCTCGGTGAGGAGCGCCCCGGCGGGACGGATCAGAAGGGCAAGGGCGCGTTGGTGTC
>Ga0247842_10005315_pt1 | contig 15369 bp, 24 predicted proteins | sample LaCruzMarch2015__3_FD_192411 | JGI IMG/M metagenome (GOLD analysis project Ga0247842, IMG submission 192411) | Freshwater microbial communities from meromictic Lake La Cruz, Castile-La Mancha, Spain - LaCruzMarch2015_19m | ecosystem: Environmental > Aquatic > Freshwater > Lake | place: Spain...
GTGATCAGGAAATATCACTCTTGAATTAAAGTATTTTAATCAAACGCCCGATAACAGGGACAGAGGATCTGAAATGAAGACATTGACTTACACGGATGCAAGGCACATGATAAACAGGGACCGGGGATTCATTCAACCCCTGAAATCAGCAACTCCTCTCCGGCGTTTTCAACGTTACATTGAAACTTCGGACTGGGATGAACAGATTATCGGCAAGGAGCACTTGCTCAATAAGCTCTGCTTGATCGGAATTATTCTATCTGGCCTTGCCATATCTCCGTTTCTTATTGCCGCTCTCTTGAAATAATCTCAGGTTATCTCCATCATGCGATGAATCCTGCATTTCGACAATTATTCCGTCAGGAGACACATTTCAAACCAATGCGAAAGACTGGCAAACGATTGCCAAGATCCGGGGCAAGATCCTCCGACCTGATGCTATAGCGGCGACAGGACCCTTATCCTGACAAGCCTCACATAATCCCTTACCGCTTTCTGATAGCTCTTCATATGGGGAGCCGTCAGATGAATTTTCAGGGCATCGACATCTGACCACCGCTCGATAATGGTAATTGCGTTTTCGTTGATCGGCTCCTGAACCGGAATACCTGTGGGTACATCCGCTGCCGGACCGTATTCGAGACATCCGCTCTCGGATCTTACCATTGAAATAATCTTGCTGAGTTCTTCCAGATATAAAGCCCGCTTGCCTTCCGCCAGTTCAATAGTGGCGATCACATAGATCATAGTGTCTCTCCTTTTCCCCTATTATTGCATCAAATGATTGCCCTTGACAAGGTTAAGTAATCTCCATAAATCACAGGCACTAATATTATACTATGGAGAATGAAAATAAAGGGGCAAACCGTTAAGTCTAGCCCCCTTGTTTTTATTAATGGTGCGGAGGTCGGGGCCGAATTACAAGCCTAACATATCGTAATAACTTATATTTATAATATCACTAATTTAGAGATACCCCCAAATCTACCCCCAAATTCATAAATTATACTTGCTGGTTGTCTCAGAAAAACCGTTCTCAAAAAAATATATACTTAATTTCAGTTGCACTCCGCACTTCCCCTTGCGTCCGTCCGGCTAAAAGTCTATTTCGTATCTGCCGTTTTTGAAGTGAAGAGCCATAAGATTACTGCTGGATTCTCTTCAGATCATAATACATGATCCTGGTGTTTCGACTCCTGTCTTTCTCGTAAAGAAAAGAAAATCCGTTTTTTTGATAAAACGACAACGTGTGTTCGTTATTGTAGGCGTCAACGGTTACAAAGCGGCAACCAGTACGATTATTATTTACAAAAAGATACTTGGTGAGAGTGATAAGGAACGTTCCCACCGAAAGCCGCTGGAATGATGAGTGTACACCAAGTCTGGCAATCTTTACGGCAGGAAGCGATTTGTAATGAGACTTCTTTTCGGGAAGAAACTTCTTCCTGTCTTCGTCTGGTATTTGTATTGAATCGTTGCGAAAACTGACGAGGACAACGGGAACCCGCTTTCCGTTTCCAGCGGCCTGCATAAGCGACAAGGAGTAAGTTTCAGCCAACAGCTCTCTTTTATGATCGAGAGCGTCATTCCTGAAAAATTCGTTCAAGTCCGTGTCGCTACAATCAAATGAGCTTAATTTTCCATACTCTTTTTCTTCGAGTTTTCTTAACTCCCAACTTCCTATTTTTATTACATTACGTCTTTTTGAGAGCACAGGCCATGATCCTTTTTTCTGCCTCAGCCATGTCTGGCAGCCGGATAATTTCCTTTGGCCTTTTTAGATCGCTCTCCAACGCTCGAAGAAATTTTTTTGCTTCCTTTACCGTTAGTGGCTGCGTTGCAGCAATCGGCATAGCCATAATTTCCTCCTCCCTTCTCAATTATTGCTATGGGTTATTATACCATCCCTGTCAAGTGCCAAATACTATCTATCATATTGCTTGCAATTTGACGTTATCGTCGCGGAAGTGAAGGGCCATGGGCTAAAAGAATAAATGCTTTTCGTAAATATATGGTTTTATAAGGTTATAAACGTCAATCTCCGAGTCTTCGTAGCGGCTCCAAATAATATGAGAAATAAAATCCGCAAATTGGAGATTCAGGCTCGCCTTGCTCTCTTGGGGAACGTGCCTGATCACCGTGGCGCTATTCAGCTCAAACCAGAGCTTTATTTGTAAATAGTCAACAAGACTGTTCCCGCTGGAAACTTTAATGGTTCTTGGGTCCGGGATAAAATCAACCGATGGATGTCTGTTGATTTTATCCAAGATAGAGAAATGAACCATGTAATTGTATAGTTTGTTTGCGTCTGCGCGAATATGAGGCTGGACGTTTTTCTTGGTAACAGTGATTGCTGCAATACTAATTGCCGATTCGGAAGACAAGAGTGAGATAACGCTTTTTATGAACCGCGTTTTCTCATTTTTATTAAGATCTTTCCCTTTCAACTCTTCGGAGGTTGATTTGTTTTGCGCCTCATAGACTTTACGAACAATCCGCTTTGTTTTGTGGATAAGAGTTTTGGGAATAATAAGGGAGGCTATGGTAAGATAACGACTTGATCCTCCATGACGATATGGTTTGTCAAAAGACCAGCCGAGATCTCCGCTTTCATCGAGATAGACGTTCATGGGTTTACCAAATAAAAAAGCGGTCCCTGAGACTGGTGCGCTTACATCACACTTATGACGCCTTACGGCCTCACAGTTTCCCCAGGATTTACCCGCTTGGTTTTTACAGTAAACAAGTCAGGTTAATTTGTCAACTAAAATTAAATTTTTCATATCGCGCCTGCAAGGTGGCTAAGCCGTATTTCTGCCTCTGCCCTGGCCATCGCTGTGCCTCGCATCATTAAAAAGGCGGATGCTTTCACACCCGCCCTATGGTCCCTGGTTGTCGTAATGCGTTTTCGTGACGACTCATTACCACCCATTACCCTCTTTTTTTTTGGGTTTCGTGCGGCACGGATGCCAGCCGCGTCGGGTAAAACTTGCCCGTTCCCGGGTGAATGATTCCCCTGGGCTCGTCAGGCGACGAGCGTCGTGCCCGGAACTTTCTTTGTGGTATTTCTTCTTCGGGACAAAACGGGATGTCCGGGAACATGCCGTTAAGCCAGGCGTCCAAAATCCTGGAGTTATAGATTCGGCAGCGCGCAGATCCGGAGTGAGGCAGCTTCTTGGAGCGTCGGTCGAACTCGCTTCGGGATAACCCTACATAAGCAGCCGCCTCTTCGATGCGTAGCCAGGGGGTCTCTATGGTCTTGCCGTTTTTGATCTCTACCTTTTTCATTTGGTGCCCTCCGTGGTTATAGTTTTGGCTTCTGCTACACGGTTCATCATTGGCCCTGGGGTGAATGTGGCGCCCCAGGGCCAATGAATGACCCCGCGTCGATGAGCCCGGGGTCAGTTTGCCGGGTAATCGACGCGGCTCAAAATTGCGCTGCGAATCCCAATAGCATTTGAAATGCTATTGCAGCTTTCGGTATGCCTTTGCCGGTTTGCCTTCGTTATCTACTTCCACCAGAATTACCCCGGCCTCGTAATAGTCGGACGCTCTGTCATTCCATTGCCCCGGATAATCCAAAATAACGTATGACGTTTTGAAAGGCATAAGCCCCGTTAAAGGAATTTCATGCAATATCGGTCTTGTCAATTTCAATCCTCCTTTTGCCGGAACCTGTTCATCCCCCTTTGGCTTCAACCGGTTCCGGCTTCACATACACTTCAAGAAAATCCTGTTGCAGAAAACCGCCGTAACACTGCTCGTTTGTTGTCCTGATCTTAATGTATCCCATGTCTTTATAAATGGCGCCGTCCATTTTTTTGAGCTGCACACGTGCGGCATCGTAAAGCCGGCCGAGAATGTCCGCATATTCGGAAATAGCGCCTTCATCTTCGTCTGTTTCTCCCATCCTTTTAATGCAGTTGTGAATTGGATACAGGCAATAATTGATATATGAATCAAGATCCCAATCATAGACGTCCACTTCCCGTGATGGTCTGCCAAAGCCGTCAAGCAACCTGATGATTTCTTTCCCGCCTTCCACTTCTTTCGCATATCCATATTTCCAGTGCATGCACGGCCTTTTTATGATTTTATCTTCTGCCATGATTTAGTTCCTCCCTTCCTGGCTTCCATCTTGGCGTTGCCTACGATCGCTCATGACTTCGTCTTCCATCCTGGCAAGCAGGATTATGGCGTTGCGAATGGTTGCCAGGTGCGCGTTTGCTTCTTCCCAGTCTCTGTCGTTGTCATAGCTACCGGAAAGTTCACACATGTCGCTGTAAGCATGGACCAGCGGCGGTATGATGTGCAAGTCAATAGCATTCATAAATTCCGTCGCCGTGATCCCCGTTGCCTCATCAAGGCAACGGATCATCGGCCCCCTTAATCTGTCTTCCGCCGTAATAATTTTCTCCTGGTTCATCTCAACCCTCCATAAACGAAAAAAGGCCATGGAATTGCGAAGGCACTTTAGATGCCTCCCGGTCCTTGCGGATACCGGATTCCATGACCAATTTGATGTTATGGGACAAACAAAAAAAGCCACTATCGGGTGACCTCCGCTAAAGTTTTTCGCATTCTTAGAATAAAGCTTTGGCGCCCTGGATGTCAAGACATTTTTCCTCATTGACACATAGCTTTCATGTCTGTATATTTCACTCGCTTCAGATTAACATCTTCATAAAAGCAGATACCAGAAGATCCAGTTGTTGATATCTCACACATAGGGACAACGGGCGATATGGACGCCGCAATCATCAAATTTCATTCATATACAACGATACGATGGTCATGCCGGGCTGATGACCATGTGTTTTGGTTTTCCTTGCAGAACATCTTTGCCACTCCAGAAGAGGTGTGGTGACTTTATGAAACGACTTGCACTTGCTTTATCTTCTATCATTCTCTCGATATTGTTTATTGGTTGTGCAACTACGCCAATTTATCCTTCGATAAGTAATCACATTGTGTCCCGTGACTTTCATAAGTACCGACAAATAGCCATATTGCCTTTTGCAGATGCGCCTACCGCTCCTCAGTCCGGGCAAATCGCCCAGGGGCTGGCAATCCAAATTTTTGCAAAGCATGGATTCAATGTCATGGAACGGGGGCGCCTGTATGATGTTTTAAGCGAACAAAAACTGTCCATGACGGGGTTGATCGATGAGAATCAAGCAATGCGAATAGGCAAATTGTTAGGCGTTGCCGCCATTGTCGTTGGTGAAGTTGGGCAGTATTCAACTCATGAAAGGCACACAGACACAACCTACTTTCCGCTTTTCCTCTATGGACGAACCACAAACATTCCTATTCAAGGACAACAATGGACCGAATCTTTTGCATCCATATCGTTAAGAGTAATTGACGTAGAAACTTCACAATTAATTTATTCTGGATCTGGCCAATATGATCGTGGTTTGCGAAATCCTCCACAACAATTGGCAGAATTTATATTGCAGAGCATAATATTACGGTGGATAAAAGACCCACCTCAACCAATACTCACGAAACAGACAGAGGATAATCCAGAAGAAAAAGAACCCGAGAAATACAACCCGGAAGCAATCGCCTGGACGAACAGGAGCAACAAATTTGCCGAAACAAAGAACTGGTCGGAAATGATCAGGACGGCCTCCGCCGCTATTGCCATTGACCCATCTTACCCCGACGCCTATGTCACCAGGTCGTGGGCGTATCTGGAAAAAGGCTTCCCGGAAAAGGCCCTGGCTGATTGCGACAAGGCACTATCCCTGAGTAGCAATAACTCGGGTGCCCTGAATAATCGGGGCCTCTATTATTTAAGGATTGGCGATCCCGACAAAGCCACGGGCGATTTCTTGAAGGCGTGCAATGGCGGCCTCGCATTGAGTTGCGATAATTACAAGCTGATAACCGGCTACAAGCCCGACGAAAAGATAGATTACTGCCTGAAAAAGGCGGAGGAATGTTTCAACGGGAAGGATTGGGACGGGGTAATCAAATATACATCCGACATAATCAGTGACCTGCCGAACAATGAAGTGGCCTTGTCCGTGCGTGCAGGCGCATACGCCTATAAGGGAATGTTCAACGAGGCAACAAGGGATTGCGACGAAGCTATAAAAAAGAATCCTGATTATGCGTTGGCATATAATAACAAGGCCTTTACTATGGAGCTGTCTGGGAATAAGCGCGAGGCTATGTTAAATTATGAATTTGCCTGCAATCTGAGAATGGTTCTTGCCTGCGATAACCTGAAACTACTGCAAGCAAAAGCGGGGACCGGTAAATAACATGGCCTGATCAAAGGGAGGAGAGGAAGATGAACGTCCCAGAGATGGCAGCACTGGCCCGAGACCACTGGAAGAAAACCGACCCGGAACTTTATCTGAAGCTGAAGCAGGTGGGCGACCTGGAGAAGGGAAGCGAGGCGGCGGCAAAACTGACGCTGGCAGAAATGAAATCCTTGATGCTGATCAAGATCCCGGGGCAGGAGGCCTGGCAGGAGAGCCGGCACCTATTCATCTTCAGGACGAAGGATCAGTTGAGGGAGGACTTTCCGGACTACATTCAGGAGGATTAGATTAGAAGAGCAATCCACTCTTGATGTGTCCTGGACAGGTTTTCCGATTACAGCCAGAGAAAACGAAGGAAGGATGTTTTTCGTAGTCAAGCCCTCCTCTCCGTAGAACTGATAAAAGTCCCCTTTTGGCTCCTGATAACTTCCGGTATGGGTGTAGGGTCATCTTGAAGGGGGTTCGTGGATTCCAGCTTGCTTTTTATGTCGTGGTTAAGCCTTTCGTGGTATCTTCTCAATGCCTCTATCCCCTCTTTCGGAGCCTTGCGCCCTATCCCGATCAATGACGGGTTATGCCCAAACCTGTACGGATAAGCAGGACATATTGTGGAAGGACATTCATTGATCCAGTTAATGTCGCCCTTTACACAGTCAAGACAGAACTTACGAAAGGTTTTCATGGTCGGCCTTTTCCCCAAGCGGTAAGGGTAAAAAGGACACGGCCCACAAGCCGCTTGATCGCCCTGGCAATCCTCAATCTTGTCGCGGTTCCACTGAGTCATTCCCAGGCATTGCGCGCAATAAGCCCTGACCGCATCCATAGGGGAAAGCTTTTCTTCAATCGCTCCGATGGCATTGAAATCTTGTTTCACCCTCTCAACTTGACTCATGCTTCAATCCTCTCCTGTGTCCTCCCTATTGTGCTTTCTTTTACCCTGTGTTACAGTAACCTCACTCTGGCCTGAGCGCCGGCCGGATTTTGGGTGGTGTTGGTTAGTGGGACCGGTTGAGATGGGTTCGCGCCTCTCCCAGAGTAACTTTTCAGTATCGGTTAAAGCTCCCGCTCCCACTTCAGAACGGCTACCAAAGGTCTGAGGTGCGTAGCCCTGGCGGTTGGTAGATACCCCAGGAACACCGGGGGCTTTTTCTTTAACTGATTCTCCCCTCACCGCCCTGATCTTCATCAGGAACATGGCAAGGTAGTTTATGGCGTCAAGGATTTCTTCCTCTGTTTCATTTAGCATGTCCCGGTTATCCGTCACCGGGACATAGTCGCCATACTTCACGGCGCCCCTCTGGTATTTCTGCAAGGCGTCCCGATAGATCGTCTCGATAGGCTCATTCATATCTTGACCCCCTTCTTTTCCAATACCTGAATAATCCGCTTTTGCAGTTCCCCCGGGTCGCGGTCAATCGCTGCCGCCATAATGTCAAAACATCCCCGGCGATTCCTGACAATCCATCTTGCCGTTGCCAAATCTGCTTGATTGACGGGCTTCTCTATGGTTCTCATGATGTCAATCAGGACGGATAGCCATAACCCGGCAATGCCTTCAAAAGTTATATTCGGGGTCATTTCTCAGGGTGTTTAGTTCTTTAGCGATATGACGGCTCCGATCTTTAGGAAGGTGCGTTTCTGTCCCGATCAATGCCCTGGGCTGTGCCATAACCTGCCCGGTTTCCGGACAGATTATGGAACGACATTCGTCGTATCCTCTTTGTTATTCTAAGTTCCATCCTTTATCGAAGCCAAATAAGGACTCTTCCTGCTTAGGTTTAGGTGCGTATCTCCACATGAGAAAATTATTGACCCCCGAGTTAGCCGCTCCGGTTATGGAGTTAGCTGAATTGATATAACTGGACGCATTAGCCTGGCCGCTCTGGAGAAGAGCATTGCTCACACCCTGCGCACCAGCCATTGTCGTGTTGGCAATGTTAGAGGCGGCCTGCGATCCAAGGGATGCCGTCTGTGAAGCAGTAGACTGGCCGACTCCTGAAAGCGATTGCAGGGGCGTCAGGGATTCGTAATAGCGCCGCAGGAAGTTATCGTAATCGTTTGTTGCGTAGTCCTGATTGTACCGAGATAGCGCTTTGAGCGTGGCTCCCGACAAAGATCCACCCCTTGCCGCTGCACTTCTGTCAACGGCCTTTTCGCCTTCGCCGAGGCGGAATTGATACCCTTCGCTTTCTTTATAATTTCCAGGTCCGGAGTTTATCTTTGCGATGAGTTGCGCCAGGGCATTAACGCCGCCTTCCCTCCACGGGGCCAGATCCGCCCTTGCCAAGTCGTATTGACGACGAGATTCAGCAACGGATTCGGCTGTTGCGTTCTGCGTCGCCTGCGCCGCTTGGTTGGCAGCGTCGGACTGTGCGGACGCCGATCTACTTGCAGAGTACAGCCCTACCCCCGCACCCAATACCGCCGATCCAATTATTGCTGTTTCGATTCCCATGTTAAATCTCCTTCCTGTACGAGACCTCGGAGGGAATGAAGCCTTGAGTTTCAAGATAGCTGCCCATTCTCCCGCTTTTACCTGCGCTCGTGCTCACAATCAGTGGCATTCCTGCTTGTACCGCTGCACTTTCCATGTCTTCCAGGAGCCTAATCATTATTTCTTTTCGTCTCCCTGGTTCCGCTTTCAACGAAGGTTTGCTATGCCACAAGAATTCAACGGCGCGCACGCGAGACAAATCGCAAATGTGAGGGGCAAACATCAGGCCGGATATTCCCACAATTTCACCGTCTTCTTGCTCCATCACGGCCACATAGCCAGTTTTTATGTAGTGAACCATGCCAAGAAATATTGAAGTGTAGTCAAATGGATATCCCATCTCTTCGCAACATTCCCGCAAAAGTGGCATCACTTGTCTCCGTTCATCCCAGCAACCTCGCTGCCACTTCCTTCGTTATGGTCAGTTCGTAGCCTTGCACAAATCTCATTCATGTTCATCACCTATTCCTTTCTTGGAAATTAAAATTAATGTCTCAGTCTCCGGGGGTCATGTAAAAATCCAGCGGTTCGCCACCGTGCCCTGCCACCCCCCCCTACCGGTCCCGACCCTTCCGCCGTCCGGTCAGTCATCCGACCACCCAGCCCATCGACATGCTGATCGATCCCAGGCCAAACCGAACGATCAAAACCAACCCGATCCGGCCTGTTTGTCTCGTTGCCCTGATTCTGTCCTTGCTCCACTTTGCCCCCTTAAAATGGCCTGCCCGCTCCACCACTGTTTTATTGGTTTACATAACACCTGTTATGCGCAAAAATATGCAGTCCGAGAAGCCCATGAATAGGGTGGAAATGGGTTATCAACACCCTTGCCGGGAAATTATCAACAGACGCCAACATCCTTTTCCCGGCTTGCCTGGTTGTTTTCCTCCACTTTGGGGTTTTGGTAGCTTGGAAGAAATCACACATCGAAGCCCCCATCATCCTCACCTGATCGCTCCCGGACGGCTGCTACCACTAACGCCATTAAGCCGATATTGACATCTACCTCGGAGCGGTCTTTCAAATGACCTTTCAATTTGGCAGCAAGCTCGGTCGTTTTTCTCTGAGTTTCTAACGCTGCCACTTCACGTTGATCTGTGACTATCCCATCCTTTTGAAAGTACTTGGTTTCTTGGGCGTCAAGGAGGTCTCTGATCTTCTGTGCTAAAAATTGGTCGGAGATGCCCTCTGCCTCCATGACACGAGTAAACGCTTGTTGTACTGCTGGTTCCCGCATAATATTTTGTATCTGTGAATCCGCCGACTTAGGACTTAAACCCAGTGAAATTGCTACTGGTTTCAAGTCCTTACAGTCAAGTGCCGCTTCGATGATCTTTCGCCTCCGGTATCGCGACACGACGCGAGACTTCGGAGCGTGCTTTTTCGGCTGTTCTCCGCCCGGGCGACCCGTTATGTTTTCCGCAGCCATCTTTTCGCCCTGTTTTCCCCGAACCTTGCTAGTGGATCGTCCGATCTTTGCTTTCATCGCTATCGTTGCCCCTTCACATGCCTTTGACTGTTTCACATTCATGGAGAAGGCCATTGACCTTGATCAAATCGACTGTCTTTTCTAAAACCCCGGTTCGCCTATGGAACTCGATCCGCGCCCTTGCTGTGTCCTCGCCTTCATCCGGAGTCCGCTTGATCATGATGACGCTGTCTGATTCTTGACTTATGAATGATGAATCCCGGATCGATTCATAAGATAGGCCTGCATCCTGCTTGCCTTTGACGGTATGGCATAGAAGGAAGATCACCATTTCCCGATCGACAGCAATTCCCTTTAACCGCCGGACCACGACACCGATATCTATTGAAATTGATTTGGCCCGTGCCATGTCTAGGAGGTAATGCAGGTGATCTATGAAAATTATCCTGGTGCGGTATTTCTCAAAGGACTCAACAATTCGATCTTCAAGCCAATCAAGGGCGTGGTGTTTCAGTTTCTTCGGCATATAGATCATGGGCAGGTCCGGAAATTGTGAAAGGAATTGGGAAGCCGGAACTTCAAAGGTGAACCATAATGGGAAGTGATTTTGCTTGCAGAAATTCACGGTAAGGCTTTGACACAACAATGTCTTACCTTGCTTTGTCGGTCCTGACACACCGATAAGCTCTCCGCCCTCAAATCCATTCATATAGCGGTCAAGGGATGGCATCCCGGCCTTGACTTTGAATGCCCCTGTTCTCTTCTGATCCAGAGTCAACTTCATCTCATGGGATGAAATAACCTGATCATCGCCTTTGTATTCTTTCAAGTTCGCTCGCTGTTTTTCTGTCATGTATGACGTCCTCCATGAAATTCTCAATTATTACCTGGTTTAGTCTAATGAAATAGTCCGTCCACTGTTCTATTGAATCGTTTCCCGGGAAGGTTTCACGAACAGCTTTAAAAAGGCCTATTTCCTGGTGTAACTCGCTGATACAGTCCATGTTTTCTGCTTCAAATAGCTGGTATAGGTCTGCAACACGATTGTTGCCGCCCCTGACCCGCTTCTCCATTTCAGCTTGGCGCTGATCATTGGCGCTGATCTCACTTGCCGCAATTTCATCGTAGGCTCTGGCGCCGGCCTCGATCTTCTTGATCTCCGCGTCTGTATAAAATTGACGTTCGAATTCAGACAGGTTCACCATAAGTCCTTTACCTTCCCCATCTTCAAAACAAGTTGATCAAACTGTTTTCTCAATTTGGACGTGCTGAGGATATTGTTTTGCCAGAAGGGATCCTCCTGACACCATTCAATGACGCTCCGGATGTTTTCAGGGAGCCGGTTGTCAATCCTGATCATGAGATCAATGTCGCTGGTCCATGATTGGAGATTCGGTTTTTTGAAAGTCGGATTCCTGGAAAGGATTTTTTCAAGTAGAAGTTCTGAAAGTCGGATCTCGATAGAGTCCGACAAGAAGGTTTTCTTATTCTTTACATTATTACATTCTTGTCTGTGTTCCTTGGCTGTTCCTTGCCTGTCACCTTCGCTGTTCCTTTCTTCTGTTGCAGCTTGGTAAATAGGCCAATTTATTATATAAATAATCGAATAATGGGTGTTACTTTCGATGTTCAAAAAATCGAGTTTTTTTAATTTCAATATTCGCTTCCAAACAGTAGAAGGCGACATATGAAGTTTTTTTGCTGCCGATTCACGTCCAAAAAGAAAGGTTCCTGGTAATAGTTTGACCTCTGAAAATCCTCGTCCTGTCTTTACTTTGATGAATGTTTCCTTATGGTTTGCCCGTATGATGCACCAAATGAAAACTTTCAGAAGGCCCTCATTCTGGAAGACCGCCGAATCTTCAACCTTGCGCCATAAATGGACATATCCCCGGTTCATCGTTTCGGTTCCCCCGGTAACTGATATGCTCGTGGATCCTGAAACCGTGACGCCATCAGGCGGGCGATCTCCGCGGCCGGATCCAGAACATCAAATCGTACCTCCCCATGTTCGTCGGCGAGTTCGGCCAAGAGAAGAAGGACATTCGCGGCGGCGGGATCTTTCCGGAAAATACGGTTATAATGCCGCTTGAATTTGCGGCCAGGGATGAAGGCGCTCATCTATCTGATTCCTCCAAAGATGCCGCTTCTTCCTTTAAACATTTCGCTTCGGATTCGTGGCGCTCCGCATCCGCCCTGAGAAGGAAAGCAGCCTGGTCATGGAGAAAGGCTTTCCTTTCGAGCAATTCGCACGGAGTCATGGCTGGTTTCCCTCCACTAACCGTCGAATATCCGAAACCCGCCATGCCGTGCATCTTGGAGATAACTTGACACTTTTGGGATACCGCCCAGACGCGACACCAGCTAGCCATGTTGATCGGCTAACGGGTATAATCGCCGGGTTTGGCGGGTCAGCCTTTGGGCTCCCAATGATTTGAGACAATCTGAGATAACCGTACTCGGGTAAGTTCATATCCTTATTCCTCCGTCAATTTTTTGATGCTTGCGGGGATATAATAGAGTGTATTTATGGACTAAAATATGGAGAGATAAGGAAATGTTTAAAAATCTTAAATCAGGCTATGATTGTGTTTGGGGAGGTGCTTTTCGGATTCTGCCTTTATGATGGTTTCAGCATTCGTTAATGCCGTGGTTACTCTCTTTAAAAATTTTTCATCGAAATCGTAAACCGGATTACCGTCTACTTTAAACACGTGCCTCGTAATCTCAACTTTATTCAAGTTTCCTTTATGATGTAAATCATAAATATCAAACACATCTAATGAATCGCTTTTCCGATTCCTCGTTTTTTCAGATATATCAAGTATATCCTTATACGGTTTAATTGCCTCTATGAAATCAGCAGTAAGTTGTTCATATGTTTTGTCCTTCAAGTCAACTTTCAAATAGAGACGTTCACCTATGATTCGCCCCTCGTTTTTTGCACCACTGTCGCTCCAGACTATTATGTAAGGATTCTCTGATAGATATATTACAGGACGAACAGTCGTAGCATCTTTTCGCTGTTTTGCAACAGCATCAGCATGAATTATTTTGTCAATGGAATATCCCCATTTTCTCTCAAGTTCAATTTCTTTGAGGGTGATTTTATTTTTATGTCTGAGTGCTTTGTATAACTTATAATCTGCCTGAAACTCGGGGAGTCTCCAAATTGCCCTTCGCCTATCAAGTTCGGTTGTACGCATTGCCTTTCCCTCTCGCAGCCCCCCGCTTGTCGGTCCAGTTCATGACGCCGGACCTATTCCCGATTTTTTATTTATCCCTTCGCCGTGAAGGGTATCACCACGGCGCCGGCCTTCAGCACATCCAGGTAATCGGCCCACTTCTGCATCATCTTCCGGCGTTCCCCAAGGTGTGCTGTGCGATTGTAGGCCCTGCCATTTGGATCTCTGACGGCATGGGCAAGCTGATGTTCTATGAAATCGGGCCTAACCTGCAGAACCTCATCGAGAATTGTCCTGGCCATAGCCCGGAATCCGTGGCCGGTTATCTCGACTTTCTCAAAGCCCATGCGCCGTAGAGCGGCATTGACGGCGTTCTCAGACATCGGCCTGGCAAAAGAGCGGCCAGAAGGAAAAACATAACGGCTAACACCGGTCAATGGTTGCAGCTCTTTAAGGATTGCAATAGCCTGGGAGGGGAGAGGGACGAGATGGGGTTCCTTCATTTTCATTTTTTCGCCTGGTATGTTCCATTGTTCCATGTCGAGGTCGATTTCTGACCATTCCGCGTGCCTTAACTCTCCAGGACGGACAAAGAGAATGGGGGCAAGCTGCAGGGCGCACTTGACCACGAATGAACCTTGATATTCTTCCATTGCCCGGAGCAAGGGGGCAACATCTTTTGGATCAGTAGGGGCGGCAAAGTGATTGTTCTTTACCGGTGGCAACGCCCCCCGAAGGTCCGCAGCCGGGTCGCGCACGGCACGTCCGGTGGCAATCGCATATCTGAAGGTATTGCTGCAATGGTTCCGTACCCGGTGGGCAGTGTCCAGCGCGCCTCGTGATTCCATCCTACGCAATACCTTGAGCAATTCCGGTGCACTGATATCTTCAATAGGGAGAGGCCCCAGCCATGGAAAAACTTCCTTTTCCAACCTGCCCAATATCGTATCGGCATGAACGGTGGACCATGTTTTTGCAAACTTCCCATGCCACTCCCGCCCCACAATCTCGAAAGAGTTTTCGCAACCCGCGATCGTCGCCGCTTTCTGTGCCTTTCGCACCACGCCGGGATCGACGCCAGCAGCCACCTGCTTTCTTGCCGCCTCTCGCTTTCCTCGTGCGTCTGCAAGAGATACTTCGGGATATGTGCCGAAGGAAAGCAGTTTCTCCTTTCCTCCAAAGCGATACTTGAAGCGCCACCACTTACCCCCAGTGGCGGTAATAAGGAGAAAAAGACCGTCGCCGTCTGTGAGCTTGTAGGGCTTCTCTTTAGGCTTTGCCGTGCGGACTTTCATGTCTGTCATTGCCATGGCGCTTTTCCTCCTTCTGGGGGTAACTGTTTTGCTGTGGGGGTAGATCATGGGGAAAGTTACCCCAAGTTACCCCGGATTCTGTTGAACTTTGTAACACGTCTTTGGACAAATGGCAAGAAAAAACCCGCCATTTTCAGCGGGTTTTGTACTTATTTGGACTGCCTTGGATTATCTATTGGTGCCGGAGGTCGGAATCGAACCGACATGAAGTTGCCCTCGGGGGATTTTGAGTCCGTCCCGCCCAAATATCAGGCCACCCTAAAACGCTTGTCAATAGGACTTATCCGGCGTTTTATCGCAAGCTTGTCAATTTATCATAGTCGGTTGATGTCAGGTCATTTCGGAAGGAATTCTGGCGCGGCGGGCACAATTTTAGGCACAATGAAAGATTGAAAACATACCCTTCGATGATGTGAATAGAGTCTCAAATCCGGGGATAGGGTGCGCACTCGACACGGCGGTTATCCTGGCCGCCTTCCCCGGTTCTTCCTGATGGATAAAATAGAAATCAGAGAGCTTATCTTTTGACGTTTGTGTCTCAAGCTCAGGCAAAAATCCCTGTTCGATGATGTCCAGAGTGTCCTTCCCAAACATGCTGACAATTCTTTTGGCCATGACCGGCCCTATACCTTTGATCAAGCCTGAACCAAGGTATTTCTGAATCCCATAG
>Ga0247842_10005319_pt1 | contig 15357 bp, 10 predicted proteins | sample LaCruzMarch2015__3_FD_192411 | JGI IMG/M metagenome (GOLD analysis project Ga0247842, IMG submission 192411) | Freshwater microbial communities from meromictic Lake La Cruz, Castile-La Mancha, Spain - LaCruzMarch2015_19m | ecosystem: Environmental > Aquatic > Freshwater > Lake | place: Spain...
TGTTGAAGGCAAAATTTTTACCTGAACATCGGATACATTTGGCCAGTGCAGTGATCGATAAACCATTGAATGAATTCAGATGTTACATACTGAGACAGTTGAACCCCGGACTTTTTCCCTACTGAAATAATGGAAACAATTGATTCAATCAGATTTTACAGTGATGATGATATCTCGGCCATGAAAATTCAGGCAATTCTCGGCAGGGCAAAAAAAAAGGACTTCTGGGATTTGTTTGAATTGCTTAAACATTATTCTCTGGAACAAATTATGGACTGGCACAAGCAAAAATATCCAAGTCAGATGCTTGCAATCAGCATTCCCCATGCCATCACCTATTTCGTTGATGCAGAGGAAAGCGAAGAGCCGCAAAGTTTTAAAAACCAAACCTGGGAAGAAGTAAAAAAGGGGATTCAAAAAGTGGTAAGGGATTACCTGAGTTAAAGATTACCGGCAGGGAATCTTATTTACGAAAAGAAAGGGATTGTTTTTTACCGTTGTTTATATCGATCAGATTGCATCCAGGGAAATTGTTGAACCATTTCTGAAATCATTATTTTTCCTTATATTTGTTTAAATTTTGAATTTGTGAGTACAGACAGGACTGAAATATTAAACCAGATCAAGCAAACAGTTAAGGCCACCGACCCGGGCGCTGAGGTGATTTTATTTGGATCAAGGGCCAGGGGAGATTTTAATTCCGAATCAGATTGGGATTTGATAGTATTACTCAATAAACAGACCATTGATTTTATTGATAAAAGAAAGATTCGCCGGAATCTTTTTCAGGTAGAACTTGATTTTGGACAACCCTTGTCAGTTTTTGTTTATTCTTCACAGGAATGGCATCAAACCCATCGGAACACGCCATTTTTTCAAGCCATTAAAAAGGAAGGGCTGCAATTATGAGCCAGAATAGCGGGGATGATTACATTCATTATCGCATTGAAAAAGCTCACGAATCATATTTATCCGCTCAGATTCTGGCAGATAACAGGCTTTGGTCGGGGTGTTCTAATCGTCTGTATTATGCCTGTTTTTACGTTGTATCTGCACTTTTGTATAAAAACAAGATCGTTTCCAAGACCCACAACGGTACCAAAAGTCAGTTTTCCCGCCATTTCATAAGCACCGGTATCGTTTCACGTGAATTAGGCGAATTGTATACAGAACTTTTAGATATGAGGCAGGAGGGCGATTATGGGGATACATTTGAAATAAACGAGGATGAAATAAGAACCTTAATACCTGAAGTTGGAACTTTTTTACAGTCGATAGAGGATTTGTTATATCAAAACAAGGAAGGGTAATTAAACATCTTTGTCGTATGGCCCCAAAAGAGAAACCCCTGTTTAACAAGCGCATTTTCTGGGATGTCAATTTTGAAAAACTTGATTACGATCTCAGGGCCAATTTTGTTATTGAACGGGTGTTTGAGCGGGGTGATGTGGACGATATCCGCCAGTGCCGCAGGTATTATGGCGATGAAAAGGTGACCATGGCTTTGTTGAAGGCAAAGTATCTCCCCCTGCACACGATCCATCTAGCCAGCGCCGTGATAGATAAACCATTGAATGAATTCAGATGTTACATACTGAGACAGTTGAACCCCGGACTTTTTCCCTACTGAAACGGTTGATGACCTTGTCATCGCTTCAGCCATTTTCCCTTGTAGGCGGAACGGCCCTTTCGTTGCGATATGGCCATCGCAGTTCCATTGATCTGGATCTTTTCTTTCACAAAAAATTTGATCACGCCCCCATTGTTAGCGAGCTTGAATCAGTTTTTGGTGATACGTTCGTTTATAAACAACAACATACCCAGTTTGGCATTTTTTGTTTTATTGATGATGTGAAGGTTGATTTTGTTCACTTCCCTCATCTCCCGATCGGTACAATAGAAACAATTGATTCAATCAGATTTTACAGTGATGATGATATCTCGGCCATGAAAATTCAGGCAATTCTCGGCAGGGCAAAAAAGAAGGACTTCTGGGATTTGTTTGAATTGCTTAAACATTATTCTCTGGAACAAATCATGGACTGGCACAAGCAAAAATATCCAAGTCAAATGCTTGCAATCAGCATTCCCCATGCCATCACCTATTTCGTTGATGCAGAGGAAAGTGAAGAGCCGCAAAGTTTTAATAACCAAACCTGGGAGGGTGTAAAAAAGGGAATTCAAAAAGCGGTAAGGGATTTCCTGAGTTAACTAGAATCGCCAGGGGGCTGTCCTATGGCCTGACCTCCCGGTACAAGCCGTAAATCACCGGGTTCCCGCTTCGAACCCTTACCCTGAAATTGTCGAGGATGTAGGGAGCCTTCATAGGGTTCCAGATGAAGGCGCTGAACTTTAATCGATGATGGCGCAATTCGATGTCGCTGAGGCGGAGCGACTGGAATACACGGCCCGAGCTGCCGGGCTTTACATAATCATTCACGGCAGCAGAACTCCATTTGATATCCTTCCCGTTGGATGTAACGCTCACGACCAGCCAGGCGCCTGGGAAAACCGGCGGTGTCCGCAGATCCACCGAAACATCGATCACGTCATTTGAGGTATGCATCAGGTCGCGCAAAGGCATGGAATAGGTCGGACTAAATTCCAGCCCTGCATCGGAAACATAGGATCGCGTTCCTTCAATGGCCAGGGAATCAACACAACGCTTATCATTCACCCAGCCCCATTCGGACAGGCTTGGCTCGAAATGGTTGGTGATCTCATAAGAATATTCACTGGTTGCTTTTTCAGGTTTTATCCGAGAGAAGAGATAGAAGTCACCCCCGCAATAGGTTTTATGCTGAAGGAGATAGGGAAATTTCTCCATCACCAGGCTGTAACTTTCCCATGGGGTAGATGTGAGACAGCCAAATATGAGGTAATTGGATTTTAACGAATCCAGGTAGTTGAGCAGCAATACCCTTTCGCCGACAGATTCAAGGTACCTGAATGGAAGATCCTTGCAATTCAGCTTTTCAAGATAATAGGGATTGATCTCCCTTTTCGTATCCAGGATCACGGCGCATTGGGCGACACCTAAAGAATCAACCGCATGTTTCGATTCCGCCACGATTTCGCGGTAGGGAGATTTATAAAATAGCTGGTAATGCTTCCGTTCGACGATCAGTGAGGGAATGACGACCAGGGCAATCACCGATACCAGGATCACTTTATGGAGCGGCCGGTCGGTCTTGAAATATCCGAAAAGGATGAAGAGGAGGAATGGAAAGGAAAAGATCAGAACGGAATACTGCAAAACGGAATTCCGTGTGATGGAATAGATATACCCGACAAGCCAGGGCAGCAGAAACCAGATGATCGATATCAGGATGAATTTCCGGTTTACGCGGGGCTTGGATTCATACCAAAGGAGTGATAATGAGATAAGCATGAAAATCAAAAGGTAAATAAATACCGAGAACTGGAAAATGTACTGAATGAAGTCGAAGATGAAATCGAAACGCGGCTTCTGGAGCCACCCTTCAACACCGCCTGTGCCAAGTTGGTAGAAGAAAATGGGCAGATGCGGGATATACAGGACAAACACCAGCAAACCGGTCACCAGGTATGAACGCAGGTTGTTTCTTGAAGCGTAAAACAGCCCGGTAATCCATACCATCGCGGCGAAAAGCATGCTGAAATGGTGGTTGTAGGCACACAATGCGGCTGAAATGATCAATCCGGCGAGATTCAGGTAACGTTTACGGTCGGGATGAAAAACCACGTTGGTCCATAACCATACCATCATCAGGGAAAAGCACAATCCGCTGGCATAAGGCCGGGCTATCTGGCTGTACATCACCGGGAACTGAAGGAAGGAGACGAATGAGGCGGCAACCAGTCCGACGGTGGAGTTGAACCACGATTTTCCGATCAGGTAAATAAACCAGACCGACAGCAATCCGAAGAGAATGAATGGGGTTTTCAGGGCAACTTCCGAAACCCCGAATATACTGATCAGGTAATACAGGAAAACCTGCACCCCAGCCGGATGTCCATCGATTTTTACACCCTTGTCAATCAGGTCGCCGAATGTATTGAATTGCGATCGGATAATGGCGCTGAATTCATCGTGCGTGAAGGGAATATCCGGTAGTCTGTAAAACCGCAACAGGGCGCCTATGAATAGAATCAGCAAGATGAGGGCATCATCTGTTTTGATTCGTCCGAAGAATTGATACATGTCGACGTTTTGCGGGGTATTCTTATTCATTTCCGCTTTCTAACATGGAGCCATCAAGATTTTTGGAATTTAGCTTAGTCACAACCTTTTTCCCTGTTGTATGCTCCAATTTTAAACGGGCCGCTTTTGCCACATTTCCTCCCTTCCGGGCAACATCTTTATTTTCAGAGAAAGTTTTTGGTTCTTTATCTTTCGATATTTCTGTGGTAGATGCTTCAGCTAACATATTCAAGACCAATTCAATATTTGTCATGTGGTCTCTGAGATTTTCCTTCTTCAAATCTTTAAAAGACTTATAATTTTTAGTAGTGAGTCCACTCCATGCTTTCGTTATCTCATCAGTTAAGATTGCATACTCTTGACCTTTTTTTACACCCCGACATTCCCATTCATCAGTAAGCTCTTTCCGTATCTCGATACTTTTTAGTCGTTGGTTTATCCATTCTTTACTGTAACCTTTTCGTAAATATGTTTCCATCAAGCGGTCGATGCCAATTTCGGGATCTTCAATCTCGTCAATACGTTCTCGACCAACTTGCGCCAACCACATTTTAAATGGTTCGGCTTTGGGCGATGGAATACTTTGTATTAAACGGAAAAGCTGTTCTGTGTCAGCAACATCAGTACTATAATATTTACCATCGGAAGATTGCATTTTCAGTTGGTTACAATTTGTAACCAACTCGCTACCTTCCTTTTTGAGCCTGCTTTTCAATACTTTCCAGTAATTATTAGGGGTCTTGCTTTCGGTAAGCACTCCAACAACATCTACAATAGAAAAGTACCATTTCTCATTAGTTATGTCCCATTGCATTCGGATTTTTTGCTCGTTGAATAGCTTAATGGCTGTTTCCTTTGTCATAGATGTATAAATATCTAACAAACTTACAAAAATTCCAAAAAATGGCCATGAAAAGGTGACCCAGAATTTGTTGAACGCTGGACTTTTTCCGTACTGAAACGTTTATAATAATGCCATCGCCTATTTAGTTTTATCCGGGAACGGCGGCATGCCTGGCAATTCTTTCGGCCATGACTTAAGCTCCTCCTTCATCAGGTCGATGGCTGTGTTGAGCTGCTGATCTTCACCCGCATACTCTTTTGCCGGATCATTATCCACATCTATGTCAGGATCAACGCCATAACCTTCGATGATCCAGTTTTTGCCTTCCGTATCGTAGGGGGCAAATTCAGGACGCATCAATTGTCCGCCGTCAATGAATGGAAGGCTTCCGCGAATACCGACTACACCCCCCCAGGTACGTTTACCAATGGCTTTCCCGATCTTCATTTTCTTGAACTGGTAGGGGAAGAGGTCCCCATCGGAGGCGGAATAGTTGTCGATGAGGATGCATTTCGGCCCCCATTGCATTTCAAGGCGTCCCGGCGCTCCATCGGTGTTCCGGGCCATGGCGATCATGGTCATTTCGCGGTTGAGTCGTTCGATGATCATGGGCGATACATTGCCGCCGCCATTGCCACGATCGTCGATGATCAGGGCACGTTTGGCAAGCTGGGGATAGAAATGCTTCACAAATTCATTCAGTCCTTCAACGCCCATGTCGGGGATGTGAATATAGCCGATCTCCCCGTTGGAGGCATCACTCACCTTTTTAATGTTATTCTGAACCCAGTTGTAATAGTACAAACCCGATTCATTATCCGTTGGCAGGACGATGACTTTGCGCGCTCCGGTTTCCGAAGCAGCGCCATTGAGGGTGAGTTCAACCTGAACGTCTGATTTATTTACCAGCGCTTCGTTGATGTTGGTCATATCCTTGGTCGATTTACCATTGATGGCGATGATAAAGTCGCCCTCCTTTGCATCTACGCCAAGTTCGGTCAGCGGAGAACGTGAATCGGAAGTCCAGTTTTCGCCCTTCAGGATTTTATCGATTTTATAATATCCCGATCCGTCGCGGCTGATCTTTGCACCCAACAATCCCATCTTGATACGGGTGGGAGTGGGCTTGTCACCTCCGCTTACATAAGAATGGCCAATGCTGATTTCTCCGACCATCTCTCCGATGATGTAATTCAGGTCGTTGCGGTTATTCACATAGGATAACAGGGGTTGATATTTCTTCTGAATGTTCTCCCAATTGGCTCCCTGCATATTGGGGGCATAGAGAAAATACTTCATCTGGCGCCACGATTCATGATAAATCTGTGCCCATTCTGATTTCAGATCAACCATCAGTTTCATGTTTGACAGATCGGCCCAATCCTTCACCTCAATTTTTCCGCCCTTCGGAAGGTCAATCACGGCGAACTTTCCATTGCTGCCGACCAACATTTTCTTTGTATCTGCAGAAATTTCATAGCCATTGAAATCGCCCAGGTTCGATTCCTTGCGATCCTTGAGGTTGAAGGTCATCAAACCTCCGCCACCGCGACCACCGCGACCACCCTTGATATAATAGACATTTTCGCCGATGCAATTGAGCCCAAAGTAGGCGCCTGCCTCCACCGGGAGTGCCAGGATGCGGTCGATGATCCCATCAGGATCAACTTTTATGGTGATGTCCTTTTTCGCATCAGCATCTTTTTTTGCATCCTTGCCTTCGGTTTTATCATCACTTTTTTTATCCGCCTTCTCATCCTTAGGCTCCTCCTTTTTCACCGCCACCTCATCGTTTTCAGGAGCAAACGGATTGGGAGTCGCCTTTGCCAGGGTCACAAAATAGACTTTGGTCATGTCGGAGTAGGAGTGATTCCATTCGGTCCAGCTATAGGTTGGATTGAAGTCACGATTGGAGGTAAAAAAAAGATACTTTCCATCGCTGCTAAACGCTCCGCTGCCGGCGTCGTACCATGAATCGGTGACGGCAGTTTTTGATTTGGATGCGAGCTCATACAAATAGATCCGGGATGTTACACGGCGTTCGGGATAGGTATACACGATCCATTTGCTGTCGGGCGACCAGTTGTAATCATTGAATTCCCAGCTTTTCGCCTGATCCACGAGGGTGATAACCTTTGAGTCGATATCCACATACTGCAACCGCAGCATCTTATCTGACCACAGCAGCTTTTTACTGTCGGGCGACCAGATAATCGCGTATTTATAGGTGTCTGCATTTTTTGTGATCTGCAAAGGTTCGGCGCTTCCATCCTGCTTTTGGATATAGATTTCATCTTCTCCTGTTTTATCGGAGATAAATGCGATGTATTGACCATCGGGCGACCAGGCCACATCACGGTCATGTACCCCGGCCGTGGTTGTCAGGTTTTTGGTAATGCCGCTCTTGGCAGGAACGGTCCAGATATCGCCGCGTGCGCCAAGGGCAATGCGTTTGCCGTCGGGAGACAGCGAGAAGGTGTTGATGAATTTGCTGGCATCTTTCATCTGGTCGCGGCCCGTAATGAAATCATTTGCAATGCGAACCGTGACTTTCCGGGTACTCTGGGTTGCCAGGTCAAAGGTGTAGATAAAACCACCATTTTCAAATGCAATGGCATTGTTGCCCATGGAGGGGAACTTCACATCAAATTCCTTGAAATCGGTTACTTTTTTGGTCTCTTTCGTTTTCAGGTCATAGCTGTAAAGGTTGGTGGGGCGCTCGCGTTCCGACACAAAATAGATCTTATCGCCGCTCCACATGGGAAACATATCCTGGAAAATATTGCTCGTGACCTGTTCGGTTTGTTTGGTCTTGAAATCATAGATCCAGATGTCATCGGCCATGCCTCCTTTGTAGTATTTCCAGGTCCTGAATTCGCGAAATACCCGGTTATAGGCTAATTTCGATTGATCAGGCGAATAGGAACAGAATCCGCCACAGGGGAGGGGCAACTCTTCGGGAAGTCCACCCTTGATATTGGCCAGGAAAAGCTGGCCTTTGAAATCGTTGAAGGTTTGCTTGCGTGAACGGAATACGATATTTTCATTGTCTTTCCAGGTCATCACAATATTATTGGGCCCCATCCGGTCTGAAATGTCATCGCGGCCAAGGGTGGCTGTGAACGTAAGCCTCTTGGGGGTGCCTCCTTCTGCGGGAATCAGAAACACTTCAGTATTTCCATCATACTGCCCTGTAAAGGCAATTTGTTTGCCGTCAGGAGAAAACCGGGCAAACATCTCATAACCGTTTTCATCATTGGTGAGCTTTCGGGCCAGTCCGCCTGCCTTATCCACCGTATACAAATCACCGGCATAGGTAAATACAACCTGGTTCCCATGGATGGCCGGAAACCTCATCAGCCGTGCTTCATCCTGAGCCATAAGAATCCCCAGCATGAGCATAAAAGTCAAAGTAATCGTCAGTTTTTTCATTATTTTTTGGATTTGGGATGTTTTTTTTTACGTTATAACAAATCTATTGAGAAAACCATTACCGATCCCATAATTTCGATGACCCGCAACATTTACTCGATGATGGACAGATTTGTTTGTATTTTTGTTTTGTTGACTTCAAAATATTCCCTCATGAAAGAGCACAGGTTATTCCACTCAATCGTTATTATTACTGTTGTTTTTTTATTATTTCTTCCGGGGTGTTCCAAAAAAACTGAAGAGCCAACCCCTGTTGAACCTGCCATTCCGGTATTGACCACGGCATCTGTTACAGATATCAGCCAGACCTCGGCTTCTTGTGGCGGGACCATCACCTCCGATGGTGGGGCTGCGGTTCAGGGCCGCGGAATTCACCTGAGCTGGACACAGGGCTTTGAGAAGCATGAAATTATTACTGCTGGCGGAACCGGAACGGGCACATTTGAGTGTCAGATTGCGGACCTTACTCCAGATAAGTTGTATTATGTCAGGGCCTTTGCCACCAACAGCAAAGGGACAGCTTATGGCAATACCCAATCGTTTACCACACTCAAAATCTTAATTGATTCAGTGGCCGATATCGACGGCAATATTTACCATGTTGTTCCGATTGGAAATCAATCGTGGTTGCGTGAAAACCTCCGTGTCAGGAAATACCGCAATGGCGATGCAATTCCAAATGTACTTGGCGATAATCAGTGGAAAGCCCTTACGACAGGCGCTTTTTGTACTTATGAAAATCTTGCGGTCAATGGCGCTACCTATGGGAATCTTTATAACTGGCATACACTGAATGATGCCCGTGGACTTTGCCCGACAGGTTGGCATGTTCCTTCTAGAGACGAATGGGCCGAATTGGGTAATTTTCTTGGAGGAGAGGCCATGGCGGGGGGCGTACTTAAATCAAAAGGAACCATCGAAGCGGGTACCGGGCTTTGGTTTGCGCCCAACACCGGAGCAACAGATTCCATCGGATTCACAGGTCTCCCGGGAGGATACAGGATTTTTTACGGCACCTATTATTCCATCTCAAATGTTGCGTTTTTCTGGTCCTCATCCGATACGACGACTGTCAACGCATGGAACTATGCACTGGACGCCAACAATGAGGAGCTGACACGCAACTTTAACCTCAAGACCCACGGATTCTCGATCCGCTGCATTAAAGATTGAGTGCGCCATGCGTCACCTTTTTAAAACTCAATCTTATAACTGACAAACGGCAGTATTCCCATCCCCTTTACCGGTTCAACAGACTGGTTGAAATCGTTGTACACATAACCCAGATCGGGCTTTTGGTTTAGCAGATTCTTGAGCTGAATGGCCCAGATGCCCGAATACTTCTTATGGTTGGTGCGATAGGTGATGGTAAGATCGAGGTAGTAAAAGTCGGGCAGTTTCACCGAGTAGGCGCGTGAATCATCCGAAACCTCCCGGTGCTGCAGTTTCGATTGTTCCAGGTCGATCGGAACATAATATTCACCCCCGGTAAGGGAGGCCTTCAGGTTGACCCCGAGGATGTTTTTCTTACGGATGGTCCACTCCTTGCCGCCCAGGAGGTTGACGACGTAGTTTGCGTTGAATTTTGTGTTTCGCTCAATCCCGTCGCCACCCTTGTACTTTGAATCAAACAGGGAGACCGTCATCAGGTAGTAATACTGGCGCGTGAGAAACTTTTCGAAGGTAATGTCAATCCCGGCATTCCGCCCTGTCCCTTCATTGCTGAGGGTGTCATTGTAAAATCCACCGCTGCTGTTGATCAGCGAGTAATAGCTCCCGGGCATCACAGGTATATCGTACAAATATTGATAATATCCCTCCAGTTTCAGGCGCAGTTCAGGCCTGATCATGTAATCATACCCGAGGACAAAATGGCGCGACCTGCTGAAATTCAGTTTCTTGTTGGGCTGAACATTTTCTTCGGGGGTAATCTGAATACCTGCGAGGTATACCCCGACATCCTCGGTTTGCGCGTGGCTTCCATACCCGAGGCTGAATGCATGTTTCGGGGCTGCCTGCCATCGCAGGGCAATCCTTGGTTCAATGGCATAGTGTCGGTTCAGCAGGAAATACTGGAAATGAAGCCCGGCGTTGATCGCGAATTTGCTTGTGAAGTCGATTTTCGATTCGCTGAAGGCCTGGATCAGGTCGGTATTGCCATTTCCGTTGTATACCTCGGCAAAAATCCCGGTAAAGGGATTTACCGAATGAATATCGTTGTTGTAGAATAACCGGGTATAGGTAAATCCGCTCCGGTTGGTGTGTTTCACCCCAAATTTATGGTTGAGTACGATCCCTGCCGTAAACCGGTAATTCTCCTGCTTCACACTATCCTGCGGCATGAGGCTGTAAGCAGGTGAGAGCAAACTGTTTTCATAATGGATGCTGTTGTATGTGCCAGATATGTATGATCTTACATAGGTTTGACGTGATAAGGGGATATGGTGGATCAGGGCGATGGCCCCCATGTTGTTGTTCAGGAGGGATTGTGTCCTGTCCTCCAGGGTTTTCCATTGTGATGAATCCTGTTCAGGAATGTATTTTGACCTTGAAATGCCCCCGATACCGACAATGGAGAAGGTCCCTGCTTTTTTTGTGGGCAGGTTGATTTTAAAGGAAAGATCCTGGTAGGAGGGAATTTTATTCTTCATTCCCGGATCGATGTATTGCAGAAAAGCAAGGATGGAGTAGCGGTAGTTGAAAAGGTAGGAGGCCTGGCTTTTCCTGCTGAAGGGTCCTTCGGCCGAAAGGTCGAGCCCCTGGATGCCAACCTGGAATGCGAATTCGTGTTTTGAACTGTTCCCATTGCGGAAACGCATGTCAAAAACCCCGGAAAGCGCATTGCCGTATTCTGACGGGAAAGCGGCTGTATAAAAGTCGGAGTTACTGAGGACCTGGCTGCTGAACATCGTAATGCCCCCCCCCGAGGTGCCCACATAGGCAAAATGATTCGGATTTGGGATATCGATGCCGTCTACCCGCCAAAGCAGACCTTTGGGTGAGTTTCCCCGGATCACGATTTCATTGGAATTGACATCGGCACTGGATGCTACCCCTGCAAAGTTCGAAACAGCCCGCATGGGATCATCGGCGGAACCGGCGTAACGGCGGCTCTCTTCCACCGAAAACGACCGGGCGCTGACCATGGCCATGCTGTTAATGGCCCGATCCTTTTCAATGGTGGCCTTGATTTCGACCTCTTTTGCCTGGAGTACCTCTTCTTCAAGTTCAATGGAAAGGAATACCTCTTTCCCGCTGCTGACAAGGATTTCGGGTTTCACCACCGGTTTGTACCCAATATAACTTACCTGGATTGATTTACGGCCAACAGGGACCTTGTCCAGGATGAAATTTCCGTTTACATCGGTTGTGGTGCCGATCAGAGGCTGGGAGTTCAGGAGGATCACATTGGCGCCGGGAAGTCCTGTTTTGGAGTCGGCGTCAAATACTTTTCCTCGGATGGTCTGGGTGGGAGTCTGGGCCTGCAGGATCGTTGATGCCGTTAAATACAGGATCACCATGATGGTGGTTAATTTCATCAGTTGTTTCATTGGTTTTTGAATTGGTTTTAACTAATGACAACTATAAACGGGAGAACCCCTATTGGAGGTGGGAAAAAATACCAATTACCAATTACCAATTACCAATGACCAATGACCAATGACCAATGACGAGTAGCCTTTTTTCACCCTGTTACCCTGTTACCCTGTTACCCTGTTACCCTGTTACCCTGTTACCCTGTTACCCTGTTACCCTGTTACCTTGTCACCTCTTCACTTTCTACAGCCTGATCCCTACCACTCCGCCGATCCACATCTGAATGGAGGCATTGGCGGTGGAGGAGAAGTAAAAATCGTAGGTTGACAGTCCGCGCGGGGTTGCGCTGGGCTGGCCTTTGGAGAAAAGAAAGAAATTGTAGGCCGGCCCGCCGAAGATGGCGAAGTGTTTGGCAAACCGGTATTCCAAAGCAGGATTGAATTTGATCAGCAACCCGCGATAAACAGTATCTGTTGGATGATAAACCAATCCCGCTGAAGCATCCATGCTCATCGACAGTTTTTTCTTCAGGGTGAAGATCGTCCCGATGCCGTAGGATCCATGGAGCTTGTAATCGCTGCCAATCCCAAATTGCACGAAGTTGTAAAATGTTTTTGTGCCAGATTTAAAACCAACATTTCCATAAAAGATCTCGTTCCCCGAGAGTTCAATGTGGTGGTAGCCATCTTGAACATAACTGAAAAGTCCGACAGGAACGCCCCGTTCAACCGTATTGGAGATATTGATCAATCCAATCTGCAGTCCATGAACAATGGTGGCATAATTTACAAAACCTGCTATCTGCAAACCATTGTTTTGCCTTCGCGCAATATTGATCAGCCCGGCCACCTGGACCCCATCCATGTTGCGCCCATAATTCACCAGCCCGGCAATCTGCACCTGTTTTACATCCTGGACCGAAAGATTCAGCAATCCCGAAATTTGCCAGCCATCGCAATGTTGGGTGACAATGTTGGTCAGTCCGGCGATCTGCACTCCCTTGATCCTTCCGGTCACAATGTTGGCACAGCCGGTCACCTGGACCCCGCTGATCGTATCAGGAACATAGTTTAAAAGCCCGCCGATTTGAACGCCATCGAATTTTCCAAGGTCAAAGTTAAAGGCTCCTCCGATCTGCCAACCGCTTGCCTGTCCGCCAACGATGTTGCCCAGTCCGCCGATCTGCACCCCGCTGATCCTGTTCCTGGTGATGTTTAGCAGTCCACCGACCTCAACCCCTTTCAATCCGCCGGTATATCCTGCCAGCAGGTTAAGGGAGAATCTGTTGGTGATGGAACCCGTGACTTTCCAGTTGGTCCCGATGTATGGAATGACGGAAGCCTGGAAAGTGCGGGAGGTCCTGACTTCAAGGTTTTGGGCATTGACCATTGATTCGCGCGGCACAAGCCAGCTTACAATTCCCAGGCTGTCGGTGCCGCTGATCTTAAGTGATCCGGGAAGCGCATTCATTCGTGCAAGCGGGACTGACAGTGGACGGAGCATCACATCCGCGCGGCAGTCGGACGACTGCCTGATAAAAATGACCGTATCGCCATACCCGGATTTGCAAAAAGAGAGGCTTCTTATTTTTTTACCTGACGGGAGGATGATTTTATAGCTGCCATCTCCTGAAGTGATGGCCGAATACCTGTTTTCGACTTCATACACGGTGGCATTCACCAGGGGTCTGCGATCAGAGGCATCCCGGATGGTCCCCGATAACCGGATACTGGGAAAGGCCTGCTTTTCACGCGCCTGTGGCCCGTTACGAACCAGGATCACATGGTTTCCCACCTCCTTTGAACGGACATCTTTACCCAGTATCTCCCTGAGGAGGGAGTTCACCGGCGTGTTGTTGGCTTTGACCCTTACCTGCCGCTTGCCGGGAATCAGGTTTGCATCGTAGGAAAACCTGAAATCAGCGGCCTTGCCGATCTCGATGAGCGCCCCCTCCAGACTGCAGGAGGGGATATCGAGGGATACCTTCCGCGAAAGATAGGTTGCCTGCGCCATGAGCGTGTTTCCTGACAGGGTGAACAGCAGGAAGATGCTCCAGGTGTTAATTATTCTCTTTGCTGCACCCATGGCCGGTTAAATGATAGTTTTGTCCGGAGCCTTCAAGTTTCAGCCCGAATGATTCAGCAATGACCGATATCATCCTGATGGCCGGTTCATTCGCAAACGAGGCGTTAAGCCTGCAGTTCAGGATGGCCGGATCGCTGACAGTGATTTTAACAGGATAATGTTTTTCAATGATGCTGATTACATCTGAAAGAGCAGTGCCCCGAAAGTTGAGGCTGCGATTGGCCCAAAAAGTGCCATCGGGGAGGGTTGTCCCGGTACGGACAGGTCCGGCGGACGTGGCATTCCAGATCCCGGTCTCTCCTGATGCAAGGATCAAGGAGACGGTATCATGAGATTCGCGCTGAACATTGTACAGCATAACCCGGCCTTCGGTGACCCTGACCTCAATGAACCTGACAGGATCTCCCCACTTTGATTGTTTTGTAACACTTACCGGTTGGACACGAACGCTGAAGGTGGTTCCAAGAACCCGGACGCCGGCCTCACCGCCGTTGACGGTGAAAGGATGGGCTGCATCGTGTTTCACTTCGAAAAAGCCTTCACCGGTGAGCATCACCTCACGGTTGCCTTGATCAAATTGCAAAGGATAGGTCAGCCTTGAATTTTTATTGAGGGTTACTTTCGTGCCATCGGGCAGGGTGTCGCGAAGGACGGTCGTTCCGCTTGAGAGTTCAATCTCCTTGACCGGCAGGTTAATCAGTTTGAAAACAGCATAAATTCCAACCAATAAGATCAATACGGCTGCAACCCGCAGGAGGTAACGGAGGGGTTGCATCGTGATTATTTTTCCTTTGCCGGGTGCGGGATGCGACGATTCATCCCGTTCTATCCGCTCCGACAACCTGGTCCAGGCAACCTCAACGTCGACAGCGACCGGGGCAGGTGATAGTTTACCGGTTTCCAGCCACAGCGATTCGAGCTGGTCGAGGCGCTGCCTGTTCCCGCTGTCTGCATCCAGCCATGTTTCGACCGAAGTGCGCAATTCATCATTCGCATTTCCGAGAAGGTACTGAAGCAGTAAATTTTCGTCGATATCCTGCGGTTTTTGATTCATGTTCAATTACTATGATGACAACCCTGAACCCCCATACCCCTATCTGAAAAAGTTAAATATATTCATCACTCCATTACTTCATTACCCTGTCACCCTGTCACCTTTCATCTAACTAAAAGTAAATTACTTGTATTACAATTAGATAGATAAATTTCATTTTCAATTTTTGCTAATCTTTTTTGCAATGATTTACGCTTAAAGTCGAGCAGTTTTACATTTTTT
>Ga0247842_10005322_pt1 | contig 15353 bp, 16 predicted proteins | sample LaCruzMarch2015__3_FD_192411 | JGI IMG/M metagenome (GOLD analysis project Ga0247842, IMG submission 192411) | Freshwater microbial communities from meromictic Lake La Cruz, Castile-La Mancha, Spain - LaCruzMarch2015_19m | ecosystem: Environmental > Aquatic > Freshwater > Lake | place: Spain...
GGTTTTTGTTTCACATAAGGTTCAATAGTTTCGTTTTTATTGTAATATTTTGGTTATATTTTGACTTTTTTGAAAATGACATAAATAATTGAGTGTTTGGTGTAGAATACCTTTCCGAATTACAGGTTTTCTTTCCTGTACCTTGACACTGGAAAAAATATTATATATAATGGGGTTAGTAAAGTAGAAAACTCAAAAGTATATTTAGAAATGTGGAATCAACAGACGGTGAAATTAATGTCAGCAACATTATATCTGGCAATTCCTCCAGAAATGGAGAGAATTTTAAGAAAATATAGCAGTGGTAATATACCTCCTTTATTTAGTAATCGGGAAGATGAAGGATTACTGGGCAACAAAAGTGAAGATATTCTGAATATCTACCTAGCGGGTTTCTCGAAAACTTATAATATTCCATTACATTTATTCCCTGTTTCAAGTAATCATTTTGACACAATACATGATTCTGTCGAAGATGATGTTTTAAATTATGAAAATGTGCGTAATCTGATTCTTTCGTGTGAACAGCTTAGTTCAACAGAGAAAAATAGTACTAGTCTTGAGGATGGTTGTAAACACTGCCTCGAAAAGTACGTATCAACTTTGAAAAATCGAAAACCCATCGCTTATATGTGTTACACAGGAATGATAGGTTTTGCTGTTCCTGTTTATGTTTCGGGGAAGGTTGTTGCTGTTTTATCAACTGAATGTAGAAAGCCCAAAGAAGGAGCTATTTGGCCAACAGGTCTTATAAAACAGGATTGTTGTCAATTAAATATAGCTATCAATGATTCAGAGAGTGAAATTAGATTAGATGACTGGCAGGATAATTCTGATCCATCGGTGGAGAGAATTGATATATGGAATGAAAGCAAACGCCGAATTCGTGAGTGTGAGGAAACACTGGGTTTCAAATCAAATGAGTTACTAAATAGTATAAACGAACGAGTTAGAAATAATGCTCTGGATGAGGTAACTCCCGATGGCGTCGAAAAACTTATAGTTGATCGTTTGGAACAGGCAAGCACATATTTATCTGATCTTCTCAATCAGAGTTATAGATTGGAAAAAGAGTCAATAATCGGTTGGATTCGTGCGGAAATGGCAAGTGCCTTGTCAACTGTTGATGGTTTCTGGGAAAAAATTCGTTGGTGTCTGGAAAATTTAGCCAAACTACTAGGAATAGATTACATCCTGTTGCTTTCTTATGATAAAACCGTACTCCCGTCTATTCAATTACAGTGTTATTATGGTCTTCCCGAAGAATCTGTTCCAACTATGCAGTATGATTATATAACAAATCAACTGGACGATCTTATCGATAAGATCAAAACTAGCGAACGAATTCAAGAGATTGATCTACTAAAATATAGAGAAGTACCTATATTAAGCATATTATATAGTTTGTATGGTAAAGGCATAAATTATCCAGTCCTCACTGTTTCATCTAATAAATTTGATGATGGACTGATCTTTATGACTTTGGGAAAAAGGAATCCTACATCAAGACGGAGAGCAATAGTTGAGACTGATCCAAAAAAAAATGCTGTCTCTAATAAATATCTGGAAAATTGGTTGAGAGATGATGATCAAAATCATCTTGTCACCATTGCCCGAGAGTTAGCCATAATAGTTCACGTCTTTTTCTCCATCAAGAAAATGCAGGAGACAAAAGAAGAACAAACGAGTCTAATAGAATCCGTAGCACACGATCTAAAAACACCAATAAACAATATAATGCTGGCAGTTGACAATCTGCGTAATGCTCGCATGTCACCTGAAAGGGCTTCCAGAACTATTTCAGGGGTTGTGACTCAGTTGGAGAGATTAAACATGTTTGCTCAAAAAGCATGGATGCTTGAACAGATCAGACAAAATGAGCTAACTTATAATGATGAAGAAAGTATTGATATTTATAAAATCTTATCGGAATGTCGTGATATGTTGTCTGATCTTGCGGCAGAAAAATCCATAGAGATCAGAATTGTCCCTAATATAGAAAAGTGGCGAAATATTTATCTCGATGCAGAGAAATTTGCTATTATTACAATGAATCTGATTCAGAACGGGATTAAATACTCTTTTCCTCAAACGCAAATAGATATAAATGGATGGAAAGATACTGTAAATTCAGGTGTAGTGCTAACGTTTGCAAATGAAGGTATTCAGATAAACGACACAGAGAAAGATCGTATATTTGAACGACATTATAGATCAAAAGAAGCTATAAAAACCGATCCGACTGGAAGCGGAGTCGGACTGGTGCTTGTAAAAGATTTTGTTGATCACTACAAAGGACAAATTGAAGTAAAAAGCACAGAGATCAAGTTTGGTAAATACCTCAACGTATTTTCACTATATTTACCAGGGAGGTAGCGTGAGTGAAGAAAAAGATATTATATATCGAGGATGAAAAGTTTCTTCTGGAACAGATTCAGATAGCTCTTGAGGATTTTGATATTGTTCCTGCATCTTCTGCGGCCAAAGGTATGGAACTGGTAGATCAAATGGATTTCGACGCCGTGCTTCTGGATATTATGATGCCTCCACCTGATGATATTGACCCGGAGATTGTTGGATATGGGCGTACTACCGGGGTAGAGATTTGCAGAAGAATCAGAAATCTGAAACCACATCTACCAATAGTCATTCTCTCCGTCGCGCGTGACCCCGGAATATTAGGCAAGATAAAAGATGCGGGTGCGAATGAGGTATTACATAAACCAGCACTACCCAACAAAATCATTGAAACTCTAAATAAAGTCCTTTAGATAAGGTCGCTAGGCTTTTCTAAACTAAAAACTAAAAATTGAAAAGGTATAATCAATGGATTCAGAAGAGACTCCACGTAAAATGGTAGATAATGCACTCAAAGGGTTTCGCACAAACACTAATCCCGATGATCGCCTGAGTTATGCATGGATTATAAGCCAGCTTATAGAAGATACAACTGATGCTGAATTATACGAGTTAGCGGCAGTCGTTGCTGTTGAAGAAGACCCTCGTTTGCGGGGTGAGATCTGCTATGCCATCTCTCGCTCACGAAGACCGCAACTCGTAAACTTCATTAAAGGCATGGCGCAGGACAAGAACCAATATGTCCGTAAAGAAGCATTAACTGCTATCAACGAATTAAATGAAATTAATAATGTTAAGCTGTCTGTGATAGAACCACTTGTTGATACTGTGAATGAGCTTAGAGTCATGTTGATAGATTTACAAAAAGATATAAAAAATATCCAAAACAACATAGTAAAACCTATCAGTTCTGACTACGGATCAGCTAATATTGATGGAATTGCCATGAATGATCGCACTAAATGCTGGGAAACTTATCTGCGTAATGAAAAGGAACTCCTGCGAGATCATAAAGGTGAATTCGTTGCAATATATAATGCAAAGATCGTTGGCGTAAGACCAAGTGACTTGGAACTTGCCAATATAATCCACGATAATTACGGCGCCGTTGAAGCCTTTATCTACAAGATTGAAGAGGAAGACGAAGAACCGATTCAGATGCCATCATACATGGGGAATATCGTTGAGATATAATTATGGTTGATTTACTTGTTAGTCATAAACCTTATGAAAAGAAAAGCGGAGTCGCATGCTTTGCACCCTATGTTGGTGTTATTATATCATCTTTGGCAGAACAGAATCCTGATACTGTCGTATTTGATGCAAGGATAGATACAGGAGCAGATATTACTTGTATTCCCAAAGCTTATGCGAGCAAGCTGGGACCATTGATACTTGGCAACCCTATAACAGTGAGAGGACACGATGGCAATGTTACGAGAGTGTGGACTTATCGTTTAACAATTTCTATACTGGCATATCCTGATGAGGGCAGGTTAAAACCATATCGTCCAGAAAAAGGTGTATTACTTACGGATTCCAGCATAGGATTGATTGGAATGGACATAATCGGCATCTGTCGGAGGGTGACGTTTGACAGCACTACGAAAGAGTTTTTTATAGAATGTTAAATTCAAGATAGTAATCAGTGATGAGTATATTTAAGCAAGTTTAAAAAATGATGTTAAACTTTTAGGAATAGAACGCGGATGACACGGATTAAACGGATTTTCGCGGATTTTTATTTATTTATTTCGATCCGCGCAAATCCGCCTGATCTGCGTTTATCCGCGTTCTATTTCCTAAAGTTTAAAAAGGTTTCTTAAAGCCGCTTAATCGAGTTTTAATAGTGTTTTTAACTTTAAAGGAGAAATATTATGGCAGAATTAAAAAAATTTACGTTAAAAGAACTTGCTAAATGTGATGGCAGGGATGGACGTCCTGCTTACGTTGCTTATAAAGGGAAAGTGTATGACTTGTCTGGAAGCGATCTCTGGTCAGATGGAGACCATCAAGGTATGCACGAAGCAGGCAAGGACTTAACAGAGGATATTGAAGATGCACCCCATGATCCTGACGAATTAACCAGATTCCCCGTGGTTGGAGAAATTGTTGAGGGTTAGTTGCATGAATATGTTCAAAGCTATTAATTCAGCTATCAAAACAGAGGTAGCGGCGTATAGAATGTATAAAAAAATGGCAGAAGAGGCAACTAATCCAGAAGTGAAATCGCTTTTTAATTACCTTGCTGGTTTTGAGGTGACACACCAGAAATTTCTTGAGGCAGAACTCAGAGCTTTGGAATCTGCGGATGGTGACGAAAAGGGGATGCCTAGCCATTGGCTTCAATTACTAAACGAAGAACTTCAGTTACCATCCAATGGAAACATCGGAAATGATCTTGAACAAATAAGACTCGGTCTTTCGGCATCTGAGAGCATTGCAAAGATATTGAAAGAAGCAAACGAAGAGTTACAAAAAAGGCAGATACGATACGAAAATGAAATATCCATCGCTGCCAACATCCAAAAAAAGCTTCTTTCACAAAAATTACCTGAAGATACTGGTCTTCGGATATCTGCTTTGAATATTATGGCAAGATCAGTAGGCGGAGATTATTATGACTTCCTGAAAAATAAACGAGATCAGCTAACAATGGTTATAGGGGATTCAATGGGGAAAGGCATACCTGCCGCTTTGCTTATGACCACAATTAGGGCTGTCTGGCAAAGCTGGTCAATGAGCGGTTTTGAATCGCCCGGTGAGATACTCCGCATGATCAACCAGACAGTGTATTCTGATCTTCATGCTATTGAGTCTTTTATGACCATGTTCTGTGCTTTATATGACCCGAATACGTCCAACTTTAAGTATTGTAATGCTGGGCATAACTATCCAATACTCCGTCATGCGGTTGAGCCTAGCTGTTTTCAAATGGATGTTGGTGGAATGCCAATTGGCATGTTTCCAGATACTGAATTTCACAGCGATGAGGTTATATTGAGTGAAAATGATATAGTGGTTATGTATACTGATGGTGTTACTGAAGCTCAGAATAAAGATAATGTTGAGTTCGGATTTGAAAGGTTGTGCGAATTGATCGATCAAATCTATGCTCTTGAACCTGATGAAATTACCAAAAAAATTATGTCTGAGATCATCAATTACACTGGTAGTTCAGCGTTAGCTGATGACGTAACTATAGTCGTGTTGAAGAAAATTTAGGATCAAAACCACTTAGTTAGCGTAAAATAGGAGATTAATAAAATATATGCTCCCCGTCTTGCTTGAATTAGGAAAGTTGAAAATTTATAGCTATGGATTAATGCTTGCTCTTGGATTTATCGTGGGTGGGTCTTTGTTTAGGAGAGAATTCAAGAGATACGGAATTTCAGTAGACCTTGCCGACTGGATTCTCATGGGCGCCTTGATTGGTGGTATCCTTGGGGCAAAAATTTATTCGGTGATAGAGGGGTTAAAGGAACTAGGAGTCGCTTCTCTTAAAGACTTTTTCTCTGGTTCTGGATTAGTATGGTACGGAGGGCTTATTGGTGGAACTATTGCTGTTCTGGTAATCATAAGAATCAAGCACGCTAAAACATTGCAAGTTCTAGACCTTGTTGCTCCGTTGTTAATACTGGGTTATACGTTTGGGCGAGTGGGATGTTTTTTATCTGGTGATGGTGATTATGGACCGCCTTCTGATCTACCGTGGGCAATGGCTTTCCCAAATGGCACTGTACCTACACTCGTAAAAGTCCATCCAACACCGCTTTATGAGATTATTTTCTGTCTCGCTATTTTCGCTTTTTTATGGCAAATGCGCAAGCAGAATCACCATACTGGATGGATGTTCGGTATGTATCTAATGTTGTCTGGTGTTGAAAGATTCATAACCGAATTCTGGCGAGTAACCGCAAAGGTAATTTTTAACTCTATATCTATGGCGCAGATTATAGGTATATTTGCCATCATAATTGGAGTAATACTCGTTTTGTACTCGAAGAATACACCAATCAATTTGCCATTGCCTGTCAGTGATAAACCAGTAAGCAGGTCTAAAACACAACCTAAAAATCAAAATGCAAAAGGCAAAGGAAAAAAAATACATTAAAAGCTGTTTTAAGTTTGTTGTTTAGTTTGAGTATAGGATATTTGGTCTGATCAGTTTCTATTCTGTCAACTTTAGTAATTGAAGGGAGATGAATTGATGAATTTTCCCAAAATCAGTGTAGAAGATCAATTGAAACGCTTAGATCATCCACCTGACAAAGTTAGGTTTGTTTTGGATACAGACACATATAATGAAATTGACGACCAATTTGCGTTGATCTATGCGCTTATGTCACCTGAAAAGTTAGACTTTGAGGCTGTTTATGCCGCACCATTTTCTAATGATCGCTCATTAGGTCCCTCTGATGGCATGGAAAAGAGCTATGAGGAGATTTTAAGGCTATTAAAATTTATGGATGTTAAGCCAAATGGATTTGCCTATCGTGGCTCAACTGCATACCTCAAAGATAGAGATAAGCCAGAGGAAAGCGAAGCAGTACTTAACCTGATTGAGCGCGCAATGAAACAAGATGATCGTTTGCTTTATGTCGCCGCTATCGGTGCGATCACAAACGTTGCATCTGCGATCATGCTAAAACCTGAGATAATAAAGCGTATTGTGGTTATCTGGCTGGGTGGTGAGCCTTTGTATTGGTCAACTACCTCTGTGTTTAATCTCATGCAAGATATAAAGGCTTCGCGATTGATCTTTGATTGCGGAGTGCCTTTGATCCATCTGCCTTGTTCCTGCGTAACCTCGCATCTGCTGACCACAGAACCAGAGATGGCAAAATATGTCAAGGGACAAGGAAAGATCGGTGACTATCTATATGAGATTTTTGCCAACTACCATGCCGATCATTATGCACACTCAAAGGAGATATGGGACATAGCGGCAATTGCATGGCTACTCAATCCAAATTGGGTGCCGACAGAAATAGTATATAGCCCCATATTGACGGATCAGATGACATGGAGTTTTGATAATAATCGCCATTTCATCAGAAATTCGATATTTGTTCATCGTGACCCCATATTCCGTGATCTATTTGATAAACTAAAATCTAGGAATATCTAATTATTATAATAGGAGGTTTAGTTATGTTCCAACCTTTTCAATTTTCCATAGGAGGATGGTGTCTTGTAAGTGGAGGGTCTGACCCTTTTGGCGAAGCGACTCGTGATCTACCCGTAGAGGTCGGATTAGAAGGCTGTGCCGAAGCTGGTATAAAGTTTGTAAGCTTCCATGACCGTGATCTCTGGGATGATGATGCTTCGTCAAAGAAGATCGAGCAGAAGGTCGGAGAAACTATTGATCTTGTTAAACAATACGGTTTATCTGTATATAACTTTACTACAAACTTATTCTCAAATACTTGTTTCCGTTCAGGGGCATTGTCATCACCGTTTCCTCAAGTCAGAGAAGCCGCCATTGTAAAAGCTTGCCGTTCTATGGATGTTGCCGCATTGATAGGCGCAAAAAATATGATCTTCTGGGGTGGTCGTGAAGGTTCTGATGGCGCTTATGAGCAGGATACTGGTCTTGGACTAAGAAGATACATCGAAGGTATAAAAATCTGCGTGGACTATGCTCTCGAAAAAGGCTATGACTACAAAGTCACTATCGAGACTAAAGTGTATGAGCCAAGACTTTTGGCTTCTTATGCAGGAACTGGCTCTTCTGCTACATCTGCGATCCATAAGTTCTTCCCTGATAAGAAATATGAAGGTCGCATATTAATAAATCCTGAATATCCACAGCACGTTTCTATGGTCGGACTTGATCCGGTATTTGAGCTTGGTCAGTTACTTGAAGAAGAGATGCTGGCTCCATTTATACATTTCGGTGGTCAGATTCCTGCAAGAATGGACTGCGATCTTCCTCCTGGAATTGGAAGCTCATTAACTGCTGATTTTATGATATGCAACCTTCTCCACGAACGCGAATGGAACGGTATTATAGAATTCGACTGCCGACCAATGAGAACGACTACGACCGCCGAAGGTATGAAGCTATTCCTTAAACATAGTACCACTTACTGGAAGATGTTGGAGAAGAAGGTCAATATCTACCATAGCGACCCGATAATTTCCAAAATCAAGGCTGATTTGAACCAGTCAGAAAGCACTGGATTGAAGGCTGTCATGTCTGCCGTCCATAAAGGCACAGATGTTGTGCAGGCAGTAAATGCTTTAACTAAATCGTTTAGCGATTTCGAGTCAATCTCAGCGGTCAATACCGATTCTATTGAAGCTCATATCTACCGAACAATACAGATACTTACAGGTACTCACGAAGAGGGTGCGGCGATATTTGATGGGACTCCATGGTCTGCGTGAAATAGTGAACAGTAATCAGTAGGATGGGCATTGCCCATCTTACTCTCAATAAGGTGATGCGAAAATGAAGAATAGCATTGTTAGAATCGGTATGCCTATCAATGATGGCTCAAACCTCTATCCTATGGTAAAACCAGAATCTACAAGCATTAGTCCGATAAAGACTATCGCAAGGGATGGCGTAGAAATCTGGAACGTATCTTTTACTACGCTTGATTGCACTTACATAGAAACCATACGTCACATCTCCAGCGAAGGTCCTTTCCCTCTGGATGTATTTGCAAGACGCAAAGCTTATGATCTATACAGAGCAATTGTTGTGCATCTGGAAGTTGACGAGGGTGAGGAGATCAAGCTTTCTGACCTTAAATCATATCTCAATAAGCTAAAGAAAGGTGATGCCCTGATTGTAAATGCTAATAATTATACAGATAAATGGCTGGAAAAGTGTAATAGCGTCATAAATATCCATGACTACAATCTCGGAAGCCCATATTTTAGTACGGAAGCAATGCAGGGAATAATAGATGCTGGAACATCCATTCTAGCGGGCAATTTCCCTTCATTCAGCAATCCTCAAACTAAAGAGGGATTCGGCATTGACATGATAGCTGAATTCTACAAAGATCAGAATAACATGATCCTTGCGCCATTAGTTGACCTTCGTAAAATAGAGGATACAGAAGTCGTTTTGCAAATAAATCCAGTTATGATAAAAGATTGTTGTGGAATACCATGTTGCCCGGCGGTATATCAGGGCGAACTAAAATCATCATTCATGAGGCTTTTATAATGAACATTTACGCAAATAAAAGAAGTGATATTTATGAGTGTCATCTGTCCGTGCCTTTTCGATGAATTTGTCGAACTTACCGGCTTTAAAGTCAAATGGGTTGCAGAGTAAATACGAGTGGAATTTTGTAGAACATCAGAGAATCTCCTTGAAAGGTTCCAGTAAATGTTAAAGCAAATAGTTGAGTCTCGTTCCTCGACCTAACCTAGCAATTAACCATCTACAAGCTATTCCATTCCGTAACAACGATCTCTTGACCAATAATCTCTTCTATCTCCTGAAGCATCATTCGAACTTCATGACTCTAGCTCATTTTGTCAATGGCATATATAAATGCACAATAAAGCTACGGACATTCATACAGCCATCGCTTTTAATAGTTGATGAAGTTGGCTATCTTCCGGTGCCAAAGGAAGTAGCGAATTTTCTATTTCATGTAGTTTCAAAGCGATATGAGATAGGCTCAATTATTCTCACCAGTAACAAGAGTTTTTCATATTGGGGAGAGGTGCTTGGGGATAATGTGATAGCCTCAGCGATACTTGACCGGTTGCTACATCATTCCACTGTGTTTAACATTCGTGGTGATAGTTACCGGTTGAGAGAGAAGAAGGAACTGACTAAAGATTTGGGTTCTAATGCATTTGGGAAGGAGGAAAAAGAACTCAATTAGCATTATTGGGAGTGTGTATTTTTCTCCGCCACTTTTGCGCGGTTTCCAACGCTATAATTATGGATTTTTAACTTGACATTAACACTAGGAATTTGGCTTATGCTATGATCAATTTTCGTGTTACTTTCAATAGTTCTTAATGCTTACTCGCTATGAGTTCATAAAAAACCTACCCTTGTCAGCTTTGCTAAATGGGGAATCTAAATAGATCTAGTAAAAGTTGATATTTCGCAATTTACGAAACTCGATTTAAAATAAGCGAAAGATAAGATATAAGTGTATCCGTATGCGACATTTTACCAATAAGTGGAAGAGATAATATAGAAATACGAATCACGATAAACTCTGATATTATAAGGGGTTATGGCTTATAACAAACCTGTTAAAATGATAAAAGGATATGGCACAACTTTTGCTTAATAAGTGGTTGTGGAAAAAATTTTCATAATCATGTAATCGTTAAAAAATGCCATTTTGACATAGTATTTCAACGTTTTTCACAACCCCCTAACCTACCCTTGTCAGCCTTAGCAAAGGGGGTTAGGGGGTTGTTTTTGAACGTTTATGTCTTTTTTAAGATTACTAATCGTAAACAAAAGGAGTGTCTGAATAATGAGAAGAATCACATTAATAACCGTTCTGTCGTTGCTAGCAGTATTTGTTTTACAAACCCAGTGTTTCGCATGGCCAATCTTACCGACAGGTGAGGTCATGGTTACCCAAATTTATGTTGGTGCTTCCACTTCGTCAAGTGCTACCCCTGCTTACTGGAGGAGCACATTTTCCAGTACTGGAACAAATCCACTGGGTACAGGCTATCCTTTAGTAGCTGGTAATATATATTTAGCTTGGTGTGTAGACTATAATACTCAGAATGAGTACACAGATCAACTAGTCACTTTACACTATACTCTTGATGCAAGTTCAGGCTTTGGTCAGATACATGATTATCAAAAAGCCTGGCAGAAGGTGAACTGGTTACTTAATCACTATTCTCCTATCGGATTGGGATCTGGTAAGAGTTCACTTTATCAGCAAACCATCTGGACTATCCTCTATCGGTCAAATAATGATGGTGGAAGTACCCGATATCCTGATATGAATAGTGCCCATAATTATTATGGTACGAATTCTACTGTAAATTCTATGGTGGATGCTGCTGAATCCAATGGCGTTGGCTTCACCCCACAAGCGGGTGATCAAGTAGCAATCATGCTTGAGGATGGTCAAAATACCATAATCCCGGTGACTTATCCTGTTCCTGAACCAGGCACATTATTGCTACTTGGTGTTGGATTGGTAGGAGTTGTAGGCTATGGCAAGTTAAAGTTTATTCGTAGTAAGAAGCAGGTATAAGTAGCTAAGAAATCAACAAATAAGATCCGCAACTTATCTTGACAATGTCAAATTAGACCGAAGTATCTTTTTGACTTGAATGTATTATATATGTTAGTATCCTACCTATGTTTTATTAACAATTACATAGGTAGGTGCTAAAATGAACAATGATAATATAACAGTTACATGCTCTGAAAAACAATATCTTTCTGATGCTCAACTTGATGCTCAACGATGGGGATTGCCAAAGGAAGCAATAGACGACCTAGCTGGTCGTCTGCGTCGCATCTGGTCTCGTTTCAAAAGTGGCGATGAACGGTCTGGTGATCAGAGTGCCGGTACCATTAGACAGCATATAGGACGACTCGGTAAAGTCGAGATGGGACAAGTAGGCGTTGCTCTTGGATACTACCAACATGGCGTTTGGGCTATGGTAGATGCCGAAATGTATCTGCCCAAAGTATGGTTCGACAAAGAGCATGAAAAGCTTCGTCAACGTTGGCATATCCCAGAAGAACGCTCTTTTGCTACCAAAGCTCAACTGGGTCTTGAGATGATCCGACATGCTAAGGCAAATGGAATGCAGTTTGAGGTAGTGGGTTGTGATACCTTGTATGGCAGAGATAGTGAATTCCGTGCCGCACTGGATACTGAAGGTGTATTCTACATGGCAGATATACTCCCAAACATCCATGTGTATCTCAAGAAACCAGTGTTGGAAGTTCCAGTCAACAATTCTGGTAGTCGTGGTCGTCATTTTTCTTGTATGCAAGTCTCCAAGGATAACCAACCTGTTCCCGTCAGTTCTCTGGCTGAAAAGATGACATTGACTAGAGTTGATATACGCCAAACTGAGCGAGGATTGCTTTCTTATGAGTGTGCTTCCTGTCGAGTATGGACAGTATCCTCTGAGAGTAAAACAGTTGGTGAAGAATGGCTTCTTGTGCGTAGAGAACCTGATGGTAGCTTTAGTTTCTCGTTGAGCAATGCACTCTATGATACTTCTCTTGCACAGTTGTCCTTCTGGCGTTGTGAACGTTATTTTGCAGAACGTATTTTTCAGGATGCCAAGACAGAAGCCGGTTGGGATGAATTGGAAGCACGCAAGTATAGGGCATGGATGCATCATACTGCATTGGATGCACTTGCAGTGTAGGTAGCAGAAACGAAACTGGATTGGTCTCATGAATATCCTCGTGACCCGTTATTGGCTGATGAGTTAGGTGTTGTTGAGCTTCCTTCTTTGTCTATGTCAAATGTAAGAGAGATGCTTAAAGCAGTTATGCCATTGAAGCAATTGTCTCCCCAAGAGGCAGTTCAATTAGTTATTAAGCATCTTGTTAATCGTTCACATTCTACCAGTTGTCGCTTGAAGGCACAACATAGAGTATACAACCAAAATAATGACTCTGGAAATTTAACATTGTCAAGCTAGAAAGAGTAATGTTTTAAACATTGCTCTTTTTTATTTATATTCATTGATGTATGGGCTAATACGAGAATCCATATATACCCATCCATATCTTATTAGATAATCCGAAATACGACCTAGTAAATCTTTTGCACGTTTATTATAATCTGTATCAACACCATTTGTGGGAATTTTCGGTAAAGATTTGAGGTTATAAATCAAAGTGGATATAAACACAGCCATAAATATGGTTCTAATAAGATAATACTGATATTTCAAAACCGCAACTACTTTCCGAAAATTCTATAGCTATTTCCGCAAAGTTAAAATTATGCCATTGCCGAATACCTTTAGTTCCTTGATTTTTTTCACCACGAAGAACACGGAGAAAAAAATGAAGGCGGAAGGATTGGAAGATTAGGAAAATAAGGGAATGCGTTTTTTTTCCTTTCCTCAATCTTTAAATCTTTAAATCTTAGAATCTTCTGATCCAAAGTGTCTCCGTGGTTATTTTCTTTTTGTTTCTATAAGTGAAAAACTCGTATTATTTAGATAAATTTTGAGTATAAAAATACATTATAGCTTTCACCGCCATACGAGAATTGCTTTTTCAGCATAGCTTCTTGTCCAAAGCCAGACTTTTGGAGAGCCTTTATCTTTTCATCGGGAGAATTTTCGGCAATGTAGCATTGTATCTTTCCGTCGGGTAATTGCATCGAGTTTAGTAATGTGTCATAATGAGGCGCAAAATTTTTGTGCATGAACATATCAAGGATATAGGTATTTCCTGCCCATCTGTGATCACGATCCAGCGTGATACAACCAACAACAGCACCAGATTCTGATTCCAATAATTTTGCTTTTAAATTTCCATCTTCTATACGTTTTATGAAATGTAAAAATCCACCTTCATAATTTATTTTACCGTAAAGTCCAGATGATACGCTTTTCATCAATTCAGCCTCGTTATCTGACGTCAAGACATTCATCACAGACCAATGTTTCCACTGAACGTCAACCACTTTTACATCTTTAGAATGAGTGAAATGCTTAATCTCAAAATCATCATCTGTGGAATATCTCATAAAGCCTGTATTTTCGATGATACTCCTAAAACCAAAGCTGTGATATATCCAATACGGTGCAGAATTGAAACCAGTACCAAGAATAAGAATTCCACCGCCACGACGCCTGAAATCGCTCATCTGTTGTTCCATGATCTGTGAGCATATATGCTTCCTGCGCTGTTCCTGGATAGTGAATACGTGACCGAGTATACCCGTATGATTATATTCTACCGTCATTATGTTTGCTACGACCTGACCATTTAGCTTCCCGATATAGAATCTAGTTTCGAGTTCCTTAATGTCTCCGCTCAAAGCTCTGTTGACGTGAGAAAGCCATGGTTCACCCTTGTGATGCAGTACTTTTGCTACGGAATCGCTATGTTCCTGATCAGGAGCAAAAACAACACCGATCTCCATATTTTCACCAGTTTTCAGCTTTACATCCGTAAGTTTTGTATACAAATATGTACCTCCAATTTCCTTTAAGAGTTCTTGGTATTAAATTGTATTAATTCCGATAATTACTAATGCCCATCCCTTATCCTTCTTCCTGTATGCCCAAAACCGCCTTCGCCCCGTGCTGTGTCATCAAGGCAATCTTGCTCAATAAGTGTAGCTTTTACAACAGCAGATATAACCATTTGAGCAATACGATCACCTCTATTTATTATAAATGATTCTTTACCAAAGTTAAAGAGTATAATTTTGACCTCACCACGATAATCAGAATCTATGGTTCCTGGGCTGTTGAGTATACCTATGCCATACTTAGCTGAAAGTCCGCTTCTTGGTCTTACCTGCGCCTCAAAACCTTCTGGTATCGCAATTTTTATACCCAGAGGGATCAATCCAAACTCTTTTGGCTGGATCGTAACAGGTTCAGCTACTGCCGCAAAAAGGTCCATTCCTGACGCACCCGAACTCATATATTTCGGCAAGGAAATATCATCATTTCCTTCTGTTCGTTGAATACTAATTTCGATACTTTTTTCCATTTTTTCGGATTTCATCTTCTCCCAAAATTCATCAACAAGTTTTTCACTTACAAAGTAAAAAGAAGAATAAACACGAAGACACCAAGTTCACAAAGAACACTAAAAAATGTGACGGGTAACGCGTGACGGGTTTGCTAAATTAACTTTCTTCGCTCAATTTATCACAGTGTGTAGTGTGATCTAAAAGGGTATCTCCTTGTTTATTGTATGCGATTACAAAGCTATACAATAAAACAAATCACGTTCCGCCGTGCAACGGAAGAACAGAAGAGAGGAGAAACCCATGTTTATTATCTCATATATTCATGAATTTTTCAACGAACTG
>Ga0247842_10005325_pt1 | contig 15350 bp, 12 predicted proteins | sample LaCruzMarch2015__3_FD_192411 | JGI IMG/M metagenome (GOLD analysis project Ga0247842, IMG submission 192411) | Freshwater microbial communities from meromictic Lake La Cruz, Castile-La Mancha, Spain - LaCruzMarch2015_19m | ecosystem: Environmental > Aquatic > Freshwater > Lake | place: Spain...
CATGCGGTTAACTCGGCTAATAAGGCAGTTGAGGCAAGCAGGTTTAATAAGGATGCAGGCAAGCAGGAAGTTATTTACGCCGCGAAATTAAGTTATTATAGCAGCTTGCTTGCCAAAAACGCCTTGTCCATAACCGAGAAATCATACGCGAATGTGCTTGAAAACAAAAGACTTCTGGGCCAGCGTTCATACGGCGGCCGCAGCCCTAAATATGAGATTATCAGGATGAATGCGGAAGTAGCTTCCAGGGTTCCTACTGTTAATGAAGCCCGCACGCAGTTTGACGCGGCCACGGAAACCTTAAGAAAGGTGATTGATGTAAATTTTGATTATAAAATTGAACTTACGGGGTATTTCCGGGAAGAATACGAGGATTTTGATTACGAAACCCTGGTAATGGCGATGAACGAATATGAGCCTTCCTTGCAAAGTTTCAGCAAGGCTATTGAATCAGCCGAGGAAAAAGTCAAGAGTAAGTATGCCAGTTTCTTGCCTACCTTATCCGCCTTTGCCTCTTGGAGTTATCTTGGTGGTTCTAATGAACACCCTTTCCTGAATAATGATGAATTAGATAATTATTCGCTTGTGGGTTTTAAGATGAGCATACCGATTTGGGAGGGTGGAGAAAAGCAGGCGCAGCTTAGCCAGTCTAAGGCTGACAAGGAAATCGCCGTTCTTAGAAAGAAACAGCTGGGGAAAAACCTGTTGTTAGAGCTTAAGAAAGCGCATTTGGAATATGAACAGTATAAAAATAACTTTAAGGCTAATATTGACGCGGTAAATTTAGCCGAGGAATCATTCAAACAGACGCAGGCAATGTTCGCCTCCGGCCAGCTATCCCTGACTGATTTAAACGATGCTGAACTTCTTTTAACCAACCAGAGGCTGAATAAAGAGACAACTTTATTCAACATTAATGTAACTTTAGCGAAAATAGAAAAGCTGATTGTGGGGCAATATGATGAACAAAACTCTCATAAAAAATCTTAATCATAGAAGAAAAATATACCTGGCGATTATTGCCTTTAGCGTTATTGCCGTTTTTGTAAGGATAACCCTGGTAGAGGTTGACCGCGGCCGGATAATTATCAGCTTTATCTCGGAATGGTCCCGTTTCGGCAGGCCGGTTACCGTAGAAAAGATTATTCCGCGAGATGTGCCTGTGTATACAAAACTAACCGTGCGCGAGGCAGGCGGCAGGCAGGCAGCGGGATTTGTTACCGCGGATATCCAGGATAAACTGCAACAGGGCCAGGAGGTTTTTTATAGCGATACGGAAAAACCTTGTGGAAAGATTGCCTCTATCGGCAGGGAATTAGACATGGACACCGGGATGTTTCCTGTGGAAGTAGAGTTTAATAAAGATATGCAGTCGGAAGAGCTTGTGGTGGTATTTGTGTGCACGCAAACAATCCCCAAAGTTTTGGTAGTCCCTAATGAGATCCTGGATTTTAACGGGCCGGAATATTATCTCTGGAAAGTGGAGAATGGGAGGGCGAGAAAGGCCCGGGTAAGAATTGGCGCAAGCAACGGCTATGGCGCGGTTATTAATGAAGGAGTTAATCCGGGAGATCTCATTGTATTTAACGGCCGCAGTATGCTTTCGGAAAATGACCTGGTGCGCGTTATTTCCGGTGTACCCTTGCGGCAAACATACTCTAAAGGCAGGTTACGATGATAGAATTCTTTGTTAAACACCGCGTTACTACCATAATGTTTGTTTTGGTATTCGTGGTTTTGGGCGTATATAGTTATTCCAAGCTGCTGGTTGAGAAGACTCCCAAGATGGATTTCCCTATTGTTACGGTATCTGTTACCTATCCGGGAGCTACGCCTCTGGAAGTGGAAACCCTGGTAGTAAAGAAGATTGAGGATGTAATTGCCGAAATATCCGAGATCAAGAAAATCAAAAGCTACGCCTATGATAGTTTAGGGTTTATTTCTATCGAGTTTTTAATTGAAGCCGATGTTAATGTCAAATCTATAGAAGTAAAAGATAAGGTCGACGCAATACTTAATGACCTTCCAGATGATATCGAAAAACCGGTAGTTGAAAAATTTGATCCCCTGCTGGTGCCGGTAATGGACCTGGTGCTTTCCAGCGATACGCTTAGTGTCCGGGATCTCTATGAATATGCCGATAAGACCTTGAAAACCAAGTTTGCTTCGATTGCCGGGGTGGCTAAGGTTGATCTTTATGGCGGCAAAAAACGCCAGATTAACGTATGGCTGGACCCGATGTTGATGAAACAGCATTATATCAGTATCGGGGAAGTGATTGGCTCTATGCTGGTGAAGAACAAGAACGTTCCTGCCGGCGATCTGGAAAAGGGTTTTAATTCCCTGGGGGTCAGGTTTACCGGGGAATTCGAAAGCATCGATGAGATCGCGCAAATGAAGTTAGTTTCTTCCGACGGTTCGGATTTTCTTCTTAAAGATATCGCTGTAGTAGAAGACGGCTATAAAAAGATTGACTCGCTGGCGCGCTATCAGGGCAGGGAGGTGGTCGGGCTCTCTATTAACAAAGCTTCTGACGGCAATGCAGTGTCTATTGCCCAGACAATGAGGCGCCGGATGAATGAGTTAAGGGCAATCTTGCCTGAAGGAATGAAACTGGATATTGCTACGGATACAACCTCGTCCATTATTAACGAAACTAATGATACGAAATGGAGCATTCTTATCGGTCTCCTGCTTACCGCCGCGATCCTTTATTTGTTCATGGGCAGGTGGGATATTGCGGTTATTGCTTGTATTATTATTCCGACTTCAATTGTCTCGACCTTGTTCCCGATGTGGGCTTCGAAATTCTCAATCAATATGCTCACCCTGCTTGCCATTGCCTCTGTGCTGGGAACGTTGATTTCTAACGCCATCGTGATTATCGAGAATGTGTTGGTGCATCTTGAGCGGACTAATGACCCGGTCAGGGCGGCTATTGACGGTACTAAAGAAGTAATTGTTCCGATTATCGCTGCTACCGGAACTAACCTGGTTGTTTTTATGCCGCTTTCAATGATGGGCGGGATTATCGGGGTATTTATGAAATCTTTCGGCCTTACCGTGGTCTATGCCACTCTTTTTTCCGTATTAGCTTCCTTTTGCCTGACACCGATGATGTGCGCGGCGATACTTAAGCCTAAAGCAGAAAATAAACCTGGCACTGGCAGGCATAATCTTTTCTTAGATAAATTATTTATCCCGCTGCATTGGTTACGCAAAGGTATTGATTATAGTATGGAATTTTTGAAAAATGAATGCAAACATATCTTTAAACTTATCTTTAAGTATCCCAAGATGACCATTGTTGTTGTAATCCTGGTATTTATCGGTTCGCTAATGCTCCTGCCGTATCTGGAGAGTGACTTTAACCCGAAATATGATGAGGATCAATTTACTATCAATTTGGTCCTGCCGCAAGGTTCTACTATAGAGCGGACACTGGAAACCTGCAAGCTGGTGGAAGGGTATCTGGAGAAGATCCCGGAGAAAAAATCGTATCTGACAAATATCGGGACCAACGGTGTGGAAAATGCCAAGATTACCTTTGACTTAATATCGTTAAAAGACCGTAAGAGGCAGGATGTGGAGATTATGGATGAGCTGACTAAATTTATCGCCGGGCTTCCCGATGTTGAGGCAAGTTTTGACAGGGGCGTTTCTACCGAGGCAGGCATTGGTGATGTAGCTATAGATTTATACGGCGTTGATTATAATACGATGGTCAAGCTATCGCAGCAGATGAAGAATTTGATGCAGGAGAGCGGATATTTTCAGAGCGTAATTTTATCCTATAAGTATCCGCGTAATGAGATACGCATGAAGCCGTTACAGGAAAAGATGGTTGAGTATGGCATTACTGCTTCTTCCGTGGGGGCAGCTTTCCGCTCATCGGTTTATGGCGAAGACACCAATACCTATAAAGAAAAAGGCGAGGAATACAAGATTAACATCGAATTAAATGACGTCTATGCGCAGGATTTTGACGATATAAGAGTTATGTCCATACTTTCACGCAAAGGGCTTATACCTTTGGATGAGCTCGGCACGCTGACGACTGATAAAGCTATCCCGACTATCCGGCGCAGGGATAGGGTGAGAGTTATTCATCTCGATGGATTTTTAGGTAAAAGTTCGCTGGGTATTGTTTCAGGTATCCTGGATAAAAAATTTAAAGCTATAGAATTTCCACTGGGGTACGGCTATCGTTACGTAGGAAACTCGGAAAATATGGGTGAAGCCTATGGAGAGCTTGGTAAGGCGTTTATCCTGGCAATTATTCTCACCTTTATGCTTTTGTGCGCGCTTATGGATTCGCTGGTAGCGTATCCTTTGGCGGTTATGACTACTGTATTTACTTCTATTGCCGGGATGATTCTAGGGTTGTTTTTCCTGGGGCAGTCTATCAACATCGCTTCATTGATGGGTGTAGTCATGCTTGTGGGGATGGTGGTGAATAACGCGATTTTACTTTTGGATTATACATTGATTAAAATGAAGGAAGGAATACCGGTAAAAGAAGCGCTGTGGCTGGGGGCTTCGGAAAAATTCCGGGCGATTATGATGACTTCTATCGCGATTATCCTGGGCGTTGTTCCGCAGTTATGGTCGGTAATGAAATCAAAGCAGTCTATGGGCGCGGTAATGACCGGAGGGATGCTCGCTTCAATCCTGTTTACATTTATCCTGGTCCCGGTGGTTTTTTGGTACCTGGAACCACTGGAAAGAAAACTTTTTAAGCGTTAAAGAATATGGAAGATCTAAGGCTGCTGTTTTTGGTCACTAAATTGTTGAACAAAAACACGTCTATACTTAACCATGGGAGACGTGTTGCCAAGCTCGCCTGCGCTATCGGTGAGAAAATGAGATATTGCCAGGCAGGGCTTGAGCATATCCGTTTCGCCGCGATTGTCCATGATATCGGCAAAACCAAATTATCGCCGGAGATCGTGAATAAACCGGGCCAGTTTAATGAGAATGAGCGGGTTTTGATAAGGCGGCATCCGGAATTAGGGTATCGTTTGTTAAGATTTTTAAGGTCGGATTTGATTATCGCGGAGGTTGCTTTACAGCACCATGAAAGAATGGATGGGTCAGGATATCCCTTTGGAATAAAAGCAGAAAATATTAATCCAGTCTCTAGAATAATTGCTGTTGCTGATGTTGTTGATACCATGGTTTCCCCGCAGGTCTATCGGCCGGCATTAAGTATGAATAAAGCCTTGGAAGAAATTAAGCAAAACAGCGGTTTATTATATGATCCCGGAGTTACCGCAGCCGCTTTAGCAGTTATTGGGGAAAATAGCTTTAATCTATAATGCGATGTTGAGGCGTGCTTATTGGTTGATTCCTGTTGTTTTTATTATTTCCGGATGCGCAAGCCTGCGCCATGCCGTTCCGGAAGGATTGTTGGTTAATGCCCGGATTGCCGGGATGCAGGACATAAGGGCATTCAGCGGGATACCAAGTGATTCCTTTAAGAGGGATTTTCTGGAACTCTTGGAGCAAGAAGAGAAAGATGGCCATTCTTTATTTAATTTTAAGTCAAGCCGCGTTTATTCTATGCTTGCTATTTCAGGAGGCGCTGCCAATGGCGCTTATGGAGCAGGCCTGCTTAACGGCTGGTCAGAGTCCGGGACGCGGCCGGTTTTTAAAGCGGTTACCGGGATAAGCACCGGGGCGATAATTGCCCCGTTTGCCTTTCTGGGAAGCAAATATGACGATAAATTAAGGGAATTTTACACAAATTATTCCACAAAAGATGTTGTGCGAATACGCTCACCGCGGTTAATAATTCCATTTAGTAATTCAATCGCCAGCGCCTGGCCGTTGGAACGTCTTATCGGGCGTTATTTTGACGCAGAATTGTTAAAAGAGGTGGCTATCGAATACAATAAGGGCCGCAGGCTTTACGTGGGAACGACTAATCTTGACGCCGGAAGGCTGGTTGTCTGGGATATGGGCAAGATTGCTTCTGTTGGCACTGATAAGGCTTTAGAGTTGTTCTGCAAGATCATATTGGCATCGGCATCCATTCCGATTGCTTTTCCTCCGGTTTACCTGCCAGCAGATGTTAACAATAAACATTATGACGAGATGCACGTTGACGGCGGTATAAGCAGGCAGGTATTCTTTCTTTATGACGTCCTGCAGGGTTTTGATAAAGCCCTTAAAGAAAAAGGGGTTGATATCTCCAGGATTAAATATGAAATCTACGTGATAAGAAACGGTTACGTTGATCCTTTCTATAGGGAGATCCCGGATAAACTTTTTGCGATTGCCGAACGCACGGTTGATGCGATGACAAATGCCCAGGGTATTGGCGATCTCTATCAGTTATATGTATTTACTAAAGACAGTAAAGGTGATTTTAACCTTGCCTATATCCCGGCAACCCATATATCGAATGCTAAAGAGCTTTTTGACCCGGTTGAAATGCGCAAACTCTTTGATTTAGGTTTTGAAGAAGCTGCGGCAGGGTATAATTGGAAAAAAGTTCCTCCTGGGGTAGAGAAAGACGAAGAAGATAAGTAGGTGACAGTGTATGTGTATTATCTATCGGCCGAAAAGGCTATTTTTTGCTTGACAATATATGCAAAAGGTATACGATTATATGTAAAAGTATATGATTATATCTAAATGCATATGTTTATATGCATAAAGAATACACGAATTACCATAATGAAACTATTCAGTAAGAATAAAGTTAAACTGCTCAAACTTTTTTATGACCACCCTACGAGTCAGTTCTATATACAGGAGATCGGAAGGAAACTAGGCAAGAAACCCGGTGTATTCCAGAGGGCTTTGAATAATCTCCAAAAGGATGGGCTGCTTTTAAGTGAATATAGGGCTAACGCCAGGTTTTTTAGTATTAATACGCATAGCTCCATATATAGTGAATTAAAGAGTATTATTTCCAAAACAACCTGCATTTTGGTAATATTTGTTTTATCCTGCGTAGGATTATTGTGCGCTCAGGATAATCCGCTTTCACTGCGCAATACCATACTTACCGCTTTTAAAAGCAATATAGATATTCAGATCCAGGAGCAGGAGCTTACGGTCGCCCGGGCGGATATTTTAGGCGCAAAAAGTGAATTCCTGCCGCAACTTGACCTTAATGCCGGCTATACGCGTAATGGAGCGGTAGCTGCTACTTTGGCGCAAGGTAAAAAAGATCCGGGGATATTTACCGGGTATAAAAATGACAATTCGCTGGGGGCGAGTTTAAGTCAGGTGATTTATAATGGAGGTTTTAATACTGCTAATTTAAAACAGGCCAGGCTTAGCTTTAAAGCAGCCGAGGAAACCCTGCGCGCTAAAAAGCTGGATATTGAGTTTGAAGCAAAGCGCCTTTATTACGGCCTACTGCTTGCTTATGAGACAGAGAGGATTGCTCAGGAGCTTACGGATAATGCCAAAGATCATTATGGGGATGTGAAAAACAGGTATACTCAGGGTTTATCATCAAGGTTTGACCTTTTGCAATCAAGCGTCCAGGTTTCATTGACTATGCCGGAATTGGTAAAGGCCAAGAACGCCGTTGAGCTTATTAAGGCGGAGTTAAAAAAACTTCTTAGTTTTAAACAGCAGCAGCCCCTGGAGGTAACGGAGAAACAACTCAAGTTTACATTAATTGATATCAAGGAGGAAGATTTCTTAAAACAGGCTTACCTCAATAAGCCGGAGATGGCTTTAAGGACCTTAGGGGTTGATATCAATAAGTGGTCAATACAAATGGCAAAATCCGGATGGCGGCCGCAGGTCAACGCCAGCGCAGGATATGATTTTCGTTCCAATAACTGGGGTAATATGATTAATAAGTCGCATAATAACTGGAATATCGGTTTGACATTATCTTTTGCGGTTTTTGACGGTTTTTCTACCAAGGCTAAGGTAGATGCTGCCAGGGCCCGTTACAGCCAGGCGGTTCTAACCAAGGAAAATTTAGTTGAGCAGATTGCCGTTGATGTGCGCCAGGCCTGCCTTGATTTAAAACAGGCAGAGCAAGTGATTAATTCCCAAAAGGATAATGTCGGACAGGCTAAGGAGGCTTTAGAGATAGCTAAAATCAGTTATGATAATGGTGAGGCTAAAAACCTTGATGTGCTTGATGCGCAGTTGTCATTAAGCCAGATTGAGACGAACCTTTCGCAGGGTATCTACGATTATCTTATGGCCCAGGCAGAATTAGAGAGGACATTAGGAAATAGTTTCTTAGCAGGAGGAATAAATGAAGAAAAAAGTTAAACCGGTTATTTTTATCGCTATTATTTTGATTGCCTGCAGTTTTGCCGCAGGGTACTTTTGGAAGACGCATAACCGCGGCCGCGGCCTAGTCAAGGTTTCCGGAAATATCGAGGGGGATGACGTACGCATTTCTTTCCGCGTGCAGGGGCAGATTATTGAACTGCTTACTGATGAAGGCAAGGTAGTTAAGGCGGGCCAGCCGGTGGCCAGGCTTAATACGGATGAGTTGGTTAAAATACGCGATAATGCTGAGGGGTCTTTAAAGGCAGCAGAGCATCAGTATGCGCTGGATAAACTCGATTATGAGCGCGCGGAGAATCTTTTTAAGGCCGGGGCAATACCCATGCAAAAGAGAGATGCGGCTAAGACGCTTGCTGACGCGGATAAGGCTAATATTCAAGCGCTCAGTGCTTCATTTGAATTGGCTAAGACAAGGTTAGGTTTTGCCGAGCTTGCTTCTCCGCTCGACGGATTTGTACTGGTTAAAAGCGCCTTGTCCGGAGAGGTGGTACAGATAGGTGCTCCTGTTTTTACCGTTGTTGACTTGAATAGTATATGGGTTACTGCTTATATCAACGAAACTGACCTTGGTAAAGTAAAGCTTAATCAGGAGGCTTATGTTGTTACCGATACCTACCCGGGGAAGAGATATAAAGGTTGGGTATCTTTTATTTCAAGCGAAGCGGAATTTACACCTAAGACTATACAAACTACCGAAGAAAGGGTTAAACTCGTTTACAGGATAAAGGTCAGGGTTGATAATTCCAGCCTTGAGCTTAAACCCGGCATGCCCGCAGACGCCTATATCATAGAATAATATGATCACCATAAAGGCCTCAGGACTTACCAGAAAATTTGGGGATAATATTGCGGTCAACGGCCTTAACCTTGAAATAGAAGAGGGGGAGATATTCGGGTTGGTTGGCCCCGATGGCGCAGGAAAAACTACGACTATGCGCCTTTTGACCGGCATACTTGAGCCGACAAGCGGAGAAGGCTGGGTTTTTGGTAAGCATATCGTAAAAGAATCTGAAGGCCTAAAAGAAAATATCGCCTACATGTCCCAGCGCTTCGGCCTCTACGAGGAGCTCACTGTCCTGGAGAATATAAATTTCTATGCTGATGTTTTTTGCGTTCCAAAAAACAAACGTCAGGAAGTAATTGAGAAATTTCTCGGGTTTTCCGGGCTCCTGCCTTTTAAGCAGCGGCTTGCCGGTAAATTATCCGGGGGTATGAAACAGAAGCTTGGGCTTTCCTGCGCGCTTATCCACACTCCGAAAGTTTTATTCCTTGATGAGCCGACCAACGGCGTTGATCCTGTTTCCCGCAGGGATTTCTGGAAGATACTTTATGACCTTTTAAAAGAAAAAGTAACTATCCTTTATTCAACTTCGTATCTTGATGAAGCAGAACGCTGCCGCAGGGTAGGCCTGATACATAAAGGCAGGTTGCTGCGCTGTGACACTCCTGATAATATCAAAAAAGAAATTAATGTAAAAACGCTGGAGCAGGCTTTTATTAAAATCGTCAATGACTATGAGTTTGAGCATGCAAAATAGTGAACTTGCCGTAAAAGTCCAGGATCTTGAAAAGAAATTCGGCGATTTTACCGCAGTCAATCACATTAATTTTGAAGTTAAGCAGGGAGAGATCTTTGGATTTCTGGGGCCTAACGGCGCGGGAAAGTCCACGACCATCAGGATGCTCTGCGGCATATATACGCCTACTTCAGGCAGCGGAAGCGTCGGAGGCTTTGATATTATTAAAGAGCAATTTAAAATCAAGGAACATATAGGTTATATGTCCCAGAAGTTTTCCCTTTATGATGATTTAACGGTTGAAGAGAATATAGATTTTTACAGCCGTATATATAATATCCCGGAAAAGGAAAGGAAAAAGCGCAAAGATGAGACGATACAATTAGCCGGGATAGAGGATTTCCGCAGCCGCCTGACCAGTACGCTTTCAGGAGGATGGAAACAGCGCTTGGCTTTAGGATGCGCGATAATCCATCAGCCGAAAATTATTTTCCTAGATGAGCCGACTAGCGGGGTTGATCCGATCACCCGGGCGAACTTCTGGAGCGTAATTAAAGAAATGGCAGGGCAAGGCAGAACGATCTTTGTAACTACGCATTATATGGATGAGGCGGAGAATTGTAACCGGTTGGTGATGATTTATCACGGCACGATGATTGCCATGGGTTCTCCTGAGGAAATGAAAACTAAAATTATGAAGCATGAGATTCTTGAGATCGTTATGCCGCATGCGGAGACCTGGCTTGAAAAAATAGCCCAGCTTGAGTCTATTAAGGATACCGCGCTTTTCGGGGTGAATATCCACGCTGTTGCCTATGATGCGCAGAAAGCTGTTCTTGAACTAAAGAAGCTTTTTGATGGACAGGGGGTAATTGGTTATTCAATAAATAAAATCAAAGCTTCTCTTGAGGATGTATTTGTTTCGCTGATCGAGAATTATGACGCAGAACATAAAGATAAATGAACCTTAAAAGAGTCTTAGCCATATCCAATAAGGAATTTATTCAGATCCGGCGCGATCCGCGTTCGCTGGCCTTGGCAATATTTATCCCTGTTTTACTGCTTTTAATCTTCGGTTACGCGTTATCTTTGGATATCGACAGGGTGCAGACAATTGTCTGGAATCAGGATGCCTCAAGTAAACTCTCCCGTGACTTCCTGCTTAATTTTAAGAATTCAAAATATTTTAAGATTGTTAAATACACGGATAATTACCGGGATATCCAGCATATGCTTGATAGCGGTGATGCGATGATGGCTCTGGTAATCCCGAAAGATTTTTCGCATTTTATTGAATCCGGAAAAATTGCCCCGTTACAGTTGTTGGTTGACGGAAGCGATTCTAATACCGCTACTGTCGCCATGGGGTATGTGAATTCGGTAGTTGCCAAATATAATGTAACGCTGTTGACTGATACGCTTTCAAGCCTGGGGCTTAGACCGGCAAGATCACTAGAAATGCGCTCAAGGGTTTGGTTTAACATGGGATTAAACAGCCGGTGGTTTATTGTCCCCGGGGTAATCGCAATGATTATTATGATCATCGCCGCTTTGCTTACCTCTATCTGCGTAGCCCGGGAATGGGAAAGAGGGACGATGGAACAGTTAATCTCTACTCCCGTTAAGGCCCCGGAGTTGATTATCGGTAAATTCCTTCCGTATTTTGTGATTGGTTTTATTGATCTCTTTGTGTCAGTGGTGATTGCCAGGTTTTTATTCGGAGTGCCTTTTAAGGGGAATTATTTGTTGCTTGTATTTTTGAGCGCTTTGTTTTTAACAGGGGCTCTCTCTCAGGGGATATTAATTTCTACAGTAACCAAGACACAACTATTGGCAAGCCAGCTGGCGATGTTGGCTACTTTTATACCGACGATGCTTTTATCCGGTTTTATTTATCCTATTTTTAATATGCCGCAGGCAGTTCAGGCCGTAACGTATCTGATCCCGGCGCGTTATTATATTATTATTCTGCGCGGGCTGTTTTTGAAAGGTAATGGTATGGAAATAATGTGGGATGAGGCCTTATTTTTATTTATATTTGCGCTTTCTATGTTTGGCCTGGCAATAACAAAATTCAGGAAGAAGGTATTTTAATGTTTGAGCGGATTAAGGCTATATTGATCAAAGAATTCAAGCAGGTTTTGCGCGACCCGCGGATGAAAACGGTAATCCTTATTTCACCGATCATCCAGATAGTCCTTTTCGGTTACGCCGCCAATAAAGATATTGATTTTATCCCCACGGCAATCTATGACCAGGACAACACCAAAGAAAGCCGTCAGCTTCTGCAGAGATTTACTTACTCTAAATATTTCGTTCCGAAGTATTATATTTTCAGTGAAGGTGAAGAAAATTATATGTTGGATAAAGGGATAGTCAGCGCTGTATTGCGTATTGACCGCGGGTTCGGACGCGATATCCAGGCAGGTAAGGACGCAAGTGTGCAGTTGGCCTTGGACGGTTCGGATTCCAACACCGCAATGATTATCGCCGGTTATGCCGGCACGATCATGAGTAAATACCAGTATGATTTACTTAAAAGCGACGTGAATTCTTTAGGTATGCAGCTCAACATCCCAAGCGTGGGCTTAAGGGATCGTGCCTGGTTTAATGAAAATCTCATCTCCCGGAATTATTACCTGCCGGGAGTAATCGCTTCGATAGTTACGATTATGTCTCTTTTATTGACTGCTATGGCGATAGTCAGGGAGAAAGAGATTGGCACTATGGAACAGCTTATGGTCAGTCCTTTACGGCCGATTGAGCTTATCTTTGGCAAGCTCTTGCCGTTTGGGGTAATCGCGCTTTTCCAGACCGCTTTAATTACTATACTGGGGGTATTATGGTTTCATATCCCATTCAGAGGCAGCTTGCTTTTACTTGTATTAGCTACCTGCGTTTATTTATTTACCAGTTTAGGCATAGGATTATTTATCTCCACAATATCTTCAACCCAACAGGAGGCGCTAATGTCGGTATTTTTATTTTATATGCCAACTTTGTTGCTTTCCGGTTTTGCTTATCCAATAGCTAATATGCCGCAGGTTATCCAGTGGTTTACTTTGATTAACCCGATGCGTTATTATCTGCTGATTATCAGGGGAATATTTTTAAAAGGCGTGGGTATGGATATTTTATGGGTAAATTTTCTGCCTCTTTTGGCCATTGGTATTTTTGTAATTACCATGAGTACGCTTAAATTTAAGAAAAAAATAGCATAAAGAACGGGTGGTGTTTTTATTTCTTGCTTGACAAAATAAAGTTTGAATGCTATATTCTTTATTGAATAATGATTCATTAATTGAGCAATAATTCTAAAAAGATGGAAGGTTAAAATGGCCGCATTTAACAGAAAAGCAAGGGACAAGCTATTGCGTCAAAACGATATACTAAAGGCGGCTGAGCGTGTTTTTGCCACAAAAGGGTATTACAAGGCAACAATTCAAGATATTGCCAGGGAAGCCCAGTATGCCGTGGGGACAATTTATCAGTACTTTGAGGACAAGGAAGTTTTGTATTTGGATTTGATAGAGAGAAAGATGGTGGATTTAATATCTGAAGTAAAAGAAGAGGTAGAGAAAACAAAAGGTGCAAAAGAAAAAATCAAGGTTTTGGTTCATCAGCAATTAACATATTTTGAAGAGAATCAGGATTTTTTTAGGATTTGTTTCTCGGAAATAGTGGGGTTGGGTTGGGCGATAAGGGATAAGATTCCAAAGAGCTCGGTGGATAAATTTATGAAATATCTCGACTACATTACTGAATTATTCGAAGATGCTCAGGAGAAACTCTTGATCAGGAAAGACTTAGAGGCAAAAAGATTGGCTTATATGTTAGTTTCGATGTTAAACGCGTTTATTATTCCTTGGCTTAAGGGAGCGTGCAAGAAAACAAAAATAACTGAAATGACAGATTTTATCCTTGATATTTTCTTTAAAGGGGTGGAGAAAAAATGCAAAGTAAATTAAATCCTGTTGTTCTGTTTTTAGGTATTTCATTTCTACTATTGACGGTGACTGGCTGCACACAGAAAGACGGGCTAACGCCGCAGGACCCCGAAGTGGTTGTGTTTAAGGTACATCCGGAGCGGTTAGTCCTTAAGACCGAATTGCCTGGTCGCACAGCTCCTTTTCTGGTTGCGGAAATCCGGCCTCAGGTCAGCGGGCTTATCCAGAAACGCTTGTTTACGGAAGGTTCTGAAATCAAGGCCGGTCAGGTGCTTTATCAGATTGATCCTGCCTCGTTTCAAGCGGCGTACGATAAAGCCAAGGCAAATCTGCCGGCTCTCCAATTGAGAGCTGACCGTTACAAGGAGGCATTGATTGACAAAGCAGTAAGTCAGCAGGAGTTCGATGATGCTGATGCCGCTTTGAAACAGGCTGAAGCCGAATTGGAAACAGCGCGCATCAATCTTAATTATACCAAGGTTGTCTCATCGGTCACTGGACGCATCGGGGCTTCTGCTGTAACAGAGGGCGCTATTGTGACTGCGTATCAATCTACCCCCTTGGCGACCATTCAGCAGTTGGATCCCATTTATGTAGATATTCCTCAGTCTACTACCGAATTACTGCGTCTTCGGCGCAGCCTTGAGGACGGACGTCTTAATCCCGATGGAACGAATCAGAACAAGGTAAAACTTATTTTGGAAGACGGCACGCCTTATCCTTTGGAGGGTGTGCTTCAATTCCAGGATGTTACGGTAGATCCGACGACCGGTTCAGTTATCTTGCGGGTAATTTTTCTAAATCCTCAAGGTGTTCTTTTGCCGGGTATGTTCGTTCGGACGGTAATCATTGAAGGTGTCAATGAGCAGGCTATTCTTGTTCCGCAACAGGGAGTTTCTCGTAATCCTAAAGGAGAAGCCATCGCGCTAATCGTAGATGTTGAAAATAAAGTTCAGCAACGGATGCTTAACCTTGATCGGGCCATCGGCGATAAATGGCTTGTTTCTTCAGGCCTTAATTCCGGTGATCGAGTGATTGTCGAGGGTCTTCAAAGAGTCAGGCTTGGCGTCTTAGTAAGGGTTGTCCCGTTCGACGCTGGCCGAGAAAATAGCTTAACGGAATAAACGGAGAAATTTTATGTTATCGAAATTTTTTCTTGAGCGTCCTGTTTTTGCCTGGGTAATTGCCATTCTGATTATGGTGCTGGGAGGCCTGGCAATCTACACTTTGCCTATCGCCCAGTATCCTCCGCTTGCCCCGCCATCCATCCGGATTGGCTGTCTTTATACGGGTGCTTCGGCAGAAACCGTGGAGAATAGCGTAACCCAGATTATCGAGCAGCAAATGACCGGTCTGGACAAAATGTTGTATATGTCCAGCTCTAGCGACTCCTCCGGTTTGTCTTCTATTGAATTAACTTTTGCTCCGGGGACTGATCCGGATATTGCCTGGACCAAAGTGCAGAACAAGCTTCAACTGGCCATGGCCCGGCTTCCCGACTCAGTGCAACGCAGGGGAGTTTCAGTCCGCAAATCCACTAAAAACTATTTGTTAGTCGTGGGGCTGGTTTCCGAAGACGGCAGTATGAGTGATGTTGATTTGCGTGACTATA
>Ga0247842_10005326_pt1 | contig 15350 bp, 16 predicted proteins | sample LaCruzMarch2015__3_FD_192411 | JGI IMG/M metagenome (GOLD analysis project Ga0247842, IMG submission 192411) | Freshwater microbial communities from meromictic Lake La Cruz, Castile-La Mancha, Spain - LaCruzMarch2015_19m | ecosystem: Environmental > Aquatic > Freshwater > Lake | place: Spain...
GCCGCTCCCGTATCGAGCAGGACGATGGGATCCGCGTGGAGGGGGCCGGTCTGGTTGGTTTCGCGCACTTCAAGCAGGCGCTGAAGCCGGACCTTCTCGGGCAGATTCCACTTGGATTCGAACAGGGCACCCTGTGCAACCGCCGGATCGTAGTTGTAGCGCCAGTCGGACGTATCGAGTTCCAGAAGGGGAGTATCGACGATCACGCTCTCGCCGAGTACATCAACGATAGCCTGCTTGTTCGTACCCACCTGCAGGCCCAGTCGCAGCTTGGGATCCTGCAGAAAGGAATGCCCGAGATTGAAGAAGAGGGCCACATACTGGGGAAGCGTGTAATTGATGGCGACGAAGCGTCGCGGCACGATGGGTTCTCCCTGATCGTTGCGCGGGACTAAGCGCACACCATCGAGGTTGCGAATGTCGGCGAGCAGTGAGGAATAGTCCGGGAAGATGCGAAAGACGATGCGTTTGATGAAGTAGTCAGGATCAATGGGACGGGGAAAGCGTTCGAGCGTCACTTCGGTGGAGAGATCGGTCTGGACCAGACTTTTGAACGCATACGGTCCTGCTCCAATCGGCTTGAGACCGAAATCAAGTGTCTGATCTATCTTGCGAACGGGCACGCCCTCGAACGATCGTTTGGGGAGCAGGCCCAGCGTGAGGTTAGAGGCAAAGAAGCTGTAGGGCTCGTCCAATTCGAAACGGACGGTCCGATCGTTCACCTTTTCCACGTTCACGCCCCGAAAATTCTCGCGCAGGAGCGTATTGGGAAAATCGGAATCCTGAATGGTCTGGAAGGTGAAGAGAACATCTTCCGGCGTGACGGGGTGCGGTGATTCCGCCGTAGAGTCATGCCACAGAATATTGTCTTTGAGCGTGAGGGTGTACACGCGGCCATCGCGGCTGACGGCAAGAGTCGCGAGGTCGTCTTCAATTTTTTTCGTTTCGGGGTTGTACTTGAGGAGTCCCGAAAAAACAAGAGAAACGATATCACGGTTCACGTTGTTCGTGATGGTGAACCACGGGTTGAGCGGCTGAAATTGACTGACGGATCCTTCAATGTAGGTGCCACCGCGTTCCGGTCTGAGCTCCGTGTTCGCCATGTAGAAGCGGCGCAGCAGCAGCAGGAGAGCGAGAAAAAAGGCGAGTGCGAGAAAGCGCAGAGCCCACTTCTGAAAGTGGAACACAATCCGGAAGAATTGGCGCGGATCAGACACCACAAAAGAGGAAGGAAAAGCCTGAGCGGCACGTCACACGTACCACTGGAGCACCGAGAGCGCGAAAAAGATGATGCTGAGCCAGATGCTCATTTGATACACCAGTTTTTCGCCGCCACGACGCTGCACGTAGCTCGTTCCGATACCACCGAACGTGGCGGAGAGACCGGCAGCACGGTGTTGCAGGAGAATCGTGAACGAAAGGAGAATGCTCACGACCACAAGAATCGAATGAATGATAGTCATCCCCCAGATTCTAGAGGAGGGGAGGCGGGAGGGCAACGATGGGAGCCTCCGATTTTGTCGGTAGGCGGCTTGCCACGCGGAGCGCAGCCCCGTGGAGGCTGCCCCACTCCGCCTTCGGCTTCGCGGGACGCACTTCGCTGCGCGAAGTGTGGTGGGTGGTACAGGAGTCGAACCTGTGACCTTCTGGGTGTAAACCAGACGCTCTAAACCAACTGAGCTAACCACCCGCTGTCCCTCAGCATAGCAAAATCAGCTTCTTGTGAAATTTATAGGATATTCGCCATTTCTCATGTAGGAATGGAATTGACAAATCTATCAAAAGCATCTAAAGTAATCGCCATTTTGTTTCCCAACCCTTGTCATGCGTACGTTCAGCCGATTGCAGATTCTCGCTGTGTTGAGCCTTATTGCGGGCTTCGCGGTGGTCATGCACTCACTCGTTGTTTCCGTTCCGTCGACTGCGGCGTTGGCCTCTGATGAGCGTCACATCTTCCTTACGCTCACCGATGGGGTGGATACGGTACAGCCGGGTGGATCTCTGACCTACGTGATCAACGTGCGTTCGGATTCCGAGGATGTGGAGTTGGTGGATGTCGTCCTCACTCTTCCGGCTTATGCGAACCTTGTTGATGTCAGTGATGCGGGCCGGCGCGAGGGGGATACCATCGTATGGACGGGCATTGCGGTGAGTCCGGTGGTTGGACGACGGCTCGTCGTGAGTGTTTCAGTGGATCCGTATGCGGAAATCGGAGGGGCAATGACGTCGGAAGTCACGTGTGACGGTGAGCGAGCTGCGGATATGACCACCATTTCCGGCTCACGTCTGGTGACGTTGCCTCCGGAACTCTTTTTGAGCGTCAGTGATGGCAAGGATTACGCAGGACCGGATGAAGAGCTGCGCTACGTGATCACGGTCGAAAATCGTTCCGATGTTGACCGGACATTCGAACTGAGGGGCGAACTTCCTTCCACTCTTTCGTTCCTCGCTGCCACAGGACAGTACCAGGAGCAGAACGAAGCGATTCGCTGGGTCGATCAGCTCATTCGTGCCGGTGATGTGCGTACGTACGAGATCATGGCCGCGGTGGAACACGATGTCGTGGACTTCACGAACATCACGTTCAAGGCTTCGGTGGATGGTATTCCCGCGGGCGACATCACCGTCGTTCAGCGACAACCGGTCGTCGAGGGCTTTGCCGTCACCGTATCGGATGGGTTGACCGAGGTGGCTCCGGCTTCATCCGTGACGTACCAGATCCATTTGAGAAATGATGACGACATTCTGGCCACGGGTCTTGCGGTGAGTGCAGCGCTCCCGGTGTATGCGGAGTTTATGGAGGCTTCGAACGGCGGTATCTGGACGGGCAATAATGTCCGCTGGGACAACCTCACTGTCAGCCCCCATGGAGAGCGCACACTGACGGTCAATGCCCACGTGCGCACGGATGCGCCCGTCGGAGCGTTGCTCCGCATGACGGCAGAGACACAGGGTCTGGTTGGTGTGGATCTCACCACGGTGGTGTCGGGTACACCTTCCCGCAACACGCATGCTGAAGCTCTTCTGACGAAAACGGCAGACCGCAGCGAGGTGCGTCCGGGCGATACTGTGTCCTACACGGTGACGCTGCGTAATAACACGGACCATTCGTTCCGCTCTGTGCGCGTGGAAGACCGGTTTGACAGCCGTTTCATGACGGTGCTCGGTGCGGAGGGCGGTCAAATGCAGAACGGTCAACTCGTCTGGAACATTCCGGAACTTGCCGCCGGCCAGGTTTGGACGGTCCGGTACAGTGTGGAGGTTTCTTCCCGGGCGCCCCAAGGCTTCGAGCTCGATAACGTCGTGATGGCGTCGGGTGAAGGACTCGAAATGATTTCCCTGACGGAAAAGGTGTTCACGAGCAAGCTTGGGGTGGTGCGCGGACTTCCGCCCACCGGTGCGGCCTTCGATGCCATCTTCCTCGCACTGTCGGGTCTCGCAGGCATGGCGCAGACGTTGTTCCTGAAGAGAAAATTCAGCTTTGCTTGAGAGGGGGAAGGTTCAATCAGAACTGATAAGCGCGCCGCAAGGCGCGCTTTCGATAAGCGTCGCGAAGCTTGGGGCGCGGGGATTGCACGCTCCGGAGCGACACCGCGTTCAGCTGCCACTCATGGCTGTCAGAATCTGCTTCATCAGATCGATGATGTCTGAGAAGGAGAGTTCGAAGGGGATATCCAGCAGCCGCGTCATGAAGAGCACGAGAAAGTAAGCGATGAAGGCCACGATGAGTCCGACAATCGAGTAGCGGATGGTGTGGACGGCCTTTTTGATCTTGTCTTCGTTGCCGGCGGAAAGAATGAAAGAAATACCACCGATGATGATGAAGACCAAACAGAGGATAGTAGCGGCGATCAGCCCCAGTGCGATGAAGACTGAAATGATTTGCATGGCGTTGCCGCCTTCGAGAAGGTCACGGAGCATCGGAAAAGTGGGGAAAGGGAGAAGAAGTACTCAGGCGGGGCTCACCGCGGTATCGGGCTCAAGAATCTTCAGATTCACGCGTTCTGAGGCATTGCCTCCGATAATCCTAATGAGCGTGCGCAGGGCTTTGACGGTCTGTCCGCCCTTACCGATGAGTTTGCCCATATCGCGCTCACTCACGCGGATGGTGAGTAAGATGCCCAGCTCATCTTTTTTGCCTTCGATGAACAATTGATCTTTATCCTCGCAGAGGGCTTCGAGGACGTACTGCAGGAATGAATAACCCGGAAGTGTTGCTGTGTCATCTGACATATGCGTCAGTCTAGTCCGTTTTTTTGCTGTTGGAAAGCGGCTACGCGGCGGGAGTTGCCGGGGCCTCTGGTGCGGGGGTTTCTGGAGCTTTGGCGACTACCGGTGCGGCGGGCGCAGGAGCCTCTTCGTTCTTGGATTTCTTCTTGGTGTAGCGCTCAATGAATTTTTCCATTCCTTTCATCCCTTCTTTCTGAAGGAGGCGTGCGGCGGTATTGCTGATGGCAGCACCGCGTTGCACCCAGAATTCCACGCGGTCTTTCTTCACTTCAACGACAGCGGGCTTGCGTGCGGGCAGGTAGTGACCGAGGATCTCTTTGAACTTGCCCTTCACTGAACGGGTTTTCTCGGCGAGGACAAGACGGTACGTAGGAAGATTTTCCCGGCCGGTGCGCTGTAAACGGATGATGAGCATGGAATCAATGACCTGAAGAAATCAGGTGCCAGCAGAGTCTAAGAGAGCCGATGTCCGTGTGCAAGCGGGAATAGAGCTTTCCGTGAAGATTTTTCATTTCACATGCTTGCGCGTCCGGACGAGGCGAATGGTACGAACGGGAAGAAATCCGCATTCCTCGCGCAAAAAGACCTTCAGATGAGGAAGAGCATCAATGCATTGCTGTGTGGCCGCAGAATCTTCACATTCCATGAGCAGGGTGCCGTCTTCCTGCATCGAACGCGGAGTGACCGATGTGCGGATGTTCGGCAGATACTCCGCAATCCAAGCGCGCGCCCGGAGCAGCACGAGCGCTGCATCGGCGTGTTGTTTGAGGCCTTTGGTTTGCAGGACCCCGGGCAGAATCTGGCTGAGACGATCCATGCGTGAGTGGAGGAGAGCGCATTATACTGCATGCTTTGGAAAAGTGGAATCACGAACAGGATGACAAAGAGTACAAGGAGAACAAAGAAGACAAGGATTTTGAAGATTCCTTGTACTCCTTGAACTCTTTGTACTCTTCGTCTTCGTCCTGTCTCAGGTAGGATGGCACTCATGTCGAAACATGCACCCGCCCTCCTCTTCCTCGATCAGTACGGCGAAATCGGCGGTGGCCAACGGATCCTTCTGGATCTGGTTCAGGCGGCGCGCGCGAGCGGATGGAGTGTTTCCGTGCTGTGTCCCCCAGGCCCGCTTGCGGAGGCTGCACGCGCTCTGGGTGCGAAGGTACATTCTCTTGAAGTGTTTCCGATGCACAATGGACCGAAGTCCGTTTGGACGCTGTGCCGTGCATTTGTTGCTTCCCGCCGTGCCGCACAAGCGCACCGTTCACTTGCGCAGGAGTGTGATCTGATCGTGGTCAACGGTCCGCGTACGCTTGCCATCGCACGCGCGTGGGTGCGGGAATTCCGTAAGCCTGCGTTGCTCTATTTGCATGGCGTGTACGGCCGGCTGGAAAACATGTTCATCCGTTCCTTCCTCGCGCTGCCGCGGACGGCTGCCGTCGCTCCCTCGCCGCTGGTCGCAGCTCCGTTCTTCCGTCTTCGTACTATTCATACGATCAACAACTGGGTCTCGCGGGAATTCCTCGAAGCTCCGATGAATCCGGGACGCCTGCGCCCTGTGCTCGGCATTACGGACACGCACCCGATCGTGCTCGTACCCGGACGTTTCTCGCCCAACAAAGGGCAGCGGCTTGTGCTTGAAGCATCGAAGCTTCTCTCGGATATTCCGTGTCACTTCGTGTTCGCGGGGGCTCCGCTCTTCGAGGAGCGGGGGAGGGAAGTCGAGGCGGAACTGAAGGACATGGTCAGACGCTCACCGGACAGAATCCATGTCACGCACTGGCAGGAACCGATGCCCGTTCTGTACGACGGTGCGGATATCGTCGTTATTCCCTCGGTGTGGCAGGAACCCTTCGGCCTCACGGCGATCGAGGCGATGGCGCGCAAGCGGCCTCTCATCGTGACCAACCGCGGCATGTTGCCGGAGATTGCCGATCACGGCAGGGTGGCGCGGGTGACGAAAGCGGATGCTGCAGAAATCGCTGCAGCGCTTCGGGAGTACTTCAACGATCCGGCTTCGTGGGAGGCGGGAACGACATCTGCAAGAAAGAGAGTGGAGGACACGTATCATCCCGATGTTCGTCAGTGCGACGTGCTGCAGGTCTTTGAGTCCCTCTGCGCGTCATGACGATCGGGGAACTCATCCGTGCAAGCGGCCTACCCCGTCTCGAAGCGGAAGTGCTCGCGGCAGCCGCGTTGAAACGAAACCGTGCGTGGATCATTGCGCATGGTGAGGAAAAGCTTGCTCAGCAACAGTGTGATTCGATTTCCGGCTTCTTTGACCGGAGGCGTGCGGGCGAGCCCGTGGCGTACATCACCGGCATGCGGGAATTCTTCGGCAGGGATTTCAGGGTGACTCCGGCAGTGCTGATTCCCAGACCTGCGACGGAAGAGCTCGTGCACGCCGCGCTCGCGTTTCTCGATCGTCCGGAGACTTTGCAGAGAGAGGCCGATGCCGGCATTGTCATCGTGTCGCATGTGCTCCGTCCGGAGTTACATCCTCACGTCGTCGTAGATGTGGGAACCGGTTCCGGCTGCATCGCGATCACACTGGCTCTGGAGCGGCCGGAGATTCAGTTCATCGCAACAGACGTGAGTGATGATGCGCTGACCGTTGCGCGCGCGAATGCCGATCTTCACCATGTCGCCGGTCGTGTGAGCTTTCTTAAAGGAAAGGATCTTGATCCGCTGCAAGACCTCAAGGAGCCGTTTCTTCTGGTTTCGAATCCGCCATACATTCCAGTGGGACGGGTGCTGCAGCGGGAAGTGATGGCGTTTGAACCGTCTCAGGCGCTCTTTGGCGGAGAGGATGGCGCGGACATGCTGCGCAGGATCTCGGATCAGGCGATGCAGCATCCGTTCTGTGCGGGGATCGTGATAGAGTGTGAGGCGGGTCAGCAGGAAATATTCCTGAATAGTTCAGTGGAGTGAGCTCAACGGAGCATAGAATGGATACGATGTCAGAGGTCGCAAATCAGGATGGGCTGCAAACATTCCATGTGCCAGTACACATGCCGGAGAGGAATCCGGACCCTCAGGCGATTCAGGAGGATCCGGAGGTGGCCAGAGATCGTCTTATCATCCTCCTTCGACGGGTGATCGGATCGGGTAAAGCTCCGAACCATCTTCTCAAAGGAAGGGAATATTGATACTGTGTGGCCGTGCAGAAGCTCCTTGCGTCCCTCGGCCCGGTGTGCGTCGTCATCGGCGCGCAGTGGGGGGATGAAGGCAAGGGCAAGGTGATTGATCTTCTCGGGGAGCACTACGACACCGTTGCGCGTGCGTGCGGCGGCGCGAATGCCGGCCACACCATCGTCGTCAAAGGCACGAAGCACATTTTCCATTTGCTCCCGTCCGGTGCGCTCCACCCGCACACGACCGTCGTCATCGGGTCGGGATTGGTGCTGCATTTGCCGACACTGCTCGAAGAGATCCGGCTTCTGAAGGAGGCGGGCATTGACGTGTTACCGCGTCTTTTTATTTCTGAAGAAGCGCACATTGTGTTTGAGTTTCACAAAGCTATTGATCTTGCGCTTGAGGAAGAGCGCCGCAAGCGGGAGGGGAAGGGCATCGGCACCACCGGTCGCGGCATCGGGCCGGCGTACACGGACAAAGCATCGCGGGATGGAACACGCATGCAGAGCCTGCTCGGTGACATGCGTCCGATTCTTGAACGCCATGCCGAGCGCGTGCAGCGCCTGTACGGTGTTGCGGTGGATATCGAGAAAGAACTGGCCGCGCTCGCACCGGCGCAGAAGCTCCTGAAAGATCGCATCGTCGATACCGTTTGGCTCCTCCATGACAAATTGCAGCAGGGCAAGACGATTCTCATTGAAGGTGCGCAGGCGAGCCTTTTGGACCTCGATCATGGCACGTACCCGTACGTCACGAGCAGCCAGACCACCAGTGCGGGTGCCCTGCAGGGATTGGGCATTGCGCCGCGCGTTCTCACGGCCTGCATCGGTGTGGCCAAGGCCTACTGCACGCGGGTCGGCGAAGGCGACTTTATGACGGAAGAATTGGGAGAGACAGGCGACCGGCTGCGCAAGCGGGGAGGGGAGTACGGCTCCACCACAGGGAGGCCGAGGCGTTGCGGGTGGCTCTCAATTCCCGATCTCAAGCGTTCGGCGATGATCAACGGCTTCACGCACTGGAACATCACCAAGCTGGATGTTCTGGATGAGGAAGCGGAGATTCCGGTCTGCACGGGAATTTCTTCCGATGGAAAAGCACAGTGGAAGAAGATGACAGGCTGGAAGACATCAACGGTCGGCATGACGGAATTCGCGAAGCTGCCCAAAGAGGCACAGCAGTATCTGCAGTTCATCGAGAAGGAGACAGGGGTTCCCGCTTCACTCGTCGGCACGGGGCCGGGGAGGGAGCAGATGATCATTCAATGATAAATTGATATCATGTTGTCATGGAGCTTCTTGTTTGGAATATCTTCGAGATTCGCAGCGATGCCGATACGTTGCATGGGGTGAAGTTGAGAGGAAGAATCCGAAAGTTTTCGGTGGAACACCACATCATGTGTCTGGTCGAAAATGCCCTTGATGAAGAGAATGTTGTTCGGTTTGCACTAATTTCTTCAGATGATCTGGAACCAATCACTCGGTATGTAAAAACCCTCATCCCGAGCGCGAAAATTTCTCAAGTGCTTGAGTCCGTCCAAAATCCGGTACTTTCGAAATTGAAGGTGAATAATCTTTCTCGATATTCGTGATGTCTGTGTTGGAAATCGGAACAAGACCGGGAAGAAAACAGATGATTGTACGATCGTAATAACCGTAGAAACGTACCAGCGGTACGTTTCTACTCGCCCCACCTCAATTTCGTTCTGAGGGTTGAGAGAAATGTATCCTGTTTCCTCCGCAAAAACTTCACCGTCTCTTTGGCCATCGAACAGCGCACGTGATCGCCATCCTGCAGGGGAACGTACATCTGGCCGTCAATCGTCAGGTTGACATCAACGTCGTTGAACTTGCGCACTTTCATGTGCACGCCCACGTCCACCTTGCTTTTGCCGCTGATCACCACCGGTTTCTGCGAGAAGCTGTAGGGATTGATGGGGGTCAGGATGATTGCCGACTCGAAGGCGGGGTGCACGATGGGGCCGCCGGCCGCGAGCGAGTACGCGGTGGAGCCGGTCGGCGTGGCGACGATGAGACCGTCGGAGCGGTAGGTGGTGAGGGCTTCACAGTTTACGGTGGTTTCGAGATCAATGAGACGGGCAATGGTTCCTTGGGCGATCACCGCTTCATTGAGGGCGTGGCCACAGAAGAATGCCTTACGCTTGCGCACCGCTTCGACCTTGAGGAGGCCGCGCTCATCGATCATTCCTTTGCCACTGATCAGGGCCGGAAGAATGTGCTCCGCCTCGTTGAGCTCGATTTCCGCGAGAAACCCGAGCGTGCCACGATTCACACTCAGGATGGGAACCGAGAAATCACGCATTTCGCGAACGGTGCGCAGGACTGTGCCGTCGCCCCCGATCACCAGCATCAGATCGATTTTGTGCCTGGGGTCCATGGATGTGTACTTCCGGGTACAGGGAAGATCGCGGATGCGTGAGGAATCCACGGCGATTTCGCATTGGAGTGTGCAGAGAATTTTTAAGATGCGCGCAACGGCCTCGTCCTTATGGTCGAAGCCTGATTTGACGGTGAGGCCGATTCTCCTGAAGCGAGCCATGGGGAAAGTATAGAAGTGGTAGAAGGGACGATGAAGGGAAAAGGGATAGGTATTAAGGGATAAGGGCCGATATTTCATGCCCCTTGTCATTCCCATACCCCTTCATACTTATCCCTTTTCCCTTACAAAAATGCCTGGACACCCGAAAGGAACAAATCCACGGTGCGTTTCCAGCTGAAGGTAATGGCCTGCAGAGGTCCTGCACTGCGGAGATTCGCACGGACGGTTTCATCAGTGAGCAGTGTTTTGAGTCCTTGCGTGAGAGCGGCTTCGTCTTCGGGATCGACGAAGAGCGCGGCCTCCCCCGCCACTTCCGTCAGACTGCCGCGCTTGCTCGTGAGCACGGGAATGCCGCGCTGCAGGGCATCCAGCACGGGCATGCCGAATCCCTCGTACAGCGATGGCAGCGCAAAAACCTGAGCGGTTGCGAGAAGCGATTCATACTCCGCATCGGTGACGTAGCCGCGCCATTCCACGCCCGGTGTTTCGCGGGCCACCCGTACAATTTCCCGGTCGCGCCAGCCGCGTCCACCGGCGATGATCAGACGGGCATTCTTTCTGACATCCTCCGGAAGAGCCGCGAACGCGCGGATGAGACACAGCTGATTCTTGCGCGGGCAGAGGGTCCCCACACTCAGAATCGTCCGTCCGTCGGGAATGTTCTGCGGTGCAGTTTCGCTGTACGGCCCCGCGAAGATGACCGAGATATTCTCGCTCTTCAGAAATCCGTACCGGTTGAGCAGATCATGCTTGGTGGCTTCGCTGATCGCGCACACGTGGCAGGATTGAACGAGGGCGCGCCGGAGCGTCAGATGTTCGATGATCTGCGCTTTGCGTTGGTGCGGTTCGCCACGAAAGGCGATGAGATCATGGACGAGCGGAATCGTGGGGACAGATCCGCCGGAGAGAAAAGGGACGATGAAGCTGGTGGGGCTGAAGTACGTCAGTTCGCTCCGGCGTGCAGCGAGAAATCGGGCGGCGTGCAGATGCCAGCGCATTCCTTCGGGCAGCACGGCGCTCTGCACATGCGGCAATTGCCATGCAGCGGGGAGGGGGCGGTTTCCGAGCAGCAGAACGGGGAGATTTCGCGTGAAGAGCTCCGTCAGAAAACAGTGTGCCCAGCGGGCTTTGCCCGTGGGTTTCTCACTCAGTGCCTCACGACAGTCGATGACCAGTGTGCGCATGAAAAGAATGCAGAATGTAAAAAATGTAGAATGGAGAATGAGTAATTTTCCTGAGTATCCGTTTCCTTTCATCATTCTACATTTGGCATTCTACATTCTACTTTCCCCCTGCCCACCATAGATTCGCACAATCCGTGGTGCTATCATTGCCGTTGATGGCTTCTCAGTTTTTTCGCAAGGTCATGGGGCTTGAATTGGAAGAGAAGATCCTCAATGCCGGGTCTCTGGTTGCGATTGCCGGAGTATTTTTGCCATGGATTGGCGGTGAAGAGCTGGGAGGAGTGATGGTGTCGCACTCCGGGTTCGGGTTTTACACGACCATCATCGGTATCAGTGTGTTTGCCCTGCATGTGTTTGTGCTCCTCATTACGCTCATTCCTCTGACAGGCGGCCCCGTCTTCATCCGCAAACGCTATCGCGAGATCGTGCGTCTCTGCGCCACCGGAGAGGCGGTCATTCTCATTCTCGCATCCCTCTCCGTGCTCATTAAGGTGACGTTCGATCTCGCCCGCATGGAGATTCGCTTTGGGATCTACGTGGCGCTCATCGGCAGTCTGGTAGCTCTTTTCGAGGCGTTTTTGCGTTTTCAGGAGCAGCGCAAGGGGTTCGTGCAGGAGCTCTTTCACCATCCGGAAGAGGATGCGCAGCCTGTCGATAAGACGGAGTTTTTCGAGGCACCGCCCCCTCCGCCACCCCCTCCGCCATCGCCCGTGGAGGAGCATCGGACGTACCGATGACGGAGGTTGGAGAAGTTGTAGAGGTTAGGGAAGTTGGAGAGGTTTTCTCCGAAAATCCCTATTTGAGAAAAACCTCTGAACCCTTTCAGGCCTCTCTCTAATCTTTCAAACTTCTAGAACCTTTGCAGGTCTAGGGTTATAATGCACTCGCATGCCTTCATACTTAGATACCAATTTCTTCTACTTCGATCCCGAGAAGCGTGCGGTGATCGGGCCTGTGGAGTGGACCAAGACGGGGGATGTCAAACCGCTCGAAAAGCCCGCTCCTCCCGTTGAGGCAGGAGGTCGTGTGCGCAGAGGCAGACCTCGCAAGGATTACTACATTTGGGGAACTTACCGCTCCCTCAAGCGTCTGTACAATCTGGAGGGCAAGAGTAAACGCGAGGAGAGCACGCAGACGCTCGACGAGGCGATGGCACGCTCGCTTGTGGAGCCGTACTGGAACTGAAAGAGAAGAAACAGAAGAAACAGAGGAAACAGAGGCAACGCTGCGAAAGCCTCTTATCTCGTGGATGCAAGCAGTGCACAGACACGCGCCACTTCGTTCTTCGATCCAATGATCAGAGGGCAGCGCTGATCCACTGCGGTGAGGGGAATATCCAGAATATCGCGTGATCCGTCCGATGCGGCTCCGCCTGCCTGCTCTGCGAGAAAGGCGAAGGGCCCGCACTCAAAGGCATGACGCAGCTTGCCCTGCGGGTATTTCTTACTGGCCGGAAAGGTGAAGATGCCCTGCCCTTTGCTGAAGATGTGGTGCACGTCGGCCACGAGACAGCCGGAGTACCGCAGAGTCATCTGTTGCGCCATCCACGATTCCACGATCTCACGATAGCCGTCGGTCTCGTCAATCCCGCGCAGATTCCCCGGGCTGAAATTCTTGGCGTTGTCGCCGATGCCCAGATGTTCCCGCAGGAGGATGAACTCCCCGACGTCATTTAAGAGGAATTCGTGCACGCCGCTCCCGGTGGTGTAGACGAACAGCGTGCGCGGCCCGTAGAGGACATAGAGGGCGGCCACCTGTTCTCTGGGTGTGCGGCCGATGAGCTCTTTGCCTTCATAAATGCCGAAGATGGAGCCGATGGCAAGATTGGCGTCGACGAGGGAGGAGCCGTCGAGCGGGTCGAATACCACGGAATAGGGGGCTTCGGGCGAGAGTTCGATCACGTTCTCGTGTTCCTCGCACGCATAGGTTGCGACCAGACGGTTCTCGGTCAGATGTTCCTGAATGATGCGGTCACTGAGCACATCGAGCTTCACCTGCTCCTCGCCGAACATATTCACGGACCCCGCGAGGCCGGCCTCTGTGGTCTTGATGGCGTAGCTGATGTACTTGGCGGCCCGTGCGAGGTCGTTGATGAGATGACGCAGTTTGTCGGGCGCTTTCGAGACGTGAAAGAGGTGGCCGTTGAGACTGCGCAGCTCGGCGGGGACGGAGGGGGAGGGAGTCATGTTAGGGATTAGGGATTAGGGATTCGGACTTAGGACGAAGACTGTTATTGTTTCTGTTTTTTTTGATTGTTATGTTCGTTGGGGATTCGGATTTAGGACTTGGGGATTAGGACAGGAGCTTACCGATTTCGAGGGCCATTTCGGTGACGCGCATGGCGTAGCCCCATTCGTTGTCATACCAAGAGAGAATCTGCACGAGCGTGCCATCAATGACGTTGGTGGAATCCAGATCCACGGTGCTGGAGTGCGGATCGGTGAGATAATCGGATGACACGAGCAATCCCTCTTCAACCGCCAGAATACCCTTGAGGTCTGTTTCTGATGCCTCGCGGAGCTTGGCGTTAATTTCTTCGACGGTTGCGGAGTTGTTAAGTTCGAGAACCAAGTACGCGGCAGAGACATCGGGGACCGGAATGCGCAACGCCATGCCGTCGAGCTTGCCTTTGAGGTGCGGAAAAACCTTTCCGACTGCTTTAGCCGCTCCGGTGGTCGAGGGAATGATGTTGAGCGCCGCCGCGCGAGCAATACGGAGTTTGGAGCTGTCGGTCGCATTATCGAGGAGGTTCTGGGAGCTCGTGTAGGAATGCGAGGTACACATGAGACCGCGCTTGATGCCCTTCCATGCATCCAGCACTTTGATGACGGGGGCGATGCAGTTCGTGGTGCACGAAGCGGCACTGACGATGGGCAGTGCGTTTTTGAGAAGGTCATCGTTCACGCCGCGAACGATCATGGGCGTGTCGTCCTTCGGCGGAGCGGTGATGATGATCGCTTTTGCCCCTGCCGTGAGGTGCGCCTGCGCTTTCTCTTTGGTGCGGAATTTGCCGGTCGCTTCGATAACCAGATCCACCTTCAATTCTTTCCACGGGCACTTGGCCGGATCTTTTTCTTTGATCACGCGGACGGGCTTTCCTTCGATGCGGAGATGCTCGCCATCCACTTCCACGGAATGATCGAATCGACCGTGGAGGGTGTCGTACTTAAGCAGGTAACGCCGCATCGCCGCATCACTCGATGCATTGATCGCGACGACTTCCACTTGCTGTGGGAATCGTGTGAGGAGCTGACGGTGAACAACTCTTCCGATACGTCCGTATCCATTGATCGCTACTCTCAACATGCATGAATGATACAGATCTGGTATTGGTGGGCAAGCGTGGTGTTTGTTGCCCTCACAAGGGTCAAAATTCTGCACTTGAGTGTAAGATTTTATTGATTCATTGCGATTCTTTCCACCTTTGTCCGGCGACAAAGGTGGAGCCAAAACGCCGGCGCGCCAACGCCCCCCGCCCGGCCCTGTGCCTCCTTTCGGCTCCTCCAAGGCTTCGGAGCCGATTCGTCGGCATGCTGTGGCATGACAGGGCCTTCCTCTTCACCCCCCGTGTCGCGCCCCTCCAATATTGTATTCATCTATTTGGGTGAGATCAGTTCTGTTGCGAAGCAACACAAGCAATTATCGCGAAGTTGTGGGTGGCTCTGACGGGCCCCACAACTGCCCGCCCGAACGTACCCGTTCGGTATGGGCGGGGAGCGACACCACTGAAGGGAAAAGAGAGAGCATGACCCATTCGACAGGCTCAGGGTCACCCCAATCCATTAAAAAAGTACTATTAACCTGTCACCCCGAGCGTAGTCGAGGGGTGAGAGAAAAACCGTTAGGTTTGTCTCTCATGAATTAGCCAAACATCCCCACGAATATTCCAAGCATCGCGCAGAAGATACCGATGATCCACAGGCGCATGGTCACTTTGCTCTCGCCCCATTCCAGCGCTTCGAAGTGGTGGTGGATGGGGGCGGCGAGGAACACTTTCTTGCCATGCCGCAGTTTTTTGCTGGTGAGTTGGATGATGACGGACAGCATTTCGACGACGAACACGAAGCCGATGATCGGCAGTACCAGAACCTGGTCGATCATGAGGGCAATCACGCCCAGCATGCCGCCGAGTGCGAGAGCGCCGGTATCGCCCATGATGAAGAGGGCCGGCGGGACGTTATGCCAGAGAAAGGCCGTGGTGGCTCCCGCTGAAACGGCACAGAACGCCGCGAGAACCGTGAGACCTTT
>Ga0247842_10005328_pt1 | contig 15344 bp, 14 predicted proteins | sample LaCruzMarch2015__3_FD_192411 | JGI IMG/M metagenome (GOLD analysis project Ga0247842, IMG submission 192411) | Freshwater microbial communities from meromictic Lake La Cruz, Castile-La Mancha, Spain - LaCruzMarch2015_19m | ecosystem: Environmental > Aquatic > Freshwater > Lake | place: Spain...
TTAGATCACTTGAATTAAAACCAGTATTTTCAAATACTCCATACGTGTAACCCGCCGAGAACCGCCATTTCTCCGGTCGCAGAACACCCGCTATTCCGATTTCCCATAGGTCGCCATCATACTCAGTAAAATACTCGTTATACCGATATTGCTTGAACTTGTTACTGACAGTCAGTTCATAAAGCCAGTGAGGCCGCCAGGTCAGGTCTTCCTTCCATTGCGTCAGAGCGAATCGACAATGCTGAACGGCGTCAGTATTAATATCTTGGAAATCGCGAATGTAATAGCGTGGTTCGTAGAAGAAATTTACAGAACCGATCCACTGCTTGGCAAAATCCTGCCTTCCGTTCAGACTCACCCAGCCGAGGTTTTTTATCGGATTCATTGCATGGTGGGCGAAATTCGCAGTACCACGCAGGGCGGTAATTCGCTTTCCCCAGAATTTGTTACGATATTCGGCTGCAATTTTATAGTCGGTACGCAGATCATCAAGTGAGCGAATTGAACTTGGAGATTTCTCAGCCTTGTCTATATAGAGATTTCGGTCACGAGGCGAATACTTCAGCACATTGCTGTCGTATAAGGCTCCCCAACTCAAATCGACCGTCACATCCCCATCTCCGATTTTGAAAGCCGAAGCCTCCGAAATCAGTCCTAATAATGATGCGCAGGCGACAATTAAAGCCCTTCTGATCAACCTTTGTCCGGTTTTATGCGCTTCGGTACAACGCTCGCATTGCCATTACCCTTTGCAGGCTTCCACTCGTTACCGAGATCCTTTTGAGGAAGATAGAATCTAAGCAGAATAGAATTTCCCTTATCGGGTGTGTTCACTAAGTAACGATGCTTACCGGCCGGTACGTCGAGGAAGAAAGTATCGCCGCGTCCAATAATTTTATCACTGGTGACTGAGTATGCCGCTGTTCCAGATATCTTACCGTTGAATGGACTCGTTTGGACAATCTTGGAATCTTCGCTTACTTGGACACGATAGGGTTTCTCGCCGCGCATAGTATGATCGAACTCGAGCCGAGAAATAATCTTTACTTTCGTAGGTCCGATGATTTCGACTTCTACCGGTTTTTCTGTGGTCGCCCGATAGCAAATATTCTCCTGCTCTTTTACCTGTATGCGTACTTCTTCTGGAAATTTACGCGGTAGGTACGCAACATATTCAACTTTGGTGCCACTCGATTTCTTGGCTTCCTTCTCAGAGAACTTAAAGCGAATAAATGCATCATGTTTGGCATCCGGTGGAAGCGCTACTTGATACTCGTGTTCTCCAGCCGGAACCTTTAAAGTTACCGTCTTCGGTTTTCCAACCCGAACATTCGGCGCTCCGACGACCTTCATCGCCGAGTGCATTGTCGTTCGAGAAAAGAGCTTTCGATCCTCCCCGTCCTTGAGAACGACCAGACCGTAGATACCTTCCCTTTTTTTGCCGGGAAGGACTGTTCTGGAAACAATGCGAATAAAACCCGGTCCTATTACTTTGACGGTAATAGGAGCTTTCTGGGTTAGTGCGAAGTAATCCTGCTTTGTCTTGCTACTCTCAATTACCGTCGGTTGCACACCCTTCGGCGTGACCGTAGTCCACTTCCGCGGCGCAGCTACGAGTGGCAGGCTCAAAGAAAGGATTAGCGCAAGAACCGCGCTTTGGTTGACTCTTAAGGACATTGAATCTTCTTTCAGACCAGTGTATCGGGATCGACGCCCTCTTCACGCCACTTGTATTGTTGGCGATCAAGGAGTTTTACAGCTACAAGGATTACCAGCATCAGGATACAGCAGATAGTAACCACTATCAAATTGTAACGTTGATGTTCATAGACAGTTCCGACGCCAACCTTCGGAAGAGGCAGATGAGCGACGGGAAGATCATATTCATCTGCCATAACGGCAACGTCGTAGATATGGACGATTGGAACGCCTTCGTCCGCAAAAGCATGCAAGACGCCGCGAGCCGGATAGTTGACTGAAGGTAGCCGGAAATGCACTCCGGTCGGAATCAACCAACCGTTTTCTCTATGACCAAGCGCTGCCAATCCACCGCCAATATTGATTACCGCGCGATAATGGTCAAGCGGAAGAATCCTTTGGAACAGTTCAATACGCGCACGAATGTTTTCATTAAGCGAGCCTTGCCGGATCACCGTAACCGCGTTGCGATCCGCTGCTTCCACAATTAAATTGCGCCCCACATCAGAAAGCCTGAGACCGCCTTGGTCGTCGCTGCCGCCAAGTGATGCTGCGACTGAGCGATACGGGAAAATCCCTTTTTCAAAAAGGACTCGTTCCATATCGAGCCAAGTGAAGTCGGGGCTGTTAGCGCCCCACCATGACGAACCTACAGATGTGATAACTACCGGATGCAAACCAAGGGCTTTGATGGCTGCAAAAGTGGCCAGATTGGCCCCCGGCATCGATCCGGTGAGCAACACAGCAACTGTATCGCCGTTTTTAAGATCAGCTTGTCCGAGTAGATCGACAATTCCTGCGGAAAAGTTCGGATTCAGAACCGTAACCTTGTCGTCAATTTTCCCCTCGTCCGTGGTGATCGGGCTGTCTTTTTCGCCAAGGAGAGTATAGACAAGCGGATCTTCAGCGTTCTGCGCCTGCCGATTCAATGCGGGAAGACGATAGTTCTCGAGTGCTTCCATCGCCTCAACCATAGTATTGGCGGCGTTCAATCGCAACTGGTAATCAGGGGGACGAACGGTAACAAGACTATTCTCTGACCAAATATAGAGGCCGATGAAAGCAACGGACATTATACCGAGCCAAAGATTGGATTTTATGGTCGGCCTATACATTGCCGATCACCTTTCCGCCCATGACGAGGATCGTTATCAGCCTGACGGCCGCGCCGCCCATCAAAACTGTCGTGATGGTTTTATAGACTCCCTGTCGCTCCATCCAGTTAGCGATCAAGCCTGGAATAATGTAACCAATAGCCTCGATACGTATGTCGCCAATCGCCCCGCCCCACACCTTTCTCGACAGGTATCCAAGGAGGAATCCTATTAATACCGCCAACACCATTCTTCGTCGCCCATAAACGAAGACGAAACGTCCGACAATCCTGATGCATAGCCAAGTGACATAAGCGACGAGTAATGTCCCGATTAGCATCCATGGATTGTGGAAGTTGAGCGCTATATAGCCCGGGACGACAATACCTCCCGCAGCCAGCCCAAAGACTTCATGGAATACAAGGCTGAAGGTTACACCGATCCCTACCGCAATTTCGATCAAGCGCCTTGTCTCCTATGCTTGTAGAAATAACCGAAGATGTCGAGTCCGCCGGCGCCGACGTTTCCCATTCCGAAAACTGTCCCACGCTCGGGAATTAATTCAAAGAGACGATGATAGACTTTCTCGGGATTGACCCACCCAACCGGGACTCCCTTCGCCTTGTCTATACCATATCGGGGCAGCATTGCATGGAACTTGTCCATAGATTCGCCCGTCAGGATGAAATGTTCAAATTTCATATTTGCCGCAGCCATCTCAATCAACTGAATGCTGCGATCCTGACGATCCGCACGTGAATTCAAAAGAATAAGGACGGTTCCAAGCGGCGCGAACCGTTCGCTGATTTGGTGATATATCTCGAGAGTCGATTCTGGATCGTTGGCGGCCATCGCATTGACGAAAAGTAGTTCTTTCGCGCCTTCGTGACAGCGCGCAAGTTTTAGCGCTCCGGCGTCCGGAGCGGTGCGATACATGCCATCAAGTGCAACCTGACGATCAATCCCTACCCAATCACAAACCGCTAACGCGAGATCAACATTCGCAGGATGTTCTATATAACTGAACTTTTGAAGTTCCGCACGTGAAATAGAATCGCCGGGATGCTGGAAGATTTGGATATTCTGCTCGGCGGCAAGTTCTTTCATTATTCTGAAGTTGGTCTGTTCGGAAGTGAAGAGGACAGGTGGCTTGACAACGCCGTTTACCGGACGACTCTCGCCAAAAATCTTTTTTTCAGGGATAGTATTGCATAAAGAGCGTGTAATCTGCTCCCGCCAGTGCCCCATCTCGTTGATATGGTCAAGTCGGGCATTGGTGATGACGCTGATATGCGCATGGATGAGTTTATGCTCGCAGAGCCATTGATATTCCGGCAGAACCGCCATGCACTCCACTACGACTGCCTCAGGCTTCCTGCGGGCGAAGTAACGGAATATCTTGACTTGTTCAATGATGTTGGCTCTCTGATAGCGGATGATCGGAACCTCTTTACCCTCGAAATCAATGATTCGAGGCAGCGTTCCGGTTGTCTTAGCCATCGTCTTAATGCCTCCGGCCCGCAAGCCGGCTGCAATCAAGCGGGTGACAGATGATTTGCCACGAGTACCGTTAACGTGGATACGAAGTGGTATCCTACGAACCCGCTCCTGATGGCCATGGTATTCCCAGTAGCCATACAGGCAGAGAGCAGCTACGAGTAGCGTCATCAGCAGGAGAACTACCATTGCTTCCCGAATTCAGACCGGCTCGCCAACGCCCGTGGTGCATTCATATCACCGGCCTTTGTTAGTCTCTCATCGCAAGTCGCCGCGCAACAAGCGAAAACTCTGTGCATCCAGTGCACGAATAAGATCGATAGAATTCGCAAAATCGAAGCGAATTCTCATTAATCCGATCTTATAACTGTTCAATCCCCCCAACGATCAGCCAGACTTCAAAACAGAGTTATGGATGATCCTGCTTAGTCCAGCAATTACTGAGCCAGTTGAAGCTCGAATAGCTGAAAACTGCCGTTGACTTCCTTTGAGAAGAGAATTTTCTTCCCATCAACCGAAAACTGCGGATAGCGGACTTCCCCATCTCCTGTATCAAGCTTTTGGAAAAGCATGGATTCGGGACTGAATAGGTAGAGCCCGTATTGATCGCCTTCACGAGCGTTCAGCGCAGCTATAGCGCGTACTGGATTGTAGCAGACAGTACCGCAATGAATTGACTCAGGCGTTACGAATTCAATATTTCCAGCGCCTGTGGTTAGAATTCCGAGACGCCCTGATGTGTTTCTAACCAAATACTTTCCGCCGCCCAGAGAGGCTGGTGAACTCGGATCCAGCATAGCGTCGCCGATAAGAACCGGCGGAGCGCCAGCGAGCGAACCGAGGTAGAGGCCGTTTTTCATTTCGATGTCGGACGTTCCGGCGATCGCACCCCGCTCTGAGAGAAAGAGAAATGAGGAGGCATCCACTACTACAGGAAACCAATCATCCGCGGGATCATCTGTCAACGCTGCGGTCGCGCCATCGGCGGTGTAGTTAATGAAAACGTCACGAGCAAATTCCTTTCCGCCGCCATTCCTGTCTGATACGAAAAGAATTCCAGTGGAATCCGGCATCCAAACAGGATTCTCATCGTTGGCTTTGCTGGTAACCAAAGCGCGCTGAGAATTGTCGGCCAGATTAAGCTCGTAAATCTGCCAGTGTCCATCGCGGTCGGATTGGAAGGCTATCCTATCTCCGCTCGGATGGTAAGAACCAAGGCCGTTATTATACTCATCAGAAGTCAGTTGGATTGGGCCTGATTCAACTTGAGCCAGCTCGCCAAATTGGATTGTCGCTTCAGTGGTGGGCGGCGTTTCCGACTCGGTCGTGACACTTTTACGCGCCCCTCCGCAGCCGGTGAGACCGACCAGCAGCAAGGCAGCGACAGTGAAGGTAAAGTTGCGACTGAGGAGCATTGGAAACCAACAAATGATGGTTAAAGATTCGGTTCGCTGTTGTCAGCGATACTTCCGATTCATCTTTGAAATATAGTATCTGCGAGGCGTTTGGGCAACCGTTTTCGACAATTCTCCGCTTGGTCCGTCATACCGGTTACATGTATTCACGACTTTTCGTCGCTCATCCTTTAGGTATGTTGATCAACCGGGTAGCCTGCTGCGCGAAATACGTTACCCATCAATATGGCTACTGTCATCGGGCCTACGCCCCCCGGCACCGGAGCGATTGCCGTGGATTTCGGTTCAACTTCGGAGTAATTGACGTCTCCAACCAGACGATAACCAAGTTTTTTACTCGCATCAGGCAGGCGGTTGATTCCCACATCAACGACGATAGCGCCTTCCTTAACCCAATCGCCTCGAACGAGTTCAGCGCGTCCAACCGCTGGAATGAGAATATCTGCCTCACGACAAACTGCAGCAAGATTCGGCGTTCGAGAATGGCAGACAGTGACAGTGGCGTCGCCGCCGCGCTGTTTTAGCATCATCATCAACGCCAAAGGTCTCCCAACAATCACCGACCGTCCAATGATGACGGCGCGCTTGCCTGCGGTATCGAAGCCATATTGGAGAATCAATTCCAGAACGCCCGCCGCGGTGCAGGGCTGGAAGCGTGGCCTACCGATATACAACAATCCAACATTCTCGGGATGAAAGCAATCAACGTCCTTTTCCGGAGCCACCATGCGCTGAACTTCGATCTCGTCAAGATGCGAAGGCAGCGGACTCTGAACCAGCAGACCATGGACAGCCGGATCGCGATTCACTTCAGTGACGGCGGCTCTTAATTGAGCGCGTGAGGTTTCTGCGGGAAGCTTGTAATGACGAAAACTAATCCCAAGTTCTTCGCAGGCTTTTTGTTTGGCGCGGATGTAAACTGTTGATGGAAGGTCTTCGCCGACTTGCATAGCCGTCAAATGAGGCAGCGGAAGACCGGCTTGCAGCCCGCTTTCAAGCTTGGCGCGAAGCTCTGACCTGATGCGGGCGGAGAGAATCTTCCCATCTAAAATAACAGCCATGCAGTAGATCTTCTTTCTTTAATTTTAAGAATTTTGGGACGTTCGGTAACCGTAGAAATAACTGCGGTATCCGAGATATGTGTAAAGCGGCGAAGCAATTCCCAGCCTGTCCAGCGCTAAGCCGATCAGAAGTAATGGATAATAAATTGGCGCTGTAAGTAGTAGCCGTCTGAGACTGCCGAGGATGCCCTGCCTGCTCCCCCACTCTATCCCAAGTTCCCGACTAAGATGCGGGTGCTTGGTTAGTAGGATCGGAATCGTCAGGCGTCCATACTCTCGCAGAATGCATAAAACAGAAATGAGCGGACGCTGATGAAGGTGAACGGTTGAAATATTGGGATCATAAATTACCTTAGCTCCAGCAGCGCTAATCCGCAAGCCAAAGTCGATGTCTTCCCCATAGAATGCGATATCTTCGTCGAATCCGCCAATCTGCCTCGCGAGTTCGGTCGGAAGGGATGAATGACCGCTGAGGAAATATCGAGCCGACGTTTCGCCTTTCTGTTTGCTGCGCTGTGCCCCACGCCCTTCCCAGTATCGCGAGTAACCTCGTAATCTTATCCTGCGTTCAAATTTAACGCTGCCGATGATCGCGTGATTCTGACCGTTGTGCGCTGACACATGATATGCAATCAGATCAGCCGGGGAATCCATGTCGGCATCAAGCAAGAGTATCCGTTTACTCGACGCCACATTTATAGCGGCGTTGCGAGCTGTGCTTCTCCCCCGATTCCGAGGTAATCTAATGATTTTTAAATTCAGATTACCCTTGTAACTATCAAGGAAGTCAGCAGTTCCGTCCGTTGAACCATCATCGACCACGATCACTTCGAAAGGAGGCGAGTCAGAGTTTTGCTTCTCGAGACCTTTAAGCGTTCTCGTAAGCAAATTTATCCCGTTATAGGTCGGGATAATAACGCTTATCTCAAATTCGCTCACCTTCTATACCGAAAGTCCGAACCTAATAATGATAGGTCTGTGACGTTCGAGAATGAACACGTTATTGGATGAAAATTAAGTTGCATGTGAATAATAGAGCATATCTTGAACGCAAGCACTCTAACAGAACCCGACTTCGCGGTAATATGCATACAGCGTTCCCATCACGGCGTCGAGTCCGTGCCGTTCTGTCACCCAATTTCTACCCTCTCTGCCCTTCTCGACTCTCAGATCCGGATTCTCTACAAGCTCAATCAACCGCCGTTCGAGAGTCTCCATATCAGCATTAATAAATGGATGGACGCCAAGAAACGCTTCGACATGGGAATTGATTCTCGTAACAGTGGGCAAACCCAGCGCAAGCGCCTCGACTGAACTGGCTCCGTAACCCCATCCACCACTATCGGTGATTTGATCTATAAAGATATCTGCCGTTGCTTTTAGATTAATCGCCTCCGCATGAGGCAGATTTTCGATCATCAACCAGTCGATTGGGTATCGTTTCGCCAGCTTGAAAACAATCGATTCGATAATATCAGAGCCTTTATATGCACGATTGCGCGCTGCATGGCAAATACGGATCCGACCATCAGGAGGACGATAGGAAGGCTTTAATCGATCGACATTGATTGGTAGATAGAGGTATCGCATATCCGGGAAGCGGTCGAGAAGATCTATCTCAGAAGTCAGGTTCAACTTCGCGAGACGATGCACTGCTTCAAAAGCGCCTCGATTCCGCAAATCTGTACCGTGATAAAAACACACTATTCCTTTGCCCCGTCGGGCAAGTTCCCGAACCCAACGACTATCTCGAAATGGATCGGCTCCCTGTTCAAAGTGATAGATATCGAAATCGTTCAGACCGTACTTTTCGATGGTTCGGCGTAACCGGGGAGCATTAAGAGCATCGCGAAAAGCAAAGAGTGTTTTCTCAAGCAGGTTTTCAGAGCGACGGAACAGAGGTGCTCCATCGGGAAACTCGCGCTGATCTCCGAGTCGCATTCTTTTTTTGAAAGAATACACCCAAGGGCTGGTTGGCATCCCTATGAGGTCGAAACAGATATCTTCTTTGAATCCGTAGAGATTCCGAAAAAAAGTCACCCAGCGCGCATCATTGCCTCGTCTCCGATGCCCTTCAGCAAAGAGTTCAAATCCACCAGAGACATGTTCGGGCGCTACGTAGAGGACTTTCACATCAGCACTGCAGCAACTTTGCGAAGAGGGGACTCACGGGTTCTTCGCCAATCGATCCGACAAGCGAAGTCGGATCGAATACACCGTTCTCAGTCAATATCAAATCCACCAGATCAAGTGGAATCGTTTCATAATACTCGTTATGGACATTCAATGTATCGGATTCATCTCCTCCGATCTCACGAGGATTTTGCGGGAGAAATCCAAAGTACGGCATCATTGCGCGCGCGAGGAACTTATCCGTTCCGATCATGGAAACGAAAGGTGTCATCTGGAAGCGGCATAGCATCGCTAAAGCCCGACTTCCGACTTTATTGACCAGTCCCTCATGAGATAAACTATCCCCGCCAACCCAAACGCTGTCAGCCTCGACGACTCGAGACATGAGCGCCGCATCTGTGAAGAGTGTAACGTCGAGCCCGGCCATTGTAAGTTTTTGGGCGAGTACGAGCCCCTCCATGACCGGACGCCCTTCACCGCAATAAACTCGGCGAGGCCAACCGAACTGAAGATGCGCCGACAAGGCGAGCTTGGCTACCGTCGAACTATTTGAAAAGAGTATTAGAGTATCTGCCGGAGGCAGCTCGATCAAACGCCTCTTCATCTCCTCAGACAGGTCGCGTCTCCGTTCGGCAAGCGCTACTACGGACTCCGCGAACTTTTCCCAATCGTCGTTGCTCTCTTCTCGCGCATGACAAACGCGGTTCAACAAGTTGAGCACGGGCGCCATAGTCGGCTGACCTTTTGCCAACCGTCGGATGGCGCGATCGAAAAGATGCTCCGCACTCATTGGACTTTCGGTCGCGAGCTGTGCAATTGAGACGAAAAGCTCTACAGCGTCTTGAACAATTTCTGCAGCGCCACGACGGTGGTCTCGAAAAAGGGCGTCGATCCGCGCGTTCAGTTGCTCAATCAATCAGTTGACTCAACGAAATAGTTTTGTAAAATCAAGCGTGTAGTATTCCGAAAGACAGTACTCGCAACCGTTGAAACGGGGAACGTGATCCGTGTCCGTCATCCGTTTTACGGTTTGGAGATTAAACAGCTTCTTGCGCTTGTCTTCAGGGATTTTGTTCGTGTGACATTCGTACTTGATGCAACTCATGTCGTGAATGATTTTCTTATCAAGGTCAACGAGGTACATCGCAATCCCTCCGGTTGAATGTTCAGTTTATCGTGAATTTGACTTCCCGGCGGGTTGTATTCCCGATCCGGTCGGTCACTACAAACTCGTATGTATGTGAACCTGACTGCAACGGCTTCAAAGGACGGTAATAAGCTCGAGCGCGAGGCTGATCATATTCGACTGGTACTCTACGACCATCCAACTTCAACACTATCCCGGATGAGGTAATTCCACTAAGCGAGTCCTTGACAACTGCGGCAAACTCAGGTGAATGATCTGAAGTTACAGTTCCCTTGGGCAGACTGAGGCTAACTTTCGGGGAATCATCATCGCGCAACAAACCAAAACGATCCCAAGTATTGGCTTCGCCTACTATATATCCATTAGATTCTGCAGCGCCGAGAAATGTCCAACCTCTGCCGGGATATAAGTAGAAGACGCCCCACCCTTTCTCTTTCGGCGAACCGGCTGCGCGTTTGATTTTAACTTTAACCGGGCGTGAAATTGGTTGATCTCGCGGATCTACGCGATAGACCGATTCGATCTGCCCCGGTATTTCGTACCCTTCTTCCTTTTCCACGGTCAGCCACACATCATCGTAGAGCGATTCCGATGGGATCTCGATCAGTAAGAGACTATCGTCGGAAGCAATCATCGAAGGCAGTTCTCTACCTGCGTAGTCTAATCTAAGAGTGCGATCTTCTACACGCCTTCCAGCGGAAGAGAGCGCTTCGATCTGCAATATTCCGTGAAGATCTCGAGGTAAGGGAAGAACCGCCGCTGCGCCGCCTGCAACCGAAATTGCCGGGAGCGCCTGTTCGATAGCTCCGCTAACTTTAAACGATTTTACGCCCGGTTGCCCCGCGAACCTCAGATAATTATCGAACCAGTCAATCCCCACTTCGCCGCGAGAGCGGTTGCTCCACCCATTACCGGTTATCATTGGCGTTCCGCTAATTCCGCGGCTTGTATCTTCGACAGCGTCGCTAACGATTGTAAGAGAAATCTTTGTGAAGTTGCCGCAGGCGTCGGCAAGAGTGATCATTATCGGAATCGGGTACGCATCAGCCAGGCCAGCGTCGATTACTCCATCCCCGGAGAGCATTCTCAAGCGGTTTCCTGGAGCTCGATAAAGACGATGATACGAACCCTTCCCCCGTCTCATAATACGATAATCACGTTCTATCTCAATACAGCGTGTTTCCGTGAAATCAAACCCTTCGTATTTGGTCGTCCAGTATGTTTCTCCTCCGACATCAAGTTGAATCTCATATACTGCCATCTCATTGAGCGCGTTATCTGCCTGATCATAGGCGTCCACTGATATCCCTATTCGTCCCGAGGCGCCAACAGGGTCACCTAACTCGTAAACGCCTTTCGGATTCTTCAAGAGTCGAGTATATAATCTCGGTTGAAAGTCATTTTCAACGGTAGAGGCTCCATCGAGAGGCTGTATTGCCAAGGCGACTGGAATAGGAGCAATATGATCGGCTGCATAGATTCCATGTGTCAAGGGATTCATTGGCCCTTGCGAAGCGTCTCGAATTTCAAAGTGCAGGTGTGGGTGAACGGTGCCAGTTACGCCAGAATACGCGACGATATCCCCTCTCTTATAAGGGATAGCTGAATCTCCTTCCCAGAACAGATCAACCTCGAAATTCCCGGTTGCTTCCTGAATGGCTCTCACCTTCTCCGCGACAGGCGACACAAAGTGATCGAGGTGCGCGTAAACGGCTGTCTCGCCAGAGGGAAGAGTCAGGTATAGAGCCTTGCCATATCCGGCGGCTTGTACTTTTATCCGAGAGACTACTCCGTCTGCGATTGCCAGACACGGGAGCGACCGAACTCCCCATGTCTTCATATCGACGCCGCCATGAAAGTGACGCGGACGAAATTCGCAAAAGCTCGCCGCAAGCCCGGGATTGGTTTTAAGGGGCCATAGATATTCTTGCGCCTGAACCAAGGGCGTCGCGAGCAAGATGATAAACAAAGTGGATTTCAGGCTTGTCATTATAACTGGACTGGCACTCCCGTGTAAATTAATCTAAACGACCTATCTACCGGCGGCAGGAAGCTTGTCGAGTTCTCGTTTGGCTGAACTTGTGAGCGAGCCGGAAGGATAGTCGCGCAAGAATCGCGTCAACTCCCAGCGCGCCGTATCGTGCCACCCAAGTTTGGCATAGCAAACGGCTACTTTATACCGGCAGGCTTCTTCTTTGTTCGAGTTTGGCAGCAGCAGAGCTTTTTCAAAGGCGTTTAATGCCTTCTCAAATTCCTTCAATCCATACCAACATTCAGCCTGCCAGTAGAGGCAATTACCGAGCAGTGCTCCAGCGTCTTTTCGGGTGATTAAGGAACCGAACATTTCCGCCGTTTTTCTGTAATCGGCAGGAGCTTTACATGCCCGGAACGATTCGACCGCTTTATCGTAATCTTGTTGAAATCCGGCGAATGCAATTTGCGAGAAGCAGAGCGTCGCCAGAAGCGTTAAACCGACTATTAGAGCCGGTGTGCGTCCTTTAAGTGACATGGCAGCGCCTCAGTTTTATTCTCTTCGGTAGATTCCGGTTGATAATAGAATCCCGGTATTCAAGAGGCAAGTCGCGAGAAACGTGCCTCCATAACTAATGAATGGCAACGGTATGCCGGTGACGGGTAAAATCCCGATGGCCATTCCGATATTAATCGCCGCGTGATAGATGATCATGGTCGTTAATCCCCCTGCAACCAGACCTGCAAACTGGCTTCGAGCGCGACTCGCTATTCGGATCCCCCGCCACCCGTAAATCAAGAACAGTCCTACAACCGTGGAAGTACCCATTAATCCAAACTCTTCACCAGCAAGCGCAAAAATGAAGTCTGTATGCTGCTGAGGAAGAAAGCGGAGTTGAGTTTGTGTGCCTTGAAGGAAGCCTGATCCTGTCACGCCGCCGGAACCGATGGCTACTTTGGATTGGATGACTTGATAGCCTGATCCAAGTGCATCCTTCGTTGGGTCGAGAAAAGTCGTTAGACGTTTTTGCTGATATGGTTCAAGGTGATTCCAAGCGTAGGGAGCGACAAAGGTTGCAACAAAGCACACAGTTGCGAGAAGACCCAACCCTATCCACTTCATTCCTGCCCGTCGCATCCACCAGAAACCAATCAACTCAAGCGGAATAATTAGCCATGGAAGAGTTACGAAAAACATCGCAATGACCGGCATAGCGCCGAGCAGAAAATACCATAGCGGTAATCCCCACCACGCCAACAACACTGCTCCTATCACCGGAAAGAGTGAAGAAGTACCCAAGTCCGGTTGCGACGAGACTAAAAGTAGTGGAACAACTGCAAGTAAAGCTGTGCCAACCACGGCTCGCATTTCGCTCTGATCCTGTCGAATGCCGGATAAAAATCTCGAGGCCGCGATCAGATAGGCCGCTTTGGCTGGTTCTGAAGGTTGAAAATTGATCCCGCCAATCACGATCCAGCGCTTGGCTCCTAAAGCAGCCGTTCCAATTAAAGGGACTAACAGCAAAAGAAAGATCGCGACGCCGAATGCGATGTACGCAAGAGCAAAATAATACCGCGTGGGAATGAATGCCGCGACGAACATAAAAATCGCCCCGACAATCAAAATGAACATCTGCTTCTCGAAATGATCCGAATTCTCCAGCGCATGGTCTGCACTGTAAATCAGAACCATCCCGAAACCGACCAGCAGGATCGTCACGAGCAGTAGAACCCTGTCAAGCCCCTGCCACCGACCGATCGATGAGATTTTATCAGTCACCGGTTGGAGTATCCTCTTCGATGGGCGCGGGAGATGCTGTAGGAGCCGGAGCCACCCAACCCGGTCTCGGTTGATGAGGACCGGGATACAGATTATAAATATAACGCTCCATCAACGAACAAGCCAGAGGCGCAGCGGTTGTGGCTCCATGAAGACCATGCTCGACCACAACGGCAACCGCGATGATTGGATCGTCAACTGGAGCATACCCGACAAATAGTCCGTGATCCTTTCCATGTGGGTTTTGAGCTGTACCAGTCTTTCCCGCCATAATCAGATCTAAACGACGCTGTGGATAAGCTGTTCCGCCCGGTTCATTCACTACGAGCCTCATCGCTTCTCGCACTTTCACAAGTGTTTTGTTGGATACTGCCAGAGGCCTAAGTTCTGCATCTACATTGCGTATTTCGCCGGTAACCGGATTGCGCATCGCTCGCGCTAATCTCGGCTTGGCTACCCACCCGGTGGAAACTGCTGCTGTGTAAACGGCCAGTTGTATGGGCGTTACGGTCACTTCACCCTGGCCGATAGCTATGTTAGCTAACAGCCCTGCGCTCCATTTTCCTGACCCATAGCGCTTGTCCAAGTACTTCTGAGTAGGCGCGATCCCTTTAATCTCACCATCGAGATCTATACCAGTCCTTGAACCGAAGCCGTACTCAGTGATATACTTCCCCATTGTCTCGGCGCCAAGACGAAGCCCAACAGTATAGAAGAACACGTCGCATGAGTGCTGTAATCCTTGAGCCCAGTCCATCGAACCATGCCCCTGTTTTTTCCAGCAACTGAAACGACGGTTTCCGACCTGCAAGCCTCCTCCACAGCTTGTGCGCCAGCCGTCCGTAACTAAACCGCTCTCCATACCTGCTGAAAGGATCGTCATTTTAAACGTGGAACCGGGTGGATAGAGCCCTTGAATCGCCCTATTGAGAAGCGGTTTGGCGGGATCAGCTTGAAGAGCTTTCCAAACGTCATGCGGCATTACCCCGGCAAATAGCTCGGGATCATAATCCGGCTCGCTCAGCAGCGTTAAAACTCCTCCAGTACGGGGATCAATCGCTACAACGGCTCCGTTCCGCCCTGCGAGCAACTCGAAGGCATAGAGCTGTAAGTCTGCGTCGATGTTGAGATAGAGATCCCATCCGGCTTGGGCTGCAACCGGCGGTGGGTCGGCTACTTCACCATGAATCCTGCCGTTGGCGTCAACCTCAAGATACCGGACGCCCGGAGTTCCACCGAGTGATTCCTGATAGATTTTCTCCAGTCCGCGCCTGCCAACCAAGCCAAATCGTGGGGGGCCTTCGCGTTTTGGATCCGGTGGAGCTTCACCGATGTATCCAAGAAAATGAACGGCCTGTGGAATTGGGTAAGAGCGTTTGGATTCAAGTTGATAATTCACGCCTGGAAGGTCAAGCCGCTCTGCCTCGAGACGAGCAAGCGTTGCGAGCGGAACGTCGCGAAGAATCGGGGTTGGCTGGAAAGTGCGCCAACCTCGTTGACTGATACGCCGGGCAACCACGGCTGAATCGAGTCCCAGCGTACTGGCGA
>Ga0247842_10005332_pt1 | contig 15338 bp, 11 predicted proteins | sample LaCruzMarch2015__3_FD_192411 | JGI IMG/M metagenome (GOLD analysis project Ga0247842, IMG submission 192411) | Freshwater microbial communities from meromictic Lake La Cruz, Castile-La Mancha, Spain - LaCruzMarch2015_19m | ecosystem: Environmental > Aquatic > Freshwater > Lake | place: Spain...
GGCCATGAGGTTCAGGCCCTTTGAGAAAGCCGTTTCAGAAATCAGTCCCACCGCCGAAATCGGTGAAGGAACCGTTATTCAGCCAGGCGCTTTCGTTGGAAACCATGTAAAGATCGGAAATCATTGTATTGTCCATGCCAATGCCAGCATCTACGACCACACGGTGATCGGCGATCATGTGATCATTCACTCAGGAGCCGTTCTTGGAGCTGATGCCTATTATTTTCAGCGCAGGCCTGAGGGCTGGAAGAAACTGGAATCCTGCGGAAGAGTCGTCATTGAAGACCATGTAGAAATAGGCGCCGTAACAACCATCGACAAAGGTGTTTCAGGCGATACTATTATTTCATATGGCACTAAACTCGACAACCATATTCAAATCGGGCACGACACATTTATAGGACGACATTGCCTCATCGGGGCACATTGCGCCATTGCCGGCGTCACACGTATCGAAGACGATGTTATCCTGTGGGCCCGCGTCTCTGTTAATAAAGATCTTGTCATTGGTAAAAAAGCCATCGTTCTTGCTATGTCAGGAGTGGATAAATCGCTCGAAGGAGGTAAAACATACTGGGGCGTGCCTGCCGATGATCCCCGTACAAAATGGAAAGAAATGGCTGCCTTGCGGCAATTACCACAGATTATCCGTGAGAAAAAACTCTAGGAATCTGCAACCGGGCTTTCAGCCTTTGCATCTTTTGATTTGACGTAAAAGAGATCCATTGCTACCAAAAATGCAATAAATCCCCATACCGGAACTGAAGCCTTATCGGTATCAAGGAAATTATTCATCAATCCATGTCCGAAATAGGTGGTAAGCCCAAGCATAATGGCCAAACTTAGAATTCTGATCTCCCGGTTCTCCGCCCGTCTGTGTACCCGTAAGGCAGTTATGGCCGTCATGGTTACCAGCGCAATGACAATGAGCATCCCGGGCAATCCCTGCTCAGATAAAGGGCCCAGATATTCACTGTGGGCATTCCCCCGTTCCCCCGAGTTGGTACTGATCAGGCTCTTTTCTTCAGAACGCTGGAACGGAGCATACACAAACTGATAGGTTCCGGGCCCGAAACCAAATACCGGTCGCTCTTCAAACATGCGGATTGCTGAATGCCAGCGATTGAGACGTTCCAGGTTTGAATCATCAGTTGAAATATTCGAAATCGAACGTATCTGGTCAGTATAGGTTTTAGCCTTGGTTTTTTTTCGGGTTTCCATCCGATCGATGATCTCATCCTGATAAACATAAATTACCGATGCCATGATGATGGCTCCCAATGCAATCCATTTGAATTTGATCTTGAACAGCACAAGCATAAAAACGCCAATGGCACCGGCGAGACTGACCCAGGCAGCCCGGCAATAAGACAAGGCAAATGCTACCAGAAGAATTGACAACACGATGAATGATAAAAACCTGGTGATCTTGGGATACTTACCGATAAACATGAAACTAAAAAAAACCGGGATGAAAAGTGCCAGAATAGCCCCGTAAGCTGTATGATCATTATAAAAAGGTTCCATTACATAATGCCCCGGAATTTTTTCAAAATTCAAAAGCGAGTGGTTATAAATGGTATAAAAAATCACAATAATCAAAGGCAATGTATACAACCAGATGAAGCGCCTGATATTGACCAGGTCCTTAAAAAGAACAATCCCCAATAAATAAAAGGGAATGACAAACCACAGCCGGGCCAGCAGGAATTTAAAGGAGACAAGCGGCATGTGGCTGGTCAGGCTTGTTATGAAAATCCAAGCAAGTTGAATGAATATGATAATCGTAACAGGATGTTTTAAAATCCGCTTATCAAGCAGATTTTTATCCAGGATCAGTTTCAGAAGGAAGATGATCATCACCCCGAACATCAGCGGCTCAGTGGGGATTGAAACCCCAAGCCTGAATTCCCGGTCTGCAATGTTGACGGCCAATGGGGTCGCAAGCGTGATCAGCAACAGGATTTTGTCCAGGGAATAGAAATATAAAAACATGATGACAAGCAGGATTGGCAGGAAAAACATCCAGTAAAAGTCAAAGTACACCAGCAGGCAATTCAACCCAATATACAAACCAATAAGCGTGTATAAAACCGTGTATTTACTTTTATCCCCTGTCAGGATATTCTTGATCTCCATAAGGTCAGCCTACATGTTTTTTGAAAACGGACAGAATCGTGTTCCTGTTTTCAATAATACCGATCATAATTAAAGAAAGGAATAATGCCGCAAATGTGGAAATGGCAACAATCAGGGATCGGATGGGGTAGCTTTTTTTATCAGCCAGTAAAGGTTTGCTCAACAAATTGACGTAGCTGTATTCACGCTTGTAAACGAACAATGCCCTGTCCTTTTCCATTTTCATGGTACTGTAAGCGCCGGCTTCGTGCCCGATCAGATCCCTCAACAGTAGCATCTCAATCCCCTTCTCCTCAAGATTTTTCTTTAACCTGAGCACTTCAGGGGAGTTAGACCTCCCCCCGCTTAAGTATGCACGCATGATTTCACGAGTCTGACTGCCATATTCAAGAATTCCATATTTGGTTCCCAGGGTATCTGCACGGGCTTTTAATGAGTCAAGGTATGCTTTTTTCTCCTTCATCACATATTCATAGTTATCATAAACTTCCTTGGCTTTTGCCTTTTGAAGTAATCTTACCTTAAGGTTATAATTGTCGATTACCGAATAAATAATTTCACGCGCAATTTTCGGATCGGGGTCTTTCACCTCGATCTTAATAGCCTCATAAGCAGTAGTCCAGAATTTTACACGTCTTTCATAAACCCGTTCCATTAAAGTATTGGCAATTTTTGCAGTTGAATCGATATCCCAATGTTTATAAAGGCTGAACTTTTTTACCACACTGTCACGAATGTCTCTCGAGTTAAGAATTTCAACAGATTGTTCCGTCACATTTTCCTCCGAGTAGGGTGCAAGGTTCGAAGGATAAATTACAACATCCGATTTATAGAGCGGTGTAATAAAGATCGGGCTCGAGAAAAATGCCGAACACAGAATAGTGGCCAAAACGATAATGGCGAGCTGGATTCTCCATTTGACGAAAATTTCAACGATGCGTGTGCTGTTAAAAAAATTATCCATTGGGTTATTTTATTTCGTTTAAAATTATGATCTACGGATCACTCAGGATTGTTCAAGTTTGAATTTTTTATGCGAATTATAATTGCCGGATTTTTCCATTGCCATACTGATGATAATGGCCAGGAACAAAGCCGAAAAAGTCGAAACCAGGATGATTAGCCATCTGATGGGATAGGACTTTCTTTCAGCTTTATAGGCATTGCTCACGACGAATTTTTGTGGCAGGTTTGACTGGGCGTCAACACGGGCTTCTTTATATTTAGCCTGCAGCAAAGTGAGCTGCTCCGTTTTAAACTCCAATGCATTTTTCAGCATCATATATACGCCACCATATTTCCCAAGGATATCGAGTTTCTTCTGTAAAGCCGCCTGTGCGGTCTTGTTCCCGTCCATGATGGCAATAGCCAGTTGCTGGTTGAATACCTGCGACTGGTATTCAACATCATTAACGCCCAGGCTGCCCAAAGTAACCAGTGAGTCAACGATGCCCTTTATTTCTGCATCAAGTTCCTTATATTCGGATTCTACAATTTTAAAACCTGCCACCGATCGTTGCCGCTGCATGTCATTTTTAGCTGAATCAAGCAGATCAGCAATCGTATTCGCTAAAATGGCAGCCATCTGCGGATCTTTATCGTAGACAGAAATTTCCACGGCAAGATACTCGGTTGAACCAAAACTAATGTTCTTTTCGTATTCTTTATACAACTTGGAAATCTTGTATTTGGAGGTGCTATCGATGCCGTAATGCTTCATCAGGTTGAATTTCCTGATAACCCTGTCACGGATTTTGTTGGAATTGAGGATCTGGAGCAGTTGTTCAGCCTGCTCCGATTCGCCAAGGGAGGTAAGGTCGTCATTTTTACCTCCTTTTTCACTGAGAATAGCTTTTGAAACCGAGCTGGAACTGGCTGGAAAAAGAATGACAGTCGATTTGTATTTGGGGGTTATAAAGAATGGCAAAGAAAAAAACCAGGAACAAATCATCGCGGCTGCCATAACAATTAAAAGAGGTTTCCGCCATTTAAAAAGAAAAAGTACAAGATTAGAAGAATCGAAATCTTCATATCTTTTGATTTTATTGAACATAACAGAAAAATCAATTTTTTGTCAAAATTAAGCAATTATTCGATTTGTCAAAATGAAAGTTAAAGGGATCCTCAAATTGCTAACGCTCTTCAAGAATTATTTTCCTAAACGTTTTGAAATTCCACAGTCGCAAAAAAACTGCCAGTAAAACCGAACTTAACAGCATCAGTCCAAAATTTCCAAGCCAGGCCTTTCCCGTTGGAAGAAAAGGCCAGTAAATCACATATGTGCTCGAAAGCATATTAAAACATACAACGCCAATGATAAATAAAACGAGTGTGGAAAGGTACCGGTAGTTGATCCTGAATTTAAAAATCCGCTGAACCATGATCACCTGCAAAACCGCCATCGTAAATTGTGTGATCAGGCTTGATATGGCAGAACCGGAAGCAAGGAGGCGGGGAATTAGGAGATAGTTTAGCCCGAAATTGATCGCCAACCCAATGAGGGCGATGATATTTAACTGTCTGAGATTCCCGTTGGCCGTTAGCAGAGTTCCGAAAATATAGGTGGTCGATACAGCGATGAACCCAAGTATCAGCAGTTGAAACACCTCGGTAGAAGCTTCAACATGAGCATCATACAGCAAATCAATCACCTCAAAACTATAGAAAAACAATCCAAATGCGACAATGATGGCCAGGGTAATAATAATGGTAAATGAAAGTTTCAGCATGTGTTCAATCGACTGCTTCTTCTTGATCATCTTCGAAAAAATAGGGACCAGTAACACAGCAAAAAGATAGGCGATCATATTGGCTGCATCAAGCAATCGGAATCCTGAAGCATAAATACCCGCCTGTTCATTTCCCATTTTATCGGGAAGCATACTTTCAAGCATAACCGGGTCAAGGCGATTGTAAAGGGTCATCAATAATACAAGCAATGCAAAAGGCATACTCTGTTTGATGATCATAAGAAAAAACGGCCAGTTCCAGTTCATCTTGCGAAAACGGGCCTTTTTAACCACAATCAGAAAGGCGATGGCTGCCGTGGCCGAATAGGCCAGGGTCTGGGAATAAACAAACCATTCAATGCGGAAAGGAGAAGAAATAACATGCCCCCACAATAACATTCCACAAAAAAAGATCATAAGCAGGCGGTCAAGCACAGATAAAAAACTGTCGGTCTTGAACATCATAAACCCCGATATATTCGAACGGAGATAAAGGATAAACGACAGCAGAAACTGGTTGAGCGCCAGCCAACCCAGCAGCCGGAACTGTTCGGCGCTGTATCCCAGTATCAATGCAACGACAAATGCGACAACAACATAGGTAAGGCCCAGCAAAAGTTTCACCACCAGTATCCCGGAAAAATGCTTGTTCAACAGATGATTGTGCTGCGCAATGTTGCGGTTGTTAAAATTGGTGATGCCCAGGTCGAGGATAATGTTAAAAAGAAAGGAGAAATTCAGGATGACAAAATAAAAACCATAATCCCCAACACCTACGATCCTCTGTACATTCAAATCGATCCCAAAAATCCAGACAGGTTTAATGAGAAGGTTTAAAAACAGAAGTAAACCCAGGTTTGTAAGAAACTTTCGCTGCATGTAAAAAAGATAAAAGTTTCCGGGAGCGGGAACTTTTATTTATAACTCAAAAAATATTCAGATATTTGCTACAAAGTTAAATAAATTAATGAACATCGCTGTTAACACCCGTCTGCTCATCCAGAATAAACTCGAAGGGATCGGTTGGTTCACCTATGAATCGCTAAAACGGATCACCACGCAACACCCTGAGCATCACTTTTATTTTATTTTCGATCGCGAATATGATCCGGAATTTCTCTTCTCCGATAATATCACCCCTATCATTCAATACCCGCATGCCCGTCATCCGGTGCTCTATTACACCTGGTTTGAAATGGTGATACCCAAACTCCTTGATCGGATTAAACCCGATCTGTTTCTTTCGCCCGACGGGTTCTTGTCGTTGAAGACCCAGGTAAAATCAATGGCCGTTTTCCACGACCTTAATTTCGAACATTATCCTCAGGATATTCCCTTCTGGACCCGCCGGTATTATCGCCAGTATTTTCCAAAATATGCAAATAAAGCTGTCCGGATTGCCACTGTATCCGAATTCTCCAGGAATGATATCGTAAAACAATACCATGTACATCCCGAAAAGGTTGACGTTGTTTACGACGGGGCGCACGATGCTTATCATCCGCTGACCATTGCAGAAAAAGATAAGGTTCGCAAACAATATACAGGTGGTCTTCCCTATTTTATCTTTATCGGCTCACTTCATCCGCGAAAAAACCTGGTCAACCTTTTCCGGGCTTTTGATCTGTTCAAGAAGTCAAATCCATCTGATATCAAACTGGTGATTGTCGGAGCAAAAAAATGGTGGACCCGTGACATTGATTTTGCCTATAACCGCATGAACTTTTCCAATGATGTCATTTTCACGGGCCGCCTGACCATTGATGAACTGGCTGGTGTATTGGGCGCTGCGCTTGCCCTGACCTATGTTTCTTATTTTGAAGGATTTGGTATTCCAATTGTTGAGGCTTTCCGTTGTAATGTACCGGTCATTACCTCCAACGTCACCTCAATGCCTGAAGTAGCCGGCGATGCAGCCCTGCTGGTCGATCCTTTTGATCCGTCATCTATCGCTGAGGCGCTTTATAAAGCATACCAGTACGAAAGCATCCGCGAAGAACTGGTTGCCCGTGGCCGCCGCCGTAAGGATATGTTTTCATGGCAGCAAACTGCCGACCGTTTGTGGGAATCGATTGAAAAAGCTGTTAAATCCTGATTTTTTATGAACATCCTTCTGCTTGGTTCAGGCGGCCGTGAGCATGCACTGGCATGGAAGTTAACCCAAAGCCCCCTGCTGACTAATCTCTATATCGCTCCGGGCAATGCCGGCACTGCTTCAACGGGAATAAACCTTCCTGTTTCAGTAAATGACTTTTTGGCCATTAAAACCGCCGTTTTAAACCACCAGATCGGCATGGTTGTAGTTGGTCCCGAAGATCCGCTGGTAAATGGCATACACGATTTTTTCCTGGCCGACGCCGATATCCGGCACGTTCCCGTTATTGGCCCTGTAAAACAAGCCGCTATGCTTGAAGGCAGCAAGGATTTCGCCAAACAATTCATGATCCGCCACAACATTCCAACTGCCCGTTACGAAACCTTTAGCCGCGCAACCATAAGCCAGGGTCTGCAATTCCTTAAATCGCTAAAGGCCCCTTACGTGCTCAAAGCCGACGGCCTGGCTGCAGGGAAAGGGGTCATCATCTGCAAAACCATTGATGAGGCAACAAGAGAATTTACGAGCATGCTTGAAGAAGAGCGGTTTGGCGCCGCCTCCGAAAAGGTGGTGATCGAAGAATTTCTCTCCGGAATCGAACTTTCTGTTTTCATTTTAACCGATGGGAAAAACTATAAATTACTACCCGAAGCCAAAGACTATAAAAAAATCGGAGAAGCAGATACAGGGCCAAACACCGGGGGAATGGGGTCTGTATCGCCGGTTAGTTTTGCCGATTCAGCCTTTATGGAAAAAATTGAACAAAAAGTCATCCGGCCAACAATAAAGGGACTCCTGGCAGAAGGGATTGAATACAGGGGTTTTATTTTCTTTGGTTTGATAAAGGTCGGCGACGAACCATTTGTCATTGAGTATAACTGCCGATTGGGCGATCCCGAAACCGAATCGGTAATTCCAAGGCTTCAGAACGACCTGGTACAACTTTTTCAATCCATTGCCAGTCAATCTCTTGAATCTGAATCGATAATGGTTGACCCACAGGTCGTGTCAACCATTATGCTGGTTTCAAACGGTTATCCTGATGCCTATGAAAAAGGAAAGATTATCACAGGACAGGAACAAATTAAAGATAGTATCATTTTCCATGCCGGGACAACTATTAAAACGGATACCGGAGAAACAGTTTCCAATGGCGGACGCGTTATTGCTGTTACATCATATGGAAAAACCATGGAAGAGTCCCTTGCAAAATCGTATGAAAATGCAGCGAAAATTCAATATGAAGGAAAACGATTCAGAACCGACATCGGCTTCGACCTTTAATAATTAAAAATGTAACCTTTTATTTTATCACCAGTTCACCCGTTCATCGGTTCAACACCCAATCCACTGCCAGCTATTCTCTATTCACTATTCACTATTCACTATTCACTATTCACGAAAAGTGTTCATCAAGTTCTTCAAATCCAGCTTCTTCAGCCAATATCTTATAATTGCGGTCATTGGTCTCAGCCTCTGGCTCAGTGCATTCATCAATCCGCCTGCTATGCCTGAACCGGAGAATCCCGTACCGCTTTATTCGTTGTTATTTTTCCTGCTTCACGATAATCCCACGCTTGCTGCCTTCATCGGCTTCATCATCGTATTGGCAGAAACATACTGGCTTACGCGCATATTGACCCACCATGAGCTTGTTCTTAAAAACTCCTCCCTGTCGGCGCTTATTTTTCTTGTCCTCATGAGTTTTCTTCCCGGACAGCTTACGCTCAATCCTATCAATATATCGCTGGGATTCATGGTTCTGATTCTGTACCACCTTCTGATCTCTTACAACAAACCCGAACACCTCGACCGGATATTTGCAGCCGGATTTTTCACCTCAATCGCCAGCCTCTTTTATCTACCTTTCCTGCTCTGGTTCTTTTTTGTCATTGTCAGTTTTCTTGTATTTCGTGCCGGAAACTGGAGAGCCTGGATGGCAGCGGTAATCGGGCTGATTACACCATTCATCTACCTGATAGTCTGGTATTACTGGTTTGATGAATTATATATCCGGGGCCAGGAATATTTTGCTTTTTTCAGTCACATCCTTGTTTTTCCGAATCCCTTTCATACCGATTTCTGGATCCTTTCAGGATGTACCCTCGTACTTGCCACATGGGGGGTTTTCTCCTTCAGCAGTGGTCCTGAAAAAACTGTCGAAATAAGGACGAAAGCCAATATTCTGATCTGGACGCTTTTATTTACGGCAATTTCATTCATATATACCCGTTCAATGGCCATTTACCACCCTGCACTTGCCATGCCTGCCATCGCCATGGCGATTACCGGTACCCTGACTAACCTGAAAAAAACTAAGGTCGCTGAGATAATCCTCATGGTATATTTTTTTGCCTTATTAATCAATAACCTGATTATCCACAACCTGGTCTATTAGTTATTCCCATGAAGCAAAATGAGCTGTTGAGCCATTATTCCGGTAATCTTATTGAAGCTGGCTGTGACGAAGCCGGCAGGGGTTGTCTTGCCGGACCGGTTTTTGCCGCTGCAGTAATCCTTCCACGCGACTTCAGCGATGATATCCTGACCGATTCCAAACAACTGACCGAAAAACAGCGTAACAGGCTTCGCCCGGTTATTGAAACCAGGGCCGTTGCATGGGCGGTAGCTTCAGTAGATGCCAATACCATCGACAAGATTAATATCCTGAATGCATCCATCCTTGCCATGCACCGGGCAATACAAAATCTCTCTCAACTGCCCCAGCTGCTCCTGATTGATGGAAACCGGTTTAATCCATATCCGGGAATTCCCCACAACTGCATCGTGAAAGGCGATGAAAAATACCTCTCTGTTGCCGCAGCATCCGTGCTGGCTAAAACCTACCGGGATGACTATATGTTGAACATCGGACTGGAGTTTCCGATGTATAACTGGAAAAACAACAAAGGGTATCCATCAAAAATGCACCGCCGGATAATCGCGGAATTCGGCGTAACACCTTACCACAGAATGACTTTCAGAATGGTAAAATAAATATTGATAACTTTTCCCGCCGGTTTTCAATCTTCGGTATACCTTTGCGCCGGTTTTTTCAAACGAAGACCACCCATGAAACATTCCCGCATCGTTCTGATTACCCTCGCAGTTTTCATTGCAGTAGCAGTTTTTTCATGGCTTGGCTATACGCTTTATTATAAATTTCAGCGTCCGGCCGAATCACCCTTCAATGCCATCCCAGGAAATACCGCGCTGATCATACAACTTAACAAAGCCGGCAACCTGCTTGAAGAGCTCAACCGTTCAAACCTTCTATGGAAGGCATTATCCCGGTTCCCTGGTATCAATTCAGTGCGGAATGAGCTCAATTATGTGGATTCGGCGAGCATGAAAAATGAAAAAATTGGAAAAATTTTTCAGCAATATAATGTTCTGGTCTCCATCACCCTTAGCGGCCGGTCCAATTTCGGCGCACTTTATCTTGCCAAAGTTACAGGATCGGATCCCGAATCATACATTCTTGATTTCATCAACGAAATAGGCGCCGGTAAAACCATCCTCTCCGAAACGCCCTATTTTACTACAACATTACACCGGATACAGTCGAAAGGTAGCCGCGAAGCTTTTTATTTTGCCGTGCTGAAAGGGGTGTTCCTGGGAAGTTTTCATGCCGACCTTGTCAAACGGGCGATCGATCGCTTGTCGTTAAATACCCCCATGGCTACATCCACTGGATTCAGGAAAGTGGAGGCAACCACGGGCAAAAAGGTCGATGCCACAATATATGTAAACTACCGATTCTTCTCACTTGTCCTTTCACAGATTACGCGTGATGAAAACCTTCCCGATCTGCTGAAATTCTCCAACTTTGCCGATTGGAGCGGCCTTGATCTTATTATTAAAAAGGATGAACTGTTGTTCAACGGCATCACAGTGGCCTCCGACAGCAGTCAGCATTTCCTGGCGCTTTTTACCGATCAGAAACCACAGAAAAAGGAGATTGCATGCATCATTCCTGCCAGAACACTCTATTTCACAGCCTACGGATGGAGCGATCCCTCACGATTCTGTCAGCGATTTCAAAGCCGGAACCAACGGGATGAAAACTTCACCGGGGTACAAAATAATGCATTGGCTATCATTGAGCAATATCAGCTTAACATCAGTGAATATTATCTTCCGTGGATGGGCAATGAAGCCTGCCTCTTTGTGATGAAAGACCCGGATTCGCCCATGGAGGTACCTTTCCTGGCCTTCAATACAACTGACACAGTGCGTACCTCCGCCTCTTTGTTTGCACTGGCCGACACACTGGACATAAAATACGATTCGGCGCTTTACAAAAAGCATAAAATTTACAACATGGCGCTGCCCGCCTTTTTACCGGAACTCTTCGGTGACCTTTTCAGGAAGGCCGATGTAAAATGCTTTACTTTCCTGAAAGGATATATCATCTTTGCAAACCAACCCAAAGACCTCAAATTGGTCATCGCAGCTGTTTCAGAAAATGCCACCTTAAGCAATGACAAGGTTTACCTTGACTTTGAGGGCAACCTTTCAGAAAGATCCAATGTTTTCTGCTACTTCAATACCCGCGATGCAATACACTCCCTAAAGGAAATGCTGAACAAAGATCTCTCAGATCAGATAAACCCGGTTACCGACAGTTTGCGAAAATTTGAATCTGTTGCCTTTCAATACAGCAGTATCGACGGCATGTTCTACTCCAACATTTTCCTGCGCTATAACCCGAATCTTGACAAAGAAGGTCCGTTGCAATGGCAGGCAAAACTTGATACAACAATGGTCGGACAGCCAAAAATCATCCCAACTTCCATAACAGGCGATCCTGCAGTGGTGGCAATGGATGTATCGAACAACCTTTATATGGTGACTTCCGACGGGCATATCGCCTGGAAACTGCACATCATGGGTAAACTACTGGGGGATATTCAACCCATCCGCATGAACGGAAGTGATTCTCTCTTCCTGCTTTTCAATACCGACACCCATCTTTACATGCTCAGTACCGACGGGCAGTTTGCCAATAAGTTTCCGATGCGTTTCCCGCTGCATGCCACCAATGGGATTACCGTAACCGATTGGGATAAAAAAAGGGATTACACCATCCTTGTTGCTTTCCAGGATAACCGCGTTTATTGTTTTAACCTCGCCGGCGAATCCGTCATCAACTGGAAACGCCCGAGGCTCAGCGAAGAGATCGTTGATCCGGTAACCATCAGGCAGGTGGGAAATAATAATTTTATTCTGGTTTCAGGCATCACCGGCATTACCGCGATTGTCGACCCCAAAGGTGAACCCAGGATTACGCCGGGGCCGAAATTCATACATGCCCCTGCCTCCGGATTTTATATTAACAAAACCAATAAAAAAGGACTTTTGCTTACCACTGATCCTTTTGGAAAGGTAATATTCATCCAGGGAAATGGCCGGACTTCAGAAGTTACACTGAATCTTTTTTCACCTGCCCATCATTTCTTTTACGAAGATGTCACCGGGAATGGTCAGCCTGAATTCATTTTTACCGACCGGAATAAGATATTTTATTACAACCGCAATTACAAACTGATTTACTCGTATGCGTTTCGCCGGGATATCAGCAATCCGCCCTTTGTAATTCATGGCCGCGATGGGAAAGCATTCATCGGATTTGTCGTCCCCGAAACCAATGAATTATATTTATTTGACAAAAATGGCAATTGTGAACTTGAGTCAGGTATCCGGGGAAATACGCCGTTCGACCTGGGCTACCTTGGAAATACAACACAGATGAACCTCGTGGTGGGCGCCGGAAAATTTCTGAAAAATTACCGCTTACCGCAGCCTTAATACCATCCCCCGTGCCGGTTCAACTCCTTCACGGAGATCATTTCGCTTATACAACATCTTGAGTTTGATTCCATAAAGTTGGGAAATGGTATAAAGCGTCTCCCCTTTTTGAACCTGGTGACTTTCTGCGGCTCCCTTTCGCCGCTTGCTTTCCAGGTAAACAATCTGCCCCGGTTTGAGCGCTGTCGCATAAGGCAGATCGTTGTAATCCAGCAATTCGTCCACCGAAATCCTAAAATCACGGGCCAGCAGATATATATTGTCATCCTTGCGGGCAATGGTCATCTGTAAACGGTTATTTTCAAAAATATTCCGGTTGTTCTTCCCCTTTTTCACGACAATAAACTTGCGCAACCATGCCTGTTTCTCGGGATTATCCAGATCTTCAAGCATGTCGCCAAATGCGGTCATGAAATTGGCATTGTCAAACCTGTACAATGAAAAGGATTCGATGGTTTGAATCAATTTTTTGGCATAACTGGGATTTGTAGCATAACCTGCTGCCTGCAACCCGTTTGCCCACCCTTTATAATCATTCACATCGAGATCGAATAACCCCTTGTAACGGTCGCGCTGGGTAAGAAAATAGGAATGATCACGAAACGACTCAATTGCATTGTCATATTTCCTGAAACACTCATTGGGCGCATCATCATCCTTGTAAAAAGTTTTTCCGAACCATTCCTTGTGGCATTTAATCCCGAAATGATTGTTTGCCTGCGTGGCAAGACTACTGCGACCAGCATCCGATTCATGGATACCCTGGGCGAGCGTGATACTCGCCGGAATCCGGTATACCATCATCTCCTTCACCGCAATATCCCTGTATTTCTCAATATATCCATTAACCAATGTGTTGTAGTCAGCCTTCTGGGCGCCTGCCTGCCCGGCCAGGAATAACAAGCAACAAAGCAACCCAAAAACCCTCCTCATATTTTTTCTGTTTTTCGCTATTTTATCTTTATTCATAATCTCTTAAAATTTTTCCGGACCTTTTTGAATCCCTCCCATTTCGCTACCTCGCTACCTCGCTACCTCACTATTTCACTACCTCGCTACCTCGCTACCTCACTTCTCACCATCTCCCTGAATCGCTTTCCCCTTTCCTCGAAATTCTTAAATTCGTCATAACTGGCAGCAGCAGGGGATAAAAGACAAGCGAAGCCCGCCTTTGTTTCACGGAAAGCAATAGGATAAAAGTCATCAAAACGGTTGATATACCAAATTTTTTTTCCGGAAAGGTTCAATTTCCTGAGGTGCTCACCGATGCGCTTTCCCGCAGCGCCAAGTAAAATCAGGTTGCGCACCTGCGCTCTGCTCAGGAAGAGAGCCAGTTCAGCATAGTCAATTCCACGGTCGAACCCTCCGGCAATTAGCGTATCCACATTGGGAATTGCCTTGATGGCCTCCATGCATGCCTCAGGAATGGTGGCTATTGAATCATTGTAACAATGGATCCCGCCAAACTCGCCCACATACTCCAGCCGGTGTTCAAGTCCTTTGAAGGTGGCAATGCCATCCTCGATCATTTCAGTGTCAACGCCGCAGATCATGGCCACATTCACGGCAGCCATGATATTTTTCAGGTTATGTTCTCCACGGAGAAAACGATCCTGGTGAATCTTCCATACCGGCGTAACCTGTTTTTCATCTGAAAAGCAAACAAATCCATCCCGGATAAATCCGCCAGGTTGCGGTTGATTTTTCATGGAAAATGGACTGGCTTGCCGGCTATTCAGATATGGCGCTACCAGTTTGGCAACCAGGGGGTCATCGGCATTGAAAATGATAAAATCGCCCGACTGCTGATATTTTGTAATGTTCAGCTTTGCAAGCTGATATGCCTCATAAGTTTTATAGGCATCAAGATGCTCCTGGAAAAGATTGAGCAGCACCGAAATATGAGGTGCCAGCTTCAGGAATTCAAGCTGATGCGATGACATTTCAAAAACGATGATCGTGTCAGGCGTGATGAGGTCGATGTAATAAAAAACGGGATTTCCGATGTTGCCAGCCAGAAGCACATCTCTGCCGGCTGTCTTCAAAATATGATGGATCAGGCTGGAGGTAGTGCTTTTTCCCTTGGTTCCGGTAACGCCGATCACCTGTTTTGAATAATATTCCAGGAACAATTCAGTTTGCGAGGTGATCTTTTGACGAGGGATTGAATGATTGAGTGATTGATCAGCGGAGTTGGCAGCCGGAGCATCTTTCCTGATCATTTGCCAAACAGGAATTCCCGGCGAGCGGAAAATTACATCGAAGTCATTTAATTTATCGAGATAGTCGGGTCCGGTAATGAAGCTGACCTGTTTATCATCCCTGATCAATGGGTTTTCACGCACACTTTCGCTTGCATCTGCAATTGCAAGTTGCTTGCCGGGAAACACCTTCCTCAAAAGGGAATAACTTGATTGCCCCTCCCTGCCGAAACCAAGCAGAACGATCGATTTATTAGCAAACCGCTGTTGGATGAATTCAATCATACAAATTTCTGTTTATTCCTGGAGATTTGTAATTTCATGGATCGCTTGTTCAAGAACGGGATCTTGCCCATTCAGGTA
>Ga0247842_10005335_pt1 | contig 15333 bp, 11 predicted proteins | sample LaCruzMarch2015__3_FD_192411 | JGI IMG/M metagenome (GOLD analysis project Ga0247842, IMG submission 192411) | Freshwater microbial communities from meromictic Lake La Cruz, Castile-La Mancha, Spain - LaCruzMarch2015_19m | ecosystem: Environmental > Aquatic > Freshwater > Lake | place: Spain...
AGCACGGAAATTAAAATGTACATAATAATTGGGTAGATTAAGTATTTACGATTTCAGATTCTCAATTTGGGCCGCAAAGTAACGACTTTTTTCTTGATTAAGCAAGGATAATTTCTGATAAATATGTATTGCCTTCGAGATATTGCCTTGGGCTGCGTATAATTTAGCCAGAGTTTCACTTACAATTTCTTCATCATCAAAGTTGCTTCTTACTGCACTGTCGGAGGGATTGAAAAAAACAGCTTTTGGCTTTGAAATCTTTGGTTCTTCGGAAATGAATTTGTCAATTATCGACTCTTTCGTTTTATGAGATGCGGATTCCGGATTATCTGATGAAAAATATTGTAACCCATATTCCGGATGCTGAAGCGTTCTGGGCATTGAGATATCCTGGTGTTTATCAGCATTGATCTCAGCAAGCCTTCTCTTGACGATGGCAAGCAATTCCTCATGTGTCATCCGGGTATTACCAGCTTGAATGGTTACAGGAGCAATATCCGCCTCATCGCTTGAAGAAGTGACGATTTCGTCTGGCAGTTCTGCTTCGTGGTTCGTTTCATGAGGCAATGGCTGAAAAGCGGCAAGTTCTTCCTGCGTTATCGCACCGAAAATATCCGGATAGCTTGGCTCAGGTGATTCTATTCTTTCTTCAATGGCATTTGGTGTGATTGGCGGTTCCGTTGTGACCGTTGTTGAATCAGGAGTTATATTAACAATCTCACTTGGATTTGGTTGCGATTCCACCGGAAAGGGTGAGACTGCCCCAATGGTGGAATAAGTTGCATCAGGAGTAGTTTTTTTTCGGACCGACTCGATCAATTCCCTGAGAATCCTTCGATCGCCAGCATATGCAGCTGCCTTTTTCAGTTGCACAGGGTACTGCAAATTCTCCTCCCTATAAAGGTTATAGGTATATAATAGCTGTCCTGCCTGACAATATGGATACCGCTTAATGACCTCTTCCAGCATTTTGATACTCTGGGCATTGGTGATCCCGGGATTTTTAACAAATTCAGAAAATTGCTGGCGATTCATGTGTTAATAATTCGTTCTATTAATTACCGGTAACTCCATATTATCATTCACTGTTTGCATGAACGATGTGCTTATGGACATTTCATCTTGAATAACCCTCTTGACCAGGATTACCAGTTCACAACTGCCTTATTGAAAATATCCTGAACAAGCTGATCCGTAATGTCTTTTATTAAAAGGTCCTGTACAGATGAAAGATTATATGAACTGGCGTAATCCTGGTAACGTGAAAATGTTGTTTCCCAATTTTGTTTGGGATCTGTCTTATTAATAAACTTTACATTAACAGCAATGGTAAGCCTGTTCAAGGCTGCAGTTTCGTTTCCCTGGATTGCGACAGGCTGAACAACATACTGGGTGATTGTTCCATCGAGACTAAGATCGCCACCCCGGTCGACGAGCACAAGGTTTGTTTGTCCGGTAAAATAATCCCATAATGCTTCAGTAAGTGTACGCGACAGGGTAGGAACTACCAGTGATGCATTATTCTGAATATTGGCAATTGACACGGTCTTAACACTCGGCGAAATTGATGCTCCGGTAAATGAATAACTTACACGGCAAGATGGCAGGAAAAGAAAAATAGAAAGTATTCCGGGCAATACCCATGGCATGAAGTGGAAGAGAGAATTCCTGCGAAATAGCACGTTCACAACTTGTTCAATTGATTAACAAAGATAGGCAAATTTACTCGATGTTATATTCCTTGATCTTGCGGTATAAAGTCCGCTCTGAAATACCCAGCTCCTTTGCAGCATCCTTGCGCTTGCCTTCGTGCCGGGTGAGCGCCCGTTTAATAAAATCAATCTCTTTTTTTTCAAGGGAAAGCGACTCCTCAATTTCCTCGGGTTCCTGTATGGGCTCCTGTTCAGAAAACCGCTTGTCGGGACGATGTACGATAATTGGCTGAGCCGGCTCCTTTCCCTCCTCAAAATCCTTGTAGAGCCTTTTTATCAGGTGCGTATTCTCTCCAAGGTTGTTGCTGATATCATCATCATTTTGCATGAGGTTCATCACAAGTTGTTTCAGATCGTTCATGTCTTTCTTCATGTCGAAAAGAACCTTGTATAGCAATTCACGTTCATTGAATTTTGAACTGTCTTCGCCTTTGTACAAAACCGGAAGTTCACTTGATTGGCTTTGCGGCATGTATTTAATCAGGTCCTCAGCTTCGATCACCCGGCTTTTTTCGATGATCGAAATTTGCTCAGTCAGATTCTTAAGCTGGCGAATATTTCCCGGCCACCGATAATTCCTGAGCATTTGCTGGCCATCATCATCAAGCTGAATTGATGGCATCCTGTATTTTTCAGCGGCATCAGATGCGAATTTTCGGAAAAGAAGATAAATATCCTCTTTTCTTTCACGAAGTGCAGGAACAAGAATGGGTACGGTATTTAACCGGTAGTACAGGTCCTGCCTGAACTTTCCGCTGGAAATAGCATCGGGAATGTTTACGTTGGTTGCCCCCACGACCCTTACATTGGTTTTAAGCACTTTTGAAGAGCCAACTCGCATAAATTCGCCTGACTCCAACACACGCAAGAGCCGTACCTGAGTTCCAAGGGGCAATTCTGCAACTTCATCCAGGAAAATAGTACCCCCATCTACCACCTCAAAATAACCCTTACGGGCTTCATGGGCCCCGGTAAAAGATCCCTTCTCATGTCCGAAAAGCTCCGAATCAATTGTTCCTTCGGGGATAGCACCACAGTTGACTGCAATGTAAGGGCCATGTTTTCTGGCGCTCAGCTGGTGGATGATTTTCGGAAAAAACTCCTTTCCTGTACCACTTTCTCCGCTGATCAGTACGGTGATGTCGGTAGCGGCAACCTGGCGTGCAATATCAATGGCACGATCAAGTAAAGGAGAGTTCCCTATAATGCCAAAGCGTTGCTTTATTGACTGAATATCCATACTGAATTTTATCTGATTTGTGCTTGGAGTTGAAGGTTCAGGACTTTGATAATCCTTTCCATGGTTTTTTCGATTTCTTTGTCAGTCAGGGTTTTTTCATCATCCTGCAAAATAAAACTGATGGCGTATGATTTTTTTCCTGCATCAATTTTATCCCCTTCGTACACATCAAATAATCCCACCTTTTTAAGAAGCTTTTTTTCTGCCAGATAAGCCAGTTTTTCTATCTGATCGAATGTAACCTCCTGGTCAATAAGTAATGCGAGATCGCGCCTGACTTCAGGGAATTTCGGAATCCCCCTGTACTGCGTCTCTTTTCCTGAAATGAGTGAAAACATCAGATCCCAATTGACCTCGGCATACAGCACCGGTTGCCGGCAATCAAATGCCGTCATTATTTGTTGATTGATATAACCAAGTGTAAAAATGCTTTTATCGCTTAATGTATAATTCAAACCATCGGAAATCTGGTTTGATTTGAACGGCCGAATCTGCCATTTATCCATTGAGATGGATAATTTTTTAACGATTGATTCCAGCCTGCCTTTCAATTCAAAGAAATCAACCTGATTATCGAGTGTGTTCCAGCTTTCGGGCTGCGCACGGCCGGTAATGACCAAAGCCAGGTGATTTTCTTCATGGTATCCGGGAATTGGGTCGGTTTTATCACTTGCGATTTTGTAAACTTTCCCGAATTCAAACATCTTCAGATCAGAATTTTTCCGGTTCTGATTATAAACAACACTTTCAAGTGCACCATAAAGCAATGTCTGCCTCATTATGTCGAGATCGCGGCTGATCGGATTCAGCATTTTCACACATTGTTCAAGAGGATAATCCGGATTATCTGAATAATAAGTTGATTTTGACAGCGAATTATTCATGATTTCACAAAAACCATTAGCAGCCAGGTAATCTGAAACCAAATTCTGTGCTTTCTCAGGATCGGGACTTATGGAATATGACAGCGAGGCTCTGACTTCATCCCGAATCTCAATGTTATTATAACCATAAACACGTAAAACCTCTTCAATCACATCGGCCTCCCGGGTGACATCCACCTTAAAGCCAGGGATTTCAAGATTCAACCCGGCTGAAGAGCCAGGCTCTTCCATGATCCCAATGCCAAGGCAGGTGAGAATATTTTTTACCACTTCACGCGGTATGGTTTTTCCGATCAGACGATCGAGGTTTTCATAAGAAAGTTCAACGATTACCGGAGGAAAAGGTGCCGGGTAAACATCGGTAATCCCCGATGAGATCTGCCCGCCGGCGATCTCCCTTATCATTATTGCCGCACGCTTCAGTGCATCAACAGTAATATCGTAGTTGGCGCCACGTTCAAAACGGAATGATGCATCTGTTTGCAATCCATGATATCGCGATGTCTTGCGGATATGAACAGGATCAAAATAGGCGCTTTCGAGAAATACATTCGTGGTCGAACTTGTCACTCCCGATTTGATGCCACCAAAAACACCGGCAATACACATGGGCTCCAAGGCATTGCAAATCATAAGGTCGTTTCCTGAAAGTTCACGTTCAACATTGTCCAATGTAATGAACTTTGTTCCTTTCGGATATTTTTTTATAATGACCCGATTCCCTGCAATCTGATCACAATCAAAGGCATGCAACGGTTGTCCCAGCTCCATCAGGATGAAATTAGTGATGTCAACAATGTTGTTGATTGGACGCAATCCAATTGCCATCAGCCGGTTTTTCAACCAAGCAGGTGATTCTTTCACCGTAATGCCTGAAACTGTAATTCCGGTGTATCGCGGGCAGGCCTTTGTGTCTTCAATAATTATTTCAACAGGCCTGTCATTATTATCAATGCTGAAGGCAGAGAGATCGGGAAGGAGGAGATGGTTTTGCTGCATGGCCTCCCCCTCGTTCCTGCCAAAATTGTTGACAACTGCTACCAGGTCGCGTGCTACACCAACATGAGAGGCTGCATCGGCGCGGTTGGGTGTAAGTCCGATCGTGAAGGTAACATCCTCCGCAATATTAAAATATTCACTTGCCGGCATACCAACCGGAGCTTCAGGATCCAATACCAGGATTCCCGAATGCGATGAACCAATTCCAAGCTCATCTTCAGCGCAAATCATGCCTTCGGAAACCTCACCCCTGATTTTGGCAGGTTGAAGTGTCAATTCCTTCTCATTAAAATACAATGTGGTTCCTATCGTTGCAACGGCCACTTTCTGACCCTTTGCAACATTTGAGGCGCCACACACTATTCTCAATGGTTCACCATTTCCGACATTGACTGTAGTGAGGCTGAGATGGTCGGAGTTAGGATGTTTCACACAGGTTAAAACCTCCCCGATGATTATACCTTTTAAACCACCCTTTACCGATTGAAACTCTTCCATTCCTTCAACCTCCAGTCCACAGCCGGTTAGAATTTCCGCCACCTTGTCAGGTGCATAATCGATGTCGTGATATTGCTTCAGCCAGTTATAGGAAATTTTCATTCGTCTTACAGATTAAGGGAACAAAATTAGTAATAAAAATAATACTATCTAGGAGATCAGACCCCAATTTTGCTTCTTGCGGTCTATCTGGAGGAGATGTTGTGCCAGAATGTCATTTTCTTTTTTTATCAGCGTTGGATCAGTTTGAATGATCTCGGTCGCTACATTTCTGGCATATTTTAAGATTTTTTCATCTTTTACGATATCTGCAATCCGTAAATCAAGAATGCCACTCTGTTGTGTCCCCTGCAGATCGCCGGGCCCCCGGAGTTGCAAATCGGTTTCTGCGATTTCAAATCCATCCGTTGTTCGAACCATGGTTGCAATACGTTTGCGGGCCTCGGCCGATAGTTCATACCTGCTCATGAGGATGCAATATGACTGGTCACTTCCCCTTCCAACCCTGCCACGCAGCTGGTGAAGCTGGGAAAGTCCGAATCTTTCTGCGTTTTCAATTACCATTACAGAGGCGTTGGGAACGTCGACCCCAACTTCGATCACGGTTGTTGCCACCATGATCTGGGTTTGATGTTCAATAAACCGCTTCATTTCTGCTTCCTTTTCCTGCTGCTTCATCTGGCCGTGTACCATACTTACAGCATAAGCCGGTGGCGGGAACTCAGTCACAATATGCTTAAATCCTTCAATCAGGTTTTTCAGGTCGAGGGTTTCCGATTCCTGAATTAGTGGGAATACAATATAAACCTGCCTGCCTTCACGGATCTTCGTCCTGATAAAATTGAAAACTTTATATTGTTCAGGTTCATATACGTGTTTAGTGACGATGGCTTTCCGTCCAGGTGGCATTTCATCAATAACTGAGGTATCAAGATCACCATACAGTGTCATTGCGAGTGTGCGTGGAATTGGTGTGGCGGTCATCACCAGCACATGTGGCGAAACTATATTCTTTTCCCACAATTTTGCCCGCTGGGCTACCCCAAAACGGTGTTGTTCATCGATAACGACAAATCCAAGTCGCCTAAACTGAACATTCTCCTCAAGCAGGGCATGTGTACCAATCAGAATCTGAACATAACCACTTTGCAACTTTTCCAGCACTTCACGCCGCTCAATCTGTCTGGTTGATCCGGTTAGCAAGCTGACCGAAACATCCAACCCTTTGAGCATTGCCGAAATAGTGGTAAAATGTTGTCGTGCCAGGATTTCTGTCGGTGCCATCAGGCAACTCTGATATTGATTATCGAGTGCGATGAGCATCGTCATTAACGCAACAAGGGTCTTGCCGCTTCCCACATCGCCCTGCAGCAACCGGTTCATCTGGTTTCCTGAACCGAGGTCGGCCCTGATTTCTTTGATTACACGCTTTTGAGCATTGGTAAGTTCAAAGGTAAGGTGGTGATGATAAAACTGATTCACATAATCCCCTACCTTCAGAAACTTATGACCTTCATGCTTTTTAAGCCGTAATGATCTTTGCCTGGCCAAACGTAACTGAATGAAAAACAACTCTTCAAATTTCAGTCGGGTTTGTGCCCTTTTTAGCAATTCAGGTGTTGTAGGAAAATGTACATTTATAAACGCTTCCTGGCGGTTAACAAGACGAAGATTGTGCAGTATATCGGTCGTCAGATTCTCAGAGACTGAAAACTTTTCATGAAGGATCAGAATTTTCATCAATTTAGCGATCCCCCTGGAATCCAAGCCTTTTAGTTTAAGTTTCTCGGTCGAATTGTATACCGGTCTTATTTTTTCACTTAAAGGGATCGGCTCAACCGGAAGAATATCCAGTTCAGGGTGGGAAATATTCCACCGGCCATTAAAAAGAGTTGGTTTTCCAAAGACAATATACTCTTGTTGTGGGGTAAGCATCTCCGAAACCCACTTTATTCCCTGAAACCAGATAAGATCAAGCTCCCCGCTCTCATCGCGAATGGTTGCCACCAAACGCTGATGTCGTGGCGGCCCTATGGTTTGAATCCGGATCATTTTGGCTTTTAGCTGAATAAGGGGGGAGTCTTCCCTGATATCAGCAATAAGGTAAAACTTACTCCGGTCAACATATCTGAACGGGAACCATGTAAGTAGTTCTCCAAAAGTACTGATATTCAGCTCGCTTTTCAGCAAATCAGCCCTGGCCGGCCCAACGCTTTTAAGAAATTCAACCGGTGTTTCAAGAAAGGATGCTGCCATGCCAGGAAATGATCAAATTATCGCAAATGTAGGAAATTTACGATGTCGGCTGGCCCATCCGTTAAAAAAGGCCATCCCGTTTTGCCGGGACAGCCATATCAATGTTGTTTTAAATCCGTACTCGCCGAACCAAACAGGTTTAGTATTCCCAGAGATTTGATTCAAACTCAAACAAATCCTTCTTGGCCTTTTCGGCTTCCAGCAATGCATCTACCCCGGTTGAATATTCGTTGATGGCGCGGTCATAAACATTCTCCTCTTTATATATATAGCTAGAGAACATGCGTTTCATGAAAACATCGTCATAGGTCATTCTTCCGGCAGAACCGTTTTTCAGGTTAAACATTTCATTTTTAGCAAAAAGATTGCGGCATTCAGGAAAATATATCCAGAAAAGGTTTTTCTCAAACCGCTTTTCACCGGTGGTTTTATCGATTTCATCCACAACCGGACAAATACCGAGAATTCTTACTTCAACAACAGATCTTTGTCTGTCAAAATAAAAATCCTCCTTGATCTTTAACTTTTTGACATTTGAAGGGTCGAATTCTGTTTTGATTACGGTGTCATATAAAATATCAGGGTTATCAGCACGTGGTAACCTGACAGAATCGCTACGCTCCATCTTATCAATCAATTCCTGATATGTTAAAGGAACCAGGAACTGATCAGATTCATTCGAATAGGCCGTAATTGTACCCTCTTTCAGTCCATCCATAATAATCTGAACGAAACTGCGCCAGTTGTTCTGCGGTTTTTCAGGAAAATAAAAAGGCTGATTCAGTTTCTCACGCATGTCAAGAATCCGCCAGATTCTGCGGGTCCAAACGATATCCGCCTCCCTGAGATAAGAAAAAGGGATGGGCTGTACCTGCATAATGGTTGTTTTGTCATAAACACCATCTCTTGGAGGGCCTTCCAGGACTTGTGCATAGGTAGAAAGGTTTATTGCCCCAAAAGCAAGGGAGAATAAAACCAGGAAAAATGCTTTTTTCATATTACCTCCTTATGAATATTATCAGTTCAATTTCAAACTAAGACTGGCATTAACTTTACGGGTTCCATCGGGACCTTTTACATATACATCATCGAACCAGATACGCTGACCTTTTCGGGCATTGTTGATAGTCTTGAGAATTTCAGGAGTCAACCTGTTTCCCTGGACTTTAACATCATTTCCTTCGCCTGACGCACTTGATGTAGAAAAAACGAAGGATGTTACGCTGTATCGCAAGTCGAAGTCGAAGCCTGCCGGCATTTCGGGCAACAGCATCGGACTGGCAAGCAACAGGCTTTTTGAAATAAAACCTTCATTTTTTCCGGCAATCTTTATCAAGGGGTCGGGCAATGTCTTAAGTCGGAATTTGTACGATCCCATGTTTTTTGTTTTCCCTGAAAAAACTGCATTAACGCTGATGACGGCTTCCCTTGGTCCTGTCGCAGTCAGATTTGATACAATCCAGTCCTTTCCCTCCTGCCGTATGCTGCCCGCGGAGATGGATGGAATGATCCGTTCGGGTCCGCCGGGTACGCTGATTTCAACCGGATTATCCACTCCGATATAAAACACATTCATTTTTGTCGGAGAAATGGTAATTGCAGGCCGTGCAACAATGAATTCATCCTTGAAATGGAATGACATGGTATCACCAAGCGGACTAACAACTTTAATAATTCCGGCATATTTTTTTAATCCTTCCGACGAACCACCCAACTTCAGCACAACCAAGCCGTTTGAACCTTCCAGGGGAGTGGCATTGCGATAGTGTAATGGAGTAAGTGTATCAGCACCCAACGCATAACGAACATCAGGATTTTGCTTGGTATCATAAGCGCCCACCAGAATTTCCGCCTGGTATTCATCACCGACAAAAATATAGCTGCTTCGCGGGATAACCTTGGCCTGGATTTTATCGAATTTGAAATTCAGGGCATCAATGGAACTATAAAGGTTATTGACAACATCGAATTCGGCATTGTACACTTCTGCCTTGATCTTATTTAAAATGGTTACTGTGGCAGCAAGAATTGTACGGTAAAAATTATGCATTTCCCAATTCTGCTTATTTCCAACGGCATCATAAAAAGGGCCTTGTGTATCCATACCCATCTTTATTGTAGCCCTGAATTTTGGATCGACTAATTCAAGCATTTGCTTTTTATAGATCTCTATTTTCTCTTTCAGTATCCTGGCTTCACCTGCTGAACCATCTTCTGAGCTACCAATGAAAAAACGAGTTGGGGTATCATAATTATCCTGCCTTTTGACATTCCGTAAGTTCAGCTTTTTTGCCTCATCCAACGTAGCCAGTTTATCGGTGCGCATAATGATAACGTACTTAATGCTATCAATATATTTGGCAAATTTGTCAGAAAGCATATGGGCCTGTTGTGCTTTTTCCCAATAAGGGCCTACTTTATTCGGGTTTAACTGGTATTGAATTTTAAATTTCGAATAGGTATTATCCAGTTTTTTCGAGAAATTTTCGTTGGTCGTCTCCATACTTTCATTGACCACCAAAAAAGCATCCATAATTTGTTTCGAGACGTTCAATGCGAGCAATGCCGTAAGAACGAGATACATCATCCCGATCATCTTTTGCCTTGGTGTCTCTTTATATCCAGCCATCTAATTAAATATTATTCAAGTTATACACGTAAGCGAATCATGCCTGTTTTCCACCAAAATTCATGGCCGAAAGCATATTTCCATATACTTTATTGAGAGCGGCAATGTTTTTTGTCAGGTTATCTACCTCTGTTTTTAATTTATCTGTATTGGACATGGATTCGTTCAGGTTTATTGTAAACTTATTCATCACATTGTTGAATTTATTTGTGTTTTCCATCTGTTGGTTTGAACCTTGCAGGTGGAGTTCATACAATGCGTTCAGGGCTGAGAGGTTGGAAGAAACACGCTGGAGTTCTTTATTGTAGCTGGCTCCACCGGTTGCAGAGGCATTCAGGGTTTCAGCGGTCTTTGACAGCAGTGTGGCTGATTCGTTATATTTTTCAACAAATTTATTTGCTGTGGAGGTGACATTTGCAATGCTGGCCGAGAAGGCTTTATTAGCAGTAATATCTTCTTTAAGTGATTCGCCGACTTCGGTAAACATTACAGAAAGGCTGGCTGCGCTTTTGGAGGTATTTTTAATATGGGTCAACTGCTCCTGTGATGCGTTCACACTTTGTTCAAGCGATTGCGAAGTTTTACGGTAGGAATCGTTCAGTTGGTTTGCCGATTCGGTTGCACTCTTCATGGTTGAGACATATTTGTCATTGGCCAGTGAGGCATCTGCAACATTCGACAATTTCGAAGTAGTTTCAGAAAGATTGGTTAAACCAGTGCCAAGGCTTGCTATTAATTCGGGGCCTATTTTTGCTTTTTCGAGCATTTTATCCAGATCCTGAGTTACGCTGTCTTTTGAACTGAATGCTCTGGTGGCATCGATACCCTCTTCGTGATAAATTCCTGCCAACTGCGGGTAGACGAGACTCCAGTCGGGTTCAACATGGGGCGGCTCAAATGCAGAAAAGAAAAAAATGAGCGATTCAGTTCCCAGGCCGATGATAAGCAGATAATCGGCATAGTTGTAATGGTTGATTTTAAACAATGCACCGATAATTACAACCGCGGCACCCCAGCCATAGAGTTTGGCCATGAAGTTTTTATAATGCTTTGTTTTGACAAAATCGAGTAATGCCATAGGATGAAAGAATTAAATATTTATAATGAAGACAGGTTTTGTTAATTATTTAGTAGACCTTGGATGACCTTGAGGGGTTATCATCGCGCTGACGACCCAGGAAATTCTGGACACAACGAAATCCGACATAACATTTGGCAGTATCCTGGTACTCATATGAACGCGTTGATACCCGCAGAAAATATGCAACATCCTTCCAGGAGCCACCACGGGTAACCTTACGTTTAAGTGCAGGTGGGTCCGTGTCCTTTGCATTGTATTTATAATCAGGATTCAGGTCCCATGAAAAATTGTATGATGAGGGATGAAAAGCTGTAACCGTCCATTCTGCAACATTGCCGGCCATGTCGTACAGACCATAGTCATTGGCCGGGTAATGGGCAACAATAACCGTATTGGCTCCGCCATCGGCAATATAATCACCGCGCATAGGTTTAAAATTTGCCAGGAAACAACCTTTATCATTTCTGGTGTATGGGCCTCCCCAGGGGTAAGGATTCGCATCATATCCGCCACGCGCAGCCCATTCCCATTCACCTTCGGTAGGCAGGCGGAAATCGCTGATAAAGGTCTCCCCTTTTTGTCCGTATAAATAGCTGTTTTTCATCTGCGTCCGCCAGATACAAAAGGCATTTGCCTGTCGCCAGTTTACGCCAACCACCGGATAGTTATCATATGCCGGATGCCAGAAATACTTTTCAGTACTGGGATCGTTGAATGAATAGGCATAATCATGAATCCAGCATAATGTGTCGGGATACACATTAATAGTCTCTTTACGAACATAAACAGAACGATCCTTTAAACCCTGCGGGCGATTGGCCAGACTGGCCTCTTTAGGATCGGGTTGAGCAGCGTAATCTTTGCGGGATGCAGCCTTGAGGTCAACGAAATAATACTCAAAGTAAAGTTTTCGCGTATCAATCTCTTTTCTTCTGAAGTAACGCTCGTTTTCGGGAAGATATAATTGCGCCAGGGCATCACGGACATCCTGTTGATCAGAATTCCATTCCAGTTTGCTTTCCCAATTAAGAAAAGGAGGATCAAATTGTTCTCCGGTTTTCTTGTTTTCAGAGATAAAGTAAAGCTCCGGCTTGGTTTCTCCAAGAATCCGTCGTGCAATTGAATCTCTTACCCAATAAACAAACTGACGGTATTCATTATTGGTAATTTCAGTCTGATCCATGTAAAAAGCCTGGACAGTTACAGTTTTGGGATTGTTGAGCTGTGCATATGGCATATCTTCATCGCTAACGCCCATGGTGTATGCTCCCATGGGTACGTAAACCATGCCAAACGGATCCGGAGCATAGTACCGCTTACGGTTTTTTACTCCCGTAAGCTCACCACTTCCTGAGTTACCGCAGCTTCCCAGGAATATGAGCAGTGCAGAATAAATGAACAGTTTTTTCATTTTTTTGGCCGATTAATGGATGAGAAATAACGCGACGTTATTAGATTTATTATTTTGATTCATTAGTTTTCCAAATATCTGGGGCATTTTTATATTTTTTTCCTACAGGAACCTTGTATTCCTATAGCTTTTTCTGTATTTATCGGTATCTATTTTGAAACAGTAACTCACCATAACTTCAAAACTTCCACTATTGTATTTACTTAACGCCGAAGTACTGATGTCATAGGCAACACCGATCCGCAGACTCTTAATACTGACACCTGCCAATACAGAAACAGCATCCTGAAGCCGGTAACCAAGGCCTCCATAAAATTTATTATTGTACATGACCAGCGCGCTAAGATTAAACTGAAAGGCAGCTCCGTCATACATGAATAATACCGAAGGCAGCAATTCAAAAGCCGGGTGATTCGGAAGTATCCACTCATATCCACCCCCGAGATAGTAGGTACGCCGCAACTGATAGGCGATTTTTTTTGCTTTTGACTGCAACAGATTATCGGCGGAGAGACCAATATAATATTTTTCGGGAACCTTAAAAAGGATGCCAGCCCCAATATCGAACGACATATCGCTGGTTTTTCCGGACAAATCCCTCAGGGCCGGATCTTCTGAGAAGTTCCCTGCTCCCTGGCCGACATCTAATTTTGAAAAATCGAATTCGCCATTTTGCAACCCAACCTGCAAACCAAATGAGAGATCCCCTCCACCAGCCTCCATTTTGTAAGCATATCCAAGCTTAAGGGCGATGTTTTTGAAATAACCAAGTTTATCCTGGTAGAGTGATCCTCCGATGCCACCATGCAGAAACTTAATCGGCGAATCGACTGTAAGCATAAAAACCTGGGGAGCCGTCTGAGTTCCGTCGGGATCCTTGAACCCAATCCATTGCTGCCGTACAAGGCCTGTAACACATATTCCACCGTTGCTTCCCGCAAATGCCGGATTAATCGCCATGTTGGTGAACATGTAATTGGTGATTAAAGTAGGTTGCTGGGCAAAAACGGAAGCCCCCCCAAGCAAAAAAATAACACACAGGATAAATAAGAAATTTATCCTGAATCTGGTCAGATATCCGGAATTAAGCAATGTCAACAACAGGTTGTCAGGTTCATTAGAAAAACGGGATAAAAGTACATTTTTTTTTGTTACTACCATCATTATATGGCCAATTTAAACTCAGTCAAATCAATAACAATGCCGGAACAAGCCCTGTTTATAACGAATTTCCTGAAGGTCAGAACCAAAATGTTTCTAGATTAACGCTTGTTGAGCATTTGCATTGTGCCGTAATCAAATATCTTTGCATTTTCATTAATTAAATACTAATACTCCGCATATGTCATTCTTCCTGATGAAGGAAAAACCATTCACCCGTAAATGGTTTGTGTCCTACAGCCTGATCATCGTTGGCGCATTTATTCTCGCTGCCGCGTTTGTTCTGTTTATCACACCCTATAAAATTGTTCCGGGGGGTGTTTACGGAATCTCTATCGTTTTACACTATCTGTTCAACACGCCGGTTGGACTTGTTGCGCTTTGTTTCGATATCCCGCTGACAATTATCGGCATCAGGTTTCTCGGTCCCCGGTTTGGGATGAAAACAGTTGTCGGATTTTCCCTAACCGCTCTTTTCACTGATACATTGACGTTATTCTGGGGATTCGAACCCCTGGTGAAGGGAGATGCCCTTTTATCATCCATTTTTGGCGGGGTGTTAGCCGGATTGGGCCTTGGCCTTATTTTTAAATCAAAAGCCACGTCAGGAGGCAGCGACATTGTAGCCATGATCATTGCAAAATATACAAGACTGCCGTTAGGCATGCTGATGATTTATGTCGATTCAGTAATCGTGTTGGTTGGCCTGGTCGTTTTCCAGGACTGGAAGATCCCACTATATTCCTGGATCGTGATTTTCATAACCGGGAAGGTAATCGATGTGGTTCTTGAAGGTGTAAGCTACGATAAAAGTATCTTTATCATTTCAGACAAACATGAAGAGATCCGTGATAAAATAATAAACAACCTCGACCGGGGTGGCACCTACATTGATGGTAAGGGAATGTTTAACTATGCCGAAAAGCGAATTATCTTTACCGTGGTAAGCCGTCGCGAACTGGCTCTGCTTGAGGAATACATCCATGAAATTGATCCAAAAGCATTTCTCACAGTGACCGATGCAACAGAAATACTCGGCGAAGGGTTTAAATCATTAAAGGAAAAGGTCACGGAATAAAAATTTGCCTCATCACCTTGTGAAACCCTTTACCAACTTACCAACTTACCAACTTGCCAACTTGCCAGCTTACCAACTTACCAACTTATCAGGGTCTGAACAACTTCATAATATCCTGCCCGTTTGCAAAGATCAGCAAGCCAAAGAGTATCACCATTCCGGCTATCTGGGCATATTCCATGAATTTATCGCTGGGTTTCCTGCGGGCAATAATCTCATAAAGTAAAAACATCACATGTCCCCCGTCGAGGGCCGGGATTGGCAGAATGTTGAGAATTGCAAGCATGATGGATAAAAAGGCCGTAAGCGACCAAAAGGCAGCCCAATCCCAGGTTGAAGGGAAAATGTTGCCTATTGTGATAAAACCACCGACCGATTCGTAGG
>Ga0247842_10005339_pt1 | contig 15326 bp, 14 predicted proteins | sample LaCruzMarch2015__3_FD_192411 | JGI IMG/M metagenome (GOLD analysis project Ga0247842, IMG submission 192411) | Freshwater microbial communities from meromictic Lake La Cruz, Castile-La Mancha, Spain - LaCruzMarch2015_19m | ecosystem: Environmental > Aquatic > Freshwater > Lake | place: Spain...
CCACAGCAGTGACCGTTTTGACTTTTTGAATAATTTCTTGAAGTTTTGTTTCCTTTAACGACATATATTGCGAATCAAAAGAGTTCATTGTTAAAGTGTAAACTCTTTTGCTGCAATGTTAACAAATCTTGTGGTTTTTCTGAACCATTAAACCAAAAACGGTATAAACAGATGATTTTTAAATTAAATTAAAAAAGCACCCTACTCGCAATCCGTTGCGAGGGGTGTTGAACACCTGCTTTAATTATTCTCGTCTCTTGTTTGGGATATTACCGCCTACAATTACCAACTCCGGACTCTTGGTGTCCACAGTGAATGCATGTGTCTCTCCATGGATAAAGGATCCGATCATCCCAGTCTTTACTCGTGGTCATCCATGACAGTATCCAACGTTTTTTGTTTTCGCTCGAGCACCGCTCGCGGTATACCCTGCATTCAGCCACACTGAAAGCAAATCGGGTAAACAGACTGGTGAAAAAGATGATCATCCAAAAATCACGCCACCAGATCGTCGAGGCCGCGACAGTTTCGTAGTTTGTTTCGTTTCCTGATTGGAGCCAAAAAAACATCGCTACTATGAAAATAATCCACCAGATCTGTGTATAGGCATAAAGACCACCAAGGAGATATCGGCCGAGACGCCGTGTTTTTTCACTGAGCTTCATGAGGTCCTCCGAGTGTTGCTTGAAAAAGAGCCTTAAATCTTCTTATATAACTTTTTATGTTATATGTCAATTTTTTTCTTTTGGTACATCGTACCCAAGGTGTCCAAATGCTTTCGGTGTCGCCATGCGGCCGCGTGGTGTTCTTTCGAGCATGCCGATACGGATCAAGTATGGTTCATTCACTTCTTCGACAGTCGCATCTTCTTCGGAAAGGGAGGTGGCGATTGTTCCGAGACCGACGGGGCCACCGTTATAATTTTTGATTATCACTTCGAGAATTTGTCGGTCGGATGAAGTGAGTCCGAGATCGTCTACTTCGAGAAGATGAAGCGCTTTTCTGGCCGTTTCTTTATCGAGGGGAATTCCCAAAACTTGCGAGTAGTCGCGACAGCGTTTCAGAAAATAATTTGCGGTCCTCGGGGTGAATCGGCTGCGTTTTGCAATTTCTTTCGCTCCTCCTTCGTCTATACTGATTCCGAGAAGTTTCGCGGATCGGTCGATTATTTGTTTTATTTCATCTTCGGTGTAAAACTCCAAACGGAAAGTTCCACCGGAAAAACGAGAACGAAGCGGTGAGGAGAGAAGGGCAACGCGCGTTGTTGCCGCAATAAGAGTGAACGGCGGAAGTTCCAACTGAATAGTTCGTGCGGACGGACCTTTTCCTATAATGATGTCTAAAGTCCCCGACTCCATTGCAGGGTAGAGCACTTCTTCTATCATTTTGTTGAGCCTATGTATCTCGTCGATGAAAAGAATATCGCCAGGCGAAAGGTTGGTTAAAATAGAGGCAAGATCGCCTACTTTTTCGATCGCCGGACCCGATGTTGTCTTCATTTGACTGCCGGTTTCCTTGGCGATAAGGTGCGCAATCGTGGTTTTTCCAAGTCCTGGTGGACCGTAAAAAAGCAAGTGTTCTGGCGGGTGTTTTCGTTGTTTTGCCGCTGTGAGGAGTATGCGAAGGTTCTCTTTTATTTTGTCTTGCCCTATATACTCAGCCCAGACATTCGGACGGAGTGTATTATCCAGAAAGGTACTTTCTTTATGATCTTGCTGTATATTGCTTGACATGAAATGTAATTTATGCTAGCATGTAGAAGACCGAAGCCTGAACAAAAAATAGCGGTTCAGAAAAATGTGCCTTGTAAATATCCGAATAGTCGGGCGTTCCCTCGTCTCCGAGAGTCCTCTGAGGACACTCTGGTAGCAGGCTAACGCTTGCCACACTGGGGTCATCCTTAAGAAGACTCTTAACTTTCAGTGCCAATACCAATTTTTACTGAAAGGACTACTCGGATATTTATAATGCGCATTTTTTTGTGCCAATTTTTTCTTTGCGCTTATCTGACTATTTTTTCATCCTAGCCCAATAATTTTTTAAGCACAAGCCAGTGGCGAACATTTTTGACCTACCGTCAAAAGAATATGAATGTTCTTTCTCTTTATCTGTCTCCTGACATATCGACCACACGATAAAGCTCGTCCAATGTCGTTACTCCCGCAAGAAGTTTTATGGTCGCGTCTTCTCTTATATCGAGAATACCCTGTGCTCTAGTGACAGCTTTAATCTCACGATCGCTCGGATTCGTGGGGAGTATCTCTTCAACGGATTTATCCATTACAATCCCCTCATAAAGCCCGATCTGCCCTTTGTATCCCGTGTTGTTGCAATATGAACACCCAACTGGACGCCAGATTTTTCCATGATTCGTCACTTTTCTTGCGACCATACCGTTCACTATGTCGTCGATGACGGCCTTTTCGGTTTCGGTCTGAGGCTCTTCTCTCTTGCAGTGCCCGCAGAGTACACGGATAAGCCGCTGTGCCATCGCAATATTAATGGCGCTGCCGATTATTTTTGGGTTTATTCCGAGTCCCATAAGACGGGGGAAAACACCAGCCGCATTGTTTGTGTGGAGTGTTGAGAATACCAAGTGCCCGGTGAGTGCCGCATCGATGGATGTTTGCGCGGTCTCGTTGTCGCGGATCTCTCCGATCATTATCACGTCAGGGTCCTGTCTTAAACACGCCTTAAGACCTTCGTAGAAAGTATATTTTTTCTTCGAGTCGGTTTGAGTCTGTACGATACCCTGAAGATGATATTCTATGGGGTTTTCGATGGTGATTATCTTTAACCCCGGTGTATATACCTGGCGAAGAAAAGCGTAAAGCGTCGTGGTCTTACCTGAACCTGTTGGACCGGTGGTCAGTATCATCCCGTTCGGTTTTTCAAGTTGTTTTTCGATTATCGCATTGAGTTCGTCTGATATTCCGAGCGCAGAGTAGGGGATATTGATAATGTTCGGGTTTAAGATACGCAAGACGATAGATTCCCCGTATGTTCCGGGAAGTGCCGAGACGCGTATCTCAACGGTAACTTCGCGGAGTGTTACACTAAAGCGCCCATCCTGAGACACATCTGTAATGTTGAGCTTCATTCCGGAAACGAGTTTAACGCGGGAGCGGATCAGTTTATAGGTTTTAACGTCCAAAAAAGTAACATCTTGGAGAACACCATCAAGCCTAAAACGGAGTCTTGCGTTCACTTCAGTCGGCTCTATGTGTATATCGGAGGCGTTCGTATTCACTGCCCCTGCGAGCACGATCTCGAGTATTCTTGAGATATAGTGGGACTTTTCCCGGTTCTCTACGATGCTTTCAAGAAAAACCCTAAGACTTTGAATATCCACGAGCTGTTCGAGGAAATAGAGGATGTCGGTATTCGATATCTCCAAAACCCCGCCGCGCTCCCCGTGCGCTTCTGATATTTCTTTGTAACGCCACCATGCGTGATGTAGGCTGGCCATTGAGGTCATATACAGTATGACTGTATAGCCGTGACTTTCAACCTCTCTTATGGCAAACTGTGTGTCGTTGTTCCTTGGGGAGTGGACCGCTATGTAAACTTTCTTTCCGGTAACATGAAAAGGAGCAGCCAATGCTTTTTTGGCCGTTTCTTCCGGTATAAGGCGCAAAGCATCGGTATCAATGGATGTTTCAGTAAGGTCTATGTACAGTATTCCGTATTTATTGGCCAATATTCTGGCAATATCCTCTTCTTCTTTTAGGCGAAGTTCATCTATCTTCTTACTTTGTTTTTCTTCGTCGAATTGAGGCATGTTTGAGAGTGAAAATTAAAAATAGCGTAATATCCTTTATATTTACAACCATAATAGCATTTTTAAGTGCGCTCAAACAGGGAAATATGCATTTTGTCAGGTTGGTTGACAAATAATACCAAATGTGATACACTTTACCTACTACAGTGCCCGAACGGGGCACAAATTAAGGCTTTTTATGAACTTCAATACCTTCAGATTTTCAACCAAAACCTCTAAAACCATAATTACCATTATGGCGGTTCTTCAGGCTATTCCTTTTTATGTTTTTGCATCCACTCCGAATGTTCAAACCTATGCTGTCGGAAGGGTGTGGACCGCTTGTGCGATCCTTTCTGGATGGACTGATAATACTGAGAATACCACCCATCGATGGTTTGAGTGGGGTCCGGTAAATTTTCCAAATGCTTATCGTACAAGGGATATCACCACGAGAGATTCAGGAAATTATCGTGTGAAAATAGCGCCACTCCAGCCGAATACTCAGTATTCATACAGGTCAGTGGCCATGAATGATTCAGGAATCAGTTACGGAAGCTTTATCCCTTTCACTACCGTGAATGGTCCGGTAAAGAACCTTGCCTTGATCGGTAATACTGATGATGGTACGGAAACGTGCGGCGTCGAACAATCTGGTCCTGGTGGGCCATATGTTCCCCCTACTCCCACTCCTACACCCACACCAACACCTCCTCCTGCACCCACACCAACACAATCGGTGTCGACTCTTAATGCTACTCATATAACCGATAATACATCGACGTTAAACGGGGTCGCTTTTCCAGGGTGTTCTTCGGGTACGTACGGATGGTTCCAGTATGGAAGAACCCCAAACCTGGGAAGCGAGACCAGTCACATTCTGCTTTCAGGTGGCGCTTCTGTCCTCATTCCCCAGAATATAACGGGTCTCTTACCGGGAACCGCTTACTTCTTCAGACCCGTGATACAAAGTTCCTGCGGGACCAGTTATGGTTTGGTCTATAGTTTTCGCACAACAGGAGTTGCGCCGTATGTTCCGCCAACTACCCCTGTTACCCCAACGAGACCAACGCCGCACATGACACCGAAGACCAGTACGAATGTCGGAAGCGGAACAACCAAAAAACTAGAGTTCTCGCGTGAAAGCCAAATGGCCGCTGCTAATTTGGCGGCGATTGAAACCACAGACAGTTGTTCTTCCGGATGGCTCTCCGGTATCAACGGTTGGCTCATCCTTTTGGCGCATATATTCTTTATTCTCGGTCTCTTTTTCCTCTTCTTGTTCTTCTGTTGCAGGAGAAAGAAAAAAGAGGATGAAGTTCCCTTGTTTATTGCCCCCGTTGCAACATCACAGTCCGGTGGAAAGATCGAGCAAAATCCAGCCGTTACCCCATGGCTCACCCGTGAAAGAATACCTGTTGTTCCTCAAAAAACAGCAGTGACCGCTTATCAGAAAGGCGTGCCGCCGATAAACTTGCCGGTGTAATGAATAACAAAAGCCCCGATCTCCGGGGCTTTTGTCCGATAACAATAGGTGATACATTTATCTCTATGAAATACGTGAGCAAGAATGAAGGGGATACCAAAAAGATAGCGAACGAGTTTGTGGAAAACTTGTTCAAAACCCGTGCAAAAGCTGTGAAGAAAGCGACCATTGTTGCGCTTCATGGCGACCTAGGGTCGGGAAAAACAACCTTCACTAAGGCTGTAGCTTGCGTGTTTGGTGTACGAAATACCATTACTAGTCCGACGTTTGTTATAGAAAAAACCTATAAAATACAAGGAAAACCCTCAAAGGTCTCCGGTTTTTCACAACTTATCCACATAGACGCTTATCGGCTTGAAAAGAGTTCCGACTTGGATGTGCTCGGTTGGGAAGAAATGACCGCTGTTTCGGAGAACCTCATCTTTATCGAATGGCCGGAAAAGGTAAAAGGCGCGATACCGCGGGACGCACAAAAGATACGATTTAAATTCATTAATGAGACCACGAGAGAGATACACTTTTCCTAACAAAAAAAGGTGCCATTCGGCGCCTTTTTTGTGATATAATCTGCCTATGGATAAGAAAAAAACGCTCGTTCTCTTAGATATGCATGCGATACTTCATCGCGGGTATCATGCACTACCTGATTTTGTTTCAAATAAGGGCGAACCGACAGGGGCGCTGTATGGTTTTGTTTCGTTTCTTATCAAACTCTACAAGGATATTCACCCCGATTACATTATTGCGACGTATGATCTCGCTGAACCAACTTTTCGTCATAAAGAGTTCAAAGAATACAAAGCCGGGCGCGCAAAGACCGATGATGCGCTTATCACTCAGCTCATAAGTTCCAAAGATCTACTCGATGCACTTTCTATTCCGCGCTATGAGCTCGCGGGGTTCGAGGCGGACGATATGATCGGCACCGTTTCCGAGATGGTCAAGAAAATGAAGGGTATCGATGTGATCATTGCATCCGGCGATATGGATACCATGCAGCTTGTTGATGATAAAAAAGTCCGTGTCTATACTTTACGGAAAGGTTTGAGCGACACGGTGCTCTATGATGAAAAGGGGGTGGAAGACCGGTATGGTTTCAAACCTGAGCGCATAACCGATTACAAAGGGTTCGCAGGCGACCCGTCGGATAATATTCCGGGCATCAAGGGTATCGGCGAGAAAAGTGCAACGCTTTTGATCCAAAAGTTCGGTTCGCTCGAGGATATCTATAAAAAACTGAAAAAAGATGAAGGTGCTTTTAGAGATGCCGGGGTGAAGCCGCGCATCATTGAACTTTTGAAAGAAGGGGAAGAAGAGGCGATATTCTCGAAAGCGCTTGCGACGATCCGTCGTGACGCAAAGATCGATTTTAAGATACCGGAAAAACGCTGGGATGAATCGGTCGACCGTGAAAAAGCCGAGAACAAGCTTATGGACCTTGATTTCCGTACGCTTCGTGTACGTTTAGGCGAAGTACTTGGCGAGGCAAACCCCGCCTTCGCTTCGAGCTTCGGCGTGGCGAAGCCCGCCTTGGACGAAGAAAAGATCGATGAAGGGGAGCTTCGCCGTGTCGGCATCGCACTTTGGCTTCTCAATTCCGAAATGACCAACCCGGAACTTTCCGATATTCTCGAATTTTCGCGCAAGACCGATTTTGCATCGGCGAAAAAATGGATACTGGACGAAATATCCGCACGCGGTCTCGATAAGGTCTACAATGACATAGAACTTCCGCTCATACCGATCATTAAGAATATGGAAGACCGAGGAATATCCGTGGATATCGATTATCTAAAAAAACTTTCGAAAGAATATCATCAAAAACTGGAAGGGTATGAAAAAAAGATCTTCGAGCTTGCCGGTGGCGAGTTCAATATTAATTCCCCTAAACAGCTCGGCGAGATCCTTTTCGATAAACTGGCGCTTACCGCAAAGGGATTAAAAAAGACGGAAGGCGGTGCGCGCTCGACTCGAGAGTCGGAACTTGAAAAATTGGCGGACAAACATCCTATTATCCCGGAGATCCTTTCGTACCGCGAACTTCAGAAACTTCTTTCGACCTATATCGACAACATTCCAGACATGGTAGCCAGAGATGCGCGGTTGCATACTACGTTCCTTCAGACCGGAACAACAACAGGGCGCTTGTCTTCTGCAAATCCGAATCTCCAGAATATACCGGCATCTGCGGGCTATGGACTCGAAGTGCGCAATGGATTCATTGCTGAAAGTGATTCCATCCTCCTTTCTCTTGATTATTCGCAGATAGAAATGCGCGTTTTGGCCGCGCTTGCGGACGACGAAGTGCTTATTGAAACATTCCGTACGGGAAAAGACGTCCATGCCGCCGTTGCCGCACATGTGTTCGGTATTCCTGAGAATGAAGTGACCAAAGACCAGCGCAGAAGAGCGAAGGTGATCAACTTCGGCATTGTGTATGGTATGGGAATAACCGCGCTTCAACATAATCTGGGCGGGACGCGCGCCGAAGCCGAAGAATTTCACGAGAATTATTTTAAGAAATTCCCGAAAATTTCAGCTTATTTTGAAAAAGTAAAAAGAGAAGCGTCGCAAAAAGGGTATACTGAAACATTCTTCGGCCGACGCCGATATTTTCCCGGGCTTGAATCGACCATTCCCTATGTTCGCGCCATGGCCGAGCGCATGGCCGTGAACGCGCCGCTTCAAGGAACCGCCGCCGATATCATGAAACTTGCCATGATAGCGGTCGATAAAGAAATAGCGAATAAAAAAATAGACGGTTCGGTGCAGCTTTTGCTCACCGTTCACGACGAGATCATTTTTGAAGTGAAAGAAGATGTTGTCGACCACGTCGTTCCTTTACTTAAAAAAGCTATGGAAGGCGTCTGTAATTTCTCCGTCCCGCTTATTGTCGAGGGTGCGACAGGGAAACGGTGGGGAAGTATGAAGAAATAACCAGGACTTACACACTTGGCGATCTGCTCGCCAATTACCTAAACCTTGAAAAAACAAAACTCCAGCCTGAATTTAGGCGGGAGTTTTGTTTTATTATGTTTTTGCAAATCCTCTAAAGTGCTCGGCGAGTTTGGTCCACGAATCTTCGGTCTGGATCTGTTCTTCGCGAGTAAGTTCAAAATAATTCTTTCCGCCGAATTGCGGGTATTCTATGACCGAACATACCCAGATGCCCTCTTGATAGTTCTTTGGGTCGAATGAATGCGAGACATTCGCGTCCATAGCGCGTTCTTGTACGGAAAAGAGAAGTTCGCCTTTATCGGCAACGGCGAGGGCTTCATACCACTCAAGTGTCCTCTCCTCGACCCCTTCCATCATTTTTAGCAGTCCGAATATTCGTTCTTCGTCAGTGTCGCCGAAACGGCGGGTTCGAACGGGTTCCCATGCGCCGAGCGCCGGAATGACCGCACCGCCGTCGGTCGAGATCGCTATGCATCCATATTTTCTCGAATACTCTTTTGCTTTATTCTCGGCGATTTCCTTGAACGTTTCTCCCACTTCTTCCACCGGTTCAAGCGGTAACGTTGTCGGGGTATAAAAATCGCGTACAATATCCGCAATCTTTCTTTGTTTATATGGATTTGCGGAGCCGATCAAAATTTCATTCATAATGAATAATTTTAAAGGAATAAGTGTTTCCGAGCAAGAAAACCCCGAACCAAGCGGTTCGGGGTAGTTTTGCTTTGATTTCATCTCCGTTTTACCAGTTCAAATTGTGCACTGAAATGGCGAAGAGGAATGTCGCGGCCATAGACCGGTACGGCGCGCGGGATATCTTCGCGCATATTATGGAGGTGCTTGATGCAGTCCGCGGTGAAAAGCAGGTCCGGTTCCTCGTATTTCATTCTTGGTATCGCAATGCGGACATAGTTGAACGGCGGCAGGATCTCTGTATCCGTAGGCTTATCGTAATGTCCGAAGGCGAAAGCGCCGAGTTCACACGCTCTCGGCCCATCGAGGAGGAGTAGTCCTGTGAGTGCGATGCCGCCGAAATCTTCTCGGTGCATTCTCGTGCCTTCGTAGAATTTATCGACGTCGAGATAAACAGCATGCCCACCGAACGGCTTGACGACAGGGAGGCCGAGAGAATCCATATATTCTCCGAGTTTCCGCACTTGGCCGATCCGGTCGTTCAGGTATTCTTCGGTGATCACAACAGGTAATCCGCTCGCAATGATCATAATGTCGCGGCCGGATATACCGCCGTAGGTGTCATGCCCTTCGGTTGTGATCTGGTGAACGCGCAGGTCGCGGAGAATTTCGGGGTAGTTTTTGAAAAGCGCGCTTCTTTTTTTAATGCACAGTGCTCCGCCCATATTGGAGAGGCCGTCTTTTTTGAGTGAGATCGTAAAACCGTCGCAAAGGCTGAACACTTCGTGGACGATTTCTTTGATCGGTTTGTTCACATATCCCGGTTCATAGTGCTTGATATACCAGGAATTCTCAGCGAAACGACAGACATCGAGGAAGAACGGTTTTTGATATCGTTCACAAAGCTTTTTAACCCCGCGCATATTCGCAAGTGATACAGGCTGTCCGGCGTTCGTATTGTTGGTAATCGTGCAGTACACGAGCGGAATACGGTCTCCTTGCTCGGATAAGAGCTCTTCAAGCGCGACGAGGTCCATGTTTCCTTTGAATCGGTATTCGAGGGAACCTTCAATAAAATTTTCCGACTGAACCGGAATATCGAGCGCGGTGATGCCGTTCGCTTCGATGTTCGCGTGCGTTGTGTCAAAGTGCCCATTGCTTGGAATAATGAGTCCGGTGCGCCCACGGCCTATTTGAGCGAAAAGGGCGTGTTCTCCCGCTCGGCACTGATGGAAAAGATACGGTTCCCATTCGCTTTGGTCGGAGCGGGTTTTCTTTTTCTTTTGCACTAAAAGTGTTCGCTTGTATTCGGAGAATTCGATCCCGAAAACATTCTCGAATTGTTTGAGGAGTTGGATGTATCCCCAATTAGTGCCGTAAGCTTCATCGCCAAGAAGGGAAGCCGAGAGCTGCTCGATCGTCGGCGTTGTCGTTCCGGAATCGGACAGGAAATCGCCGATGGTCATTTCAGCCGGGAACTTAAAGACGTTCCAGCCGATCTGTTTGCAAATGCGAAGCCTTTCTTCTCTCGTGAATCGGTGATGGAAGCGTACTGCACTGTTCACATAGGCGCGATGGCTGTGCGCCGGAGAGCTATTTGTGAATTGTAAAAGATCTTTGTTTCTCATGATCTTTCTCCTCTTGTTCCTGATGTAAAATTAGCACTGACGGGGCAGTTTGTAAATAAACATGAAAATTTTTACTTTGCTTTTAATCGCCGGGCGGGCATAATAGATGCATGCTGTATCTGGTTTACGGAAGCGATTATAAAAAAGCGCTGGAAAAAAAGAATGAACTCTTGAAGGTTTGCCGCATGAAACGGCCGGACGCGGAGTTCTTTGTCTTGGAGCGGAATAATTTCTCGCAGAGTGTGCTTGAATCCTTGTATTCTTCTCAGGGGCTTTTCGAACAAAAACATGTAGTCGTTCTCGACCATCTTTTGTCGGAAAAGGATATTTCGGGTGATGTCATCACTGGTGTAAAGGGAATGGCCGCGTCGGAGAGTATTTTTATCGTGTTTGAAAGTACGATCCTTGCGAAAGACTTGGTTACCGTTAAAAAACATGCCGAAAAGATCTTTGATTTTGGCGAAGAAAAGATAAAAAAAGGAAAAGATAACACTTCTTTTGAAGTTGCGGATACCTATCTCTCGAGAGACAAAAAGACCGCTTGGATTCTTTTTCAAAAAGCGATGCGAAACGGCGTTGCGCCGGAAGCGCTTCACGGGGCTTTCTTTTATAAAGTAAAAATGGCGCTCCTTTCAAAAAGAACGGGTCGGTATGATTGGTCGTCGAAAAATATGACCGAAAAAGAGCTCGATGAGACAATGGAGCGGCTTGTAAAAATGTATCACGACATTAGGGCCGAGGGTGGGGAACTTAGCGAGGAGATTGAAAAATTTTTACTCGAGAAATAACTATTTTGTAGGCTCCTCTTTGAAGAACGAAATGAGCGCAAAGGTAAATATTATAGCGATAAGTCCTTGGTAGACAGTCGTCACAATCCAATAATTTATATATGAGAGATTGGCAAGGTCGAGCATGGTCCATACCCACGTAGAAGATCCGAAGATGTGTGCAGAATAAGCAAAAACACCGATCCAAAGAGATATCTTTCTTGGTAGCTTCCAGAGTAAAAGCGCAAGAAGGATAAGATAGATACTCGCTCCCGCCAGAAATGAATAGAATCCGTTTTGGAGTAGTACGGCAACCAAAGGATTTCCCTCTTTATACAGGCTTGTGTTGGTCCAATAATCCGGAGGTTGACCAAGAGAAGTCACAGTGATATCGATTATTGCAGGCAGTAACGTTGCGCCGACAAAAAATTTTCTCTTCATTGGTATAGTATAGCTCTTTTGGAGTATATCAAAAACACTTGAAAAAAGTTTAAAATATGCTATCTTAGATAATGTTAACTTATTGGTATTATCCGCCCATAGCTGTTTTGGTAGATATGAAACCATTTCAACAGAAGGCGCCTGAGAGAAGAGTTAATTAAAATATATCCGCCTATAGCTCAGCTGGTAGATCCGCCAGTTGGCGGACTTATAAGCAAGGGGTATAAAATAAGAGAGTTGCACAAGTTTTCCGCCTATAGCTCAGCTGGTAGAGCACCTGCCTTTTAAGCAGGGGGTCGCAGGTTCGAGCCCTGCTGGGCGGACAAGAAAAAAAGCGCCAACGGGCGTTTTTTTCTTGTCCGCCCAAGCGAAGCAACTGCTTGCTTCGCGGGCAGGGCTCGAACGGCGGAGGCATGTTTTTGAGGGCGCTTCCCTCAAAAACGGCCGAGCCGGTGCCCAGGCAAATTTTTGTCGCAACAAAAATTTAGCCGAGGGAGAGACCCCTGCTGGGCGGACAAGAAAAAAAGCGCCAACGGGCGTTTTTTTCTTGTCCGCCCAAGCGAAGCAACTGCTTGCTTCGCGGGCAGGGCTCACCCCTTCGCTTCGCTGCGGAGTATAAACTCCGCCGTTCTCCCGTGTTTGCGAGACGCGTTTCTTTGTGTAATAAAAAGCCCCGTTCCATCGGGGCGTTCTCCTAAACTTCCTTTGTATTTTTGAGCCAGTCGAAACAACGTCTACAGACCCTTTCGGTATCTCCTTCCTCGTAAAAATGATGAAGGTCTCTCTGTGTTCTCAGTCGATCTCCTGTTGAAACACGTTCTTCTCCACCAAGCAACGAAACAAGTTCGACGGTGAGCTTTGGTGGTTTTTGGGTGATCTTTCCCCAGACAGTTTGTGCAAAAGCGACCACGTATAGAAGCCATTTTGGCGCGGTGAATATCGGTGGCTTGGCACCGGTAATCTTGGCCACGATGGCGAGAAAATCGAACCACGTAAGATATTCGCCGCCAAGAACATAATTTTCACCGTTCTGTCCGTGGTAAAAAGCTTCGATGTGCGCCCTAGCGATTTTTTTGGCGTCGCAGAACTCAAGCTTTCCGGGTATCGCAACGCGGAGATCTTCCTCTTCGAAGAAAACGCTATAGTGCCGATGGAAGTCGTATTCTCCTATGACGATAACCGGTTGCAAGATGACCCCGTGTAATCCGCGCTCAACCCCTTTAAGTACTTCAAGTTCTCCTTGCTTTTTTGTCCTAATGTACCCGGAGCGGATCTTTTCGATGAATCCCTCATTCATTCTGCCGTAATAGGGAAGAGTTGCCCCAGTTGATGTATAGATGAATCTCGATACTCCTTTTTCGAGGGCCACTTCTACCAGGTTTCTTGTTGTGAGCACGTTGTCTTTCCACTGTCTCGGGTCCTTTTGGTGACTCACGTTTCCAGCAACGTGGAATATCGCACCGGCGTCTTTTTTTATCGATCTTCTTACTGAGTCAATATCGTAAAGATCGACAGCGGAAAGTCTTACCGAGAGCTCTCGGAAAATGCTGATGTCTGAGGTTTGCCGGTGGAGTACCGTAATATCCCAGCCCTCCTTCAAGAGCTCTCTAACAAGATGATATCCGATACATCCGGTTGCACCCGTTACATAGGCATGCATAATACATCCTCCGGTCTCAGGTTGAGTTGTTGCAGGCTATCCCTGAAGGTCTTTTCAAGATATCCTTGCTCCGCGAGCCATTTGAAGAGTTCAAATTGGTGAAGCCATGTGGTACGATCAGCTTTTCCTTCGCGGATAAGTTGAGCAAATTCCGGCTCAAAACTTGAATAGCCAAGATTGAGCATGTCTGCGGTCATCATGACGGGTATCAAAAGGCTATTTGTTTGAAGCGGATTTACTTCTTTTACTCCCAAAACTCGAGCCGCGGTACGGCGGATCTCGGTTTCGCTCATTCCCCACCAAACCAAAGGGAAAAGCATATTTTCTGTCTTTCCCGTTTCGATGTGGTCGAGCTGCGCATGGGTGAGCCCGCTTATGATCCGTTTTTTCCCGGCAAATCGAAAGCCCGCCTCATAGATCAAACGTCCTTCGGCAAAATCGACAACGCCGTATGCCCCTTTTCCGCCCCCTTTCAGAGAACGAAACGCAGTACTCAGCCTCTCTTTGAATTCAGGGATAAGCTCGTTCATTATGACGAGGTCGGTATTCGTTCTTCCCGAAACGATCATCGCGTTTTTTATCGCGGCGGGGCTCATGAATCCCGTATTAACGAGAAGGGCTTGAACTCGCGCTGATGGATAATCTCTCCGGAATTTATCCAGAAGAACCGCACTATCTTTTCCTCCGCTCAGCAGCAGAACGAACTCTTCGTCCGTTTCGGTGTGAGGTGGTGGGTCCCCATAATTTCCTTTCGGATTTTGCTTCATCCCTAGTCCCAAAGAGTACTGTTCACACTCTGGACACAACTCTTTTTCCTCATTGATCAATAAGATGCACTTTCCGCATCTTTTTGGTAGGGTTAGAGCGCGGCGATGAAGGGGCCAAATATATTTTGCGTACCGTTCAAAAAGATTCGCGTTCATTGATTCTCCTTTTGATCTCAGGGTTTTTCCGTCTATTAGTTAAGCATAAAAGACAACTTTTTGGAAATTTGGAACCAAGTTTAGTTCCGTGGGCAGGCTCTTTAATGATTTGACTTTTTTGTAATTATTACTTTTAACTAATTAAAGTTTTAACAATGAGGTGTAGAGAGGTATAAAAATGGAAGCCCTCATTAAGTCTTCCAAATGGCTTCTTTTTTTGTATGCCCTTGTGCTCGTTGCGTTCGAAACGGTCAACGGTAACCATGAGACGATAAGTGGATCCGACGTTGTTGTTGCAAAAAAGCACACCCCGGCAGATGTCTCATTTCTTGTCACTATCAACGGGGTCGTTCCGGCAAATCACCCGGAATCATGGGGGGTATGCTTCCGGATCCCGCCGCTTGAGGCCCCCGGGTGCCTAGCGATTTCTCGTGAGATTTACGACGACACGACCGTCGGTGAACGGGCACTCGTCGATTATTCTGTCGACGGGGTGGGGAAGCTGTACGTCACCCGTGTCGATTTTAATTGAAACGAAAGCCATCGGCCCCGTCAGGCCGGTGGCTGTTTTTTTTATTACTCCTTTTTTGATGGGGTTATTTCGAATATATTTCGGTTTCCTTGGGAAGGCCTGCTTTGTTGATAAAAGTAAAAAACCCAAAGTATACGGCGATAAAGTTTAATATCGAATGAGAAATTGAAGCCAACAAAAAGTTTGGGTAAAACGTATAGAGGGTCGCAAATAATAAACCGCCACACGTGCCAAGAAACATAGATAAAATAGGCCTTGGGTATATGGTGTGCATATATCCAAAAATCAATGCAGTGATAGTAATTGAGACAAAGAGAGGAAGCACTTTCTCAAGAGACAAAAGTATATAACATTGAAATAAAACTTGTTGGGCAATACTGATCGGGATAAAAAGGAAAAGAAAATGCGGGTCTTTTGAACCGACCCCCTAACAGGGAAAAGCACACATCCCTCGTTTGTCTGGTATAATCAAACGAATATGAGAGTAAAGAAAAAGTATTCCGCCGCGCAAAAATTTGAAGCGGCAATGTCCGTAATCAAA
>Ga0247842_10005351_pt1 | contig 15314 bp, 7 predicted proteins | sample LaCruzMarch2015__3_FD_192411 | JGI IMG/M metagenome (GOLD analysis project Ga0247842, IMG submission 192411) | Freshwater microbial communities from meromictic Lake La Cruz, Castile-La Mancha, Spain - LaCruzMarch2015_19m | ecosystem: Environmental > Aquatic > Freshwater > Lake | place: Spain...
CGTATTTTGCTGATATATAAAGTGGGCAAAAACCCAAACGGGTTGAATTGCCCTGAAACATAATGTGCAAACCCACCCTCCAGTCCAAGGATCATGCTGCCGGGATCCAATGTGTTCATGTGCCCAAAGGCAGGTATTACCATCCCCGAAAGCTCGACAAACGGCGCCGTTATATTGGTATATGTCCCATCTTCCTGAAAACGCAAAACCCCGGGTTGCTGGTTATGATAATACCAGATATTATGGGCACTGTCCTGGGCCAAATACTCAATAAGTTTTGCGCCGTGAAAAAGCTGGTTCAATGTAACATCGGGTTCAAAAGTATCGGTAGTTTCATTGTATCTGAAGATACCCTCCTGCGTTCCCACCGCTATTCCCGATTGTAGCTTAAAAAGTGTGTTGCTGTGGTCCGAAGGCAGTCCTGTTTTGCTGTTATAAAACCTGATCCCATCTGCCCGGTGAAAGCCGGCATCCGGTTTTATCCTGTACAACCCTTTATATCCATGGCTGACCCAGATATAGCCTTTTGAATCCTGTTCAAGGTAATGCGACGACTGGTCAAACCCCGACAGGTGATTCCTGAATTCCCAAAGCGGGCCTCTCTTTTCCAATACCGATAACCCGGAATAGGTCCCGACAAGCAAACGGGGTTCTTCCCCCTTGATTTTGATTATGTTCCATCCCCCGGGAACAGCCGATACCTTTACTGCCTTGTTTTTAAAAATCTGGAAAACGCCCAGGTTGTGTCCGCACAAAAGAGCGTTGTCGATAATTGTCAGGCACCAAACCTGTCCCTCGGTGCCTTCGATCAGGTGAAAATCTTCTTTTTTCTTCAGCGGATTGATAAAATCTTTCCATCGAATATAAAAAAGACCCTGATTGGTGCCTAAGTAAAGGTCATCCCCAAATCGGGCCGACGCATATCCTGAGCCCAGATTATAATAGTTTCGAAAAAAAGTAATGGGCGAATGAATATGTATTACCGTGATCCCGTTGTCAAGGCCCAGCCATAAATTGCCTTCCCGGTCATTTCCTATGCTCAGGACCGTATTGTTTGTAAGGCCCCTTTCCTTGTTGAGTTCCAGGAGGACCCGTCCGGACGAATCAGAAACGATCAATCCGTTCTGAATGGTCCCAAAGGCAAAATTTTTATTGACGGTAAGTGCACCGGAAAATATCTGGTATTTTTTCAGCATTTCATTCACAGGGTTGTCCCAGGGGGCAAATTTACCCCCCGCATACCTGAACAGTCCGTTTTTTGCCGTGCCAACGATAATCTGGTCATCGTTCAAAGGCAGTATGGCCCACACCGGCATGCCTGCAAACCTGGATCCGTCTGGAATGGCCTGCACGTTACCGTCCCTGTATTGCATTAATCCCTCATGCTCATCATAAACCCACAAAATCCCGTTCACATAGTATGAAAAGTGAAACTTGGAGGGTGGGCAAACGATGTCAATTTTTCCGTGGCTGTAAATAAAAATGGCTTTAAAGGATTGAAATACAATGCCAAAGTTGGTTTTATGGATCCGCCAGATTTCATCAAAATCGGTAATCCGGTTCTTCAGCAAGGGTACAAGGGAATGAAATTTAAACTGGCCATGGGTATCATCCTCATAGTATCCGAAGTTGTTAAAAGCCCCGACATACATGCGCGTATCATCGGCACAGAGCGACCGGATGACCAGTTCAAGATCTTTGTAAACGGTCCAGCGGGCGCCATCAAATTCCACCAGGCCGTAGTTATTCCCAAAGTACATCCTGCCATTCGAAGCTTGCGCAACGGCCCAATTCTGGGTGCCCCCTTTATATTCCGACCGGCTGAAATTATGAATGCCCGGCAGTCCATAACGTTGCGCATATAGCAAACCTGCCGATAAAACCAAGATCAATATTCCGGGCAGCCTGTATGTCACATGTCTCTTCATATTAAAATTTATACCGATCGAAATCAGGTTTGCAATATTGGTTATTTCACAACCATCGGTATTACTGCATCTAACCGAAAATTGCTTTGCATTTTCATTAAGATGCAGTATAAATCACTTGCGGTACATTCCACCTGTACACAGTTGTTGATGTGCCTTTGTTTTTTGATTCTCCTTTTTCCCCGGTTCTTATGATACAATGTTACGAATTCCCAGCTAATTCCGCAATGACAAATTTGATTTTTTCGCCTATCATTTGTTCGGTCGGCCAGGTTTCCCTGGTTTCCTTTCAATGCCAGTATAAAACTGCTCCTTTTTATTGAAACTGATGGGCAATGTTTATCTGGCACACCATGGCATCAATGGATATAATATCCGAATCGTCCTTATCTTTCCGGGTAGGCACCTGGTACAAATAGTCGCTGATCCATTTCACGAAACATTGTTTAAATTCTTTCGGGTCAATCGCAAATAATATCCGGTTAAAGGCATCATGGGATGGATTACTTTCCAGGATGGCTGCAAAGTAATGGATGTTACCCGTGAAACCGTTAGTAGATGGAAAGGGCAACTCCGAAGGGAGGGCTTGAGGGGAATCCTAAAAAGTGGAAAGGTTGGAAAACGCTCCCGGTTAATTCCCGGGAAACAATCTCAATTAACGGCATTGTTAAAGAAATCACCAAAAAAACATGGGCATGACTGTAAAAGATGGACCGGCAGGTTGGTCAAAGAGTTTGCCCTACGGAACTGGGATCTTTCAATTAGTTTGCGTACGGCCAACCGCTGGATGAAAATGGCCGCACCCTTCGTCACCACTTGAATTGCCTAAAATTAACCGATCCCTTAAAAATTGAGATGAATGTTTGGTTAGCGTATGGTAACGTAAAAGAAAATTTCATAGTTTTGAAAAGAATAAGGCGACCCGAAGGCCGCCTTGGATGTTTTCACAACGGAATAATCCTTATTGTGAATTGCTTTAGATTGTGATGCAAATATAATATCCTTTTCATAAATGTCAAGTAAATATTTAAACAAATCAATATGACAAAAATATTGGGACTTGATTTGGGGACAAATTCCATTGGCTGGGCACTGATTGATCAAAACTTTCCTGAAAGGCAAGGTGAAATTTTAGGTTTGGGATCAAGAATAATTCCGATGGACCAGGGAACTTTAGGTGAGTTTGACAGAGGCAATTCAGTTTCTCAAACAAAGGAACGCACTGGTTTCAGGGGTGTTCGGAGATTGCGCGAAAGACATTTGCTCAGGAGGGAAAGGTTGCATTCAGTTTTGAATATAATGGGATTTCTACCTGAACACTATGCCCGGCAAATCGATTTTGAAACTCATTTTGGGCAGTTTATAAATGATAGTGAGCCCAATTTGGTTTATAAACCCAATGAACAAAACGGCAGGCCTGAATTCATCTTCAAGGATTCCTTTAACGAAATGTTGACAGATTTTAAAAATCAATACCCTGATTTGCTGGAAAAAAACAAGAAAGTACCCTATGACTGGACAATATATTATTTGCGAAAGAAAGCATTGGCACATCGGATAGAAAAGCAGGAGTTAGCCTGGCTTTTGCTTCATTTTAATCAAAAGAGAGGCTATTTTCTATTAAGAGGTGAGGATGAAGAGGATAGTGTAAATCAATCAGTTGAATTTCATGCGCTCAAAGTCATTGACGTTGTCGATGATGGTGACCGGAAAGGGAAGGCAGATATTTGGTATAGTATTATACTGGAAAATGGTTGGATATACCGCAGAAAGAGTAAAGTACTTTTAGACTGGATTGGCAAAACCAAAGAATTTGTAGTCACGACAGAATTTAATGAAGACGGGAGTATAAAAAAGGATAAGGATGGAAATGAAAAACGATCAATCAGAGCTCCTCAACCCAATGATTGGACCTTGGTGAAGAAAAAGACAGAATTCGAGATTGAGAAAAGCAAGAAGACCGTTGGTTGTTATATATATGACACCTTACTCAAGCAACCCTCGCAGAAGATCAAGGGGAAATTGGTACGCACCATAGAAAGACAATTCTATAAGACAGAATTAAGGATTATCCTGGAAAAGCAAATGGAGTTTCATCCTGAATTGCAGGATCGGCAAATCTATTCTAAATGTATCCGGGAGTTATACAAAAGCAATGACTGTCATCGGCACAGTCTTGAGGGTAAAGATTTTGTACATCTGTTCTTGAATGATATTATTTTCTATCAACGACCGTTAAAAAGCAAGAAATCGTTGATAGCAGATTGCCGGTATGAAATAAGAACCTTTAAAAACAAGGATGGTTCCCTTGGATCAGAACCTGTAAAATGTATTGCAAAATCCCACCCATTATACCAGGAGTTCAGGCTTTGGCAATTTCTTCAGAACCTGAAAATATACAGAATAAATGCGGAAGTTGATGGCAAGATTATACCTGAATTGGATGTGACTTCCGCGTTTTTAAAAACAGAAGATGATTGGGTCGCTTTATTTGATTGGCTCAATGATAAGAAGGAAATTAAGCAGGAAACATTTCTTAAATATCCTCCATTTAAACTTAAGAAAAACCTTGGCAATTATCGTTGGAACTATGTGGAGGATAAAATTTATCCTTCTAATGAAACGAGGGCTTTGATGCTTTCAAGGCTTAATAAGTGCGATCATGTTTCAGAGGAATTTTTCACAAGGGAAGTGGAGGAACGCCTCTGGCACATTCTCTATTCGGTTGAAGGAACAGTGGAGATTAAACAAGCATTAAAAACATTCGCTGCGAAAAACGGACTAGGTGAGGAGTTCGTCGAAAACTTTATAAACTTCCCCCGATTAAAGAAAGATTATGGGGCTTATTCGGCAAAAGCGATTAAAAAACTGATACCACTGATGCGGAGAGGCAAATATTGGAATGAGAGGGAAGTAAACGAGGTGGTACGAAAAAGGATCCATGATATTACTGAGCGATTGAGTTCGATCGGAAATGATAAGACCCGGATATCCGAAATTACGGACGATGACATACCTAAACAAGTTCTAAAGAGTTTTGTGGCTTGTAAAAACCCATTACAGGCATTGAATACATATCAGGCATGCTATGCAGTATATGGCAGACATTCTGAGGAAGGAGAAATTGTAAGATGGAAAAACCCGTCAGAGGTTGACCATTATCTTAAAACTGTCTTTCGCCAGAATTCATTGCGAAATCCGATTGTAGAACAGGTGATTGCAGAGACTTTGCGTGTAGTCAGGGATATTTGGAATCACTTTGGAAATGGCAGGGAAAATTTTTTCGACGAGATTCATGTTGAAATGGGAAGGGAGATGAAAAATCCGGCTGATAAGCGGAAGCAAATAACGGAACAAAACTCAGCCAATGAAAATACCAATCTTCGAATAAAGGCCCTTCTGTCAGAAATGTCACTGGACCCTGACATTGAAAATGTTCGACCATATTCACCGGCACAACAAGAAATTTTGAAGATTTATGAAGACGGTGTATTAAAATCAGGTCTTGAACTGCCGGAGGATATTATCAAAATAAGTAAGAATGCCATGCCATCCATATCCGAACTTAACAGATATAAACTTTGGCTTGAACAGAAATACAGGTCGCCTTATACAGGTGAGATAATCTCCCTGGGCAAATTGTTCACCCCAGCATACGAAATCGAGCACATTATTCCGCAATCGAGGTACTTTGATGATTCACTCAACAATAAAGTGATTTGTGAGGCTGAAGTCAACAAGGACAAAGACAATTGTACTGGTTTTGAATATATCAGGGATAATTCGGGAAAGATACTCCAATTGGGTATGGGAAAAACTGTCAGGATTTTCACTTTGGAGGCCTATCAGGATTACGTTAAATTCCATTTTTCTTCAAACAGGGGGAAAATGAAAAGACTTCTTATGGATGGCATACCCGAAGGTTTTATTGCCCGTCAGCTTAATGATACCCGATACATAAGCAAAGTGGTGAAGAACTTGTTGTCAAACATTGTCAGGGAGGAAAACGAACTGGAAACAACTTCAAAAAACGTTGCAGCAAGCAATGGGTCAATTACCTCAGAATTAAAAAAGGCATGGGGGATGAATGGCGTTTGGAATGAATTGATTTCACCAAGATTTATGAGGCTAAACCAATTGACGAATTCAAACCAATTCGGTGAGTGGATTACCCGTGATAGCAAGAATTTCTTTCAAAACCGCGTCCCTTTCGAATTGCAGAAAGGGTTTAATAAAAAAAGGATTGACCATCGCCATCATGCAATGGATGCACTGGTTATTGCTTGTGCCACACGGAATCATATAAATTATCTGAACAATGAATCGGCCGGAACAACAAAAAGGTACGATCTGAGGTCAGCGCTGTGTTTTAAAGATAAAGCAGAAGGGAACGGCAATTATAGGTGGACCTTTTACAAGCCTTGGGATTCTTTTACCGTGGATGCCAAAAATAAGTTGGAGGCTGTCATCGTAAGTTTCAAGCAGAACAACAGGGTCATCAATAAAACGGTTAACCGGTATCAAAAATGGAAGAGAGACGAAGATGGAAAATTACGTAAAGTTTTTGTGACCCAGGAAAAAGGTGACCATTGGGCAATCCGCAAGCCGATGCATAAAGACACTGTTGCCGGGGCTGTTACCTTACGATTTAAAAAGAAGGTACCATTAACCAATGCCATCGATCAGGTGGAAATGGTTGTAGATATTCCACTTAAGAGGCAAATCAAAGATTTACTTCGACAGGGTTATGATAAAAAAGCAATTCTTAAATATTTTAAATCCACTATGAATAAATTCCAGGACAGGGATCTTTCACGTGTGGAAATGTATTTTTTTGATCATGAGAATGTTGCTTCCAGGGTTTCCATTGACGAAAGTTTCAATTCAACAGCTATCAGGAACATCACGGATACTGGCATTCAAAAGATTCTGTTGAATCATTTATCTAAATACAATGAGAAAATGGGTGATAGTTTAATTGAGCATCCTGAACTTGCCTTTTCCCCGGATGGCCTTGATGATTTAACGAAAACTCTCAGTTTTCTTAACAATGGGAAAGAGCATAAACCAATTTTCAAGGTGCGCTGTTATGAACCAAAGGGCAATAAGTTCAATGTTGGATGCGCCGGTAACAAGAAATCCAAATTTGTTGAAGCCGCAAAAGGAACGAACCTGTTTTTTGCGATTTACCAAGATTCGGAAGGAAAAAGAAGTTTTGCCAGTATCCCTTTGAATGTGGTAATTGAAAGACAGAAACAAGGATTGAGTTCAATACCTGAAACAAATGGATTATCAAATAATTTGATATTGTACCTATGTCCCAATGATTTGGTCTATATACCAACTGAGGTTGAAAGAGAAAATAATAACCTCGTTGATTTTAATAATCTTACAAAAGATCAGAGGTTAAGAATCTATAAAATGGTTAGTTCATCAGGGTCACAATGTTTCTTTGTTACAAGTGAAGTGGCAACGCCTATTTGGAATAAATTTGAATATTCAGCGCTGAATAAAATGGAGAGGTCCACTGAAGGTATAATGATTAAAGATGTTTGTTGGAAGTTGAGGTTTGATCGTCTTGGACATATCATAAATGAAGATAAATAATGGTTTTATTAAGAGGGTTCGATCCGGGGTTATTTCATCGCCGCTCCATCCGGCTGAAAGGATACGATTATTCACGTCCCGGAATTTATTTTTTTACGATTTGTGTAAACCCCCGCGAATCGTTATTTGGAGCATTTTCTGATGGGATTGTTTTGTTAAGCCCTTATGGGGAAATAGTAAAAAGCACCTGGTTCGATCTGCCCAATCACAATCTAAATATCACCCTCGACACATTTGTCATAATACCTGATCATTTTCACGGGATCATTATTATTAATGAAACGTCAGCCGTAGGGGAACAGGGGGGTCATGACACAGATAATGGCGATGCAGGTGACGATGTAGGGCCGGGTTCCGAACAAAATGTAGGGGCGGGTTCCGGATGCGGTGCCGTTAATGATTTAGGGCCGGGTTCCGAACAAAATGTAGGGCCGGGTTCCGAACAAAATGTAGGGGCGGGTTCCGGACAAAATGTAGGGGCGGGTTCCGAACCCGCCCCTACATTTTCCACCAACGATCCGTCCGGAACATTTTCCACCAACGATCCGGCCGGTACATTTTGCACCAACGATCGGACCGATCCAATTTGCACCAACAATCCGGCCAGTCACATTGCACCATTTCGCAGGGCACCTGTTCCCAAACAACAACCATTGTCTGAGATTATCCGGCAGTTTAAAACATTTTCTGCACGACGCATCAATGAAATGCGGAAAACCCCCGGTGTTTCTGTTTGGCAGAGGAATTACTATGAATCCATCATACGCGGGAAAGACAATCTGGACAAGGTTCGGAAATATATTCTTGCCAATCCTCAGAGAATAAAGAAACAAGTTGATGATAAATAACTGCTTTCATGATCAAACGAACCCTCTTCTTTGGAAATCCAGCTTACTTGAATTTGAGGAATAGACAATTGATTGTCCGATTGCCTGAACATGAGAAGAATGATACTTTGACAGTATCATTCAAAAAAGAGGCAGTAGCCACGATTCCCGTCGAGGATATCGGGGTGGTCGTAATTGACCATCAGCAGGTAACCATTACCCAGGGGCTTATGGCTGCGCTTGTCGAAAACAATGCCTCGGTGATTGTATGCAATGAAACCCATCACCCGACCGGCTTAATGCTGCCGCTGGACATGCACAACATACAGCACGAACGATTTAAGGTGCAAATTGAAGCCTCCGCCCCGTTAAAAAAGCAACTGTGGCAGCAAACCGTGGAGGCGAAAATCGGGAACCAGGCTGCCATGCTGAAGAAAGCCGGCCATGACCCGGAAAGGTTACTTGCTTTTGCCAAATCTGTTAAATCGGGCGACCCGGATAATATTGAAGGGACCTCGGCTCATTATTACTGGAGCACCTTATTCAAGGATCATTTCGGGTTTAGCCGCGACCGGAACGGAGATCCGCCCAACAACCTGCTAAATTACGGATATGCAATATTGCGGGCCATCACGGCGCGGTCTTTGGTGGGGTCGGGGTTGCTTCCAACCCTGGGCATCCATCACTCAAATAAATACAATGCCTATTGCCTGGCCGATGACATCATGGAACCCTACCGGCCTTTTGTGGATGAAATTGTATTCGGAATTGCATCGGCCGGAACTGATTGTGCTGATCTGACGGTAGAATTGAAAAAACAGTTGCTTGCGATTTGTACCGTGGATATCCATTTTGAGGGTGAACGCAGCCCGCTGATGGTCGGAATGCAACGCACTACGGCATCACTGGCACAATGTTTTGAGGGAGGGCGGAGGAAAATATCGTACCCGGAACTAAAATAACGGACCATGGGTGAAAATAACAGTGCACTCAGCCGTTTGAATGAATATCGGATTTTGTGGATTCTTGTGTTTTTCGACTTGCCGGTCGTAAAGAAAAAAGACCGGAAAATTGCTGCACGGTTTCGTAAGGATATCATGCGAAATGGATTTTCCATGTTCCAGTTTTCAATCTACCTGCGTCACTGTCCGAGCAGGGAAAATGCCGATGTTCATATCAAACGGGTGAAAAAACTACTCCCGGAAAAGGGACATGTCGGAATCCTGACAGTAACTGACAAACAATTCGGGAGCATGGAATTGTTTTATGGTACGAAAGAAACAATACTTCCCGGTACTCCTCAACAACTTGAGTTGTTCTGAAATCCAGGAATTAAAAAGCCCCGCTTCCCAATCAGGATGCGGGGCAGTTACCACGCTTTTTTCTTTGTAAAAACCACCTGCTTAGCAGTAATATCAGCCTTTTCGACGATATACGCTGTGGTTTCTGTTTCAAAGATACAATCTAAAAGCAATTCACAACCCCTGCTCATGGCCTATCTGGGCGGGCAGAAGCTGTGGTTTCTGTTTCAAAGATACAATCTAAAAGCAATTCACAACACAAGCGTGCAAGGATGACCACTGGAATTACGCTGTGGTTTCTGTTTCAAAGATACAATCTAAAAGCAATTCACAACGGACAGGATCGACGCGATCACAATTAACAGGCTGTGGTTTCTGTTTCAAAGATACAATCTAAAAGCAATTCACAACCACACGGGCAAATTAAAGTAATAACAGAAAGCTGTGGTTTCTGTTTCAAAGATACAATCTAAAAGCAATTCACAACGTCATAAACCTGTAAAAAAACATTATATAAGCTGTGGTTTCTGTTTCAAAGATACAATCTAAAAGCAATTCACAACACTCCGACCATACTTGCGCACCCGTGACCGAGCTGTGGTTTCTGTTTCAAAGATACAATCTAAAAGCAATTCACAACACTCAGAGGTGTTCCGTTTAAAACCAGTTTGCTGTGGTTTCTGTTTCAAAGATACAATCTAAAAGCAATTCACAACCGCTTGGAGGGTTCTTTTATATTAAATAGCGCTGTGGTTTCTGTTTCAAAGATACAATCTAAAAGCAATTCACAACTTATAGGCAATCTTTCCTTGAAGTGGTATGCTGTGGTTTCTGTTTCAAAGATACAATCTAAAAGCAATTCACAACACAGGGGGTGTTAAATTTCAATGGCAATGCTCACCTTACCACCTAGTCCCTTCTCTACAATATCATATAATGTTTTTAAATTCATATTACTCCCATCATTTTCAACTCTTGAGATATAGCTCCTTTTTTTCGAAATTACTTTTCCAAGTTCTTCCTGAGTCATTTTCTTTGATTCTCTAGCTTGCCGGATTAATAATCCTATTTTTAATGCTTCTATCTCCCGGTCAAGTTCATCCCTTCGAAGAGTTCCTTTTTTTCCATAGACGTCATCCTTAATCTTTTTCCAGGATTTCAGATTTGAATGTTCTTTTTTCATATTTTCCCTTTTCTCTTTTCTTCGAAATATTCATCCTTGAGTCTCAAGGCGATTGAAATTTCCGTTTTTGGTGTCTTTTGTGTTTTCTTTTGAAACCCATTGAGCAGGATTACTAGCCGACCTTCATCAAAGAAGCAGAATACTCTCCAGATGTTAGAACCAAGTGAAAATCTTGTTTCATAAAGACCTTCAGTTCCTTTAAGATGCTCAATATACCTGGTCGGAATATATTGCTGATATTCAATTATTTCAAAAATCTTGTAAATTTTATTCTGAACCTTAACAGGTTGTTTAACAAGAAATTCTTCGAAATAGTCTTTATAAGCAGCAATGGTTCGAATCTTTTCAAAATCAATAAGTTTTGTGCAAAGGTAACTTAAAAGTTACTGATATGCAAATTTTCACGAAGTATGTTTATAACTTAATACCCCCTAAAAAGCAAATAACCACAGCTGTGGTTTCCATTTCAAAGTAAATCTAAAAGCAATTCACAACTGCAGCAAGTAGCTGATCGGTAAGCCTGGCAAGCAGAAAATTGGTAAACTCTGATATTTCCAGGATTTTTTCTTCAGGCAGTCGATTCAGATTATTCAGCGTTCTTTTAATTAATGCATCGCGTGTGCTCCTATTCCTTTTTTTTCAAATTTACTAAAAAATCCATCTATGGGCGAGGGACGGAAATCAATATTCTTTGATTACGGACGGTCAATTTTTCTAATTTTGTCACAATTGTACCGGTTCGGATCAGGTTTGCCAGTATTGAGCTTTTGTTCCTCCCGGTATAACTGCATCTAACAGAAAAATGCTTTGCATTTTTTGTAAGATGCAGTATAACAGCAAAATGCTTTGCATTTTTTGTAAGATGCAGTATAAATTCTAAACATGTTTGCAACAAAAAACACCATTCTTGTTATGCGAAAACTTTTTGTGTTCACTGTGCTGATCCTGTCGGCTTTACAGGTCTATAGTCAGGAAAACCCTTTGTGGATGCGTTATACCGCGATATCACCGGATGGAAAAACCATCCTGTTCTGTTATAAGGGCGACATCTGGTCGGTGCCTGCTGCCGGAGGGACAGCGGTTCCGGTTACGCTCACGGAATCGTATGAATACGCCCCTGTATGGAGCCACGATGGGAAAAACATCGCCTTTGCCTCCGACCGGACCGGGAATTTTGATGTGTTCGTGATGGCTTCAGCGGGGGGAGAAGCCCAAAGGCTTACCTTCAATTCAAACCGGGAAATCCCCTGGAACTTTACGGCCAACAACAAGGATGTTATTTTTACTGCCTGCCGGCAGGATGTGGCCACCAATGCCCAGTTCCCGATCTCACTGATGAGCGAACTCTATACTGTCCCGGTTTCGGGGGGCAAGGTTTCCCTGCTGCTGCCCACTCCGGCGCTACAGGTTTGTCCCACCGCTACCGGCGACAAGATACTCTTTGAAGATATCAAGGGATATGAAAGCGAATGGCGCAAGCACCATACCTCAGCCATTGCGCGGGATATCTGGCTATACGACTTTAACACAAAGAAATATACACAGCTCACCCGTTTCAATGGCGAGGACCGCGACCCGGTTTTTGATTCCAATGACCAGGATTTCTATTACCTGAGTGAGCAAAGCGGCTCATTCAATGTGTATAAAAGTTCCATAACCGATCCGGCGAAAGTAACCCCTGTTACGAATTTCACCAAACACCCGGTCAGGTTCCTCAGCCGTTCGGCAAAGAATACCTTGTGTTTTACCTACGACGGGGAGATTTACACCCTTGAGCCAGGCAGTGAGCCTGCAAAGGTTCGAGTCAATGTGTTTGCCGATGGCCGTTCATCATTGGAAAAAATTGTTCCGGTAAATGAAAAGTTCACCGAAATGCGTCTTTCGTCAAACGGCAAAGAATACGCCTATGTGTTTCGCGGGGAGATATTTGTCAGCAGCATCGACGGCGCATACACCAAACGCATCACCAACACTCCTTACCAGGAGCGCAGCGTGAGCTTCAGTCCCGATGGCCGCTCGCTGGTTTATGCAGCAGAGGTTAACAACAGTTGGAATGTTTATACCACCTCGATCCAGCGTAGGGAGGAGCCCTATTTTTATGCATCAACGGTACTGAAAACGGAACCGGTGGTGGCAACGGCCGCGGAAGAATTCCAACCCAAATACTCTCCCGATGGCAAGGAGGTGGCTTACCTCGAGGACCGGGTGGTATTGAAGGTGATCAACCTTGACAGCAAGCAAACGCGGACCATCATGCCCGATTCGGTCAATTACTCCTATGCCGACGGGGACCAGTACTATCAGTGGTCGCCCGACGGTAAGTGGTTCCTGGTGAATTTTGCTTTTCCCGACCGCATTTTTAGTCCTGAAGTTGGATTGGTTTCCTCCGACGGTAAGGGTGAGATTAGAAACCTGACCCTCAGTGGGTATGATGACTATGCGCCGAAATGGTCGATGGGCGGTAAGATGGTGGTCTGGGGATGCAACCGGAACAGCGACCGCGAACAGGGAGGAAGTCTCACTAATGCCGATGTCTATGCCCTGTTTTTTACCAAAGCCGCATTCGACCGGTTCAATTTCTCGAAGGAGGAGCTTGCGCTGGTGAAGGACCAGGAGGAAAAGGCCGAAAAGGAGAAGAAAAAGGAGGAAGAAAAATCAAAGGAAAAGGGAGATAAAAAGGGCAAGTCCGATACAGCTTCAGAGGCCAAGAAGGATTCGGCCAGGGTAGTGATCGATTGGGTGAACCTTACCGACCGGAAGGCAAAGCTTACCGTTCACACTTCGGCGGTGAGGGACTGGCTGCTGTCGAAAGATGGGGAGAAGCTGTTTTACCTGACCAGTTTTGAGAAGGACAACGACCTCTGGGTGACCGAACTCAGGACAAAGGAGACCAAACTGTTGGCCAGGATAGAGGCAAAAAGAGGCGGGATGGAGTTGTCATCCGACGGCAAATTCCTGCTGGTAATGGCCGATGGCAAGCCGATGAAAGTGGAGGTAGAGGGAGGCAAAACGGAATCCCTGAAGACCAACGGGGAGATGTTGCTGAAACCGGCCGAAGAGCGCGGTTATATTTTCGACCATTCCTGGCGGCAGTTCAAGGATAAGTTCTACGTGGAGGACATGCATGGCATTGATTGGGACTATTATTACGGTGCCTACAGGAAATTCCTGCCTTACATCAGCAATAACTATGATTTTGCCGAGATGCTGAGCGAAATGCTGGGTGAGATGAATGCATCCCACACCGGATGCGGATACCGGCCCGAATTCCAGAATACTGATCAAACGGCCGACCTGGGCGTTTTCTTTGATTATAATTTCAAAGGACCTGGGTTGATGGTCGCGGAGGTGGTTGAAGGCGGGCCGCTCGACAAGGCTTCGTCCAGGGCAAAAGAGGGCATTGTCCTTGAAAAACTGGATGGGGAGCCCATTTCCGATTCCCTGGATTTTTATGCCATGCTCAACCGCAAGACCGGCAAGCTGACCCTGCTTTCGCTATACGATGCCACAACCGGCGAACGGTGGGAGGAGCGTGTGAAACCTATCAGTGCAGGTGTGGCAAACCAACTGCTTTACCAGCGGTGGGTAAAGAACCGCCGCAACGAAGTGGAGCGCCTTTCGGGGGGCAAGATCGGCTATGTACACGTACGATCGATGGATGATGCGAGCATGCGCGTAGTGTTCGAGGAGGCCCTGGGCCGGAATTTTGAAAAGCAGGCGATCATCGTCGATACCCGTTTCAACGGGGGCGGGAATATCCACGAGCAGTTGTCCGATTTCCTGAGCGGGAAGAAATACATGGATATTGTGCCGCACGGACAATATATCGGATCAGAGCCATACGACAAATGGGTGAAACCCTCCATTGTGCTGGTGGGAGAGAGCAACTATTCGGATGCGCACCTCTTTCCGGTGGCCTACAAGCTGAAAAATAGCGGGAAAACCTTAGGCATGCCTGTTCCCGGGACCGGGACCTTTGTATGGTGGGAAACACAGATCGACCCCACCCTCGTATTCGGTATCCCGATGGGGGGCTGGCGCACGCCCGACGGTAAATTCTGCGAAAACAACCAGATGGAGCCCGATATCCGGGTCGCCAACGATCCGGGCATCATGGCATCGGGCCGCGACCAGCAGATCGAAGCGGCGGTGAAAGCGTTGCTGAAGTGATCGAATGCCCGTCCCAGCCGGGAATGTTCCGATCGGTACAATAAACTTTCAGAATCTTTGTTCAATTGCCTTTACAAAAGGTCAATTGCCCCGGCTTTTCATAGCCCTTAACCCGACTTGCACCCTGTGCTCCGTAACTTAGCCTGTGCCGGGCGGTTCGGTTTTTCGATCGACTGTTTCGGGTAACACAGATTTTTTGACAAAGGGGTAGTGTTTGTATCCTAAAGCATTGTAAGTTTCGGTGGCGTTGGGTTCATGGGCAGTGCATTTACGGATGAATATCTTTTGTTCGTTTTTA
>Ga0247842_10005357_pt1 | contig 15299 bp, 12 predicted proteins | sample LaCruzMarch2015__3_FD_192411 | JGI IMG/M metagenome (GOLD analysis project Ga0247842, IMG submission 192411) | Freshwater microbial communities from meromictic Lake La Cruz, Castile-La Mancha, Spain - LaCruzMarch2015_19m | ecosystem: Environmental > Aquatic > Freshwater > Lake | place: Spain...
TCGGCTATGGCATTACGCCGGGAAGCGGTCCCGCCCATTTTGCCCTTTTCGGATATGACCCCGTAAAGAACAATATCGGCCGGGGAATTCTGGAAGGAGCGGGAATAGACTTTCCCATGAAGGAGCAGGATCTCCTGATCCGCGTCAACTTTGCGACGATCAACAGCGACGGTCTAATTGTGGACCGGCGGGCCGGTCGCATTGACAACGAGACGAATCACCGAATATGCCAAAAACTCCATGAAAACATCACTCTGGAGGGAAACGTGGAGATCATTTTCCAGTCTGTGAAGGAACACCGGGCCGTCCTGGTGTTGCGGGGGGATGGTCTTACCGAGGAAATACAGGAAACGGATCCCCAACATACAGGCATGGCGCCCCTGTCGCCCCGGGCTCTGGTTCCGGAAGCAAAATACACAGAGACCATTCTGACCGGCGTTATTAATCGGGCTAGAGAGGTTTTGTCCGAAGAACCGAAGGCCAACATGATGCTCCTGCGGGGCTATGCAAAATACCGTAAATATCCCTCTCTATATGACCGGTACCACCTCAACGCCCTGGCCATTGCCAGCTATCCCATGTATCGCGGCATCGCCCGTCTGTTGGGGATGAACATAGCCCGGCATACCGAAACCGTAGCGGAGGAGATTGCCGTCCTTCGTGAGCATTACCAAGATTACGACTACTTTTTTCTCCACGTTAAGGCCACCGATTCCCGGGGTGAGGACGGCAATTTCGACGGCAAGGTAACGGTCATCGAAGAGGTGGACGCACTGTTGCCACAGATTACGGATCTAAAACCCGATGTCCTGGTTGTAACAGGAGACCATTCCACCCCGGCGGTCCTGGCGTCCCACTCCTGGCATCCGGTGCCGGTCATCCTATCCGCGGCGACGTGCCGGCCGGACATGGTCGCATATTTTGCTGAAAGAGACTGTATTCGCGGTGGTTTGGGTCGTATGCCAATGATGTATCTCATGGGTCAGGCCCTTGCCCATGCAAAACGCTTGGAAAAATTCGGCGCCTGAATTTCTCACCATCATGTAAGGAAAGAGAAATATTTTGGGAACGAGGAGATCAATGATATCAAAGCCCAGCTCGAAAAAAGACTTTCCTGCATCATGATCAGATGATATAATACTTTACCATGAAGAGAGAATCAACTCAGTACGCCATCCATTTAATTGAGCATCTGACTAAAATCGGTGTGGCCCTATCTGCGGAAAGGGATTTAAAGAGGCTTCTTGAACTTATCATCGATGAGGCTCGCAATCTCACCTCGGCAGATGGGGGAACACTTTATATTATGTCTGATGACGGCCAATATCTTGATTTTGCCATTATTCAAAATAAAACCCTGGGTCTTCGGATGGGGGGTGCGGGAGGAGAAATCAACTGGCCGCCCGTAAGACTGACAGATGATCAAAACAGCCGGAATCTCGCCAATGTTTCTGCCTATGCTGCGCTAACAGGTGAAGTCGTCAACATCCCGGATGTTTACAATGCGATGGGATTTAATTTCGAGGGCACCCGGGAATTCGACACCCGGACGGGTTACCGTTCCAAATCCATGCTCGTTGTCCCGATGAGAAATCATGAGCAAGAAATCATCGGCGTCCTGCAGCTCCTGAATGCCATGGATGAAGGAACAAATCAGATAATAGAATTTTCCCGGGAGAGCCAGATGATTACGGAATCGTTTGCTTCCCAGGCGGCGGTGGCCCTTTCTCAAAACCGGCTGATCCAAGACCTGGAAAACCTCCTGGATGCTTTTGTAAAGACCATCGCCATGGCCGTCGACGAGAAATCATCTTATACCGGTGGTCACATAAGGCGGGTGGCCGATATTACTATGGCCATTGCGGATAAAATCAACAAGGCCGATAAAGGCCCTTATGCCCAAGTGCAATTCGATGAAGACCAGCTAAAGGAACTTCGCTTTGCCGCCTGGCTTCATGACCTGGGGAAGATTGCCACGCCCGAATACATTGTCGATAAAGCCACAAAGCTGGAGACCATTTTCGATCGTATAGAGCTGGTGAGAGCCAGGGGAGAAATTATCCTGAGGGATCATGATTGTACTTCCTTGAGAAAATCTTCAGAAGCCGATCAGAATGCCTATCATTCTCAAGATAGCGAAAACGACTTTGCCCGGCAATTCAGGGAAGACATGAACTTTCTTACTGACGCGAACACCGGGGCAAAATCTTTGGGACAAGAAGATCTTACGCGCCTGCAGGCAATCGGGACAAGAAAATGGGTCTGCAATGGGCGGATAGAAGCTTTTCTGACAGAAAATGAACTTAAGAATCTTAGCGTGCAGCGAGGAACCCTCACGGATCAGGAGCGAGACATAATCAACAATCATGCCCATGTTACAAGAAAGCTGCTCTCGCAACTCCCCTTTCCAAAAAAACTGAAAAATGTTCCCGACTTTGCAGGTAGTCACCACGAAAAGCTCAATGGCTCCGGTTATCCCCGGGGTCTGAAAGAAGACGAAATCCCCCTGCAGGCGAGGATCCTGGCCCTGGCCGATATATTTGAGGCCCTGACGGCAAAGGATCGACCATACAAACGAGCCAATACCCTTTCAGAGGCTATTTCCATTCTCAGCGGCTTTGTAAAGGCACGACACATTGATGCCGATATTTTCAAATTGTTTATGGATGAAAGGGTTTATCTCGACTATGCCCGCCGGGAGATGCAGCCCCAACAAATCGATAAAACCGATTTTTCTGACTGACTTTATTCCGGTTCCAAATCAAAGATGAAATCAAGGCGTCAAGGAAGAGGCGACGCAGGTGTATATGGAAATACGTCGAGGAGCCGATGACGAAGCCAACGAAGACAGCGCTTTGATTTGGAACCGGAATTACACAACTCCGTTGGTCTTCAAATTTTCTATGGCTGACTCATCGTACCCAAGGGCTTTCAGAATCTCCTGTGTATGTTCTCCAAGGAGCGGCGGCGGGGTCACCAGTCCCGGCTGATCTTGAGAGAACTTAACTGGGAAGGACTGTTGGGGAATATCACCGTCGGTGGGATGAGAGGTTTGAAACCACATGCCTCGATGCTGAATCTGCGGGTCTTCCATCGCTTCGGGGAGGGAATTTACCGGGGAGAAGCAGATATCGTATTGACCCAGGACCATCATCCATTCCTCCCGGGTTTTATGCAAGAAGATAACCTTGAGTTCTTGGATCATCTCCGTCTGCCGGGGAAGGGAGGACATGAGATCATCAATTAGATCTTCTCTCCTCAAACAACGGCAAAGTTCATCCCAGAACTTTTTCTCCAAACATCCGATGGCGATGAATTTTCCGTCTCTTGTTTCATAGATGTTATAGCAGGCATGTCCGCCGCCGAGTCGCGATTCCCCCCGGAGGGGGGCCTTTTTGCTAGCTACATATTCTGACATCATCAGGGCGAGGAAGGGACTCAGGCCGTCAAGGATGGACACGTCGAGATACTGACCCTTCCCAGTCCTTTCCCGGCGCAGCAGGGCCGCTATAATGCCCAGGGCTGCATTGATGCCTCCCCCCCCGGCGCCGGAAATCATGATGGCCGGGACGATAGGCGGTCTTCCCTTTTCACCTAAAAGATCAAGGATACCCGAGATGGCGAGGATATTGATATCATGGGCAGGACGCTCACGATATGGACCAGTCTGGCCAAAGCCGGTCAATGAGCAATAGATTACTTTGGGATTGAGGTCCTGCATGTCTTCATAGGCCAAACCCAATTCTTTCATGGTTCCCGGACGGGCATTCTCGATAATGACATCGGCACGGGTAGCCATGCCGAGGAAAATATCTCTTCCCATGGCCGTCTTGATATTCAGGGTCATACTTTTTTTGTTGCGGTTGAGGATGTGGAAAAAGCTGCCATTGGCGCCGATCAGGGGAGGGGCGCTACGAAATCCATCTCCCCCCCGGGGATTTTCGATTTTGATTACATCGGCCCCCAAATCGGCCAAAATCTGAGTACAGAGCCCCCCCGGTAACATTTGGGAAAGATCGAGTACTTGCATCCCTTCAAGAGGTAACATGATTATCCCCTATCAAATTATCCATTCGGCAGCATCGCTTCTACTTGTCGGTGGAAATAAGACAAGACGAGATTGACCGGCGTCGGTTATATTGACTATCCCCGCCTCATTTTCCGGAGCGTCGCTATAGAGAACGCAAAGCCGGGCGGCATCGTTAATAACTTCATCATTGCCGCCGCCAGGTATCAGGACTAGCGGCCCAGGGGTCTGGGCCATATTTAGGACCGTGTCACCGTCCCTGATCAACTTCTGGAGCGCCTCATTATCCTTATGATTTCTTCCCACAATGATCTTGACGGATTCTCTGATCCGGAAGTGCCGGCCATACTTGAGCAGTTCAATGTCCCGGAAGTCATGCTCCGGATTACGGGAAAAGAGATCTTTCAGGCGTTTGGAAAACATAGGGTCTGTCAAAAGACATCCTCCCGCCGGCGGCGGATAATATTGGACACCATATGCTTTCGCCATCGCCATCTGCACTTTCCTGCCCCGGCCCTGAATGGCCAGTAGGCGTTGCCGGTTGACCTTACCCTCTTGTTCCGGTCTCGTCTCGCCAAGCAGTTGGGCGCTTAGCGGCCTGATGATATAGTCTGCATACCCAGAATTTTTTGCCACGATGTGCAGGGATTGCCTGGTCTGAGACATTGGCCGCTGCCCCAGAACTTCCCCCGTAAAGACAAAATCAGCTCCTGTTTCCTCCATTATTTTTCCCGCGGCACGAAGCATGAGGGTGTGGCAATCGATGCAGGGATTCATGTTTTTGCCGTAACCGTATCTTGGCGCCTTGAGCATGGCAAGATGCAGATCCGTAATATCGACAACAAGGAGGGGCAACTGAATATGCCCGGCCGTTTCTTGTGCCTTGCGGGCATTAAAAAAGGGGGTTTCAAAAGTTACCCCCTGCACGGAGATGTCTTGATCCTGAATTACTTTTACGGCGAGAATGCTGTCAAGGCCGCCGGAAAATAGTGATATAGCCTTGGATTTCAATATTTTAGAACCAATACGCCCATTTTTTCGAAAAGAAAACCATTAATGCGCTCATCCAGATCAAAATCGATCAAATACAAAACTTTGTTTTTATCCGGAGAAATCTTCAGTGCTGAAAAAGTTATGGACATCCCTAACCGTTCATTTTTCTCTGGCGGAGGAAATGAAAATGAGTTGGCCTCGCAAGGTATATTCAGGGGTTTGAATGACTTTTCCAGCATAGATTTCCCTGTTTCTCCCGGTGTGATCAGAATGACTTCCGTTCCTCTGTTTCTGAGCAGGTTCAGGAATTGATCGGGCAGGCGTTTGGACATGAAGATGAGCCGTTGATCCCCCCTACTGACCAGCAGATCGACCTCGATTCTCAGATCAAAACCGTCACGGGCAGCGTCGAAGATCTTTAATCCAGCATTCCGTTGTGTCTGCATCCCCAGCCTCCTGAAGCAATCCTCAGCCAAGTCGATCAATGATGTTGAAATGAGTTTTGAGACCGGTCTGGCCTGAATCGGAGCAGCGGAATCGGGTTTAGCTATTCTTTCCTGGACTACTTCGATGATCTCCCAGCCCTTTGCCGCGGTATAGTTTGTGAGAGGTTCAGGAAGGCCAGGGATCTCTTCCGATCTGGTCCAAAGAGCAATGGCATTGGGGTAGGTTGTTACCGTGGATGATTTGCGCGTAATAGTCCAGGAAGCGGGAATCTGGAGGACCGGTTGCAATCCTATTTTTAAGGGTTGCTCCTGTCGAATCATGGTGTGGGTGCTTGATGCCTTAATGATCCGTTCTAAAAGAATGGGGGCTTCCGCGTGAGGATTCATCTTGATGATGGCATAGTGTTTCCAGGTATGATGGACCAGTTCCCTGAGATTGTCGGGTATTTGGTTGCGAAAATCGATAAAGACAACTCCCCCATCTGCAAATTCGACCATGGGTATTTTCCGGCAGTCGATGGTTATTTGCCCCATATCGCGCAGGGGAAGGTAATATCTGCCTTGGGATGTAACTGTGGCGCCAATTCGGCCAAGGACATTTTTCACCAGCGTCCATTTGATCTGGTTCGGATATGACAGATCATCTTTCAGTACGCCAGCCTGCGGGGAAAGAGGCGGAGCGCTTGAGGGAGAGGCGCCTGTTGAGGAAAGTGTAGTAGTTGCCTTGACCGGTAAAATGATCTTTTGCCCCGGGTAAATAAGATTCAGATCCTTGATACGGGGATTATACTTGCGGATGATCTGGTTACGATGCTTTGTTTCCCCTGTCACCCGGCGCACAATATCAAAAAGACTTTCTCCCTTTTTGACCGTGTAGATCGTGGTCCCCGACCGTGATGGAGAGGATTTCTGAAAAGTCAGATATGCCGTGTCCTCCTTGGCCCAAGATGATCCTCCGGCAAGAAAGAAACCGACAAGGAAGATCATTATGGAAATGAAACGATAAGACATATATGCGCCCTTAATTGAGACCTTGAAAAACGGCTTCGCCGCAGCTCAAAAATCTTTTTCGCTTCTGGTTTGTTTGCATGTAATTGTGATTGATTACCGGATGTTAAATTCAATCACGGACCGGCAAAAAACATTTGATTCGCTGCTTGCGAACCATTTTTCCGCGGTTATGCAAAGCTCTCTAATTATGAACTGTACTGCGTTACGCCCTGTTACCTGATTTTCGTAACGTTGTCAAATGACCAAAAAAAATGTCATGGCCGGGATCAGCCATGACATTTTCTCTAATTCGTTGCTAAATCGAGGAGCTTATATCTTATAAACCACTCTTGAAGTCGTCTCTCATGAGCTCGCGGGCGATGATCATGCGGCGGATTTCCGAGGTGCCGGCGCCGATTTCCCAAAGCTTCTGATCCAGGAAATGTCTTGAAATGGCGTATTCGGTGCAATATCCGTAACCGCCAAAGATTTGAATCGCATCAAGACCGATCTTGGTGCCCATCTCGCCGTTGAAAAGAAGAGCGGCAGCGGCCATACGGTCAAGGTCGGTTCCCTTTCCGCCTGACTTGTTGGTCAGGGTGTCGCAATATGCGGCGGCGCTGTAGGCGAGGAACTTGCCGGCTTTGTAACCGCAGTACATGTTCGCCAGTTTCTCCTGAATGGACTGGAAAGAGGCGATGGGTTTGCCGAACTGAACTCTTTCCTTGGCATACTTCAGGGAGAGCTCAAGACAGCTTCTCTGGCCGCCGAGGGTACAGCCGGACAGAGTGATTCTCTCGGTGCACAGACCACTGGTGAGAACGGCGACGCCCTTGTTCAGGCCGCCGATAAGGTTCTCTTCGGGGAGTTCCATGTCTTCAAAGGTTACGAGAGCCGTGGGAGAGGTTCTCATGCCCCACTTCTTGATCTTCTCGAATTTAACCTGGCCATTTTTCTTCTTTTCTGCGGTTTCAAAGAAGAATGTCGAAATGCCTTTGGGGCCGGCTGCCGGGTCGGTCTTGGCGTAGAACACCATGAAATCAGCCACGGGACCGTTGGTGATAAAAATCTTGCTGCCGTTGATGATGTACTTGTCGCCCTTCTTCTCCGCTTTTGTTGCCATGCCCATGGCATCGGAACCGGCGTTGGGTTCGGTGATGCCGAGGCAGCCGATCCATTCACCGGTAACGGACTTGGGAAGGACATATGCTTTCTGCGCATCCGTGGCGTTCCTGCGGAAATTGTCGAAGCACAGCGTCTGGCTGGCGCCTACGGTCATCGACAGGGCGTTGCTGACCCGGGCGATCGTCTCGTATGCCAGCAGGGTCTCTACGTAACCCAGGGCGGCGCCGCCGTATTTCTCGTCAAAAACGATCCCGTTGATACCGAGGTCGCCCGTCTGCTTGAAGAGATCCTTGGGCATTTCATCGATCTCATACATGTGTTCCATCTGGGGTTCGAGCCAAGTCGTTGCCCATTTTAAAACGGAATCCTCGAGCATCCTTTGCTCATCTGTAAATGTAAAATCTAACGCCATAACACTACCTCCCTTTCGTATAGTATTTATATAACCTGACGCGAGCAGCTCAGATTGTCGGGTGTTGCCTAGGCTAACCCAAGTAAGGTGAGTTCGTCTCGCATGTTGGTTACGACTCGCGTGTCATCTCTGGAATAATCAAGAAGCAATATTCTGAAGAAAATACGGTCGAAAACGCGATGGGTGTATATATGAAAGCAGGCAAAGTGTCAAGGTGTTTTCTGAGAAAATTCGAGGTTGCAAGGAAGGTAGGAATTGATATATGACCATGCTCGTAATTGGAAGAACGAAATTGTTTGAGGGGGAGATGAAAATGGGGGACAAGGGGCAGGAATCTTTTATTAAAGAAATGCAAACCAGGTTCGATAAAAAATTGCGGGAACATGAGATCAGCGTCATTGAAAACTGGCGTGAACAGTTAACGCGGGTTCTGAAGACGAAGCCTGAGGGTGTCGGGGCTCTCCAGACCCAGATTAAAAAGGTAGCGGATATGATGGATAACCGGGTCATGATTATCAAAAGGACTCAAAATGATTAAAGAATCATTAAATTATATACATTTATGAAAGATATTGCGAATTTTCTCTTCGAAGTAGGCATGCTGCAAAGGACCCCCCGTTCGGGATACCAGTTTCTAGGTTCCGGCTGTGAGTCGGTGGCCGAACACATTCTGAGAACAATATTTATCGGCTACACCCTTTGCCAGCTTGATAATCAAGCGGAGGAACATCGGGTGCTCAAAATTTGTCTTGTCCATGATCTGCCGGAAGCGAGAACCGGGGACATGAATTACGTTAATAAAAAATACGTTGCCGTCAATGAGAAAAAGGCTGTTGAGGAACTGACGGAAACGCTGTTTTTTGGCGACGATATTGCGTCTGCCATTTCTGAATTTAATGAGAAAAAAACCAGGGAGGCGCACATTGCCCATGATGCAGATCAGTTGGCCTTGATCATACAATTGAAGGAATATGGTGATTTGGGGAACAAATACAGTCAGGAATGGATTTCCTTCGCTGTAAAGCGACTCTGTACGGAGAATGCAAAAAAACTCGCCGACAGCATTTTGAAAACAGATTCTTCTGCCTGGTGGTTCAAAGATAAGGGAGACTGGTGGGTCAATGGCAATAATAACAAAGAATCGTAAAGTGACATGCGGATATGATCGCGGTCAGCATGGGACATGGTTTATATGTGCGGCCGTTTGTCTCGTACTATTCATGGCTGCGAGCCTCTCGTCTTGTGCCGGGTCGCAAAAGAGAAAGGAACTGGCGGAAAACCATTTGAATATCGGTAAGGCCTACGTGGAGGGGGGAAATTACACCGCGGCCATTAAGGAGCTCCTGGAAGCGGAAAAATATACACAGGGAAACCCCAAGATCCATTATTATCTGGCGATCGCCTATTTCGGAAAGGGATACAGCGAAAAAGCTGTTGAGGAATGTGAAAAAGCTGTCAGGCTCAAGCCTGATTACTCTAATGCTTATCATTTCCTGGGGATTCTTTATTATGACCGCGGGCAGTATGACAAGGCGATAGTTGCTTTTAACAGCGCCCTGACCGATATCCTCTATGAGACCCCCGACCTGTCCCTGTACAATATGGGTAGGGCTTATGCAAGCAAAGGCGACTACCAGCGGGCATTAACGAAATACCAGGAGGCCGTCGTAAAGACAACAAGGCCTGAACTCATTCCCCTGATCGAAAAGGAAATGGGAAAGGCCAGTTATGCCCAAGGCGACATCGACGTTGCTATTGGTCATTTCAAGAAATCTACGGAGTTGGTGCCCAATCTTGTTGAATCTTATTTTTGGCTGGGTGAGTGCTATTCCAAGCAGAAGAGAATCTCGGAGGCGAGACGGGCCTATGAAATGGTAGTCAAGCTTGCCCCAGGTTCAGATTTCGGTCTGAAGGCTAAGCAGGCCCTGAAATTGATCAATATCTGAGTCGACGAGTTGTTCCTGCATCTCCCGACGGCGCCATCTTTCCTTGACAGCGATAGCAAAATAACCTACGCTCACCGACCATTTTGAAAAGGGAGATCTTCATGGCCTCAAAGAAGCAGCGAAGAACAGCTACGGTCAAAACCAAGCAGCAAAAGAAAACGATGAAGAAGTCGGTTCTTATTGCTGTCATTACTATCTTGGTAGGGTTCCTGATATTTTTCTTTCTGACCCTGTTTGATTATGTTTATCCACCCGTTGACGGTCAGGGTAAAGTAGCTAAAAAGAAGGACAAACAAGAAGTCACAGTTTATTTTTCCGACGCCAATGAGCGTTTCCTCGTACCGGAAAAGAGGTTTGTTCCCAAAGAGGAGACCCCTTCCGCCCTGGCTCGGGAGTTGGTGAAAGTACTTTTGGATGGGTCAAGGACGGGTTATGTCAATACCTTTCCTGAAAAAGTCGAACTGACAAATCTCAAGATCGACGACGGGACAGCCTATGTCAGTTTCAATAAGAACCTCATAAAAAATCATCCCGGTGGCAGCGCCAGTGAGATGGCGACCATATATTCCCTGACCAATACTCTGACAACAAACATACCCACCATAAAAAAGGTTAAAATTATGGTTGCCGGTAAAGAAATAGAATCCATCAAGGGACATATAGATACCCGGCAAGCCTTTGGCGCCAACAAAGAGTTAATCGTTCAAGCGGCAAAAGAAGAGAAGTAGGAAATAGATTTATGCCCCCCAAATCCAAACTGGCTAAAATCAGAAATATCGGGATTGTCGCCCATATTGACGCCGGCAAAACGACCGTTACGGAAAGGGTGTTATATTATACTGGCAGGTCTCATAAAATGGGCGAGGTCCACGATGGGGAAGCGGTTATGGACTGGATGCCCCAGGAACAGGAGCGGGGAATCACGATCACCTCGGCTGTTACGGCCTGCAATTGGCAAGATTATGATATTCATATCATTGACACCCCTGGCCATGTTGATTTTACAATTGAAGTCGAAAGATGCCTGCGGGTCCTTGACGGGGCCGTAGTTGTTTTTTGCGCTGTTGGCGGGGTCGAGCCCCAGTCGGAGACGGTCTGGCATCAGGCCGATAAATATGGCGTCCCCAAAATAGCCTTTATTAATAAAATGGACAGAGTTGGCGCTAATTACTTTGGAACCATCGATATGATGCGCCGAAGATTCAATTCCATGCCCCTGCCTGTTCAGATACCCCTGGGTGAAGAAGATCAGTTTCAGGGTGCTATTGATTTGATCGGGAACAGGGTCATTACCTGGGACAATACCTCTCTGGGGGCTACTTATTCCCTGTCCGATGTACCGCAGGATATGCAGCCTCAAGTGCGTGAGTACAGAGACAAATTAATAGAAACAATCGCCGACCTGGACGATAATATTGCCGAAAAGTATCTGGGGGGCATAGATATAACGGCAGCGGAACTAACCGAAGCGATCCGGAAGGCCACCCTTTCCCTGCAGGTTGTTCCTGTGATGTGTGGGTCTGCCCTTAAAAACAAAGGCATACAGCCTGTTCTGGATGCGGTAATCTCCTTTTTGCCGTCCCCTGAAGATGTTCCCCCGATCAAAGGAATAAATCCCCTTACCAAAATGGAAGAAGAGAGAACCAGCAATCCCCGGGGGCCCCTCGCAGCCCTCATATTCAAGATCATGCAGGATGAGGGCAGGAAACTGTCTTACCTGCGGATCTATTCGGGACAGATAAAGGCGGGGGATGATCTCTACAATGTCTCGAAGGGCAGGAAGGAAAAGGCATCCCGGCTGCTGAAGATGCACGCCAACAAACGGGAGAGGCTAGATCAGGCCCAGGCTGGTGATATCATTGCCGTTATGGGTTTGAAAGAAGGAAAGACAGGGGATACTATCTGTGATGAGACGCAGCCAATTCTTCTGGAATCCATGGATTTTTATGAGCCTGTGATCAGTCAGGCCATTGAAGCCAAAACTCCGGCCGATCAGGAAAGGGTAGCCCTCGCTCTCGTCAAGCTGATGGAGGAAGATCCTACTTTACGCTTGAAATATGATGATGAGACCGCACAAACTGTATTGTCCGGAATGGGGGAATTACATCTGGAGATCGTGATCGACCGCCTGCAGCGGGAATTTAATGCCCATGTCAACATTGGCAAACCCCGGGTTGTTTACCGGGAGACCATCCAGTCGCCCGTCACGGTGGAAGGTCGCTTCGAAAGAGAGCTTGGAGAGCGAAGACATTTTGGCCATGTCCAGCTGCATTTGCGACCCAGGGAGCGGGGAACTGGGAACGCCTATGTGGCAAACATTGATGCGGGAATGATCCCGGAGGAATTCCATCCGGCCATAGGGGAAGGTGTCCAGGAAGCCATCATGAGCGGCGTCCTTTCCGGCTACCCTGTGGTTGATGTGGAGGTCATCGTAAAGGGTGGATCCTGCAAGGATGGCGAGTCATCTGCCCTGGGATATAAGATTGCCGCTTCCACTGCCTTTCGAGATGGTTGTTCCCAGGGGAACCCCCTGTTGCTGGAACCCATAATGGTGGTGGATATTCTCACGCCCAGTGAATTTATGGGAGATGTTATCGGTGACATCAACGCCCGGCGCGGGGAGATCCAGTCCATAAGTCCAAAGGGTCCCATCAGCGAAGTCCAGGCGAAGGTTCCTCTCAAGGCCCTCTTTGGCTATTCGACGGACCTTCGCTCGGCAACCCAGGGGCGGGCAATCTTTTCCATGCATTTTCTCGTCTATGACAAGGCATAACTATGGGGCAGATGAGGCATATTCGGCACTTCATTAAGATCCTGTCCGGTATCTACCATAAAACCATTGTTCAAGTAGCGGCTGTTACCCTGGCAATTCTCTTTATGAGCGCCGTGGCGGTCCATTATTTCGAAAACATCCAGTCCGGTTCCAATATCAACACCGTTTGGGATGGTGTCTGGTGGGCCATTGTGACCATGGGGACGGTCGGTTATGGAGATAAGTATCCCGTCACCACAGGTGGGAGAATGGTGGGGATCTTTCTCATTTTCACGGGAGTAGGTCTGATGTCGCTATTTACCGCAACCATTGCGTCGACCTTTGTCGAAAGAAGAATGAAGGAGGGCAGGGGATTGGAAACTATCAAAGCTAAGGAACATATAATTATCTGTGGATGGAACCAGCATACGGATGCCGTCATTCAGGGTCTCACGACCTATGGCGCCATGAGTGAAAAGGTCATTGTGTTGGTCAACGAATTGACCGTGGATGAGATCGAGACCATTCGTCCTAAATACAGCCGTTACAACCTGAAATTTCTGCGGGGTGATTATGTCCATGAGGAGGTTTTGCTTCGGGCTAATGTTTCCCAGGCCATGTTTGTTTTGATCATGGCTGATCAGTCGGGCGGGCATCCCCGTGAGCGCAGCGATGAGAGGACCGCTCTGGCGGCCTTGACCGTAAAATCACTTGCTCCTCATGTAAAGACAATTGCCGAACTACTGGATGGAGAGAGTCGCCCTCATCTCAAGAGAGCAAACGTGGATGAGATTGTTGTCCGGGGCGAACATGTCGGTTCCCTACTGGCCGGCGCCATTAATTCCCCGGGACTTCCCAGGGTGATATCCAGTATCATGTCTCTTGGGGACAGGAACAAACTCTGGCGGACGAACATTCCCAGCATGTTTGTTAATAGGCCCTTTAAAGAATTATCTTCCTATTATCGAGAGAAGGGTCACGCTATCCTGATCGGGATTATGAAGGAAAAAAAGGCGATCAAATTAGAAGATATTCTTTCCGATAATACCTCAATGATTGATACCTTTATCAGGGAAAAGATCCGTGAATCAAAAAAGGAATTTTCCGTGGAAAAGGACGCCGTCAAGATCAACATCAATCCCGATGATGATTACATGATTGCGGCGGACGACCTGGCTGTTGTCCTTTCCCGATCCATGCCTGAATTATAGACCGATCATACATTTTAAAGGGGCGTATCCATGCAGGATGAAGCGACTTTATTAAAAGAACCGGAAATCTTCAGGAACCTTTCGCCTGACCAAATCAGGGAAATCATCAGTATTGCGCGCCGCGTATCCTTCCCTGCCGGGGCCATCATCATGAAAGAGGGCGATATTGGCGATACCATGTATATCATGATGGAGGGAACAGTTGAGGTGGTGAAGAGTCTGATCCTTGGTGATTTCGATGATGAACAGGACACGGCGAGCAATAAGGTGTTTACCCGGCTAGATGCCAGTGACCATGCGGTATTCGGAGAGATCGCCCTCCTCGAAGCGCAGAAGCGGACAGCGACAATCAAGACTGTCACGGACTGTACTCTCTACGAGATTCGGAAGGATGATTTCCTGAATCTGGCGGAGGGGGATTGCGCCCTGGGATTCAGAATCCTGCTGAATCTGGCAAGAATCGTCAGTACCCGCCTGAGGAAGTCAGATGAGGAAACGGTCAAACTGACGACGGCCCTCAGTATCATTCTGAAGGAAGTATAATTGTAAAGGCCTATGGCGATAACAGAATTCATGCCCATTTTTTCTGTAACCGACGGAATGATCGAACTTTCAGACTGGGTGCCAGGTCCTCTTCTGGATAAGGACAGACTCCTGAAAAGCATTTTCAGGATCAGTAATCTGCTCACTGTTCAGGCCAATCAGGATGAGATACTTGCGAAAATACTCGATGAACTCATTGACGCCATCGGTTTTGACCGGGGAATTATTCGTCTTTTTGATGAATCACAACAGTACCTGGTGGCGAAAGTAGTAAAGAATTACACCGAGGAAGAAGGCATAAGAGCCTTCGAAACACCATTAAACATAAATGAACATGAATGCCTGGCCACGAAAGTGGCGCGATCTGGTGAGCTGATCACGATTCGCGACGCCTCGACAGATCCCATGATTACCGATATCGACAGGATGCTTACGAAAATTGTTGATCGTGGTTCCATCGTATGTGCGCCTCTGAAGATCGGGGATCACGTTATCGGCATTCTTGCCGCCTGGCGTAAAGAGGAGATACATTTTTTTGCTGAAGAAATAGATCTCTTTCTAAGCTTTTCCAACCAGGTTAGCGTCATCATTCATAATGCCAGGCTCCTGGAAACGAATGCCGAGAAGATCCGTCAGTTGATGGTTCTCCAGGAAGCCGTTTCGGGGCTTAATAAGAGTTATTCTCTTGATAATCGCATCCTTGAAATTGTATTCAAGAGCGCCCAGAAAATTGCCTGTGCCGAGCGTGTCATGGGTTATGTTTGGGATATTGAAAGGAATCGATGCCTTGTCAATGATGGAGAGCATGTCTTCATTGAAGGCAAAGAGGAGTGTGATGAAAAGATCGGCGCAAG
>Ga0247842_10005365_pt1 | contig 15287 bp, 18 predicted proteins | sample LaCruzMarch2015__3_FD_192411 | JGI IMG/M metagenome (GOLD analysis project Ga0247842, IMG submission 192411) | Freshwater microbial communities from meromictic Lake La Cruz, Castile-La Mancha, Spain - LaCruzMarch2015_19m | ecosystem: Environmental > Aquatic > Freshwater > Lake | place: Spain...
TGTTCACGAAACTCCGCCAGCGCCTGTTCGGCACCGATCAACTGGACACGCTGGAACTCCGGCCACTCACGCAGCCGGCCGGCCACCGCCGCCGCCTCCTGGTCGCTGATATCCCGATGGAGAAACAGCGAAATGGCGGCGGCCTGATCCCAACTGTCGACCAGATTGCGCAGATTCTCGGTCAACACATAGAGCGCGGCCGGCAGGGCCAGGGCGATCCCGATCACGGCCACCGTCATCACCGTGGCCAGGGGCGCACCCAGCAGGCGTCCGAGCGTGGCGACGGCACTCTGCACATGGTGCGACAGCCACGCCTGGGGCAGTTGCAGAAGATCGGGGGCGCGGCTGCGGCGCGGGGGTCGGCGGGCCATGGCGGCTAGTCATCCCCCGAGTCATTGACCAGCCGGCCTTCGCTCAAGGTAAAGGTCCGGTGGTGCAGCGCGTGGATCAGCGCCAGATCGTGGGTGGCGATCATCAGCGTGACGCCGACCTGATGAAAGCGCTCGAACAGCTCGAAGATCTCGCGCGACAGGTCGGGGTCGAGGTTGCCGGTCGGCTCATCGGCCAGCACCAGCGGGGGCCGGGCGACCACCGCCCGGGCAATGCCGACCCGCTGCTGCTCCCCCCCGGAGAGAGCCACCGGCAGGGCGCGCTCACGTTTCAGGAGCCCCACCTGGTCCAGCGCGGCACGCACGCGGCGGCCGACCTCCTTGTGGCCGAGCCCGGTCACCACCAGCGGCAGCGCGACATTCTCGAACACGCTGCGATCAGGCAACAGACGATGATCCTGAAAGATCATGCCGACCTGCCGGCGATGATACGGAATCCGGCCGCGCGCCAGGGTGGCGAGGTTGCGCCCGTTGACGATCACCTGACCCCGACTGGGCCGCTCCAGCAGACCGATCAGACGCAGCAGCGTGCTCTTGCCGGCCCCCGAGTGCCCGGTCAGGAACACCATCTCCCCGGCCTGCAACTCGAAACTGACATCGCTCAGGGCGTCGCCTCGCTCCGGGTAGCGCTTCCAGACATGATCGAAGCGGATCATCGGGCGCTACCTGACAACGCGTCGCCCCTCAGGCAGTTTCCGTCAACTGAGCAACGCATCCAGAAACTCATCCGCATCGAAGGGCCGCAGATCCTCGATCGACTCACCCACGCCAATAAAGCGAATCGGCACCTTGAGCCGCTCGGCGATGGCGAAGACGATACCGCCCTTGGCGGTCCCATCGAGCTTGGTCAGCGCGATGCCGGTCAAACCCACCGTCTGGTGAAACTGGATCGCCTGGGTCAAGGCGTTCTGACCGGTCGTGGCATCGACCACCAACATCACCTCATGGGGCGCATCCGGATCGATCTTGCGCATCACCCGCGCGATCTTGGACAACTCGTCCATCAGATTAGTCTTGGTATGAAGCCGACCGGCGGTGTCCGCGATCAGCACATCGATCCCGCGGGCCGTGGCCGCCTGCAAGGCGTCGAAGATCACCGAGGCCGAGTCCGCCCCGCCCTTCTGCGCGATCACCGGCACCCGGTTGCGCTCCCCCCAAGTCTGCAACTGCTCCACCGCCGCCGCCCGGAAGGTATCGCCGGCCGCCAGCATGACGCTGTTGCCCTCCACTTGAAGCAGCTTGGCGAGCTTGCCGATGGTGGTGGTCTTACCGGCGCCATTGACGCCGACCATCAAGATCACCTGCGGCCGACCAGGCGCGGCTGGGCAGGCCCGTGCGTGCGCGGTCGCCAGGATTTCGCGCAGCGCCTGTTTGAGCGCCGCCAGCAGCGCCTGCGGATCGGCCAGCGACTTGCGCCGCACCCGCGCGGTCAAGTCCGCGATGATCCGGGTGGTGGCATCCACCCCCACGTCGGCCGTCAGCAGCAGCGTCTCCAGCTCCTCCATCAGCTCATCGTCGATGCGCTTGCGGCCGAGGAACAAATTGCCCAGGCCGGTGCCGAGTTGGGTGCGGCTGCGGGTGAGCCGCTCACGCAACCGCTTGAACAGGCCGAGCTTGACCTCCGGCGACTCCTCGTCCAGGAACGGCTCAACGACGGTGCGCCGCAGGACGACCGCGGGGGCCGCCGCCGGCTTCGCCTCGCTGGGCCGTCGAACCTCAGCCGCGGGCGCCGCCGCGGGCAACCGATCGATCGCGGGTGCCTGGCTGACGGCGGGCGCACCGACCTCCGGCGAAACCTCGGCAACGGTCGGCTGAACAGCCGCCGTTTCGCTGAGCGCAGCCGGAGACTCAACCGGTGTCGCAACGCCGCCCTCGCCCGCCGCGTCCGCCGGGGGCGGCAGCACCAGCCCCGGGATCCAGCCGAGTTCCTGCTCCGGCCGCTGCCGCCCGAAGCCCAGACGGGCAAAGAGCCCGCGCCGCGGCACCGGCGCCTCATCGACTGTGGACAGCACGCCCAGGTCGACCGACTGACCCGACGCGCCGGACCCGGACCCGGACCCGGACCCGGACCCGGCGACCAAGTCCGCCGGTTCGGACGGTGTCGATGGGTCGACCCCTGTCTGCGGAGCGATCTCCGACTCCCCGGTCTGCTGCTGCTTTTTCTTTCCGAAAACGAACATAACCTTCGCCGCGGTGACTGATGACCAATGAGCTGAACGGCCGTCAATGCTAACAGATCGCCCGCCCCGGAACCGCCTTCACCTGGAGCGCTATCCGCGCGACCTGACCGCGCTGGCCCGCCGCGGTGAGCTGGACCCGGTGATCGGCCGCGAAGAGGAGATTGCCCAGGTCATCCAGACCCTGTCCCGGCGCAAGAAAACAACCCGGCCCTGATCGGAGAAGCCGGTGTCGGCAAGACGGTCATCGTCGAGGGCCTGGCGCAACGGATCGCCGGTGCGGAGATGAACGTGCCCCGTGGGAGCGGCGTCCCGCCGCGATGCGGTGCCGCGGTGACCTCGAACGCCGCGGCTGCACGCCCGGCCCCATCGCGGCGGGACGCCGCTCCCACCGAGTCGCTACGCGACGTTCACGGTACGACCCCGACCTCCAGTGGCCGGAACGATGATGACAGCCTCGCGACCGTCACCGAGCCGAACATACCTTCGCAGAATGTCCAGTTGCCCGATGACAGCGAAACTGGAGATGACCGTGGTATCGAAGATAACGGTCACGGCAGCGTCCGGTGGGCCGCGAGTATAGCCATCGGACGTGATAACCGGACGTAGGGGCGGGTTTCAAACCCGCCCCTACACCAAGGGTCTGTCCGGACTTCAGTTAGGAAGGCGATAACACCTCCGCGTCGTGGCGAGCGTCATTAATGTCGTCCGGCCCCAAGCGGGGGGCAACCCCCTTTTCCACACACCTGAGCCGTGACCGTTGCTTCCCGTGTCACGACGCCGGCTTGGTCTTCGTTTCATCGAAGCGATCCTTGTATGATGTGAGAGGCGCAGCACGAAGCCAAGCGCTTTCCAGGATGATCGACACCCATCGCTGGTATCCACTACTATCGACCATTCCCAGACGGATCGACGATGCCCAAGATCGACCGAGACCACGCCTTGACCTGGGGGCAGCGCTTGCTACCAGGGTATCGACGGACGGCCGTTGCCGGGGGCTTGCTGGCCCTGGCCCTAGCCCTAGCCCTGGCGTCTCTCCTGTCCGGCGCCGAAGTACCCGCAACCATCACTGTTGCGCAGGTCCTCGCCGCCTGTGAGCGCGGCTACGCCGCCGGCAACAGGGGCGTGGACGCGGCCATGTGCGAATGGTACGCCAACCCCTGCGGATGCAAACCGGGCGCGGCTGGAACCGGCGGTGAGCACTGGTGCATCCCGGCGGCCGAGCCGGCCGAGACCACCATCCGCAAGGTCGTGACCGAACTGCGCCGACAGCCGGACCCCGCGGCCCCGGTCGAGCGGGTCGTGCCGGACATTCTGGCGCGGATGTATCCCTGTCAGCCGACGGCGGGCGAGTCGTCGTTCCGTTCACCTTAAGAAATGATTGTATTCCTTTCTTAACTTGTTTCTGACTCGCTATAGCCTTCCTACCTGATATCCGGACAGACCCTTGGTGTCGGGGTGGGTTTGAAACCCGCCCCGACGTGCGGTTATCACGTCCGACGGCTATACTACGAAAAATACTTCTCGCAAGAAGACACAAATATTACAAAGAGTTACTATTCCGATGCAAGCACGAACTTTGGTCAAAGTCGAAGCCGACGAGCCGGCGAAGCGCCTCGCCGTACTGATTGATGCGGATAATGCTCAGGCCGCGGTGATCGCGGGGCTGCTGGAAGAGGTTGCGCGTTTTGGCGAGGCCACCGTAAGGCGCATTTACGGCGATTTTACGTCACCGGGAAGCGCGTCGTGGAAAAAGGTGCTCAACACCTTCTCGATCAAGCCGGTTCAGCAGTTTGCTTATACCAGCGGGAAGAATGCCACTGATAGTACGATGATTATCGATGCGATGGATCTGCTGTATACGCGGCGGTTCGAGGGGTTTTGTCTGGTGACCAGTGATAGCGATTTTACCGGTCTCGCGGTTCGCCTCCGCGAAGAAGGTCTGGTTGTTTATGGTTTCGGCGAGCAGAAGACGCCTGAAGCCTTCAGGAACGCCTGCCATAAATTCATCTTTACCGAGGTCCTGCGCAAGCCCGTAGCGAACGAACAAGCGGATGTCAAGCCATCGCCCGCGGCACTGCTGCCGATCGAAAAACCGTCCGCTGCTCAGGCACCGATTACCGCGCCGGCAGAGTTTCCGACCGCTTTCCTGATGGCGGCACTGGAACAGTCGGTTGACGATACGGGTTGGGCGCATCTCGGAACCTTCGGGAGCTATCTTCAGAAAATCCAACCGTCTTTCGACTCACGGCTTTATGGATTCAAGAAGCTGTCCGATCTCATCAAGGGCAAGCCCGAACTGTTCGACGTTGAGGAGCGCCCGACCCCAGGGGGGACCGGCAAGTCGCTTTACCTGACCGCGAAGCGGCGATGAATCCGCCGGGCCGCTAGGAGCGCGGCCCCCACAGATGCTCCAGATTGATGCTGATCGCATCGAAGTGCCGGGCAATGATGCGATCCTGTCGCGATGCCGCCCCGATATGCCGCGCGGCGGGGTGTGGCTGAGCGTAGCGTTGGCCGTCGAGGATTCCCCCCGTCAGCCCTTCGGGCAGGGACTCGCGCTGTTCGCAGAGGCTGGGACGGCGATTCGTGCGGGCTTGTATGATGCCGGAGTCTGCCCTTAGGACTGCAACCCAAGAAAATTTTGGCGGAGAGGGTGGGATTCGAACCCACGGAGGGGGTAAACCCTCAACGGTTTTCAAGACCGTCGCTTTCAGCCGCTCAGCCACCTCTCCGAAAGAAGCCAGGACCAGCACCCGGGTCTTGCACCCGTGACGGTTGACCCTACCTTCAGCCGATCAGGATAACCGAATCCGCTCGCGCACCCAAGCACCGAAATTCTTGCCGTTTCGCCGCGCTCCGGTATCCTTAGGGGAACTCGGCCGTTCCGCTCGGGTCTCACCACACGCCAAGTTCCACGACGCTGTTCACGTCAAGTAATCTTTACGAGGAGTATGACCACCATGGCCAACACCGACTACACCCTGATGCGCGGCGCCCAAGCGGCGATCAGCGCCAACAAGGTGCTTAAGAACACCTACATGCTGCTGGCGGCGACGCTGGCCTTCTCGGCCGTGACGGCGATGCTGTCGATGGCCCTCCAGATGCCGCCGATGATCTACATAGGCGCGCTCATCATTTCCATGGTACTCGGCATCTTCGTGCTGCCCAAGACCGCCAACTCCGCGTCCGGTATCGGCGTTATCTTCGGCATCACCGGCCTGCTGGGCTTCGGGTTGGGGGCTATCCTCAACATCTACATGGCACTGCCCAATGGTCCCGAGACCATCGCCCTCGCCTTCGGCGGCACGGCGCTGATCTTCCTGGCGCTCTCCGGCTATGCCCTGACTTCCAAGCGTGACTTCAGCTTTATGGGCGGCTTCATCTTCGCCGGCATGATGGTGGTCACGATAGCGGTCATCGCCAACATCTTCCTGGCCATGCCCGCGTTGTCGCTCGCCATCTCCTCGGCCATCATCCTGCTGATGAGCGGCATGATCCTCTTCGACACCAGCCGGATCGCCCGCGGTGAAGAAGACAACTACATCATGGCGACCTACAGCATTTACCTCAGCATCTTCAACATCTTCATCAGCCTGTTGCAGATCCTGGGAATCATGGGTGACGACTGACCTGACACGGGCCGCCTGACCGCGGCGACCCGTGCGCGCGGTTGACCGCGTTGCAACCCCGGCCCGATGCCGGGGTTTTTGTTGTTTGCGACACTCACGGGGGATACGGCGATGGAGCTTTTTCTGAAGATCGCGATGGCAGCGGTGCTGGTGCTGCTGCTGTTCCGACTGTGGCCGGCCTACAAGCATTGGCAAGAAAGCGGCCGTAAGGCCGAGAAGGGCGACTGGCTGGCCGCCCTGCTGCCCTTGGGCGGGGTGGTGCTGGTGGTGATCCTGCTGATCGTGGCCGCGCGGGCTTAGGCGATCTCCGACGTTGACCAAGGCCGGTTGGCCCCGGACGACCGCCTCACACCGAACCCAGCGAACCCCGCAAGCAGCAGGGCCAGACTTCCGGGCACCGGCATCGCCGCCGGTGTGGCCGCGGCAAAACTCGAGCCGGTGCGGATCTCGTCCGTGGTCCAGTTGCCGTCATTGTTGATGGCAAGGTAGACCACGGTACCCAGGTCGATGCCCTGCCCCGGACCGAGGACCGCGTCGGCGACCGGCTCGCCCATCCCGAGAATCGGATCGACGAAAAGCTCGAACAGATCGGGGCCGTCGAGGAGCGTCGCTTTAAGCACCAGCAATGCCGTTTGTCCTGGACTGGCGATGATTAAGGATTGCGCCAGCCGCGGGTCCGGGTCGGTATCCGGGTCGTCACCGTCGGGGACCCGCGCTTCCAGCCCGTAGGCATGGGAGCCCATCGCCGCCTCCCCGGACTCTCCGACGAAAATCCCCCCCAGGGTCCCCACGAGACTCAGCCCACCATAGTCGCTGAGACCGGTCTCGGGACGCAGCAGAAAACTCAAAAAGAGGCTGCTGCCGGCACCGACCTGGGTCTCCAGGTCACGGTAATACCAGGCGACCATGCCGCTCGCGGGTACGCCCGAGGTCGCGGCACCCGGACTGCTCGCGAGCCCAGTCACCGCGAGTCCGGGAGCGGTTGCGGTGAGGCTTAGACCGCCCCCGCCCCAGCCGCCGCTCCAGCCCGACCCGCCGCCCGTTTGGTAGGCGATCGGACCATCCGTCGGGTAGCTCGCGAACCCCTCGTAGCTGGGTGTCGCCCAGGCAGCCGGAGCTGGCGTCCCGGCACCTACGAGCAGCGTCAGCGCAAACAGTCTACACGTCGTACGGGTCATGTCGGCTCTCCGGACCATAGTGGAACCAAGACCGTCGCCACCCCCGGCGACGCCGGTGGTATTCCCGTCATGATAATCCGGTTGGCGGATCGCGCGGAAGACCTGAATGCCGGCAGTACCGTGGGATGCCTTGATGCGGCCGGGGGATTGGTGAAGAATGCCGCACGCTCGGGACTTTCTGATGTTCTCAGGCGGTCGGTGGTCGATCAGCGATTCTTCGAGGGTACGAGAAAATGCCTGACCAGGACACCATCAACTCCGCGATCGACCGTCTCGTTGCTGCGGCCTCCTCGCCGCTGAGGGTCATCCTGTTCGGCTCCTATGGGCGCGGTACGGCGAACTCCGGATCGAATCTCGACCTGATGGTGATCGAGCGCGAGGTGCCGGACCGGGGGGCGGAATACATGCGCCTAATGGATACGCTGGGGTCGCTGGAGCCCGGTATCGGCGTCGACCTGCTGATCTATCCGCTCAGCGAGTTCGAGCGGCACAGCCAAGTGTCGGGTACCCTGCTCTATTGGGCACGACAGGAGGGACGAGTGCTGCATGACTCCCTACAGTCTCGATATATCGGGGCTTATGTATACCAGTGCCGGAACTCCCGCATCTCGGCTCCGGAGCCAGAGGCCAAGAAGGCGATATGATGATTGACCCCGTACACTCACTCGCGTTCTCGATTCAATCGAATCGCGGCGTTTACGCAATCCTGCTCGGCTCTGGAATTTCGCGCGCGGCCGGAATTCCGACCGGGTGGGACATTACGCTGGACTTAGTTCGTAAGCTCGCCGTACTCTGCAACGAGGTCCCTGAACCTGACCCCGAGTACTGGTACAAAATCAAGTTCGGGAAACCGGCAGATTACTCCGATCTGCTCGATACCCTGACGCGCACTCAAGCCGAGCGGCAACAACTGTTGCGCCGCTATTGGGAGCCCGACAACCAAGAGCGCGAGGACGGCAAGAAACAGCCCACCGCGGCGCACCGCTCCATCGCAGCCCTGGCGGCACAGGGGTTCGTTCGAGTCATCCTCACGACGAACTTCGACCGCCTGATGGAAACCGCCTTGGTCGATGCCGGGGTGGTACCAACGGTCTTAAGCTCGCCCGATCAGGTCCATGGCGCACTGCCACTCATTCATACGCGTTGCTGCGTCTTCAAGGTTCACGGCGATTATCTCGACACGCGCATTCGCAACACCGCGGACGAGCTTGCCCAGTACCCGCAAGAATTCAGCGATCTCCTGAACCGCATCTTCGATGAATTCGGGTTGGTCGTCTGCGGATGGTCGGCGACCTGGGATACCGCGCTGCGCGCCGCCTTGATGCGGACGCTGTCACGACGGTTCGCGACCTACTGGGCGATGTATGGAGAGCCCAGCGACGAAGCACAGAGACTGATCACGCACCGTGCTGCCATATCGATCCCGATTATCACCGCAGACTCTTTTTTCCAATCCGTTCAGGAGCATGTCGAGTCGCTTGAGCAATTCGCGAGGCCGCACCCACTCTCGACTGAAGCGGCGGTCGCCAGTCTCAAGCGCTTTCTGTCGGAACCTCGGTATCGGATACAATTTGCCGATCTCATTGACGATACTGTGGACCGTATCATCGAAATTACCTCAGGCGAGGCGTTCTTCGCTAAAGAGGACGCGCATCCACGGACGGATGAATCTGCGACGGATCGGGTGCGCGCCTATGAGCTCGCCTGTTCGACGTTGCTGGCAATGGCTCCGATCGGGGGATTCTGGGCGGAGGACCATCATTTGCACGCTTGGCAGCGCGCTGTCGAAAGGATTTCGTATTCGCAGAATCTTGAGGGGGCACCGATGTGGCTGCAACTTCGGCGTTACCCCGGTACACTCCTTATCTATTCGCTAGGAATAGGTGCCGTTGAATCCGGGAAGCTGCGATTCCTTGGTCAACTGTTCGAGATCATGGTAAAGAACTACGGTCAAGAGCCGCTTGCAGCAGTTCAGCTACTGCCGGCATCTTGCCTGCTTGATGGAAGAGAAAATACCAAATTTCTGAAAGGAATGGAGGACCGCTTCGCCCCACTTAGCGATCGGTTGAAATCAACGCTATGGGAAACGACACAACGTCTAATCCCAAACGAGGAACGATACACATACATCTTCGACACGCTTGAAATACTCATGGCTCTTGGCTGCGGACATCGGGACAGTCTGGCTAACCGCCATATACAATATTGGGCGCCGCTAGGTGGCTTTGCCCTTCGACGAAAAAATCGCGTGCGTATAGTTCAGGAGATTGAGCAATCAATATCGAGCCTCAAACAGGCATCCCCATTCGTAGAGAGTCGTATTTTTGGCGACTCCGCTGCTGTTTGCACTGAGAACCTAAACACTTTCAGCGATTTCGTTCAAAGGGTTCTTGAGAAATGGCACTGAAGCAATATCGCTGACCCCGCCGACCTCGGAGGAGATCGGAACGTACCATGATGTCTCCATTAGGCCGTGACACTCGGTGGCGGACCAGAGAACGGATGCCCGTCCCAGGTTCATATGCTGCGCGGAACGAAGCTGCCGGCCCGACGCCAGTCTGCCTCAGATCACTCTGCTCATCCTAGAATCGGAATCCGAAAAGCCCTCCCTCCTCCTTCGCGTCCGTGAGCACGACCAGGAGGGCGTGGGCTTGGACGTTGAACCCTTCTGTAGTCTCCTTGAACGCGTCGTCTTCGTTCATCGTGACGATGTATTGGAAACCGAGTTCTTCGGCTGTCTCCGCTCCGACCTTGAGAGCGCTGACAATCTGGCGGCCGTCCACGCCATCGAAGAGATGACTGTCATGCACCAGAAAGCCGGGGCCGGTGCCCCGCTTGGCACACAGGCGCATCAGCATCATGTCGAAACAAAAGATCTGCATGTTTTTTATGCCCTTGCTGCGAGACCCTTGCATCGGAAACTCAAGCTGGGGGCCGTTGGAGGTTTCTTCGACATTCATGCTGCCCGCCGACTCGTATAGGCGCTCTGAGGTTTCCTCAAAGGCGAGGATAGCCTCGGACAATCGCTGCTTCTGCTCCGCAAAATCGCGACGCAGACGCAACGTCAAGCGGTTCCGCTCGATGTCAAGCTCGTTCTTGGTGCCTTCAAGCTGCTCGGCTGCGGCAAAGCGCTGACGTAGCGATTCCACTTCGGCCTCGGTGCGTGCCGCTTCCGCTTGCAGCTTGGAGAATTGATCCAGAGCACCATGGCTCTTAAGAAGCGTCATCAATTGCGAGCGCCGGTGATCGATCTGTTGCTTTTCCTTGTCCCTGTTGACTATGCGCTGCTTGGCGGCGTCGAGCTCATCAGCAAGATAGTCGCGCCGGTTGCGAATGACGGACTCGTGGAAGGACCGCACCTCGTCGTAACGCTTGATGGCGAGACCGGGTAATGAGACACCAGCCTCGGCGTAGATGCTCTCCAACTCGTCGATCGCCGGCGGAGCCTCAGAGCGCATCGCGGTCTCCAGATCCCGAACAGTCCCGGCGTCGACAATATTGGCATTTGCCAGGGCGTTGAATTGAGCCGTGAGTCGATCGGCTTCGGCTTCGATCTCGCCGTATTGCGGGAGAACGCGAAAACCGGCTAACTGGGTCTGCATTTCTTTGAGGCGGGCCTCGGCCACCGTCACCTGGGTGCGCAAGTCGGATGCTTTACCGACGATGCTGCCAAAGGCGCCAACCCCCGCTGCCTTCTTGATTTCCGCCAGGGTCTTCTCTCGGTCCCGAACCTTCTGCCATTCGCTGGCGATCTTCCAATCGAGCCCCAGAAGGTAGAGCAGCGCCAATTGGTAGTCGCAGGCCTGCTGCATGGTAGCCTGCTTCTCCGGAGTGGTGAATGCTCCACTGTTCTGGCGACGCACGAAATAGGCAAAGAGATTCCGAAAGGTCGGCACGCGCCCGTCGATCTCACCGATAGTATCGAGCGCGAACATCTTATCGCCAAGCAGTGCAGTCCATTCGGTGTTTGAGAGTCGAGTCTTGCCGTTGAGAAAGCTGGCGCCGCTAACTCGCAGTTTCGACCTGTCGCTGCCTCGCCGCTCGACGGTTATAGGTTCACCACCAACGTCCATCACCATTCCGAAGGACTCGTCGATAACAGCAGCGGAGCGAAAAAGGGAATCCGTTCCGACGTCCGCTCCGGTGAGAAAGTGAATGATTTCTATCAAACTGGTTTTGCCCGCACGATTACGGGTTTGTTTGTCTGTGGCTCCCGCTTCCTTTTGAGCGATCAAGACATTCAGGCCGCTATGAAACTCAAACTCCTTGAAACTTCGCAGGCTGCTAAAGATACAATGAATCATGGCTTCTTACGACTCAGCAGACCGGCTCTAAGCTCGATCAACCCTATTAGAAACAGCAGGTCGAGGCTCAGAACATAAGCATCATAGCGAAGCGCCGGTTTCTGGTCGCCCGGTGTGCTCGTGGCGGGCGACATCTCCTCCCAAAGGGCGGATACGGTTTTTGGTTGAGTGAGCTGCGCGAGCAGCCGCGCACCCACGGTGAGCAGGGCTCGATCCTGCGAGATGTGCGTTGTAGGTAAAATCATTCACGGGTTCCTCGGGGCTCCTCAAAGATAACGCAGCACTCGAAATAATAGGCAAGCACTGTGACTACCGCCATTTCATGCTCTGGGGTGCCACGCTGCGCCCCGCCGACCCAGGCTTGGAGTTCTGAGAAAATCCTGCTGGGGTGCATTGAGTCACGCAGTCGATCGTATTCTGCGCGGAAGGATACAGCCAAACGTTCTCCCAATGTCTCGTCGTGCCAATCGGCGAAGAAGGACGAAACCAGCGGGGCCTTCGCCATACCATTCTTGATGAGACAGCTTGCACTCTCGGAGAGCGCGTTGGCCTCGATTTTCCCTGCTGGAACGTCTTTCACGACCACATTCAAGGGAGCGGCCTTCGCCGTTAGCGATTCAAGCACCACTTGCAGATCTTTGTACCCCAAATTGGTCTTGGTCTCGTCAGTAATCGGGGGGCCAAGCCATGTCGCCAGATCATCGGAAGACAAGCGACGGAAAATCTGGCGAAGCTCCTCGATCCCCCATGGCTCCAGAGTGATGCCTTCATTGGCGCTCTCGAAGTCGAGGAGAAGGACTTGCACATGCGGTGGAAGTCCATCCGTTGCGTTGTGAACGAAAGTCCATTTGTCGAAATGTTTGGACCAGTGGGTCTTTGCTCCCGCGAAATCCTCCTTGATTTTGGTAATGGCTTTCGTTGCTTCCATCTCATTTGGCGCATAAACCTGAAAGAGCCGTCGGTCCGACTTCAGAAAGCCGTCGTTCTTGCGGTCGCCGATGTTTCCCCAAGGTCGGCAGGGCATGAAGTCTGCTTTGTATGCTAGCCCCATCAGGCGCTCAAAGAAGGTCTGGAACGCGTCTCCCTTTGCGCGTAAATAAGGTGTTCTCGAACTTCTGGTCGTAGTACGCGGCTTGCAGGTTCATGGCTTACCCAGCTAATGGCTTCAGATGCAATGCGTACCGGAGCAGCAAGAGCATGATGGAACAGCAAACACGACCCCCGCATCGCCTCCCGCGGGATCATTAATGTCTTGAGTTATCATCGTTTTACCTATCACGGCATCCCCAAAGCGTCAAGGTCTCCATATCCATATTCTGGGGTTAGCCGATCCTGGCCGCAATGGTGCGTCGGCGATTCTTCCCGGTTTCGTGCGTGCATTATAGGCGGCCATGATCGTCGTTCCGGCCAAGACTTAGCGAGGGGCTCAGGCGGGAACTTGCGGTATGCGCCGAGGCGCGCGGCGCATCAGTAGCTTGCGATGCACCTCCCGCGTCGGCACATGCGACGGGACAGCCGTTGCTGGAGCGATGGTCGAGGCCCCTTTGTCGCGCAGCTCTGCGGCGGACGCGAGGACTTTATAGTATGTTCCGTCTTATTTTGAAGGTCGGTGCTCGCTGCAAGGTACCGCCCGTGGCGGCTTCCTTCCGACAACCTGCCGGAATGACGCAGCAACTTCAGTTGGAACAGGGTACTAACGGAAAACCAACACCCGGGAGCATGAATCGGAGAACTCTTGCCACGCCGGCCAGACGCTCCGCCCCATATCCCTACTCCGCCGACGCCCCGCCCCAGGCCGTCCAGCCAGGGCCGGCGGTCGCGCATTACGGCAGCACGGCGCTGCCGATCACCAACACCGATCCCACCGCATCCGTGCTGCCATAGCGGTTCCCGTCGACGGCCTTGGGCAGGACATAGAAATGCCGTTCCGCCGCCGAAGCTCGCCACCTGGCCAGCCGCCGCGGCGCTGTAGGTGCCGCCCCAGAGGTTATCGTAATGGCTTTCGTGGGTCAGATCTGCAATCTCGCGTGCGAGTCGGTGGCCCTGGCCCTGTTCGGCATCCCCCATCACCCCGACTCCGTGTTCAAACAGCCTGTGAAATACCGCCTTGTCCGTTACCTCCGGCGCGGCTAGACTCGCCGCCACGCTTAACTCTTTTCGCCGCTTCGGATTCCGAAGCGCGCGACCGACCAGTTGACCATGGGCAACACCCCGGCGGAACATCTCGACATCGGACCTCCCGCCGCCGCCCGCCTCCCCCTGGCGGAGCGGCACGCCTGCTTCCTGCTATACCCCATCGCCGGCCAGGGCTGGCCGCCGACGTCCGGGCTCACCCTGGGCGAACTTGCCGATGCGCAACACCCACCCACTGGGCCGGACGGTCCGGCGGGCGCTTGCTGGATTCCGGCCGAAGCTCTGGCAAGCATCCGCGATGCGCGCCGCGACCGCCCGGTCTGGGAGCCCGGCACGCTCAACCCCGGCCCGGACCTGCTGCCCTATGTCCGGCGCCTGCTCGGCGCGGGCGCGCCCCGCCAACCCGCGGCGGCCGACCCACCCGCGACCAGCCCCGAACCGGCGCCGCTCGGCCAGGTTCTGCGTCTGGCCGAATCCGCGCGCACGCTGATCCAGGGCGAGTGCCTGGCCTACCCGCGGGAGACCCCCAAGGACAAACGCCGACCCCAAACCCTGGCGCTCCTGCTCGCCCCGGCGGCGCGCGCCCGGATCGCCCGGCGGGTGCCGGGATTCGCCGCGGACTCGCTGACGGTCGAGATCCGCGCTGTCCACCGGATCAGCTTTCGCACCGGCTACGGGTTCCTGATTCGACAACATCACCCACCGCTTTGCCCTAGAGGGCTGCGCCACCGCGGTGGACCTGAGCGGCTATGCGCCGGACCCGGCCCCGGAATTCCTCGAGCAGCATCTGAGCGTCACCTACCGCCGACACTATCTCCCCATCGTGCTGCTCGCCTGCCACGAATTCTGTTTCCTGCTCCACGCCACCGATCGCGCCGGCGTCTGGCCCGAGCCGGGCGAGGCGTCCGACGCCATCGCGCGCATGCAGGACACCCGCGAGGCGGTGACCCGTTTCATGCTCTGCTTCCGCTATTCCAACGTGAGCCGCATCGGCATGCACAACGAGGTCAACCGCGCGCTGCGCGACGCCCTGGGCCTGGACCGGATGCTCACCGAGCTCGACCGCGACACCGCCCAGATCGACGCCCATCTGAGCCGGGTCGCCGCCGCCCAGTCCGCCGACCAGGCCAGACGCCACGAGCGGCGCTTCCGCTGGGCCTCGGTCATCGGCGCGGCCGGCATCGGCTGGCTCATCGCCTTTACCATCGTCAAGGCGGTTCTGGAGATCCCGGCGGTGGAGCATCTGCTGCACCTGTCGCACGAACTGGCCCCAGCGGTCGCCGCCGGTGTGGCGCTCGCCATCGCCGTCATCCCCGCACTGCGCACCGGGATCGGCGGCGCGCATGGGTCCGGGCACGACGAGGCCGAGCACGCGGCGCGCGAAGTGAGTATCCATAAGGGGCAGCACTGACGCCTGGCGGGTCGGGGGCCGTGCGGTCCCGATCCCTGCCAAGCCGCGCGCACCACCGAGATC
>Ga0247842_10005374_pt1 | contig 15265 bp, 20 predicted proteins | sample LaCruzMarch2015__3_FD_192411 | JGI IMG/M metagenome (GOLD analysis project Ga0247842, IMG submission 192411) | Freshwater microbial communities from meromictic Lake La Cruz, Castile-La Mancha, Spain - LaCruzMarch2015_19m | ecosystem: Environmental > Aquatic > Freshwater > Lake | place: Spain...
CGGCGCGGCTTCTCGTTCCCACGCTCCGCGTGGGAATGCCGGGCGGGCGCTCCGCGTCCGGTCTTGGCGCTGGACGCGGAGCGCCCGCACTTGCTCCCACGCAGGAGCGTGGGAGCCAGAATGGCTTTACTTAATGGCATCGAGCCGCAACCAGGGATGGCGGGGCATCCGCGAGCGGCCTGTGATGCGTGCAATGATCCGCAAGCACTTCGGCAGGCTTGGCGCGGGAGTGCCCATTCTTCAATTGGTGATAGGCCGTGGTTTCATCGACCGGCAGGCCGCTCAGGTACCCGATCCAGGTCTCGATGTTGCGAGTGCCAATGCGCCCGGTCTTCGCAGAGGACGACCGCGCGGACCTTTCTACTCATCGAAGACCCACCCCCGCTCGACCAGTTGATCCATCGACACGCCCGCGGAGCCGGTGCCCGGTTCGATTCGGCGTACCCGCGTCGGTGCCAGCGGGCCGTCGCGGTCGATCCAATACCCGGCGTCGCGGGCGAGCAGGTTGATCGGCCGGGGATGGTGGGAGATCAGGATGCCCTGCTGGGGTGGCTCGGCGCAGCGCTCGTCGAAGCGATCCAACCAAGGGCCGATCTCAGGCAGCGCCAGGAAGTTCTCGGGCTCATCGATGCAGAGGGTGGCACCGCCGTCCGGCAGGCAGTGGATCAGTGTATAGAGTGCGATCGAGGCCCGCTCGCCATCGGAGAGGTCGCCAAGGCGCCAGGCCATCCGCCGGCCGTCCGGTCCCTGCGACGGTCCGGGTCGTGGGAGATCGTCAGCGCATAACGGAAGACGTGGGCGTCGTCCCGCACCATGTCGAGTTCAAAGCGCTGCTCGGGCCGCGTTTCCCAGGCCGTCAGGTCCGCGGAAGTGAAGCAGTCGTCGATGCGTGCCCCATCGACCACCAGGCGGCGCAGGCGCTCCAGCAGGTCGAAGATCGTGGATTTGCCGGCGCCGTTCGGCCCCAGCAGCAGCACGATCCGCCCCAGGCTCAACTCGAAATTGACCAGACAGCGGAAGTTATCGGCGTACAGGCGGCTCAGCATGGTCAGGATATCCGATGAATCGGCGGGACATGGCCACGTGGCGGCAGGCGCCACCACTGGTCCTGTTATAGTCGCACGAAGGGCGAGGGCCTGCCCAAGTGGACTGCTGGCCCGCGGCTGTCGGCGGCTGACCGCTTCAGTGCTCGAACTGACCCGGAGTGGCGCGGGACTGTACGCGGGAAAACTGTGGTCTGTCCCTGAGGTATCCCCACGAATCTGGGCGAGACCTCAGTAGGTTAGCGGAACCCCCGCGTCAGGGGTTTACCTGGCTACTCAACGACTCTGCATCTATATGATTGAAAAAAACATTTTGTGGGGATACCTCAGGGTCTGTCCCCGGTATCCGGTCCCCGGTATCCGCTGATTATCAGACAATCTGATTCCGTGCCGAGCGCAAAGGCGCAGCTGTCGATTTCAGCCCCTGGGCCGCATACGGCAACGCCTCAACCAGCGCAATCACGGCCTCGGAGTTGTTGCTCGGGGTGCATCGTGCCGATACCGGGTTGCAGCGATTGAGGCGCCGCCCTCTACGACCAAGTATTCGTGGCCGCTACCCGGCCAGAGACACCACGAAATCGTGTTCGTGCCGCGTGCCGACGGCGCCTGGCCTAAACGCTCTCAATTGCCCGCTTTGAATGCGACTGGTGTAGCCACCCTGGTGAACGATCAATGCGCGACCAAGGCCGCACTCCAATCCAGAAATTAATTTATCTCGGCACTCATCCAAGGTTAGGTGGCCTCCAATTCTCACTACAATTCTTGCGTCATCACGCAAGAGCCTCGCGAGCCCTCGCCACGAATCCTCAAGGAACGTCCAATAGGTCCTGGCGCTCCGATGGCGATCATCGCCGATGCCATCGCGTCGAGGATGATCCGCTCCGCCCAGGAACCACAGTCTGAGCCATTGATCTTCTTGAAAATTTGTTGTATCCAGATAAGGAGGGGATGTAACCACCAGTTTTACGACCCCCTGCAATTCCGGAAAGACGCTCAGGCTAAGTCGGGCGTCACTTTCCTTGACGCAACCTCGAATCTCTGCCGGTTCCGACGCAAACCGGTAAACTACCATTCTACGAAGTATATCGAATACATGCCGCTCCGGGGCAACGCACTCATTGGCTTTCCACCAGCGTACAGAGTAATCGGGCTTCGTACTGATAACCCGCGGCATCCGATTGCTCAGACAATTTTCCGTGCGGTGGGACTCGCCATGCAGACATCCCAACGCAACTGCCGCGAGGAAGCAATCGATATTGCTTGTCCGCCAGCGTAGAGTGCGGCGTAGCCAAAGGATTTGCTCGAGTGTATTTTCGTGGAAGCAAACATTAAAAAACGGATTATCCCATATCTGGTCATCCTTGATATTTGTCGTGCACCCGGATTCGATTTCGTCAATCCTTGAAAGCAGCTCATGGAGCGTTGGAGGGTTGCTCTTGGCATTAGATACGCAAACCGCAACCGGATTCGTATCGCAGCCCGCAGCGTGGCGGCCATTTAGTAAGCTTTCAAATACGGCTGTGCCGCGTCCTGCAAATGGATCGAATACCCAGTCGCCCGGTTCCGACCAGGCAGCGATGTGCTTCCGTGCGAACTCCTCCGGAAACATTGCGAAATATGGGCACATGGAATGAAAGCGATGGCGCATTATCCGGGCCTGTCCGCCTGTAGGGCCAAGAGGAAAGAATCAACTCGCGCGCGGACGCTCGCGAACTCCTGTGCGCGCTCTATTCTAACCACTGCGGCTGCTGCTAACTCGAGTCCTTTCGCTGCATAATAAGCCATGCGGTATCGAAAAAAGAGGATGCCGAAGTCCCGTGTTTGGCGACGAAGGTACCCATTGACGGCCTCTTCTATTTCATAGTCTGGGTTTAGGTCAGCCCAGTCTTGCAAGCAAAAAGGGACAAATAAAGCTGGGATTGGGGGGCTCGGCGGCGTGTCAAGAAAGAAATCGTCGTGGAAACCCGTTATAAGGTGCGTGATAGACTTACCTTGCCAATTTCTGCCGGAGGCGGCCTGGCCCAACAGATAGAGTCGTCCGCAAGTCCTGTCGGGAACGTCACGCCATGCGATTACGTCGATTCCGGCGTCTTTGGTTTGGCGCGAAACCCCTGGGGGAAAGCGCGGGCCAGGCTTCGGGCGTCCCTCCCCGAGGAGGCTGTAAGTCCGATTCAAGGCCGCGATGAATCCGGACTCGTCCGCTCTAGGCCAGCCGAACGAATGCGCGTGACCTTCCAAAAATCCTGCCGCCGCCAGCGTAGCACATACCTGAAAAAGGTCCCGGTCACGATTTGTAATAGGAAAATGGTTGCTCCCGATGTAGCCGCCATCGTTTGCCTGGGATAGCCACAGGCAGAAAAGATATACATAACCGCCCGGGGTAATAATTTCACAGCGCGTCAGCAATGCCCCGTCTTCGCTAAGAAAAAAGGGATAATGTTCTCCAAGGATCTCACAGCGTCTGAGAATCTCGTTGGCGGCTCGCTGCATCAAGTCTTCACCGTAGGCGTCATCGTCCCCAATGTTCTCCGACTCCTCGTCGCGCTCCGGATCCCAAGCGGCAACCAAATTCTCCACTGGGTAACTGTCCACTCCTGAAGCGAGAACATGCAACTCCAACCAATCGGCGAGCCCCACCGGGTGACCGTCCATATCGGGTGTACTAATAGCCATGGAGACTCAGGCGTCTTCGTCCGGGTCGTCATCAACGATCGAGCGCATTGTTTTCGCGAGGCGGGCGCTCGTCTTCCGCAAAGACTCTGCGGTATCGAGCAAAGTCTCATCCTCTCCGGTAAAGGCGCCGACTTGAGAAAGTGCCACCTCCGCCTTGAGCTTTGCTTCAACCAATGCATTTTGAAATACACGATCAGCGGGCTCAACCTGCTTGAGCGCCTGACTGAGATCATTTGTGACTTCAAGTACATGAAGGGCTTCCGGCTTCTCGAGTACAGCGCCGAGATTCTTAATGTCGGGGGCCTGACTCTTGATCAGAGGCGGCTGGCCATCGCGCGAACCATATAGCCAGGTCATAACGCGGCCAAGCTCCGTGAGTTTGCCTTCCTCGACAGGATTCGGAGTCGGGTCCCGCCCTCGCCAATCCGGAGACAATCCAAGGTAACGCCGGTAGCCGGGCCGCGTGAGTGCGGTGTAGAGATGGGAAAAGGCGAACTTTCGGCCAGGACTGCGAGTTTCCCGATCAAACACGCCGCTGGACTCGGCCTGCTGAAGGACATAGTATCCGTGCACCAGACGCAAGACGGTGCTATGACTATCGCCCAGTCGTTGCGCTATGTCAGTGAGTGTGACCCCCGATGGTCCGGCCTCACCGAACCAATCAGCGGCAAACTGGGCTTTGGCCAGCGCATCCCATCGGTGCGGTCCGTTGATGTGCTTGAAACCGATGAAGCTGCGTGCGGCGGAACGATCGGAAACATAGATGGCGCGGACGCAAGCAAGCGTCGCGCGCTTCTCGTCAGAGATCGGCGGGCAGTTAATGCGAAGCGTCGCGCACAACTGCGAATTATCGAGCAGACGCATTGCTGCCAGCCGGCGATTACCTTCGAGAACTGTAAATGTATCCTCGGACTCATCGCTGCCTAAGCGAGTGACTATCAGCGGCTCCATATCAATAAAGCCGTTATTTGCTATCGATTGGAGTAATTCCCCGAGATCGTCATTTTCATAGAGGTAGCGGATGATTTCTGTGTCATTGCGGCCGGCGGCGAATGCCTCGTGGGCATAACGTGGATTTTGCGTGTCAAAGCGTAGCCGCCCGGTAGCGATGGAGAGAACATCGTTGGCCTGAGGTGTCGTCATGATCGTTCCAGCGTCGAACATTGCTTCGGATGGGCTCAATGGCAAGCGTTCCGAGAGACCTTGTCTCTTAGTATATCCGATGGCGCTTGAGATAGATAAGCGCAGCACGTCGACGAACACCCCTGGCGGACGCCTTGTTGGCGGCCGCGACGTGGTCACGCACCGGGCCCGGTCCACGGTGCGTCGCCGCGTGTCTCCCCCCGCTCGTTCGGCGCGGCCTGAAGGCCCCCTGCGAGCCTGATTGCGAAGCGGGGTGACCAGGCGGGCCTTCAGGTCCAGTCCGACGCCCTTGCCTGCGAACCCGGCGGCGGCGATCTGGGTCCGGTCTGCATCATTGGGCCGGTAGAGTCCGGCTGCGACCATGGCGTCGCACAAGGCGCGGATGCGCCCTGGGTTCATCGCACCGATGCCCTGTTTCGGGGCCGCGCCGGAGTCGATGATACCCTAGGACTTGAGCAGCGCCAGGGAGGCCCCGAATTCGCCCTCGGCCATCTTCGCGTTGTGCCCCCGCATCAGCATGTTGGCGGCGTGGTGGTCGCCGTTCAGGTAGTTGATTCAGCCGCTGATAGAAGCGTCCACGAAGCGCTGGACGAGGTCGGCACCGTGTCCTGCCGGGTCTCGATCAGGGTCTAGTAGGTGGAGAGGCCGTGATCGGCGAGAGCGTAGGATGGGCAGAGCGCAGCGATGGCCATCATCCGGCCCCGCGGTATGCGGATGGGCATCGCTGCGCTCTGCCCATCTACGGCTCCGGTCCGGCTGAAGCCTCGACCTCCGGTTGACGGACGCGTGGCGGCGAGGCGCCGGGGCCAGCGAGCGGGACTTGAATACCATGGTAAGAAAGCAATCGCTGCTAACGAAGATCGGCGAGACGCAGTGCCCACTCTGTGCAGGCCGCAATCAGGGATGGCGGGGCATCCGCGAGCGGTCGGTGTTGCGTGCAATGGTCCGCAAGCACTTCGGCAGGCTTGGCGCGGGAATGCCCTTTCTTCAATTGGTGATAGGCCGTGGTTTCATCGACCGGCAGGCCGCTCAGGTACCCGATCCAGGTCTCGATGGGCAAAGTGCCAATGCGCCCGGTCTTCGCAGAGGACGACCGCGCGGACCTGTCTACTCATCGAAGACCCAACCCCGCTCGACCAGTTGATCCATCGACACGCCCGCGGCGCCGGTGCCCGGTTCGATTCGGCGTACCCGCGTCGGTGCCAGCGGGCCGTCGCGATCGATCCAATACCCGGCGTCGCGGGCGAGCAGGTTGATCGGCCTGGGATGGTGAGAGATCAGGATGCCCTGCTGGGGTGGCTCGGCGCAGCGCTCGTCGAAGCGATCCAACCAAGGGCCGATCTCCGGCAGCGCCAGGAAGTTCTCGGGCTCGTCAATGCAGAGGGTGGCGCCGCCGTCCGGCAGGCAGTGGATCAGTGTATAGAGTACGATCAAGGCCCGCTCGCCATCGGAGAGGTCGCCAAGGCGCCAGGCTATCCGTCGGCCATCCGGTCCCTGCATCGTCGCCTCCAGGAGCTTGGCCTCGCCGGACTGGCGCAGGCGCAACACGTCGAAGCCAGGCAGAACCTCACGCAGCGCCGTATTCAGGGCCATCACCGCGCCGGGCTGCTCCTGACTCAGCCAGCGGTACCAGGACGCGAAGTTGCCGAGCCGTGGGTCCGGGCGTGTGACCTCTTCGCGCGTCTCTCCGCCGATCAGCATCGGGTTCGGTCGCACGACCAGCAGGCTCCCGAGGCGACGGCGAAACCAGGTGAGTTGCGTGTTGTCCGGGCGCTCGGGGAGCGCGCCAACGCCGGAGCGGGACCAGTCGAACAGGTACTCCCCGCCAGCGCTTCCGTCGTCCCGGAACAGCCGGGCGCGTGCCTCAGACCCATCCACCGCGAACTCGAACAAGGCTTGCCCGTCGAGATGCAGGGTTTCCCGTTCGATGCGTACCCGCCGACGGTCCGGGTCGTGGGAGATCGTCAGCGCATAACGGAAGCGGTGGGCGTCGTCCCGCACCATGTCGAGTTCAAAGCGCTGCTCGAACCGCGTTTCCCAGGCCGTCAGGTCCGCGGAAGTGAAGCAGTCGTCGATGCGCGCCCCATCGACCACCAGGCGGCGCAGGCGCTCCAGCAGGTCGAAGAGAGTGGACTTGCCGGCGCCGTTCGGCCCCAGCAGCAGGACGATCCGCCCCAGGCTCAACTCGAAATTGACCAGACAGCGGAAGTTGTCGGCGTACAGGCGGCTCAGCATGGTCAGGATATCCGATGAATCGGCGTGGTATGGCAACGCGGCGACAGGGGCCACCGCTGGCCCCGTTATAGTCGCACGAAGGGCGAGGGCCTGCCCAAGTGTACTGCCGACCCGCGGCTGTCGGCGGCTGACCTATTCAGCGCTTGAACGACGAGTTTCGTGGAAAAGCGTAGCGCATCCACCATCGGCCCCGGGGCCGGCGCGATACTGGCTGCGGTCACCCAGATTTGGAGTTGCTGGAAAAGGTGGCGCCACGCCACCCCCGGCCTTCTGTGCCACTTGACTTCAAACCCCAGTCCAGGCGATGCTGTCGCAAATACCCCATGAGTGACCTTGACGACAGCTTCGCGAAGCTGCTTGCCAGACAGCCAACGGACGCGGAACGGCAACGGCTGTACCAGGTCCGGGATGCCCTCGGCCTGAAGAACAACGATGCCCTGTGGTTGGTCTTGATGGCCCTGGAACACCGGGCAGCAAGAGCCGCTCCCGGCGAAGATCGCGCAGTCGGCCAAGGACACCTTGACGGGGTTCAAGGCGACCGCGGAAGCCACGGCGAAGGCGGCGGCGCAAGCAGCCAAGGCGGACCTTGCCGCGGCGGTGGCGACCGCGGCTCATCGGGTCGCGGATCAGGTGGCCGGCACGCGTGAACTGCGCTGGGGGGTGGGTCTGTCCCTGGCGATGGCGGTGCTGATCGCGTGCGCGCTGGGGTTCGGGATCTACATGGAGAGCGTCGGCCGGGCCTCGGGCTTGGTGGAGGGGTACGCGGCGGCCAGGGACGAGACAGCGGCGGCGGCCTGGGCGAACACGCCGCAGGGGAAGGCGGCCTACCAGCTTGCGCAGGCCGGTAGCATCGACATGCTGACGCGGTGCGATCTGCCGGGTTGGCGGGTCGAGAAAGGGGCGTGCTACCCCGACCAAGCGCCTGGGGGTAAACTCCACGGTTGGCGGCTCAAGCCAGACGCTTCGGCTCGGGCAGGGCCGTGACACCATAAAATGTTCAAAATCATCACTACGCCATCTGCGAGCAAAATATGAATTTAAGCGGCTCAAATTCAGGCAAGGAATTTGAAGAGTTGGTTCAAGGCTTTGCAAATGTTATAGCGTCTACGGTCATGGGCTATATTGACAACGCCCCAGTAACGACGCTTTTTGAAAAAAACTACTTTATTGCCATAAACACCAGTGGAACCATATCGATTCTGGCAGATAGCTTTCTAAAAGCTGAAAAGAGCTTACACGCATATATTGCAATCAATAGCATCCCCGGGATTCAGCACGTTAAGGATTTAATAGGTGACGGAAGCAATGCGGCTGCGGTGGATCTTGCTGTTGAAGTAATGTCGCAAACTGTTGCTTCAGAGCTTATTCGGAACATCTTAAATAAGAATGGAGACAGGCATTGACTCTTCCAATAAGAGCCTAACCTAGTGCCCTAAATATCGCGCGCGCCATCGGGGTTTAGTGTTAACTGGCGCGCCGCCTTAGCCTTCACTCTAAGACAAACAAGGGAATATTGCGCATGACCGCGAAACCCATAAAGCTCCTATCACCAGACAACACTCCCGTTGTCGGTGTATTACTTGAAGACGGCTCCATTTGCAATGTATCACTGACTTACGACACAACAACAGCCGTTATTGCCATAGTTCTCGACCACAAAGGAAAATCCGAGTTTTCAAAAATAGATGGCGAAGATATCTACATTGACGAAAACGGTCGCAAGTGGGCGAAATCCGCTGTTGTAGACCACTCGATTTTTAACAGTCACGCTTAAGCCAGAATGAGTACGGCATGACCGACTTAACTGAACGGACGATGAAATCGACTGGCCGGCATATCGTGACTCTTTCGTATGTTGTCACGCCACCCGACAGTAAACAAGAAATTGTCGAAGTCATATCAGGATTTGTCGTCGAGCTACTAGGAATTTGGTTCTTTGTAACCGCCGGGCACGTACTTACTGGAATAAAAGAATTGATGGCCGTGGGCGCGAAGTTCGACGTATGGCGCCTCAGTGACTATACTGCAGGAGGTGATTTCAGGAATACAGGAATTCCCATTCATTTCGACCTCGACAGTTGGCTTTTCCTAGACAAAGAAGATGTAGGATTAGACGTCGCCGTCCTTCCGATTGAGGATCTGTATCGCAAGAACCTCGAAGTAGGGAATGTTGTCCCGGTGCCGGACGGTGCTTGGGCTGACGAAAAAATTGCGTGCGCATACTGGGTTTTAGTGGGCGTCCCCAACGAATCTGTTAGTTATGACGGAAAGACGCAAATATCCGCTAGCATGGTTATGATGCCCCTTGAACCAATTGACGATACTCAAATCCCTGGAGAACCTAAACCTCAGAAATTTTATGCACGCCTGATCGACGGATCAGAAGCCGTGGTAAGACGTGTTGAAGGCATGAGCGGAGGACCAATCTTTGCTATTAGTAAATCTATTGATAACTGGGAGTATGTCGTTATTGGCGTTCAAAGCGGCTGGTTTTCACATCAACGAATCGTCACCGTGTTCCGCTTTTCCGAGTTCGCCAACTTGCTTAAGGAGGCATTGAAATCTCAAATGGCGGAATAGAAGCCTAATAAAACCCTACTACCTAATAATAGTGACATTGATCTTTTTAAGCGCCCATCATTTGGCAATAAATACGGTAAAGAAGCATAAAATATGAACGGATTTTCACTAATTTTCCTTTTTGGAATGTTCGCCCCAGGTGTGATTAGAGGTGGCTTTTGGCATGACTCCCCTTCCGCAATTGGGATTCTATGGACGATCGCTACGATTGCGTTCGTTTTAGCTACAGGCTGGATCAGCCAACAACTATTTGGTAGTGGATTAGGGCCAACTGTGGCAATGGTGCTTGCAATTGTCGCTGCCAATCTATATGCGCTAAAAGGAGCATCTATTCGCTAAATGTAGCGGCCTGCAAACATCCGCGGTCCGACCTGCAAACATCGCGATTTTCGGCCCAGATTAACTGCAAATAGCGGGTCCCCAGGACCCAGATTATTTGCAAATGAGCCGACATTAACTGCCAACAGCCCGCAAACATCGGCGCCGAACCAGATTAACTGCAAACGACGCTGGCGCCTTTCTTGACAATGGGTTAGTGCTGTCGGGCCTCGCTGCTGGGGGATCAGAAGCCGCCGCATGGCCATCCAAGGCCCGGGCAAGGCAGCCTCGCCGTCGGCGCGGCGAAGAGGCAGACCCTGCCGCCCCCTGGACCCGGCCGCACCAGCCGGCCACCGTCAGTCCGGCAAAACGACCGTTTTTCCGGGCCGTCGGCGCCACCCTCCGGCGCCGCCCGAAACCGCGGTATTCCGGTCCGGATAACTGGTTGCGGAAATCAGCGTTCGAGTTTCCAAAGCTGGGGTCTGACAATCTTCGGAACGGAAACTTACTCTAAGCCCCTTCCTGCGGTCTCAAGAACCTCGCTGCGACATGAGTTTCTGAGATTTTGAATTGTGAGACGGCCTTTTGAGGCAGATTTAGCCGGATTTCAGCGTCTTTCGCGCTGACGCCAAGCTGTCTCAGAAAACCTCCGTTTGATGAGACGCAAGAAATAGGCTTTATAAATCTGTCTGTTACGCCTTAGCGTAAGTTTTCGTTCCGATGATTGTCAGACCCCGTGGAGGGGTACTCGGCGGCCAGGGACGAGACGGCGGCGGCGGCCTGGGCGAACACTCCGCAGGGGAAGGCGGCCTACCAGCTTGCGCAGGCCGGTAGCATCGACATCCTGGCGCGGTGCGATATGCCGGGTTGGCGGATCGAGAAAGGCGGGTGCTACCCGGGGCCTCGATCATCATTCCGGCCACCGGGAGCGCCGCACTCCAGTGCGGCGCGGCCTATCCGCAGAACGCAACGCCGCGGTCGCTCGCGAGGCCGCGCCGCACTGGGGTGCGGCGCTCCCAGCGTCCGCGCGGGCTTCAGCGCGTGCGCTCGCCGGTGCGGCGTGGCCGGGGTGATGATCAAGGCCGCACCCGGCCTTGATCATCGTCCTGGCCGAAACCGAGCTAGGGCCGTAGGGTGCGCCGCGCGCACCCGGTAACCTCCGAGCGGCGCAGACGTTTCAGGTGCGCGCGGCGCACCCTACGCGTGCGTTGGCCGGAACCACGATCAAGGCCGGCGATGGCGTTGATCATCATTCGGGCCAGGTCGCGCCTGGAACTCGTCGCGGCCGGGGGCCGCTCCTACGGCGTAGGAGCGGCCCCCGGCCGCGACGGGCTGCCGCAAGGGCTGGTGGCCGGATTTATGATCAAGGCCCTACCCGGACCAAGGGCCTGGGGGTAAACTCTACGGCTGGCGGCTCAAACCAGACGCCTCGGCTCGGGCGGGACCGTGATACAGAACCGCAAAGTCTGCGGTACCAAAAACACAGATTCCGTTTAAGACAACTGTTAAGTACTTCAACCGAATTATTTATACGGCCTTATTATTGTAACTTACTGATTTATAAGGAATCACATTATTTAGCCTCTTATGACCATTGACAAGAGGTACTTATGTCCTCAAGGAACTCCGATTAAATCTCAACATACGGCTCCCCCGAAGGTATTCATTTCCTATTCGCATGACTCAGCGGAACACAAACGGTGGGTACTGGAATTTGCTACCACGATAAGAGACAGGGGCGTTGACGCAATCCTTGATCTTTGGGATTTGCGTCCAGGTAACGATTTACCGCATTTTATGGAAACCAGTGTTGATCAGGCAGATTATGTTGTCATGATCTGTACGGAGAACTATGTAGAAAAAGCGAACAAAGGGACCGGCGGAGTTGGCTATGAAAAGATGATCATGACAGCGTCGATGCTGTCGCGTATTGATAGAAGCAAGGTTATACCAGTAATTAGACAAGCTGGAACCAAACTGCTCCCTACTTTCATGGGCTCAAAAGTTTACATCGACTTTTCAAGCGACAATGAAGTCGAGTATAGTTTTGACGATCTTATGAGACATCTGCTCAATGCTCCGTTATTTGAAAAGCCGCCCATTGGCACCAATCCTTTCAAACCAATGGAAGAAAGTAGGCCGAATCGCACGTCAGATGGGGTCCGGCAAATAATGATTGATGTTGCCGCGGCTTATGAAGGAACGCACCAAGAATTCATACAGTACGCGAAGTTAGTAAAGCAGACGTCTCTACAAAGGCTTGCATTGGATATTTACGTTAATAGAGCAATTGAAGAGGGTCTTCTCGAAAAGTCTAAGCAATACGCTGATGCCATTTTGATAACTCCGAAAGGCTTACAGTATTTGGCTGATAGAGAAATCATAAAGACATAACACTCGCCTAAGCGCCGACCCAAAACCGCGCGCCTAGCTCGGCGGTGAATGTCAAATTTCCGTTTCATGAGGTGACCCCCTAAAACTTCTCGCACACAGGAGCGCACAACGATGACAAAACTTACCGCCATCTACCAGGATAACAGCAATGTATTTTAAGACTGGAAAGCATAGCATTAGAAAAGTTGAAAGCCTAGGAGAATACATCACGCTCGACGATGGTTCGCGCTGGCAAGTTTCGTTCATGGATAAGACCAAAACAATGATGTGGATGATGATTGACGACGTAAGCGTAGCTCCTTACATCGGCAACAAATTCAAGATCACCCACATCAAACGCAACGAAACGGTAGAAGCTGCTTATCTGCAGGGATGAGAAAGCGAATATTCACGGCGATACCGCACAACTGGTATAGTTTATAACCACAAAAGACGTTTTGGTGATATGTCATGACGAAGAAATCATGAGGAACTTCAAGGAGCAAGTGCGTGCTTTGGCCGGTATAGTTTCGACTGCTATACAACACGATGGTAATTGGAAATTATTTGGCTTTGAGTCGCGCCCAGTCAGGGGAGGCATTTTTAATATATTTGTCGATAAAGACCTTCTCGAAAGAGAGCGGTTTATTATAAGAGAGTTGGCGTTACTTTCCATTATCGATGTAATCGAATCCATCAAACAAAATAATACAACCAATGAAGAGAATAAAGTTGTTTTGATTGTTGGGGTTTTATCAGTGCTACGCGATCCATTTTTCAAAATGGATTTTTTCAAAAACGACGCGGACTATTTTGATTTCATATGGGGTGGAATATACTCATACGCCAGCGGGTCTTTTATTGCCAAATATCGCGAAAGATTAAAAACTTTGGTGAACCCATCTAACTACGTTATGTTAATGGCAGCCAGTCCAGAACTACTAAGCTTAAACATAGGAAAACGTGGCTTTTTGGCGAACAGGGAAATGATTTGCAAAAACATTGAGATTGAAGACGATGAAGAGATTTTTTCTAGCTCTTTACGTCAAAGCGAGTTGGATTTTTACGTTAAGTTCGCCCGAACAGTACTATTCTTTAAACCAGAATAAAAAGCCAAATAAGCGAATAGAAGAGCAAGGCTCACAAGAAAAAGGGGCCAGGCTCAATTCATTTCGGCCGGCGGCAAGAAATAATTGAGCCTGACCCGAATGGCACTGACTTAAGCCACAAGCATCGAAGAAACAATCGGTTGCGATGCGGCGAAGCGAGCGAAAAACCGCTCCGGTCCGGGCAGAAGCCGGGAAACAGCGCGGGAAATGCCGCTCCGACCCAAGTGACCGCCTGTCGGCCGTCCTGTAACTGACTGATTTATCAGTGGCACGGCTTAAGTCAGTGCTATTCGGCTCTGACCCCTTTTTCTTATGTCGTCTTGCTGCGCTCAGCCAAGCGGCTCCGCGCGTAAACCGAGATTCAAGACGATTGAAGAGAGCGTTTTGTCCACTACGCATCCCGTTCGAGCTTGCTTTGCCGCCCTATCGGCCACATACCTTAGATACCGTTCGTGAGTAACAAATGCGTTACAGTATGCTATGGCTGGTACAGCATGCATGAGATCAATGCTATCCCCGGTATTGGGATTTCGCTGTGCATTTTCAGTCCGAATGTCAAAGAGAATCTCATCAAGCCAGAGAGCAGGACAAGAGTTGCGGACGTCTGAACCTCGCTCCTTAAGATAAAGGATAATTCGTTCTTTTTCTTCCCCTGGTATTGGCTTATTCTCCGGATCACGGCTTGGACAGAATTCCGAAAGCATTTCAATATCAACGTCGTGCCGATACTGATCATCCAACATGCCATTCGCTCTGGCTGTTTGGATACGCTTTAGGATGGTCGGTCGCATGTTGATCTGGTCGTTGACCTCCGAGAGGAATTCGGGATGCCGGTGCAGCACGCGCACAAGTCCGCCGAATGACAGATTAAGAAATGGCGTTTTCTCCCACTCGGAGTCGTAAACAAACTGCGAAAAGCATGTTGAAAAAGGAGCCATTGACTCCTGTTCGTAGGAAAAGTAGTTCTGAAATACAAAGCGCCTTAATTCTTTTCGACACAAGACAGGGTGTTCGACGACATACCAAGGATCAAGGGAATCCAAGAATCGCGCGCAATCCGCTACAAATTTGGCGTCCCCGCTTCGAGCCACTTCCACTGCATTCCAGGCAGACAAGACAAATCTCAAACTCGGGTCACATTTGACGAAATGGTATGCTTCCCATTCGTTGTTCGCATCTACGCCTTTTGGAAAACTGCGCACGAAATATTGAACAATGTTGTGATCGAGATAGATAGTGCTCGTTACCATAAGGTGGACGTAGGTTACAGGAAAAAAGGGGAAAAGGGGTCGGTACCGAATGGCACTGACTTAGGCTGCGGCCTTGTAAATCCGTAGCTTACAGGCTGGTCGCCAAGCAGTCGCTTGAGTGGAAGCGGCATTTTCCGGGATGTTTCCTCGCTCCGGCCTGGCCCGCAACGGTTTTTAGCTCGCTTCGCCGTATCGCAACCGAGTGTTTCTGCGATGCTTTCGGCTTAAGTCAGTGCCATTCGAGCCTGACCCCTTTTCCGTGGCCGCCTCGTTCTGGGTCCAGCCCCGCTCTGCGACGATGGCCGCGATCTGGTCCATCTCGCGGTCTTCAGTCAGGCGCTACTGGCGACCGCTGCGCCGCATCGAGTCGATCCAGCACCGCCAACCCCTGCGCTACCGAGCCCTGTGCGGCCATGACGCGGAAGCGGGTCTCGGTGTCGGCGACGGTCAACGCCTGGACGCTCAGATCTTCCATCAGCTTGTTCAGGCTCAGGCCCCGGCTGCGCGCCAGCCGTTTGAGTCGGTCCGCGGTGTCATCCGG
>Ga0247842_10005377_pt1 | contig 15257 bp, 9 predicted proteins | sample LaCruzMarch2015__3_FD_192411 | JGI IMG/M metagenome (GOLD analysis project Ga0247842, IMG submission 192411) | Freshwater microbial communities from meromictic Lake La Cruz, Castile-La Mancha, Spain - LaCruzMarch2015_19m | ecosystem: Environmental > Aquatic > Freshwater > Lake | place: Spain...
GCCTTCAAAACGGCGCACATGCCGGCCGCCACTGGTCACGCGCGCGCCATCGGTCACGTCATAACGGGTGCCGTCAGTCGCCGCGCCCGTGACGCGCAAGGTCAGGAGACTGTCGACCGGCCGTGTGATCTGCTGATCAAACGGCACAAAGGCGGCGGGTTCAGGCCCGTGCTCGATGCGCACTTTGACCTCGGCCGTGATGCCCGTGATGGCCATTGGCACGGCGTGCTGCCAGGCATAGAAATGCACATAATCATCGCCTTCAAGCCGCCGGGCATCCAGCCGAAACGCGCGCGCCATGACGTGCGTGGCCGGCAGGACAATGATGACGCCATCCTCGGTGATGCCTTCGGCCAGGATGGTGTACGAGCCCGTGCGATTGGTCAAGTCCGGCACGGACGCGGCCGCGCTGAGACGATAGGCGTGGCGCACGCCGATCAAGTCGATGCGCATCATGTCACAAGCCACCGGCGCGGGCAGGGCGAATTCGACAAAGGCCGGATTGATGGACGGGGTGCGCGCCAGCGAGCCGTTCAAGAACGAGGCCAGCGTGCCGATGTCAAACGGCGAGTGCGCGGCATACACCAGGGTGGTGGCGGAGAAAAACAGCGGACCTTTGCCGAAGGAAATATCGCGCGTGATCAATTTGTCCGGCGTGTTGTCGGCGAGTGCCGCGCCGCAGGTCAGGACCGAGATGAGGGTGCCAAGCAGAAGGTGTCGCATGCGTGCTCCATTGGTTTCGTTATACATTGGGTATAGTCTACATTAACACGCGGCGCGTGTCAAGCGGGGGGGTGTTTGCCCGGCAATTCCTCTATCTGGAGTTGCTGGAATGTGGCCGCGGGGCACGCCGCGGATGTTGCAGCGTTCCAAGCCGCCTGTCTGCCGTGCCCGGCACAGGCAGGTGCGGCTTGGCCACAGCTCAGTATTCGGAGAAGAAGCAGAGGCAGCCGTCCAAGCCGTGCGGCTTGGCCACATCAGCAAAGGCACTGCGCTACCAAGGCGAGGGTATTCCTATATCGGAATTTCAGTAAAAAACTGCCAGTTCACTTGACATTCACGTTTAATTATAGTATAACGGTTGCATGATGGTTGGCTGTACCCACCCAAGCCATCAGTGAGGAAAAGGAAACTAAGGTTAGCACAGGCAGTGATATGAATGTTGATTGACCATTTCAATGAGTCGCTTGTTGTTGTTGCGCTACTTTTTCTAGTGCTACCATGCGGCGCCGCTTCAACTTCGGAAACAAACTCTGCCAGCGTGCCCGCCCACGCCGCTTCTCAACCGCATACTGAATACCGTATACCGAATATCCCGCCGTTGGCGGGACTCCAAGCAGCCGCCGTACCGCTCCTCCCGCAAGCTGTCCCCCTGTCATCCATTCAGTCGCTGCTCGATCTTGCGCGCCACTCAGCCTGCCGCGACGCCGCGCGCTTGATTGAGGACGGCAACATAAGCGCCGCGCTGGCTGCTCTCGACGCATTGACCGCCGGCGCGTTTTACTGGCGCGGCGCCGTGACCAACGGCTTTCAGCAGGGCTTTTTCGTCAATGCTCTGCGCGGCTACTGCCTTGAAAGAGTGGGCGATATTGTCAAAGCCTATCGGAGCTATCAGAACAGTCGCGCGTGTTTCGATGACACAGCCGTGGCCATGCAGTGCCCCGAGCCGCGCCTGGAAGTATTTCTCGGCCTTGGCCGCACCTGCCTTGTGGCTGGGCGCTACACCGACGCGTTCAATTGGCTCGACTTGGTGCGGCTGGAAGCATCGGCCGATCCGCGCCTTGCGGCAGCAGCCGACCGCGGCCTGATCCGCCGCGCCGTCGAGATCGGCGACTACCACGACGCGATTACGAACTACTGGGATCTTCAGGCGCAACTCGCCAATGACGAATATCGAATAAGGAATGACGAGTGTCGAAGTGAGCACACTGAACCTAATCATGCGGAGGCAGTAACTGGCTTGGCCAGTACCGTCACCGGCGGTATGGGAGCGGCCTCGGCGCCGCGAACCTCTGAAGATTATAAATTCGTTCGCCGCGAACGAATTTACTCCCCCAAGGAATACACCGAGTTAGCCCAACTCTACTTCTGGACGCATCAAGACCGGCCCGGCTTCAACATGCTGCTCGACGGCATCACGCTGCGCGGCATTGACAACGATCTTGGCGCGCACGATCCTATGGTGCTATGCTTCCTGAACAACATCATGCGCGCGGACGATGCCGAAATTCAGCGTTTCTATGACCTGCTCGGCTACGCCATCACCCAATCCCGCTCACTCAGGGGCGATGAACAATACATTGCGATGCTTGTCAACGCCCGCAACGCAATGTCGCGCGGCTTCGCGTTCTTGGGCCGCACGGATGATCTCAGCACCGTGCGCAAGAGAATCAACGCGGTCAAGGGACACCTTAAGAAAGAGATGCTCGCGGCAGCGCAGCGGCGCGATACCGCGCGCGCCAATGCGGCATCGGACCATGCATTTCGCCCTGGGCCAGTGAGTCAGGAAAGCGGGACTGCCCAGCTTCAGAATCAATACGAAGATTCGCTGATGAGCGCAGATGTTATTTGTGTGCGTGACAAGAGCCAACAACCCGCCGCGCTCTTTTCCACGTTGTATGTCGAGCTGTGCAAAACCAATATCGGCGCGGCTGGATACGACGGCACGGTGATGGCTCTGGCAAGTCGGCTTGGCTGGTTGCGCGCAGCCGGAATCGTTGCCACAAATGCTGAACTTATATGGAGCGAAGACTACGAACCAGACTCACTGCGCGAATGGTCGTATTGTCTGTGGTACGAGGAAATGCACGCCAACAGCGCCACGATCACTGTGCTGCACAGTTGGATCGTGCGCAGTCGCGCGCTGCCGCGGGCCTATCCGGCTCTCTTGTCCTATTTGACGCGCGCCGCAGTCGCGCACAAGCGCTGCCGTGACGCCAACGGCTTCATACGTTGCATTAGCGAATGCTGGCAACGCAAGAGTGACATGAATTCTGATTTGTACGAAGCGTGGTCTGCCGCATGTGCAGCCCAGGGACAGTGCGCGGCAGCGTTTGATGTGTTGGACTTAGGTCTTCAGCACACAGCCTTCGCATTGGAGCGCATCGAACTGATCCAGTGCTGCGCCCAAGGGTTCGCGTGGGCGACCGACGCGGCATTGCAGAACTTCAATCACACGGCCTATGCGGCGTTGCTCGACCCCTTTCTAAACAACCCCCCTATGGCCTTCACGGGCTATCGCGAAACCTACGTGCCGGCGCAAGCGGTTTGCGTGGATGAGCAGCGACTGCGCGCCTGCATTGCCGCTAACGATCTGGCCGGCGCACTGAATGTCTTCAGCAATCTGCCACCGGCTTATGTACATTCAGGCACGTTATCTCGCCTTGCGGAATGCTTTGCACGTGTTGGTCAAACCAATGCGGCGTTTGCCGCATTATGGCGGGCGTATGGCATGCGTTGCGCGCTTGCCAGTGCACTGGGTGGAGACGCAATTCAGTATCCAGTGCTCGAAACGGCGCAACTTGAGGAATGGTATACGGCCGCTGCGTGTGAGGATGCCGCGCACTATCTTGCGTGGTTTGCAAAGCGGGTGCATCAATGCGCGCAGTTGCAGAAACCTGAACATCTGGATGCAATGAGAATATCGCCGCTCTATCATGTGGCGCAACAGTACACCGCGAACACTAACCTTGTTTGGGGAAATCAATGAAAAGCAATCCAACTCTCTTGACCTTTGTGGCCTTCATAGGAATGCTCTGTGCGTCACTGGACGCGGCCGAGCAGAAAGCATCTACAACGGCGCAAAGGCCGACGAATACGACCAACACAATGGTGAATGCGCAGGCGGCGCACTACAAGAGAGTCAAGACCGCGGCGTCACGCTTCGATGAGATGTTTCTTGTTGCGCCGGCGACTCAGGGAGAACTGCGCTCCGCCATCGCAATGATGGTGGCCCAGGGAGCCAGCGTCCGTGACCTTTTTCGACTTCACGACAGAGTTCCTTCTCAGTTAAGGTACATTGTAAGCAGTGCTATGACCGCGCGCGCAGAATCGCCAGAACAGCACGCGCAGTATCGTTGTGTCTACGCACAAGACCTTCAAGACGTACTCGAAACAGTGTCCGAAGAAGCACGCAGGGAAGGGGAAAAAGCGCTAGAAGAAGCCAGCGCTTTTGAACGGAGTGCTGCGTCAGCCTACTTAGCATCCTCTTTAGGTGCCTTTGTTTACGGCTTGAAGGATGGGGACTTAGACAAGTCATGGGAGTTTTTCAAGAACCACCAGGAGCTTCTTTCGTGCTGCTCATGTGTGCAGGGCTGCTATTTCGACAACTGGGGTTCTGCGATTGTGTACGGAAACAAGGATCGTATAAGAATCAGCGACAAGACACTGTCCGAGGCGAGTGAATACCTTGAAGCTCTGCTGCGCGACAACAACCTTGGTAGCTCTGATCGCGCAGGCTGCGCAAAAGGTCTCCAGGCGCTGTCACATATCACAAAAGGTGGTACTATGAAATAGCGAAACATCCAATTTAAAATCACTTTTCTGAACAGATCACAGCAAACTAAGGAACATGAAATGAAAACAACAAACATAATTGTTAGTGTGGTTGCCGCTCTGGGTCTTATGGCAGTTTTGGCCACTGCGGTCTCTGTAGATGACCCACACGTGCATCATCACTATAAACTCTGTAAGTATGGATCGGAGAATCTTGACTGTCCGCCAGCGTTAGATTCATCACACAGCTGGGCTGGCTTCAAATTGGAGTTATGTAGTGGTGATGCAGGCTGTCACGGCTATTATGGTTCGTCTGTTGTGTGCGGTACTCACGAAGCAAACAACTGAAGCAAGACGCTTACTGCGCTGAGATGCCGGAAATGCATCTCAGCGCAGAATACTTGCTGTCTGACGACGGCAAACAGCTGTCTGTCCAAACAGAGCAATAGGTCAGCACCATATTACGCTGAGAGATTCCACGCTCTATATTTTCCTTATGTGTCAAGCAAAGGAGTTGAATGAAACCTACACTTGTTGGGACTCTCACACATGTCCAAGAGATGAGTCCGGTATGAAAGTTTGCGTTAGTATGTTCCTGCAAATGCTCGGCATTGGCAAACCGTAGAGTTCTTAAACAGTGGTGGGTGCGTATCATGTCGAGGCCTGCGTAACGGCTTTTCCTCGCAGCATCAGTTTGTAGCCATGCTGTTCGCCAAGGCGGCGCAGGCGGACTCGCTGCGCGAGATTGAGAGCGGGGCGGCAACCTGAATGGGCAAGTTGAGCCACATAGGTTGAAATCTGTCTTGGCCAGCACCAATCAGGAGCATTGAGACATGCCATCAAGGGTATATTGGAGAAACAAAGCCGGCACAGTGGAAATATTCCAGCCTTTGTGCGTGATGTTGGCTCTCCTTATCTGATTGCTAGGGAAGCCACTGGGATAGACTATTTTTCCACTCTATATGAGCTATGTTCAAATTCGGTGATATAGGATTCTATACTGATTTCTTCTCTGTGTTGTTGGTCTTGTTTGTTGGATGCTTTGCGCTGATGAATCTCAGATGCAACCTCAGTTCAACCCGACACGATTTGGGATCCCTCGATGTGATCTTTGTGATCTTTGTGTCACTATGTCTGGTCTCGTTCAGTTCTCATGCATACGGAGTGGCAGACTGCCAGAATCTCGCTCTTCTCTTAGCCGGCTGTCTATCTTTTGTTGCTTTTTGCGGGAGATGCACCAGCAACCACACGGGAAGGATACTTATCTCCTTGGCAGGTTTTGTACTTCTGCTATGTGGATTCGTGTGCATTAAGGGAGATAGCGTGTCCTCTTCGTTGTTCAGTAATACCAACTATCTTGCTGGGTTTGTGGCTGTTGTGTCGCCAATCATGGTGGGTGCGGCGCGTGATTGTGGCAAAGAGCGCATGAAAAGCGCTATTGGCTATGGAGTGGTTTCAGGACTTTCGGTGGCGCTGATTGTGCTCATCTGTGGACGGACAGCGCTCATGGGCGTTGTCGCGGCGCTAACTGTGATGCTGATGCCAGTGTTGATTCTATGGTGGCGAACAATAAGTGAAAGCATTTCACGAATCAAAGCGCTGCGATGGCTGCTCGTTGTTGTGGCATTGACCGGTGCCTGCGCAGTGGCAGTGCCCGTTGCGCGACAGTTGTACATGCTCAAACCAATCTCAGGCGCGGGGCGATTACTGATCTGGTCTGTGGCGGTGCGTATGGCGGCCCAATCACCACTGGCCGGCGTTGGCTTCAGCAATTTGGCCAATACCTATAATTTGTTTCAGGCGAACTATTTCGCGCATGGTGGCGGGAGTGTGCCGCAACGCATGGCGGCCGATCCGTGCCGACATGCGTTTAATGAGCCGCTCGAAGTTGCGACGGAAGTGGGTTTGCCGGGCTTCCTTGTTTTTGCAGTGTTTTGCGGATTGATTCTCAAGGAAGTGTGGGAAGTGGTTAGGCGGAATGGTGCGGCACTACGGTGTGCGTCGGTAGACGGTGCGTCGGTGCGTCGGTGTTCAGTGTTCGGTATTCAGTATTCGGTGAAAGAAGAACAGCGGCAAAAAATCCCCCAACCCTGCCGCCGTTGGCGGCACGGCGCAGACGCCGCCAGGGACAACAGCGGCAGCATTCGCGGCGCGGAGGTCGCTCCCACTTTGGGTCGGGATTGGCTAACACTGGGCATGGCGGGCAGTGTCGTGTGCTTCATGATAATGTCGCTGTTTCATTTTCCGCGCAAGGTCGTGCCGACATGGCTGGTTTTCAACTACGCGCTGGCGTGGATTGTCACAGCAAATCAGAAGTGTAAACAAGGAGTAGATGAGCTAAAGACAAGCCAGAAGAACATGGTGGTTTCGACACTGTGTTGGAGAGTGTTTTGGTTTGTCGCATTTGTGGGCAGTGTGGCACTCTTGCCGCTCTACGTGAAGAACTATCTGGATGCGCGGCGCTGGATTGCCGCGCATGAATTGATGGTGACCGGCGAGTTTGCCAGAGCATCCGCGGCATACACTGAGCTATATCACAAACTCAAGTGGAGCGGTAGATTCTGCGCGTATTATGGCAATGCAGTCATGGCGGCATCTGAAAACACAAATCAGTATGTGGGCATTGACGAAAATCCGGCCGAACGAGCCGTCTCCTTATATGAGAAGGCAAAATATACGTATCCTGACCCATATATGTTTGAGAACTTGGCGGTGGCGTATTTGCGGTTGGCAGACGGAACAAACTGGCCGGTGGTGGCCCAGACAAAGTATCGGATGGAGACGCCGGCGCAGGCGCTCAAGCGAAAATTGCGTGAGTGGCGCTGCGGAACCAATCTGTTCTTCGAACCACCGGCGACACAATTGACACGTGGCGATTGCATTCGCCGGGCAATTGATTATTTGACCCTGGCGTCAAACATCCTGTCGTGGCGCTTGACATCGAAGTGGTATCTGGCACAAGTGTACCGAAATGTGGGCGATGTGAGCAATGCGATGAAGTATGCGCAGGTTGTGGTGAATATTCCCATGAGAAAGGACACGCCGCAAGGGCGCGAGTTCAAACGCAAAGCACAGAGAATGTTGAATGATCTCGGCGTGCCATGCGATGATCCCGGCATGGTCGTGTTTGATATTCATGACCGGAAGACGTGGAATGAGGGGAAATGGTAAGGGAATTTACAAATTACGATTTACAATTTACAATTTGCAAGACATTCCCCGGTGGCGGGATATTCGGTGGCAGCGAAATCCCCCAGCCGCACAGTGCGGCCACTCCTCCCGCCACATGGCGGGACGGCGCAGACGCCGCTGGGGGACGACAGAAGCGCACCGGTGCGGTGGCAGTGAAATCCCCCAACCCGCTTTTGTAAAGGGGGACGGTTAGAGGAACTTTTAATTGACAGACCAAGGGAACGAACATGAAGAAGAATGCATTGTGGTTGAGTTTAATACTTATTCTTGGCAGTGGTATGGCGGAGTGCACTGAAGACACATGGCTTGTTGCCGGAGCGTTTGAACTGCCACAAACGAACGTCTATGACTATCCGTATTACTCGTCGGTCTTTGCGCGTCTCCCTGATGTGCTTGTGACGAATGAACCCCTTGGCGGAACTGAGATGCCGCTTGGATTTGTACCGACTACATGGTCGAATCTATGCCCGCAAATCTCGCCGTGCGTGGTGTTTTCCACAACAGGTGTGATGGCCTTACTTCGGATGGAATGCGAACAACTTCTCGGCTGCATTGTCTCGTCGGAATGGCCATGTGTCACGTTGGGCAGCAACCGCATTGAACGGTACTGGCCGATTGTGCCGCCCGGTACGAATCGAGTTTTGTTTATTGACCATTCGCGGCGCAAGCCGGGCGAAACGAGCGGTTGGCTTCGCCTGAAGCTCGATTATCATGGAGTACAGCGAGTCCCTTTGTATGTGCAAGAAACAGCGCCAGACACGTCAGGTCAGCTTGGCATGCAAAAGTGGCGGCGCATGGCATCGGTACAGGGACAGATTCAGGAGTTGCCTAGACAGGAGCACAGCCTTGTGTGCGCGCAGAAATATTGGGTGTCGCCGGTAGAGCAGGACGCCGAGTTGCGTTTTGGCTGTGATGATGCGGTGAAGATATGGTTGAACGGGCGCATGCTTTATGTGTATCCACACAGCCGCGGCTATCAACGCGAACGGTATGTGACGCCGGTGAAGATTAAGGCCGGCACAAACTGGTTTCTTTTTGCATTGGTGAACGGCGCCGGGATCGCCAATCTTGGCGCGCAGCTTTATCCGACTGCTGCGCCGCTGGAGGGCGACGTATTTCTGCAAGATATAAAAGAAAGCGTTGCGGAAGATGAGCCGGTGCCTTATTGGGAAGTTGCGGGCCCGTTTGTCTGCGAAATGCAAGAGACAAATGACGAGATATTCTGCGCAGCCATGATCGATCAACTGAGCAAAAACGGCGAAAGAGCTATAGCGCGTGACGCCATGTGGCGACGAGTGGGATTTAGTGACGAGTGCGCCGATCTTGATGATAACTTTCCGCCGCGCTCATGCATGTGGGCGCGCTACCGTTGGGTGGCTGCGGAGGCCGGCATGGCCGATTTGCGCTTTGGCAGTGATGACGGGGTGTGCGTCTGGCAAGACGGGCAGTTGCTTTATAAGGTCGGCGAGGTGCGGAGCTATCGCCGCGACAGCGATCAAGTGCGCGTACACCTAAAGCGCGGCACGAACGAATTCATCTTTTGCGTGTTGAATGCGGGTGGACGCGGTGATCTAGGCGCACGCGTCTATCCAGACGAAAAGGCAAGTGCGTATTGGCGCTCTGTGCAAACCGGCACTGTTGTACGGTTGGACTATTATTGGATGCCGGCTGCTGGCACAAATCAGAAACCGCGCATAAGGATATGCAACTACAAGCCGGCATGTGAGCACATTCAAGTGAAAGGCCCAAGTGAAACCGGCATTGTGTATGAGTGGCAAAATACGAATCGGCCAACTGGCGATCTACACATGGCCGCGCGCCCCGCGTTTCCCATCGAGATTGACATGGAGGCAAGACCAAATGGTGTATACAGCGTGATTGCGTACATCGCCGGTGTGCCGCACACAAGGAAATTCCTGTACCTGAATGGAAACGCGCCGCTGACTGACACGCAGCGCTGGTGGATTCACTTGATCGAGAAAGAAGATTTCTTCACGGAGTCCGCGATACTGAACGCAATCGAGACATACGCAGATGACGCAGATTTCGCCGCCACGTTTAGCGGGCAGATCGTGCGGGCATATCAAGCGGCGTGGGACGGCACATTGCAGCCATATGGTGTCTCGGTACCACGCTCGCTTGCCGGGGCAACAAACCGTCCTTTGCTGGTTGTGCTTGAACCACAGTATCCTGATGATAAAGAAGCCTGGAGCCTGAAATTTCTCAGAAACGACGCAGTCTGCGAAAACATGGTTGCCGTGACGCCGTTCGGATGCGGAACCCGAGTATATACGGGGCTTGCTGAAGGCGATGTGCTGAATGTGATTGCCGAAGTGAAGCGTGTGCTCAACATTGACGAGAATCGCATATATCTGGAGGGAGAATGCATTGGTGGCGTAGGGTGCTGGCAACTTGCCGCTCGGTATCCAGATGTGTTTGCAGCTATCGCACCACGTGGTGGCGTCAGCAGTATGTTCAACGAGAATCTGCGCAACGTTCCTGTCTGGCAGTATCACGGCGAGAAGGATCATCCCGAATACGCGCAGCGTGCGGTATCGCTGCTAAGGAACATGGGTGGCGATGCGCGGATCACCATCAATCCGGGTGCCGGCGCAGGAAGTTACGATATGAATGTTATTAAAGATATGCGCCAATGGCTGTTGACCAAGCGGCGCGTCACATGTCCGGGTGAAGTGTGCTTTTCGACATTCGGCGACGTGGCGAATTCCTATTGGGTGCACAACGTGACGCCAGCAAGGTATGGTGAACCAGCCCGAATTGTTGCGCGTTGTGATGAGATGGGCGTCGTACACGTGATAACATATAATGTCGTTGGTTTTGCGCTTGATGGGTCTTCAGGGCTGTTCAATAGCAGCACAAACATCTGCATCGTATTGAATGGAAAAATGACATATTCTGTGACACCCGGTCGCACGAATGAATTTGTTGTGCAAGCGCAAGAGAAAGGATGTTTGACAAAGAGCGCCGGATTGTGCGGCGGTTTTGCAGATGTTGTCAATGATGCTTTTGTCTTTGCATACGCCGACAATTTTGGGCGCTATGGTGAAATGCCGCGCGCAAATGTGTTTAAGAATGAAATGACCGGCATGGACTTTTTCCGTTTCGACGCAGAATTCCGGTTGATGGGTGAAAATGCACTTACACCGGAAATGTGCGCGAGCAACCATGTAATATTATTCGCGACGGCCACAGCGCCGGGCGCGTTTCTCACGCGCCATGCGGCGGCGCTGCCGTTTTCGCTGACATCCGAAAGCATTGCCATTGGCGGCAGGACGGGCACCCAGATGGTATGCCTGTATCCAAATCCCATGGCGACGAACAAATATCTTCTCGTGGTTATGAGCACAAATCTCACGCCGCGCTTGCTGCAAATGGCGCGCTGCGATGTGCTGATGGATGGGATGAGTGGATCGTTTGACGCGGCATGGCGCACGGTGATCTGGGACGATGAGCCGCAAGAACCACATGCGCCCGCGCCGCAGGGAGGGCCGCGCACTGGCGCGGCCGCCGCGCCGAGTACACTGCAAGAGTGGTTGCGGCAACTGCCCTGGGGCTGGATTATGCCGGGGGCGTGGCTGGTGTTAATGCTGGGCTGGGGCACGGCACGCTGGGCCGCGCGCAGCAGCAGAACATTGTGAGCAAAGACTGAAGGGGCAAGGAGCAGCCTGCAATTCCGGTCGCCTACAAACGACAAACAATGTCGATTGTGCCTGATTCCGCCTCCTGTACTCCTCCACTCCTTTATCCGTGTAATTGCTGCCTCCTGCGCGGCAACCAAGGCAAGGAATGTCACGCGCATAAGTGCCAGGCGCAGCGGCAGACGATTAACAACGAGTAAATGAGTCAAGGAGCAAACCGCAGATCTTGTCCAGCGCAACGACAAATAATGCCGATTGTGCCTGGCTCCGTCTCCTTTACTCCTTTACTCCTTTACTCCGTTTAATTGCTGCCTGCTGCTCGGTTGGCTTTTTTTCGCCAAAAACGCTACACTATCGCCTATGCAACGCTATGCTTTATCACATCTGCAGCAGCTCGAAGCCGAGAGCATTCACATTATGCGTGAAGTGGCCGCGGAATTCGAGCGGCCGGTCATGCTGTACTCGATCGGCAAGGACTCGGCCGTGATGGTGCGCCTGGCCCAGAAGGCGTTTCATCCCGGCAAATTGCCGTTCCCGCTGCTGCATGTCGACACCGGCTACAAGTTCCCGGAGATGTACCGGTTTCGCGATCAATTTACCAAGGAAATCGGGGCCGAGTTGATCGTTCACAAACACGAGAATGCCGGGCATTTGCATCCCTTCGACAATGGCTGCCAAAAATGCGCCAACATTCTCAAGACCCAGGCCTTGCTCGACGCGCTGCGCCTGAACGCCTTCGATGCCGCGTTCGGCGGCGCGCGCCGTGAAGAGGAAAAATCGCGCGCCAAGGAGCGGGTCTATTCGTTCCGCGACCAGTTCGGCCAATGGGACCCGAAAAATCAGCGGCCGGAATTGTGGCAGTTGTACAACGCCAAATTGCACAAGGGCGAATCCATTCGCGTCTTCCCGCTCTCGAACTGGACCGAACTGGATGTCTGGCAGTACATCCAGCAGGAAAGCATTCCGGTCGTGCCGATGTATTTTGCCAAAGAGCGCACCATGCTTGAGCGCAAGGGCCAGTTGCTCGCGCTCGAATGGCCGAACGAACTGAAGCCGGGCGAAAAACCGGTCACCGTCTGGTGCCGCTTCCGCTCGCTGGGCTGCGTGCCGTGCACCGGCGCGGTGCGCTCGCGCGCGACGACCATCGCGCAGATCGTCGAGGAAATGATGACCGCGCGCACCTCCGAGCGCGCCACCCGCCTGATTGACCACGACCAGGACGGCTCGATGGAGATCAAGAAGCGCGAAGGCTACTTCTGATTTACAAATTACAATTTACAAATTACAATTTACCAAGCCTGAATCCTGAATCAGATACTATGGCCACGAAGGCACGAAGACACGAAGAAATCGCAGCATTAGTCGTTGGCCAAGCGCAGCAACCGGCGCGCCACAGCTACGTTAGCCGGGAAGGCATGGTGAGCAGTGGCAGTGAGTGGTGCGCAACAAGTGTGGATGGGCGCTGCGCACCCACTGCGGCTTTCGGCCGCTTTATAAATTCTCGCGCCGCGCGTGAATTTAGAAGGCACGAAGTTGCTGCCCGGCATGCGGTATTCAGTAATCGGTATTCGGAGGTAGCATGGCGGGAACTTGTAGCAAACTCTGCAACGCTTCAACGCCGCACCATAATTTGTTTTGTTGCGAAAATATTTACCATTGATTGTTGTGCAGCCGCAGCGTGCCGCGCTTTGACAACCACCAACGTCATTTCTTTTGCTGCTGCTTCTTCGTGTCTTGGTGTCTTCGTGGCAAATTTATCTGTTTCTGCTCTGACCCTTTTACCTAAGATTTAATGGACTGGGCGCATAAAGAAATTCTGCGGTTCTCGACCTGTGGCAGCATTGACGACGGCAAGTCGACGTTGATTGGCCGCCTGTTGCACGACTCAAAAAATGTCTACGAAGATCATTTGGCCTCGTTGCAGGAAACGTCGCGCCGTCGCAATTTCGCCGAGGAACTCGATTTTTCATTGTTGACCGACGGGCTCAAGGCCGAGCGCGAACAGGGCATCACCATTGATGTCGCCTATCGTTATTTCTCGACGCCGCGCCGCACGTTCATCATCGCCGACACGCCCGGCCACGAGCAGTACACACGCAACATGGCCACCGGCGCCTCGACCGCCAATCTGGCCGTCTTGCTGATTGACGCGCGCAATGGCGTCACGATTCAGACCAAGCGTCACGCGTTCATCGTCACGCTGCTGGGCGTGCCGCATGTCGTGGTCGCGATCAATAAAATGGACGCGGTCGAATACCGCGAAGACGTGTACAACGCGATTCGCGACGCGTTCAGTGATTTTGCCCAGCGCCTGGCGATTCCCGACTTGCGCTTTGTGCCGATGAGCGCGCTAAAAGGCGACAACGTCGTCACGCGCAGCACCAGCATGCCGTGGTACAACGGCGAATCGTTGCTTGAATTGCTCGAGTCAGTCTACATCGGCAGCGACCGCAATTTGGTGGACCTGCGCTTTCCGGTGCAATATGTCGTGCGCCCGCACATGGATTTCCGCGGCTATGCCGGCACGGTCGCCTCGGGCGTGATCCGCACCGGCGACGAAGTGCTGGCCCTGCCGTCGCAACAGGTCAGCCGCGTCAAAGCGCTGGTCACCTACGATGGCGAGGTGCCTGAGGCCTATCCGCCGATGGCCGTCACGGTCGTGCTCGAAGACGAACGCGACATCAGCCGCGGCGACATGCTCGTCCATCGCCACAATCTGCCGCAGGTGGAGCGGCATTTCGAGGCGATGGTCGTCTGGATGGGCGATCAGCCGCTTGACCCGGCCAAGCCATACTGGTTGAAACACACCACGCAAACATTGCGCGCCCGCATTGATGAAGTGCGCTATCGCACGGATGTCAACACCTTGCAGCGCATGCCGGCCGCGCCGCTGACGTTGAACGAGATCGGGCGCGTCGTGTTCACCGCGACCAAGCCGCTCTTTGTCGACGCCTATCAGCGCAATCGCGAGACCGGCTCGTTCATTATCATTGACACCACAACCAACGCGACCGTCGGCGCCGGCATGATCATCGCACGCGAGCCGACCGGGCGATTGCCCGCCCAGACTGCGTCCAGCGCGACCGCCGCGGACATGCACGCGCACAGCGGCTCGATCACGCCCGAAGAGCGCGCGCGCCAGCTCGGCCAGCAGCCCGCCACCATTTGGCTGACCGGCCTCGTCGGCGCGGGCAAGACGGCCATCGCGTATGCGCTCGAACGCCGCCTGTTCGACCTCGGCGCGACCTGCGTCGTGCTGGATGGCGAAAACGTGCGCTTGGGTTTGACCCGCGATCTCGATTTCAGCGCCGCCGGCCGCGCCGAGCATTTGCGCCGTGTTGCCGAAGTGGCGAAATTACTGAACGCCAACGGCATCATTGCGATTTGTGCGTTCGCCTCGCCCGACGCGGCGCAACGGGCGCAGATCGCCGAAATTGTCGGCACCAAGCGCTTCATCGAGGTGTTTGTCAATGCGCCGCTGGACTGGTGCGCGCAGCGCGACACGTCCGGCCTGTATGCCAAGGCGCGCGCCGGCCAGCTCGAGAATTTCCCCGGCGTGACGGCGCCGTATGACCCGCCCTGCGCGCCGGCGCTGACGCTGCCAGTCGCCGAGATCACTCTCGACGACGCAGTCGCGCGCCTCGTTGCCACCTTGCGCACGCACAAGGTGCTCTCCATCGCCGTCAAGGAAACGCCATGAACACCGATCTCGAACCTTTGATTCAAAAACTGATTGACAGTTACAGCACCTTGGGTGGAATCAATCACATTGACGGGCTGAATCTGCCGCACCGCCGCGACGTGATTGAAATCACGGGCGAGTTGCTGGCCTTGGTCTTTCCCGGCTTTTTCGGCACCGAGCGCTTGACCAGCCAGAACTTCCGGCATATCACCGGCCATCGCGTCATCGAG
>Ga0247842_10005382_pt1 | contig 15246 bp, 19 predicted proteins | sample LaCruzMarch2015__3_FD_192411 | JGI IMG/M metagenome (GOLD analysis project Ga0247842, IMG submission 192411) | Freshwater microbial communities from meromictic Lake La Cruz, Castile-La Mancha, Spain - LaCruzMarch2015_19m | ecosystem: Environmental > Aquatic > Freshwater > Lake | place: Spain...
GTGCGCCCTGAGATCCTACTGTCCGCCGGGCTCGACCACGCAGCGCGCCTGTGCACCCGGGTTCTTCTGCGCGAACACGTCGACAGCGACCCAATGCGCCAACGGCACGCTGTGCCTAATCGGCACCACAGCCCCGCAGCCCTGCCCCGCCAACTTCTACTGCCCAGACCCCGCCACCGTCCTCGTCTGCCCGCCCGGCCAGCGCTGCGCGGAGAACAGCACGGCGCCGGTGGGGTGCGAGGCCAATTTTTTCTGCCCGACGCCATCGGCCCAAATCCCGTGCCCGCCGCCAACGCTGTCGCCCCCCAACGCCAACTCCTTCCTCAACTGCACGTGCCCGCCCGGGACCTACGGCACGGTGTATGACGCCACGCACGCTCAGTGTGCTGAATGTCCGCGGGGCGACGTCTGCCTGGCCAGCGCGGCAAAGAAGACGTGCGATTGCTAATGAATGCGTATTTAAAGTATAACTAAACAACCAAGAATGTATGAAATTGTGATCTGGCAAGGAACCGGGCGTGAATATACTTTTAACAGCCAAGGAGTGCTCATACCATGCCCGAATCCTGGTGTTGGGATGATCATTTTATTTACAAATCACAACACTGATGGTTCTGGGATCTGTATTTACTACCTTGACGATGGTAAAACGTACACTGCCAACGAAGCACACCATGACCTCATTGAGCGCGCAGCAGTTAACTCGTATGAGAACATATTGACTACAGCAAGTATGCTTGCAATGGACATAAATAACGACACAATCAGATTGTTTCCAGCATACCCCAAAGATTCACATTACATTTCATATATCCAAGTTAGAAGGTTAAATCAAAAAATGAATATTGTTGAAACATTGCATCAACTTCAAAATGCCAGAACGATCATTCAGCAAGCCAGTAATGCCATTCAACAAACCAGCACTATCATTCACGATGCTGCTGATGTGCTTACACGTGCATAACACACCCTGCTGCACATATAAACAGTCCTGCTCCGCCAGACACAATGCTATCCACATACTCATTCCACATCACGGCCGGCAGCGGCCCGCTCGACGGCAAGCGCACCTGCCTGAGTGGCGCCGTGCGGCTCGAGACCAGCGACAGCAGAATGCAGGCCCTCGAGACCGCGGACGAGTTCTACTCGCAGCTGCTGCTGTGCATCAACAGGGCGTTTGAGCAGGAGGAACAACCAGAGGAAATGAATGCTGAAGAATGCAAAACACATATTTAAGCCCATACAGCTGTAATCAACGCTAATATCACATGCCATACATGGTAATATATTGGTACACAACACCAGCAGATGGAACTAAATTTTTTGGGGCTACTGGGCAGAACGATATTACTCCACTGACCAATATCAAAAATGTTAGCGACGTATCCACTCTACCAACACGTTTATGTATTCGTCAAACCGCGGACGGGCAACATGGAATCGCTGTTTTTGGATCTCAATCACAATATCAAGCACTAGCCGACCAATTTAACACCCCTCTCCTCCATGAGGACTTTGATACCAAAGCAGCTGTAGAGGGCAGCTCACCTCAGTTTGCAGATCACCTAAACGATGGGGACTGGGTTTTACAGACACAAATATCCGATTCAAACCCATATAGACTTTTTTACAAACGAATCAACGATGATGCATGGCAAAGCCGTTTCAAAGCAGGCCAACATCACCTATTTCAAGCCCAACAAACAATCCAAGAAATGTTAGACATGCTCAAACAACCAGCCTAAGCCCCAGTCCTCTGCCTCTGCGCGATCGTCCGCTCCAGCTCCGCCAACCGCTTTTCCGCTGCCTCCTCCTTCTTCGTCCACTCGCGCTCCGCCCGCTCCCACTCCCGCTGCTTCCGCTCGTTCTCCGCGTGGTCGTACACCATCCGCGACGTCAGCTCCCGGGTCTTCGCGCTCGTCGCCATCTCCACCGCCACGCTCCGCTTCAGCGCCTCGAGGTCCTTGGCCGCCTTCCCCGTGCGCAACTGCGCCAGCTTCTCCTCGAGACTCCGCACGCCCTCCAGCCGCTCGTTGCCCTCCTTCTCCAGCCGCTCGCACTCCGCCTGCAGCATCATCGCCTTCGACCCGCGCTCGTCCAGCTCCTTGCGTGCGCGCATCATCTCGTCCCGCATGTCGCCCAGGTCGTTGCTGATCTCAATAAACTTGGCGTCCTGCTGCTTCTTCCGTGCTGCCAGCGTGCCCAGCTCGTGCTCCAGCATCGTCCGCTTGACGTACAAATCTTCCGTCTGCCGCTGGACATCCGTGACCCGTAGAGACTCCAGCTCCGCGCCCGAGGTCTCCGTCAGCCGCTCGAACCGCCGGATCAGCCGCGCCATGGAGCGAATCGTCATGTCCTTGTCCTCCGACGCCATCGCCGCGTCCCGCACGTCGCCCAGCGCCAGGCCCATGCGCTTGTTGCGGTCGTCGATGTACTTGTCGTTGTAGACCAGGCTCAGCGTCGACTCCAGCGCAGACACCCGCGCCCTGAGCGCCCGCACGTCCCCGGTGGCGTTCGCGTTTCCAGCAATCAGGGTCCGCACCACGCCCAGCTCCAGGTCCTGCGCCAGGGCCAGGTCCCGCATCCGCACCAGCTCCTTGGCATACTCCTCGCGCCGACGGTACTCCCACTCGTACTCGGCCTTGACGCGCTTCAGGGTCTCGTGCATCCGGTCCACCTCCCCGCGCAAGGCGCCGATCTCGCCCTGGTCCGCGGCGGTGACCATCTGCACAGCCAGCTCCCGGGCGTCGGTGAACACCGCGCAGGACCGCTGCAGACGCAGGTTCGACTCCCGCAGCACGGAGCACTCGGCGCGCTTTTTCGCCAGCTCCTCGACCAGCGCCGCGACCTCCGCGTCCGAGGGGCACGCAGGCATGTCGTCGCCCACCCGCGCGCGCAGCGACCGTCGCAGGTCCTCGAGGGCAGAGGCATCGCCGCACGAGAACAGGCGGTTCAGTGTCTCGATCGTCAGCGACTGGTCCTCGACCTTCAGGTGCGCCTCGCAGAGCTGCTGGCCGAGATCCGTGCAGTGCGCGTGAACGTCGGCGAGGGTGAGGGTGGTTGTGGTTGTGTTCATTGTTGCAGGGTTTCCTGTTGGTTGGGTTATTTATTTGAGTCTGTGCTATTTCTGGCGAATGTGCAATTAAAAAATGCTCTCTAAAAAAGAAATGGTCGGATTTATTAAACCGCCACACACACGTCCTTGTGCCCGCGCCTCCAGTCCGCCAGCTGGCACTCGGCCGAGCAGTAGCGCACGCCGCGGCGGCACGGGCACTTCTTGAGCGGCGTCGTCGAGATCAGGCGGCAGCCCGCGCACCGGTGGTACGGCTTCACGTTCTCGTCAATCTTCTCGAGCTCGTACATGCACATCATCAGCGCGCCCCAGCGAATTGTCGCCTCCTCCAGCGCCTCCCTGTTCTCGACGGCCACAAACAGATTGAAGACAACATGCTTCCAGTCGTCCATGTGCGCGAACCGGGCGCTGCAGAGCTTGTGCTCCCGCGGGCTGAGGCGGCGGTTCTCGTCTGGAACCATGTCCGAGTAGACCTTTCCGTTCACGTCGATCAGCGCCAGCTCCTCCTTTTTCCTCACTGTCACGAAAAGGTCGCCCTTGACGACGTACTCGCCACTGAACATTTTGAACTCAAGGATGTGGTACGTCGGCATCGACGGGGCCTGCCAGATTATATGCCGCTGCTCCTTGTTGCCGCACGAATGAGCCGTGTCCATATCGCGCAGCTTGAGCCCGCTTCCCAGGTGCTTGAGGTTGACAACCACACCGCACAGATGCAGGCCCTTGGTCATGTTCACGGCGATCGCCTGATGGTGTTGCATCTTTTTCGAAGTGGAAACCGCGACCTGTTGTTTTATTAACTTTTCCAAAAATAGATTTTTTTACGTCCCTATTTAAAAAGATTCAGCCTGTTTCCTTCCCAACAAAATGTCCAGCACAACACTCCCTCTCGACGTGATCAAAACCCACATCCTGCACCCGCACATCCGGCACCGCAACCCCGAGACGCAGTCCCTTCTCGCAGCCCGCGCCACGTGCGTGGCCTTCTGGAAGGCGCTACCTCTAAACGAGATGCTCGGCATCAGGGAAGAGACGGCCAAATGGCTGCTGATGGGCAAGACGGCGCCATGGCGCAACACGGAGCACAAGAAAATCCGCGTCAGTCAGCTCGCCGGCGGCACCTGGCTTTCGGACAAGAGCAAGCGGCTCAACAACTTTGTCACCGACGGCAACGGCACCCGCGCGTACGCCACCGTGTTCACGCCCCAGGACAAGACGCTGCCGCTGATCGATATCGTCATCATCAAGGACCGGCACGGCGTGCTCCGCCTGCAGGACACCGCGTTCTTCATCACCGCCATCCTGTCGCAGCCCGGCGTGCTCTTCATCGTCTCGAGCCTCGGCATCATGTACCGCTTCGAGCCCAACGCCATATACAACTGCCCGTTCTTCCGCCGCACCGACCGACGGCTCAACTTCATGCGGCACATTCCATCGAGAAAGCACTTCGACATCCCCCACACTCTCCCCGGCCTGCACAACCGCTTCCGCCTCCGCGACGCCCGCACCGTCGACAGCAAGGTGTTCTTCTTTCTGACCCAGCACGGGTTCCTGCTGTGCGGAAACATGTCCAAAGACGACGGACACCTCGCCATCATCGCCCGCAACGTCGCCGCCTTCATGCTCAACGAGGGCTCGGCGCTCTGCCGCATGGACAACGGCGCGCTGTTCGTTCTCAACGTGGAGGACCCGCTCATACGGGCGAAAGTGGCCGACAGCGTCGACAGCTTCCTGGCGGTGCCCGAGCTCAAGACCCTGTGGCTCGCCAGCAACGACGCGCTGCAGATCAAAAAGGCGACGGTTGACATACCTTTCTAAAGTGGGCATGGCCGCTGTTCGTCGCCGGGACAACCGCCTTCCCGGACACGGCTCTTCGCAGCAGCGGCGGGTGGTAGCGACTCAGCGGCGACTTGCTGAACTCATCGCTCACCCTGTTACTAACCGGCATAAAGCACGACGCCCACGACGACCGCCGCTTGGGGCCCGCGCGGAGAAATAAATCATCCTTCGTCACAGACGACACCACGTATTTCTGGTCCACGATCAGCGTGTGCATGTGCTGCAGCATGGCGTAGTACGAAGCGAACTGCACCGGCCGCGCGTTGGTCACAGAGCGAAGCGTGAGGGTCATCCGCGTAACGCAAAAGCACGCGTCGTGGCCGCCTCGCTCGACCATATGCAGCGCCGACAGCTCGGGCACGAACACGATCACCGAATCCCACTCGAAGCGCACGTATCCCTCAATCCGCACCGGCAGCGAATCGGGACTGTACTTCTCGCCGCTCCCGCTCGAATACCAAACGTGCGGCGCAAAGAGCTTTATCGTGTAATACAGAAAAACCTCACTCATATGCAACACACTGTGTTTGGGCCATATTTATTCAAACACGCCGCATAGCAGCAAAACCCTACATCGCCCGCGCCGCCGCCCGAGCAGCCAACCACCGCAGCTTCGCGTCCCGGTCCTTCTTCGACGTGAAGTACGCCTTCGGCTTCTTGTAGGCGCGCTGCTTCACGATGTGCAGGTTGCTCAGAGCCACGCGCGTCTTGACCGTCCCCGCGACAAAGTTCTTCACGGCCTGAATCTTCACCAGCTTGAACTCCACCTCGCCCTTGGCACGCCCGATCGCCTGCGCCACGCACAGCTTCTTGGTCTCGGTCTGCTTCTGCGTCAGCTCGCCGATCGCCCGCTCGTACTCCTGCTCGACCAGCTCGACCTTGTCCTCCAACTTGCCGCAGTACGCCGACACCTCGCACGCATCGAAAAACGCCTCGTCCACCATGCTGCGGATGCACCGCTCGTTCTTGTCCACCGCCTCGCGAATCGTAGCGATATCCGCCAGAAGCGTCGTCCTCAAATTCCCGGGCACCACGCGGTTCTTGCTGCGCATGTACTCCAAAAAGGCCCACGTCGACGGTCGCTGGCTGCGCTCCTGCTCAGATGGGAACACTTCTGCGTTGATCTTAGCGCGAGCGATACCACGCAAGGAATCAACGGCAGAGAGCTTGGCATGGAGGTTGGCGAGGACGGCAGAGTAATCGTAGATGCAGGCCATGGTGTGGGATTTGGTTCTTGGAGTTTGTGTGGAATTACAACAGTCGCGGTATTATTTAAAGAAAAAATTAAAACACAAACGGTTTTAAATTTCACATCTCGAGCTGTAGAAGATTTTTGCTTCGAGTTAAAACGCAAATAGATATTTAAAACGAATGTCTACACGTGCTCCAGAAATAGATTTAAAAATCCCATAAATACGGAAACTGAACTGATTCCACAGACAACAAACAACACCCCATGACGCCACCCATCAAGATCCTCCTCAACCGACCGCTCCTGCTCATGGACCAGCTCACCACCAAGGTCCTCGCCATGGAGGAAAACCTCATCAACTTCCGCGCCGAGCACGACAAGGAGCACGCCGATGCCAACGCCGCCGACGGCCACAACTACGCGGACATGCTCTTCATTCGCCAGTTCTGCCGCAAGGAAAAGCATCACTCCGTCATCTTCAGGGACGCCCCGAAGTTCGAAGCACTGCGCAAGCTCATCATGTACGGCTGGAGCGCACCCAAGGACCATGCCGACGCCGTGCGCTTCAAGGACCGTGTCCCGTCGGTGATCATGCGCAACCTCAAGCAGGCCATCTACACCGACATCCACTCCATCCGCGTGAAGCTCGTCCAGGACTCCAGAACAATCCGCGACGAGGTGGCCCAAATCCACAGAAACATATACTACCAGTCCGACTGGGACAACGCGCGCCAGCACCTGGCAGAGGCGACAACGATGCTCGGCGAGATATGCAGCTGGTTCAGCGACACGGGGAGCCCCAACGCCCTCGGCGCGTCGCACGTGATGCAGGACGTCGTCAACCGGATGGTACTCACGATGGACACCTTCGAGAACGCCGCGAAGCAATCAGCAGCGCCGTGATTTCAATGGCCGCGTCGCACCGTTTGCGGCTGTGTTTCAATAAAAAGCGATTGTGTCCAACCCTGTGTGCATGACCCTCACCAACACCATTCTCGCCATCCTGCTTGTCAACAGCGCGTGCGTCCTGTTCATTCTCATACACCGCACCGACGTCGCCGCCAAGGTCGCGTTCGAAATAATACCCCACCTCAGCGACATCTCCCAGGCCGCCGACGCCACGCGCGCAGTGTGCGGAAAGCGCAAGAACCACCGAATCCACCACTTCGCAGGCATAAACGAGTCGGTTCTCGCAAACTTTCCCGCGCACGAGCTGGTCCCGGGTCTCCAGCGCTCCGAGGCCCTGGTCCTGCACGCCATCGTCCAGCTCCAAACCCCGGGCAACATCCTCGTCCTCAGCGACTCCCTCGACGCCACGCGCGTGCTGCTCGCCTCCACAAACTCGCGCGTCACGGCCGTCACCAGCTCGCTCACAGCCGCCGCCACGAGCCAACTGCTCCAGGCCCATACCAACCTCCGCATATCCTCGGCGGGGCCGGAGCACTTCGCGCCCGAGGGAAAGTACGATCTCGTGTACTTCGACGGCACCGACACGGCCGCCAGCATGCGCGCGTTCCGCCGACTGCCGCTCGCACTGAACTGCCTGGTACTGATCCACGGCACGGGCACGCACGCGCACACGCCCAGGTCCATGCCGTGGGACAACACCACCACCGCCAGAGACATGATACAGACAGAGAAACTCGGCGCGGGCGCGGTCACCACCAACAAGGGCGCGGGCACGGTGCACAACCCGCCGATGTTCGACTTCGCAGAGCTGATCACACACGAGGACGAGACCTGGACCAGGGTCGATCTCATGTCCACCAGGGCCTGGCGCCACGGAGTGAGCGTGCTGCAGGTTAGGAGGGAAATGGGAGAGGAAGATTACTAGGGGGTATATAAAGTGACAACGAGGAGTGAGGTAGCATGAGTCAAGGCACACTACTACCAGGAGCCATGCTTGACGTATCAGATACACGCTGGACAGCACACCGCACGCCAAAATTGTTAGAAACCATTCGTCCAAGAAAACACCATACACCAAGAAGTATTGACGACGAACCCATTTCTGATCGCCCTCCAGCCCTAGCACGTCCACCAATCCCCATCCGCATCCTCACCTGCATGTGCGACAACGCAATAAACAAGCACCACAACCCGGACTACGGTGGCCTGCCTGGGACGATGGACATTTCCAATACGGTTAACGTGCGATGTATTCCTGAATCACCAATTCATTACGAAGATTTTATCCAGTCCATCCGCGATCGGGTCCAATACACGCTGGTCTGGGAACGCAAACAACGCGACATTCCTGATACATTTAAAATTCGCTCAGATTACCACATCAACGCACGCTATTTCTCAGAGTATACGCCCACCGAGAGAGAGAAGCCTAAAGCAGAAGACAGCGCCAGAATCCTCATCGTCCCTGCATCATTCCACCACTCGCTGGACCACGGACCCTATCATAATATGACAAGTACAGAGTTCACGAGTGGTGGAGTTGATCCAGAAACTAATGAAAACAGCCCAGAAAAGAAGCCAAATCCCATCCCGCTCAACCACATTCACAACAGCTCGCCCAAATTATTTGCCGAAGCGTCGGCCTCCGGATGGCAGCACCACACTGTTTTCGTCTACGTCAAGCGCCGGCCGGCAACGCAACTCTTCCTTGAATGGGCCAAAAATCCAGCACAACCCCTAGAAGCCAAAGCCACTTTCTCCGCCAAACCCACCATCTTCCCCGGCCTCTCCGCCAGCCGCCTCGAACAGATCGACGCCGAGATGGAGCGCTGCCAGCAGGAGCTCGCGGGCCTCGGCGCCACGCTTTGAGCAAATCGCATATATCGGCCGCCCTGCCCACGCACGCACGCATGGACTTTCTCTTCGTGGTCGTGTGCTCCGTGCTCTACAGCATCGTGTCGTTCGTGGTGACAGCCAAGATGATTAACCACCAGGTCAAGCTGTACTTTCAATACAATTTCCGTGCGCACCTACTGGAACATGGCATTCTTCTCACCCCCACCGCCCCTCCACTATGCCACACCGTCGACGCAGCCGTTGTGTAAACATTTTATTATTATCATCACATCTTTTCACACGATACCTTCAAGAACTTGCAAAGCTCGCACAGGTCGCCCACGCCAGACATCGCATCCCGAATCACCCGAATGCGCTTCTGCGACATAAAAACTTCATCCTGCAGCTCATTCATCAACCCCTTCATGGTATCAGCGTCCATAATTCCAGTCGGAAACGGCGTGTTGTAGCTTGGTTTTATCTCATGCAACACATCCAGTACCATCTGCGTCTGGCGCATCCCTTCCTCGCGGTATTCGCACACATCACACTGAAGCGCATCCCGCAGCCGCGTAAGAAACTCCACCACGTCCCACTCAACATACTTGCTCTGATGAAACGTGGCCAGCGACCGACGCACATCCGCCCACGAGTCCAGCTTCTTCATCACCGAGCGAAACAGCGCTGGCTGAGACTCCATGGAACTGAGACCCCCGCACAGCGTGCTCACGTTCCGCCACGCATCGCGCTTGGTCTTGACAACATCACTGGCAGCTGAAATCGTAACGCGGTACTCGGCAATCATAGCGTCGATGCGCGGGAAAATATTCATCATCTTCTCCAGCTGCGACGTGCTCACGCGATGCGAAAAGTACCGGGGTCGGACCATTTTTTTGTGGCGGCGCAGAAACCCGGGTGAATTTATAATTACAATTTTTTTTAATTTCTAAATGCGTGAAATTCTAAAATGATTCTATATCGGGAATTTATTACGCCTATAAAACCGGACACTCAAACCCCATCAAAAACAAAAAATGACCATCAACACCGCCCAAGTCAGCGCATTGCAGGACAAGTTCACCGCCGACATGCGCAAGTCCACAGGGACCCGGAAAACCATCAGCAAGGCCAAGAAGGCACATGCTGACAAACTCGTCGCCGACTACACAAAAACCATGCACGTTGCCGCCCTCACATCTCTCAACGCCGTCGCCACCGCTGCGGAATCGCTCGTGGAGAGCGCCAGGGGAGCGAAGAAGTACTTGCAATCGCCCAGCTCCAAATATCCCTTGACATTCGCCTTCTTCAACGTGCTCCGCACCCACGACAGCATGCGCACCATCGCCGACGCCAACGCCACCTACGCCTCCGCCATCGACGCGCTCTCCAGTATCGAGAAAACAATCCAGGCCATAAAGGCGAAAAAGTGAATAATGTTAATAAACAAGAGTGGTTTGCCATCGCACACATGCACGTGTTCCCCAACATTTCTACGGACACAGACGCCGCCGTCACCTGGTACCCGCACAGTGGACTGTTAGCGTACCGCCAGCACCTGTACTTCGTGTGCGCGTTCGACGAACCGACCCTCGCGCGAGCGGCCTCCATACGCGCCAGCGCCCACATCATGTACGACCGACACTGCGCGATCGCCGTCTGGTTTCCCGACATATCGCAGAACGGGAACGGAATCACCAGCTACCGCAAAACACTCATCATTGGCTCCAGCCGCTTCATCACCGAAAGGCCCATTCGCAACTTGATCACGAACCCACAGATCTGGACGCGCGCCCAGCGCTGGCTGCGAAGGATCCTGAGACCGCGGATCGCCGCGCGGAATCTGGCGTTCGCCATGGGCCTACACGGTCGGCTCGGAGAGAACAGCATTTTAGCGGCCGTTACGCCGGACGTTGCGGAAATGATTATTGCCCCGAAATAGTTCTTTTTATTTTCACCACACAGGAAACAACACATGCTCAAGCCCAAGCGCATCCGCTTCGAGACCCTCGAGCGCTGCATCCACGGCAACCAAGCGTTCCGCTGCACCAAGTGCGGGTACAGGCGGGAGCGGTGCCAGCACGACAAGATACAGTCCAAGTGCAAGCAGTGCAAGGCGCAGCGCGACAAGCTCGCCAAGAAGACCAACACCAACAACGAGCCCAAGCGGCACCCGCGGTGCGAGCACGGACGAATCAAGTACAGCTGCACCCAGTGCAAGTGGCACACGCAGGATTGCGCCCACGGCGTCGCCAGGAACGTCTGCGAGAAGTGCAAGCGCCGGCCGAGGCGCAGGGTGCCCAAGATCACACCCGACGTGGAGCCAGCGGACTTCAGCGACATCTGGCAGGATGCTGCGCCGGGCGATGTGAACGAAATCGAGGAGGATTGTTTGCTGCTAGATGATGATGAGTAGGCTCTACTCGAATAAAGTCAAAAGGCGCGCCAGCGTGTGCGTGAGCTGTGTTGGCACCGGCTCTGAATATATTGCTGATGTCCACCTCTCAGACCGGCGAGATGACTCGCGAGACAGTGCAGCTACAGACGACGATGACCGACGAGACAATGAAGCCGCGGATGACTCACGGGACACCGGAGTAGGCAATCCGTCTGAAATAACTGAGCCAGATCTCCCACTTTCATCTGTATCATCCGCAGAATCCGCGTTGTCCCAGTGTTGATTGAATGCATTAGGATTTATATTGTGTCTTCGAATTACTATTTTGAACTGTGCCCCACGAACCCCCTCAAACTCCAATGACCATCGATTAGCAACATGCACATACTTCAGACCATTAGCCGTCGGCGCAGTACCTTCACCCAAAAACGCAGTTGCAATAGCCTGATAAAAGCACTGTTTCCTCGCACGAGGCACCCGCCAATTTAAGTTGTCCAGTGCAGGAGCAGTTATGACATCGTTCACCCGCACCTCATCTTCTCCCAACCTAGCACATTCGGCACGAAAGAGGTTTCTCACGTCACAGAGATCCTCCACCATCGACACAAGCCCATCGTCTGCCATATACGGCCACATTGCCTGAATAGCACTAAGAAACTCTCGCGCTGGCGCGCCACGACGTCCACGCTGGGTCACGGTAAACCACTCATTATCGTAGCCAATCAAGTACACATAACCGCGTGCGTCGGTGTACAGCTCGCGCGACCCATGTTTTTGCAATGATCCTACAATCGGCTGATCGCACACATAGTTGTACGCCAATGCGATCACTTCCAACTGAACATTCGCAGGCATAGATTCAAACATACCGAACAGGGGCAGAAACCGCTTGGGAAACTCAGGTCTGCCAGCAGAGTCTATTACGCTGTCTGCCTTCAGAGCTGCCATGCCAAAATACAAATCCTCCACCTCGTCCCCAAGCTCACGGGTGTAGCATGCAATAAGATCTGCATTACCTCGAATTGCTCGAATTATACCAGTCACACTGGCCTTTGCTTCTTCAACCACGCTTGCTACCGGACTGAATCCAGTATATGGCAAATACGTTCGCCGTCCCTTCAATATGTCCCCCGCTTGCTGAACTATGTATACGTACCGGCCACAATAAAACAAGCATTTTGTTCCTGGAATTACCTCAACCACACCCCCAAAAGCAGCGTTCAACCGGACCACAATTGCGGCCTGATCTACAACAACGCCATCAGCAATATCCTCCATCAATAAAAACTCATAGTCTGCCTTGTCCAACAACCGTCTCACGTACGAAACGTCAAGGTTATACTCCGCAATACCAGCTTTAATTTCATCCGACAATCCCGCCATTCACCACGCACGCCCCACACACCCCTTATATAGACGCACGCACGACCAAACGCACAATTCACTTCGCCCGGCACTGTAGGCATATTACTTGCTCAGAATGACACCAACGGCCCTAAGGAATGTTACATCAGCATCGCCACCAGTTAGCTTTCCGAGCTCGTTGCCCATACTATCAATCATAGCAGCCAGCGCTGTAATAGAAGACACACTGTCTCTTTTGTAGGTTGCAATGGAGGCTTTCAATCCCTGAGCAATTGGCTTGAAACCAGCAGGGGTGGCTGCACTTTCAATTATCAGATCCAAAAACTTGTCCAGTTCCGTTACAATGGCAGTCGCTAACACAACAGATTTTGCATCCAAATCAGCACCACTGAACCTCAACCCCTTCGCATACAACAATACCTCCTTCAGGCAAGCATGCACGGCAACCACAGTGAACGACACACCGCCGATTTCCGGGGTTTTGCCAATGAACGATTCCAGCGCCCCCAACTTTAGCACAAGATTTTTTGCATCAGTCGAAAGTCCAATACCTAGCACAAAAGAAGGTACAAATCTCATCCCCAACGGCTCGCGATCCATCACGTCCAGCAGTCGGTCCATTTTCGCGTTCAGAGTGGATGCCATCGTAACTTACCACACCCACACACGAGCATTTATACTGAAAAAAAAAGAAATTAAAAAAACTGCCACGACTGAAGTTTCCAGAACCCACCATGCTCAACCCGTTCACCGACTGCCCGTACCTCATCCTCGGCCTCCCCGCGGACGCGAGCGAACAAGCCGTCAAGGATAAATGGAAAAAGCTCTCGCTGGCACTCCACCCCGACAAGAACCGCGGGAGCGAGGAGGTCGCCAAGCTCAAAATACAGCTGGTCAACGACGCCAAGGACCGGGTACTCGCAAAGAAGGGGTCGGCGAACTGCCGGTTTGGCAGCGTGGATGGCGAGAAGACAAAGTCAGAGGCCGAGCAGCGCCGCCAGCTGTACGAGACGCTGTGGATCGAGCAGACGTTCGCGGGCTACGCCAAAAAGGACAACGACCGCGCCGAGGCCGAGCGGGTGCGACGAATGCAGCGGGAGCACGACGACTTCGAGGAGCGCCGCATGCAATTCGTCCGCGCCGACAACGACGCCCTCGAGGCCGCCAGGGTGAAGCGCCAGCGCGAGGCCAACGACGCTATGCTCGAGAAGGAGGTCAAGAAGATCAGGGTCGAGCGCAACCGCAAGCCCGTCAACGTCTGGAAGGCCGACAGGTTCGTGCAGATGGCGACGGACGTCAACGACTTTGTGACGGACCGCGTCAGACCAATGGCGGGGAACTTCGTCTCATGCAAAGAGCTGTTCGCGCAATTCAGCGCCGCGCACAACACGACCACCGAGGCCGACCGCAACTTCGTGTACCGGTGCCTCGCCGCCGCCATGGAGAAAACGTACCCGGGCGCCAAGGCGGGCATCACGACGCGCAAGGGCGAGCGCTCGTACAAGGGGTTTTGCGTGGTGGATGGGTAATAAATCACAACACAAACTTTATTTCGCCACACCATTACTGGCGAGCCAGCGCACGGCTGATCATGCACTCGAACATCGCCGGCGTCCACTGCTGCGGGCCGTGAGACTGATCCCGCGCCGCGATGCGGGAGTGATGGGAAATGAACTCAAGCGTGGTCGCCGCGCCGAGAACGCTGGCACTCGCAATCTCGAACTCCGCCCGCGTGCACATCACATCCACATGCACGAACACGTAGGAATGGATACCGACGGCAGCAGCCTTGAACGTCTTGACGCGGAATCGACCATATGCAGATTCCAGAGACGACGGAAGAGGGCCAACAAAGCGAAACACGAACTTGGCCTTCGAGCCGCCAATCCGAATGTCCGGCATCATCCAGTCGCTCGAGAGCGCGGTTGGGCCAGCTTCCCCCATGAACTCGCGGATGTAATTAACTCTCTGCTCCAGGATATCCTTATCCGCGCGAAGCTGGACGGCGGTAACGATCGCCTCCGTCTTCTCAACCTTCAGCCGATCCTTGTCAGCCATAAGCTCCACGATCATGCTGTTCTTAACGGAGACTTCCTCGCGACTGGAACGGGCCGCACCAGATTTCTCCTTCGACAAACCCCGTACCATCTGAATGAGCGTGCCAGCCTTCATCTCCAGCTGATTGTTGCGCGCCTTCAGATCGTCAATCTCGGCCACGAGACCCTCGTTGTCTGCCTTCAAGTTGTCGTTCTTAACCGACAGGCCTGCATTGTCCTCCTTGGTCTTGGCCAGCTCACCAGCCATAGCATCCATCTCACCCTTAACCAGATCCTCAAACATGTTCAGCACACACCCCCTCTGCCGCTTCCAGTCACCAGAGCCAGACGGCGACTCAGCCCGTTCCGCCATCTTCTGCTTCCCGAGGATAGGCCCGGCGTAGCCCCCGTCGTGCTGGAAGGCCTCGGGATCGTCGCGCATCACATCCTCCTGAACGAGAAGGTCCTCGCGCTCCTGGGCCAGAAACTCGGCGACGGGAGGTTCTGCTGGTGCCTTGGCCTCGACAGAGGGGGTTCCGCGCTTCACCAGAGTCCAGCCAGATGCCTTGGATTTCTCGAGCACACGAAACAAGGTTTCGGC
>Ga0247842_10005393_pt1 | contig 15225 bp, 11 predicted proteins | sample LaCruzMarch2015__3_FD_192411 | JGI IMG/M metagenome (GOLD analysis project Ga0247842, IMG submission 192411) | Freshwater microbial communities from meromictic Lake La Cruz, Castile-La Mancha, Spain - LaCruzMarch2015_19m | ecosystem: Environmental > Aquatic > Freshwater > Lake | place: Spain...
AGTATTGGAACACTTAACACAAGTTCCAGAGGAAGTATTAGCACTTATGGGTGAATATCGCAAATCATTTGACGATCTGCAATTTCCTGTTGCTGCATGATTAAAAATCTTTTTCTGAATGTCTATATATATGTAATGCTTTATGGAAATTGTAGTGGCAGATAAAACATTTGATAGCACCAATATAGCTTGAAAACTTTTCTCTCACAGCATTACATGTATAGCACTACCTAAAAACAAACAAGATAGTGAAGCACTCCAAAAATCTCCACTTGACATGCCCACTTTATATTTCTATAATAATTTGCAATTATACACAGACAATTTTTGGATTATTGGTTCTGCCGAAGATTTTATACATCGCCATCGTATTTTTGATACCGTAATAGGCTCAATTTTGTCAATCTTCTTGTGACCAATAGCTGAACCTTTACAAATTTCTTTCCATTCACCATTGGCAAACGCTTCAACGACGTATTCACGAACTCGCTCACCATGAGTAATATCTTCCATTGTGATTACGTGATCAACAACTGTTGGCTTATCAAGAGATAGTTCAACAACATCGCCTTTGCCATGAGTTTCCGCTATGCTCTTGCTGAACCTTCGATTTAACTCGTCACCAAACTCGACGTATCGCTTCATATCAGTTTCCGGTATTAAACCATCACGATCTGGATTAGAATTCAGCAGAAGATTACAACCATGACCGACTGACCTATAATATAAATCTACTAGATGATCCAACGGTTTAACCAGATGCTCCTGATTTGGTTTCCATCCCCATTCACCGCTACGGATGGGAACGTCACACTCAGCCGGACACCAGAATTTGCCATCAGGATCACCAACACCCCATTCGCCATTAGCTTTTACAGCGTTCCAGCATGGATATGGCGCTACACCGTCCTCATTACCGACCCAGCGTATAGATGATTGTGGTGATTGGAAAACTACCGCATTTGGCTGTAATTCGTGTAATAATGATGCAATATCCGGACCGCCTTCATCTGGCAATAATGCGCTGCCATCGAACCAGACTTCAACCAAATCACCATATCTGCTCCAAAGTTCTCTGAGTTGCTGTTCACAAATGGCTTTATACCTTGCCTGTTCTTCCGGGTCTCCTGATTGAACTCTACCGGGATTATCCACCTTTAGATAGCCATTTGCTGTGACGCTGTAATAAATGCCGGGCTTAATACCGTATTTGTGGCATGATTCGATAAAATCAGCAACGACGTCACCTTTTCCATTGCGCCATTTCGATTGCTTAACACCGTAATCATAGGCATCAGTCTGCCATAGACAAAAACCGTGACAATGTTTTGCAGTCAAGACAGCATATTTCGCCCCAAACGCCTTGCCTGCTTCCAACCATTGATCAGTATCAAGCTTGGTAGGATTAAATAGTTCAGGGCTTGGATGATCTTTGAAAGTCCGAAAATCCCATTCCGGAGCGTAGGTAAACATATCGAAATGTACGAATAGACCGACTTCCATGTCCTGCCATGCACGTTGAACGGGACTGGGTTTTGATAGATTATTCATTTTTCTTTCTCCTAAGCCTTAGCTGGCACTGTAAAAAATTTTAAACACGGAGGCACAAAGAACACTATGAGTTAAAAATTAAATGTTGGATACAATATTCAAATCCGCTTCCATTCAGGATTTTTTAGACCGTCTTTTGTAAGAATTAACATTACTTTACTTACCTCAAGCCAAATCCTTTCCGGTAGTTGTCATGGTGAGTTTGCCATGCTTAACTCCTTTTGTGCTTATCAATTTGTCAGCAATATCTTTCACCTTGCTACCCTTGCCTTTGATGACAATTATTTCTAGGCAATTGTGATGGTCAATGTGTATGTGCATAGACGAGATAATCATTGTGTAATATTCATGCTGGATACTGGTCAGTAATTCCGATAAGTCACTTGCATGATGGTCGTAAACAATGGTAACGGCGCCTATTGTTTCTAAATCTTCCTCCCACTCGTATTCAACTAGGTAATCCCTAATCAGATCACGTATTGCTTCAGAGCGATTGACATATCCTTTGGATTCAATCAGTTTATCAAAACTTTCAAGAAGCTCAGAACTTATTGATACACCAAAACGTATTAATTCTGACATATTTATGATCCTCTTTTCAGGGTACATTATAGGGATACTGATTTTGTCCTTGACCTTTCGGATTAGATCAATTATAATATTTGTGGCGGTGTAGCTCAGTGGCAAGAGCACTCGGCTCATACCCGGGGTGTCCTGGGTTCGAATCCCAGCACCGCTACCAATTCGATTCTAATATTAGAAAATTATTAAGGATTACGAATTTAATAATTTTATTTTATACTTGAAAGTTGGGTTTCGTTCCTTAACCCAACCTACTTTTTTTATCCGTGAAGATTTGCGACTAATTAATCTTCCAATCCTTCTGCATATTCCACTGCATTTCTGAATATCGCCAGACCATCACCTTCTTCGTCAAGATTTTCTCTCGTCCATCTGGGATGATTGTATTTGCTCACATAACGCTCTGGATGGGGCATCATTCCGAATATTCTTCCTGTTGCATCACATATACCAGCAATACATCTGTCTGACCCGTTGGGGTTCAAGGGATAGCTAGTAGCAGTATTGCCTTCTGCGTCTACATACTTAAACACTACCTGACCATTGGATTCTAACTTGTCGATTACGCCTTCATTTGTGGTTGTGAACTTTCCTTCACCGTGACCGATAGGTAGATATACCCTCTGCTTGATATTTTTGGTGAATATGCACTTGCTGTTTTCGACGCTTTTAAGATGTATCCAACGACATTCATATTTCCCAGAGTCGTTAGTGTAAAGTGTCATTTCCTGAGTTCCATTGCTTCCATTGAATCCAGAAAACAAACCAGCTTTTATCATTACCTGAAAGCCATTACAGATGCCAATCATGAGTTTTCCGTCAGCGATAAACTTTTCAACAGAGTCTCTGAGCTTGTATTTTAACTCATTCGCCATAATTTTTCCTGCGGCGATGTCATCTCCGTAAGCGAATCCGCCCGGAAAGGCAAGTATTTGGTATGGTGAGAGTTCCTTTTCTTTTCTGATCAGTTGGTTTATATGCACAAGCTCAACGTCTGCGCCTACTTTTTGAAAGGCGTGGACTGTCTCATAATCACAATTCGTTCCTGCTGTTCTTAGGACTATAACTTTTACTTTTTTCATTCCCGATTCTCCACAGAATTTATTTGCTTGTCTCCTAACGGAGCTTAAAAATTCATAAAAAGACATTAGAAACACCAGTTTTTCACTTATAGAAACAAAAAGGAAATAACCACGGGGAACACGGAGAGAAAATAAGAAAAAAATCTAAGAAAATAAGTGAAAAACTCGTAAAACAATTCTAATTTTTTATTTCTGAAGCCTTTTCATATAACTTTCAACTTTCAATTATTATTACGGAATTACTTTATTCAATGGGTATTCGATTATGTCAGTTGCACCAACACGCTTAAGCTCTGGAATTAAGTCTCTGACTATGGCTTCGTCAATAACCGTATCTACAGCGTACCAACCATCGTCACTAAGAGAAGACACCGTAGGATTTTTCATAGATGGCAGTATCTTGAGCAGTTTAAGCAAATCATCCTTTGATATGTTCATCTTTAGACCGACTTTCGATTCGGCGACTATCGCTCCCTGCAATAACATGGCTATGTTTTGCAGTTTTTTACGCTTCCAATCATCCTGCCATGCTTCCTTATTTGCAATCAATTTTGCTGTTGTGGTCATTACAACGTCAACGATCCTTAAATTATTTGCGCGAAGTGAACTTCCCGTTTCTGTTATCTCTACTATTGCATCAGCCAGATACGGAACTTTCACCTCAGTCGCACCATAAGAGAATTCGACTCTGGCATTAACGCCGTTTTTTGCTAGATATGATTTCGTAACCTCGACTAACTCAGTCGCAATGATCTTACCTTCAAGGTCTTTGACTGATTTAATATCTGAATCATTTTTTACAGCCAGTACCCATCTTGCAGGTTTAGATAGTTGCTTTGAGTAAACCATTTCAGCGACTTCGATTACGTCAGCATTTCTTTCCTTGATACAATCTTCTCCCGTTATTCCAGCATCTAGAACACCCTTTTGTACGTAAGGATATGCCATCTCCTGAGCTCTCACGAGCATTATTTCTATATCTTCATCATCTATTCTAGGATAGTATGATCTTTCGCTTTTGGTGATATTATATCCAGCCTTGCCAAACCACTTTATTGTGGATTCTTCCATACTACCCTTCGGTATCCCCAACTTCAATTTGCTCATAAATATCATCCTTTTCTATAATAAGTCTTACTATTAAAACGCTCCGTTTACTAGATCGTAATATTACTATCCTGATATTTTTCCATCTGGTTTCCTCAGATGGTCTTGGTATTTTGTCCATTTGACTTATGACAAAACCAGCTATCGTCTCGTAACCCTCGTTCGGAATGTCTGTTCCAAGTATTTCGTTAATCTCGTCAATCTCTGTCCTGCCATCACAATCAAGTGTTGTACCATCGAAACTGGTTTTTTTATCTTCCCAATCGTCTTTCATCTCACCGACTATCTCTGCAACAATGTCCTCAAGTGTAACGATCCCAACAACGCCTCCGTATTCATCAACGACAATGCCCATTGGATGATTACTTTTTTGGATTTCCTGCAAAGAAGATGTGATTCGTTTTGATTCAGGAAGATATACTACATCCTCGTGTATAAACTCCCTTATAGTTACTGGATGTTCATCGGAATAAAGAACGTCCAGAACATTTACGATACCAATTATATGATCCGTTTTACCAGAATATACTGGAAACCGTGAAAATTTTTCTTTTGATACTTTATCATAAAACTCTTTGACATTGGTATTTTTTTCAACAGAAACAATGTCAACTAGCGGAACCATAACCCTTCCGATTGTCTGCTCTCTGAGGTCAAACACGCTACTTATCATTTTGCTTTGTTGTGGTCTAATAGCTCCATGTCTTTCACCTAGTTTGGCAAGAATTTTGAGTTCTTCCATAGCAGTTAAATCATCTTGACCGCTGTGACTGCCAAACAATAAAGCTATGGAGTTGCCTACCTTACTAATGGGATACGCCAACGGATAAAACAAAATCGAAACCCAACTCATCGGGGTGGATATGAAACGTGAAATTGAGTTCGCCCTAGTTCTTCCAATGGTTTTTGGAATGATCTGTGTGAAGATTAACAGGAGCAGAGTCATTACAATTGTAGTGACTACATCCTTGAGATTTGTGTGTTCATCTTCTGAGAAATGGCTAAACAAAAGCCCAATCAAAACAGTTGCAAGGGTAGTACCGGCAACAGCGAATAAGTTTGATCCGACAAGCGTTACACCCAGTAATTTGCTAGGCTTTCCCAGCAATTGAACCACTGTTTTTGCACGGCGATCTCCCTGCTCAGACATAGTCCTAAGACGAACTTTGTTGGCAGATATAAGCGCTGTCTCTGAACCCTCAAAAAACGCCGCCAAAGCCAGACAACATACTATAAGTAAAACGAGAAGTAAATCTAACATAATTAGTGATCAGTAAACAGTAATCGGTAAACATTCATCACTGTTTACTATGTTTCATCCTTCATTTTTCTTATCAAGACTTCAGTTATACGTCGCCCATCCTCTTCTGCTATTTCAAATTCAGCCATTTCTGACGATATGGTTTCTCCTACGTCAGGGATACGACCAAATAGACTGACCACGTATCCTCCGATAGTGTCTATATCGCCGTCTGCGGGAAGGTCAAGCTCAAGTTTCTTATTCACATCTCTTATACTTGCTTTCCCCAATACTATGGTTGCACGATCATCAATCTTACGGAATTCATCAATAGAATCACTGTGTTCCTCTGAAATTTCACCGACCAATTCTTTTAATAAATCCTTCATTGTGACTAATCCAGCAGTACCACCATACTCGTCAAGAAGTATAGCCATTCGAGTTTTATTTTCACGAAAATCCTGCAAGAGTCCTATTCCATATCTTGTTTCAGGAGCAAAAAATGGCTCTCGTATTAAAGTACCCTGTCCACCAGCCCATAACTTTTCACGTTTATTCATGAATTCTGCGATGGTAAGTGAATTCACGTTATAACGTTGCCACATTAGAAAATCTCTTATATAAACTATTCCGAATATGTGATCAATATCATCTTTATATACAGGTATCTTTGACCTTTGTGATTTTCGTCCCAATTTAAATACCTGTTCTAAAGTCATGTCATCAGAGGCACAGAGCATATCAGTTCTTGGAGCCATAATCTCTGCCGCAGTGATGTGCCTTAGATCGAAAATAGCATTGATGATCTCTTTCTCTTGCTGTTCTATAGACCCATCTTCCTCTGCCATTTCAACCATTGTTTTAAGTTCTTCAGTTGTAACTTTATCCTCTGAATCATCTCCACTCATAAATTCTATTAAAGAATTCGTCATGGAACTGAAGATTCTTCTCACAGGCGATATTAGTTTTGAAAAAAGATCAATTGGATATATAACGAATTTAGATATTGGTTCGGCGTGATGAATTGCTATGGTCTTTGGCATAATATCACCAAAGATAACCAGTGTGACCGTAGTAACACCGATTGCTATTCCTATACCCCTATTTCCCATAATCGAAGTGACAAAGGAGGCAACTAAACTGGCAGAAGCGGTATTTACAAGAGTATTGCCAATAAGTATAGTGATCAATAACCTGCTTGGGTCGTCAAGGAGTTTGGCAACAAACCTATCCAACTTGCTATCACTTCGTCTAAGTCTTTCTATCTTCGCCTTGCTTAAAGAAAATAGTGCAGTCTCCGATACAGCAAAGAAAGCGGATAGTAGTATCAGGAATCCCAGAACAATTAAAAGCAAAAATATGCTAGAAATGTCATTAGTATCCATAAATTATAAAGGGTGTGATCGTCAAGAAAGAATAAAACAAATGATATTTTATAGAAGATTAATTAAGTAATTTGTTGACCAAAATAACCATTAATTGTATTATAGCATAGGTACTTGATGTGGTCAAGGGATTTTGGTAAATCAGCGTATATACTGAGTAAGGATTGCGAATTTAATAACTTCCGCATTTGCCAGATACTGAAAACGGATATGCAACATTCCAGGAGTTATGTGAAGCCTGGGTTAATTGGCTTCAAACGCTACCTTTTGAACGTTTTGTGTATTTGATGGGTTGTCAAAAACATTTCTTGAAAGTATTTTCTTAAAACTGCTTACATCCTACAAACTAAATCGTAAAGCGTAAATGATGAAAGGTGAATTGCTATTTCTGAAGTATACTCTCAATTGCTTCTATGCCCTTATTCGTCCAAAGATAGACAATGGTATCTCCCAAAAATTTATCTGGTACAATCGGATTGCCAAAAAGGTCAAAGGCGTGAATATTATCATTCTGCGGTATCTTATATTCCACATGATTATATTTTGATGATAATACCGCAACTGAACGCTCCTTACCACTAAAAAGATAGGCATAAACACCATCCGCAAGTGTCAATAGCTTAACGAACTTTGTATCCTCCAGATACCATGCCATCGCAGAATAAGCATCAGCACTAGGATGCAACATTCCTTCCTCTGTAACCAACACTCTACCATTAATCAGGCTTGTATCTGGAAAATAGCTATGGGCGTGCATGGAATAGAGAAAAATCTTTTCAACTCCCTGCCCTAAAAGGCTTATAATATGACGACATAGGTAATCGGAAGTATCAATGACGTTCTCCAATGATTTGTATGGTATCGTGTAATTGTAAAATCCAGAACCAATTTTTAAGAAAATATTTGAGCCTTCCGTCATCCATACAGGTTTAGGAATTTTATTGAAACGTTCTTTAATAGAATCTGTCGCCATCTTAAAACCGATCTCAGCATCATCACCGGGGAAGCCCATCGGTTCAGGCGTGTAATTGTGATAACAGACAACGTCACAGTAATCAAGACCGCCGTTGTCAACTATGCCACGAGTCCATTCCTTTCCGCTAAATCTATCAGCATTACCCGTTGCAGTTGTAGTATTTACTCCAAGAACTGTGATCTTATCGTCCACTGACTTTGCTGTTTGATATGCAGTAGTCATCAGTTTTACAAAATCCGCTGTTGGATTCTTACTTGTTATATATCCACCATATTCGCCAGTTTTATTCTCATCATAACCGACTGTCCACCAAGCATGGATCCAAGGTTCATTCCACACATCATAAGCATCAATCACGCCTTTGTAACGCTCTGTGACAGTTTTCACGTAGTTTGCGTAGTCTTCCATTCTTTTTGGTTGGTAGAAGCAATCGAAATAGCTGGAATGATCTTTGCCGACATCCTGATAATAACTCGCCCATTTTGGCGCAGTTCCTAATTCACCGAGAATTTTCATGCCGTATTTGCGAAAACGTTGTAGTTCCTTATCACGAAAGACCCATTTTCCTTTTTCAGGCTCAAGGAAATACCACATCAGATAGTTACTACCTGCATCATGCAAACGAGTCCAGTTGACGCCGACTGCCTTCGCCATAAGGATATGCCGTACCGTTGAATTTGTGTGTATGCCAAATTGTGAATCATGGGCATCCTTCATCCAATAGCATGGACGATGCAAACGGTGTATTATTATCTCGTTGTAGGGGCTAATCCTTTCTCCATTCGGTTTTTTGACGTGAGCTTCGATGCGAAAAGCACCATAAGGTTTATCAGGGAACACATTATATTTGATCATACCGTAATTAATGAATCCATCACCTATGGATACATTCTGTATTGATCTTTCTTCACCATAAAGGTTGACAACTTTTACCTTTAGTATTGCATCGGGAGCATTCCCGGTAACACAGAATCTTACCATTGGCGACTCATCATCAAACTGCGCAAGGGCAGGCGAGGCATCACCTTCAGGACATGATAATGCAACCTCACAGGGAAACTGACTGCTATATTGAGTTGCATCACTTCCCGATTCAACTTGGAGAGCATCAACCCAAATATCACCTTTACCTTCAATCCTTAATCCATAAGCACGGGCAATTAAACTAGGAGAAAACGAGACCTTTATCCTCTGCCATTCAACAATTTTTGAATGAAAATCTTTGCTTGCCAGTTGGTCACTGTCACCTAAGACAATCAGTTTGCCATCCCAATTACCTCGAACGTACATGCTTGCTGTGTGTATTTCAAAGGCTTTGTTTATAGCAAAAGGCGCTGAGTTTAGTTTCATATCCTCTTTGGCTGTAATTCGCATCGCAGGGGAACCGCTGGGACCTATGATGGCAGGATCACCGTTTATGATAACATCATCAGTATCAGAATTATCTCTATCCAGCGACCATCCGCTTTGCAATCCCAAAGGAAAACGAGAATTTCGCAGTAAGTTTTTTTCGCCACTATTTTTGTAATTGGATTTTACATACGCCAGATACTCGCTTTCAGATTGCTCGATTAATTGAAGTCCAGAAATATCGAATGTACCTTCACCATAGACGATTACGAAGAATCCAATTGGTTGCTTATTTGCTTTTGTATGGTATGTGAAGGAGTATTTTTCCCATGACTCCGAAAAGTTACCATGTTCTATGAATATATATTCCTGAATTGCATTTAATGGACGGACACAAAAAGCGGCAGACACTCTTGATTGGTTACGAGCTTTGAATGAAAGACGATAATAATTGCCATCAACAGTATCAGGCAAAGGCTGAAAGGCAAGCTGACACCAACCCTCTGTGCGCTTCTTGACGTTGATTCTCAGGAATTTTATACCATCTTCATCAATAGGCTGGTAATCTACATGCACCTTAGCCCATTCGGAGTTGTCATTCCACCCATCAGGTAGTTTCCCAGTTATTCGTAAATCTCTCTGTTCATTAATGACATTAATCTCATGGGTTGCAATTCCGAAGTCTGTATCAATCAGTGTTTTGGCATTAACATTTGCAGAGATCATAATCATTATTGTAAATATGCTCAGAATATTCAAAAACCACATATCAATAACTCCTGAATATTTCCTAAAATGTTGCTTGATACAATTCCAGACGTAAAGGAATATTATTACCACGTTTTGCAAGCAGAGAATTCATGCCTATCAAAGCTAGTTTTGATGAAACGTCAAATAAAGATAATGATTCGATAGCTTCAGCTTTTTCTTGCAACTGTTTTGACATATTACGTGTCAACATGACTGTTGTGAATGTTCCTATTGGCGTGCCAACAACAGCGCCCATTGTGAGTTCTCTCAAATTATCTGCCCCAAAGAGATATGCGCATCCTCTCCCAAACATATCACCGAGTATAGCGCCAAGTATGATCAACGTGCTTCGACTATTCTCATAATCACCATGACGTGTCATTAGAATTGCCCCAGATGCGCCTATTGGAAGACCAGCTACCATTGACGCTACGTAAGGTCTATCTTTTTTTGGATCATTTAGCAAGACAAAACTGTAACCATAGTATGACCCCATAACAGCGCCAAGCTCGATTAATCTTGCACGTCCTTTATTGATCTTTGTCCGTTGAGTGATCTCATTAAATGCTAATGCCCCTGCTGGTATAGCAAGCATTGCTGAACCGGCGTATATTCTCACCTGATCTTGATCATCCATATCCTCAATATTGACGAGATATGGTATTGCCAATCCATACAAACCTCCAACGAAACTGCCAAACATGATTAATTCAGCGCCACCTTCACCCATGTTTGTGCGTTTTGCCAATTTGTATCCAACATACGCACCTAAAGGAGTTGTAAGCATGGGAGTAGCGATGTATGGTTTTGCTTTATCTGCTTTGAATACTGCTGGCAGTGCAAGACCATATAGAGTGCCAACCAATGAGCCTGCCTGCATTGTCTTAGATACTACCGGACCCTGATTATAGTTCTTTGTAAACAGAAGCGACAATGCAAAACCACCGAATGTAGAAACCATTTCGGAGCCAACATAGACTCTAGCTTTTGAATTCTCATTAATCAGATAAGGTATTCCCCATCCATAAAGCCCGCTAGAATACGTAGTTGCAGTAAGAACGAGTGGTATACGTCCCTTCATCATGTCTTTTTTCTCAGATTTTTTTACATCTGACTCATTACAAAAAACAGAATTTACAAAGAAAATGGTTATCAAAAAAATTATAACAAATATTCGCTTAAACATATCTCCACCTCATCTCCCTGTAAGTTTTTCCATCATTTGTTTTGCGACGGAATTCCCCGGTTCAATCTCCAAAACTTTTTGGAATTCTTTACGAGCTTCTTTGTAATCTCCAGTAGTAGCATATATTGACCCAAGATTGTAATGCGCCATAACTGAATAAGGACTTATGATTATGGCTCGTTTGAGTATATCTTTTGACTGTTCCATCATTCCTGCTTTTGAATAAGCATAACCGAGGTTGATATAAGCCTCTATAAGACTGGGTCTTAATTCAAGGGTTTTCTTGAACTCTACAATAGCATTATCGAACAGACTAAGCCCAGAATAAGCAAATCCCAAATTATTATGGGCGTCCACGCTATCAGGACGTATAACAATCGCTTTTTGTAAATAAGTCACCGCATTCTGGAACTCCCGCTTATCACAATATGCAAGTCCAAGATTATATTGAGCAGGATACGAATTTGGGTCTAACTCGATAGCCTTTTTCAGCGTATTTATTTGGTCATCCATCATTTTCTTATTGCCGTAGCAAATCCCCAAACTTATATAAGCCTGCACCATAGGCTTGAGTGAGATAGACCTTTTGTATTCCTCTATGGCTTTATCGGTCATTCCTTTACTCGCATAAGCTAATCCAAGATTATAATGTGCCTCAGCATCATTACCAACAAGTCTGATCGCTTTATTATATTCTTCTATGGCTTCATCCATCATATCTTTGCTGTAATAAATATATCCAAGATTAAAGTGTATGCCTGAGTCATTTGGAGTTAGCTTAGACGCTTTCTGGAGATTCTTAACTGCTTGATCTGTTTTATTTATTTTATTATAAGCTATTCCAAGATTATAGTAAATACTGCCTTCATCTGGCTTCAGTCTTATTGCTTCCTCGAATTCACTTATAGATTTATCTATCATCCCTTTATTATAATAGATAGTACCCATAACGTTCCGCACATCCCAACTAACAGAGCCTGCATTAACAGCGTTCTGAAATTCCACCAGTGCATTATCTAACAACCCCGCTTCAAAATATGCAGATGCAAGATTTATTCGCAGATCAGGATTCTCCGGTGTTGAGCTAATTACATCATTAAACAGTTCCACCGCTTGCTGAGTCATACCTTTATCAGAATATACTAACCCAAGATTGATACGGGCATCCGCATTATTCGGATATAATTCAATGGCTTTCTTGAAGCTATTCTCTGCTTCGTTTAGCGAGCCTTTTCGGTAATATGCAAGCCCTAGATTATAATACATAGCGGAAGAATCGGGTTTGAGTCTTACCAGTTCATTCCAGTTGTAAATAGCCATATCATAGTTTCCATCGTCAAAATAAAACCGTCCTTCATCGTAGAGCTTATATTGTGTTGGAGTAAAATTTTTACCCATCATGGAATTCGGATCAGCTTCCTGTCCTTTTTCCCATGTACTATGTAATTCTCTACTTATTTTTGCGGGTTTCCAGTCCAACAGGTTTTTATCATATTGTGATTGAGCCGTTTGATCAGCGAGTTCCTTCAATTTTGTTTCGTCAATCTTTGTCTCAATCGGTTTTACTGCTTTTCCTGTATGAATGGAACATCCAGTAATGGATAATAGGAGACTTATGGTTATTATAATTATATTTTTACACATTTTTCGTTCATCCTTCCTGACGTCAGGGCTTTGTAAAAAAATTAAACACAAAGACATAAAGAATTAAAGATTAGAAGATTGGAAGAGGCTGGTTAATGTCTGCCAACGCCCTTAACCCTTATGGTTATTAGCTTTAAGCCTAAGATGTTGACGTTGACAGGGGTGTATATACAAATAAACAGTTAAAGATTAAAAGATTGAAGATTCAAAATTAGCAATGTATTCAATCTTCTAATTGATTTTCTATATAACGCTCCTTTGGAGCTTAGAACTTGTGTTGTAATGCAAATAATAATTGATAATACCTACATTGAGCATGGGGTAATTCACATCAGTAAATATTCATATTAGATTGCTTTATCAATTCTATCAACAAAATAAGGTGATTACAATGACAAAACATAAACCTTGCAATCAGGAGTAGAATGTGATAGCCTTTGTAAAAGATAAGAAAAATATTACATGCCTATGATGACATTCAAGGAGGTGTACTGAACAACTTTGGAACAGTAGCATTATCATCAGAGAAAAACACTCGGGCATTGAAAGCTTTGCCCTTGCACGAAAAAGGAGACAACCAGTCAATAACCTCACGACTAAAGATCGTGGGCTTGCGTTGAAACTTAGACGCAACCTTTGTTGACTAGCCTTAGTCTTAACTGAGACTACGTTGTGTGTGAATCCTATAGGTACTTCGGGATATTCAGTCTAGTGCCGAACACTACGGTATATGGTTAAAAGTTCTGAGAGGTAAGGACGGTGCTGTATACAAGTAAACCGCATACAACATTGGCGAAGACTGCTTACCTGTTTTGGTAGTTTCAGGGCAAGTTTTATTTTAGCTTGCGTCAAAACTACCGCCTACTTTTAATATAGAAAGGAGAGGCAATTCATCCAACGACTGAAGCCCGTTGGTTTCCTTGCCGAAATTGATCATGACACAGCTTATTCATGTCAGTGAAGTAGTACTTCCGGTCACACATTTCGTTTTTATCGCAATAGGTATAGTCGCTCTCACCTGTTTTGTATCATACGTGAGAGCCGAACCAGTTCAGAAGTTTTGGCAGATTGGCGAGCCTATAGTTACTTACTGGGCAGGACCACCGATGACCGATGCCGTCGCAAAGCAGATGGCAGATGGCAACTGGAACCTAGTCTGGTGTAGAGAAAGCGAACTGGATACCGCCCATAAATACGGCTTGCGTGCCTTACTTCACGACCCATTACTAAATTCGGCTAATCTGGATCAGCCTGACGAGAAAGCGAAACTTGATGCTCTGATCCAGCGAGTGCAGAATCACCCCGCTATGTATTCTTACTATATCATAGATGAACCCAGCGCATCTACCTTCCCGGAACTAGGACGATTGACAGCGTATCTGAGAGAATGCGATCCTCTGCATAACTCTTACATCAACCTATTTCCGATATATGCCAACAACCAGCAGTTAGGCAATACGGGCGAACCGATCCCGGCATATCAGGAGCATCTGCGACAATTCGTGGAGATCATCAAGCCAAATCTCATCAGTTACGATCACTATCACTTTGCTGTTAATGGTGATGGAAGTCAATACTTCCTTAACCTAGCGATGATCCGACAGACCGCACTAGACGCCAAAGTCCCATTCCTGAACATCGTGCAAGCTTGCTCATGGGATCCAAGTATGCGAATTCCCACAGGAGACGAATTGCGATGGCTGGTATATACATCACTGGCTTATGGAGCGCAGGGCATATCGTACTATGTCTACTGCCATCCTAATCACGAAGGTGCGATGGCAACTGCCGATGGCATTCCTACGCCTTTGTATTATGTTGCCAAAGACCTTAACCAAGAGTTTGCACTCATTGCCAGTCAGCTCCGACCTTTGCAATCTCTTGGTGTTTATCATGTAGGGATGCTTCCACCGGGTACTTTGCCACTGCCAAACAAGGCGGCATTTACACTCGATCCACCATTACCAATTATGGACTACAATCCATCACAGCCAGTTGAGGGCTTGCTTCTTGGCTACTTCGGTGAAGCAGATTTGCCCAGCCATGTGCTTGTGGTTAACCTCGACTATAAACATAATGCAACAAGAGCCATAGTCGGACCCGGTCGGTTAGATATATTCGATACTACAACCGGCAAATGGTCGTTTGTTGGGACCAATCGTGTAGAATTGAGCATCCAGCCTGGAGGAGGAACACTTGTGAGGGTCGCTAGATAGCGGTCAATCAAATTAATTTTTGTATTTAGCTTGACAATGTTAAATTAGAAAAAAATGCAGTTGTAGCTTTCTAAGCTGTCAATTCTTTATATTATCTTCAAAAACCAAGCTGGAAGCTACTTTTAATGAGTGTGTCCCATATATGAAACATAAAAA